>Ga0131853_10000357_pt1 | contig 83839 bp, 66 predicted proteins | sample TergutLab28metaG_FD_92764 | JGI IMG/M metagenome (GOLD analysis project Ga0131853, IMG submission 92764) | Labiotermes labralis P1 segment gut microbial communities from Petit-Saut dam, French Guiana - Lab288 P1 (version 2) (version 2) | ecosystem: Host-associated > Arthropoda: Insects >...
CTCCAACACATGTAGAGTTCGGTGGATGGATAGAGATGGAAGCGGGTGAAGCACCCGGGCATGAATTTGTGGGATGGATATATCATGATATTTTGCAAGAACAAGGGAGTCCCGGCTATTCAATCCCGACTAATCTGTTTATTGAAACGGCTCCAAACTTTACGTATTTTATAAGGTGGCCGGATGAGGATGGAAATGGTTTTAATATTCATATAGTGGCTGTATGGAGGCCTTTATTAGCGGTCCCGACGGTACCTTTCCAATATAGCAACTATCCAACGACAGTGCCGTCACCGATGCCGAATCAAAGTGCATGGGCGTTTCCAAGAGGCATGGAGATACCAATAAACACTCTGACTCATGTAGAGGTCAATTCAATAGTTGAGATGGAAGCAGGTGGATTATTCCGTCATCGTTTTTTGGGATGGATATATTATGATGTTCTTCAAAGGCATTTGGGTTCAGGCATCCCTATTGATAGAATCCCACGCCAGATGTTCATAACAACTGATCTGAATTTTGCGTATGTGGTCGGTCAAGGAGCTGTCCCAGATGTTCATTTAGTTGCGGTATGGTGGGTGGAGCTGCCGCCGAGCCCAACACCGAGTCCGAGTCCAAGCCCGACACCAACGCCAACGCCGAGTCCGACACCGACGCCGAGTCCGACACCGACGCCAAGCCCGACACCAACGCCAACGCCGAGTCCGACACCAACTCCGACACCAACTCCGATGCCGACACCAACTCCGACACCGACACCAACTCCGACGCCAACCCCAATACCAACGCCGATTCCAACACCAATACCGACCCCAACTCCAACACCAACCCCGACGCCGACCCCAATACCGACCCCAATACCAACGCCGATTCCAACACCAATACCGACACCAACCCCGACGCCAACGCCGACCCCGGTACCAACTCCAGTACCGACGCCAGTGCCAACGCCGATTCCAACACCGATTCCAACCCCAATACCGACGCCAACCCCGACTCCAATGCCGACCCCGGTACCAACTCCAGTACCGACGCCAATCCCAACGCCAATACCGACCCCGATTCCAACACCGATACCGACTTCAACGCCGATGGCAACGCCAACGCCGGCACCAACGCCAATACCGACCCCAATCCCAACGCCGATACCAACGTCAGCACCAACCCCGGTACCAACACCAGTGCCGACTCCGGTACCGACGCCTCTACCTCCACGGCCAACTCCAATCCCGACCATGCCACCTAGACGGTAGAGTTTAATTCAGGTTAGAGTCCGTCTGCTTCAAGGAGAAAAACATAAAAAACGCCCTGTGCTATTTTGATTTATGCACAGGGCTTTATTTGCGTTTAGATAGTTGCGATCATTTCATGGGGCTATAAGTGTGTGTGGGTAGTGGATAGAGATGACTGTAAATCAAGTCACAATCTGCGTATGATCAGTACCATCATCTTCATAAACCATCACATTATTAAAATCCATATACACCTTCCCGGGAGTATCAAATGCATCATAACGGCTGCCATCGGTAATTACCCGGATCACTTCGCTGCCTATTTCCACACGGCAATCGCTGGTATCCCCAAGATAATATTTACTGGTTAACGTACCTTCCAGTGTACCTCCCGGTTCTTGAGAAACAGAAACGTTTTCGGGACGCACCGCTACAACGACTTTGCCCATAAGAGGGCCATTGTAGGATATGGACTGCCCCACGCCGGCCAATTCGATTTTACCGTCTTTGACTTCACCCCGTAGGAAATTAACCTTACCGACAAAAGCAGCTACAAACTGATTAGCCGGATTGCGATACAGCTCCATAGGTGTACCCACTTGCTGTACCAGGCCTTTGTTCATAACAATGACCTTATCGGACATAGCCATCGCTTCGGTTTGATCATGGGTAACATATACCACCGTAATACCGTAAGCCTTTTGAATCTCTTTGATTTCAAAGCGCATGGCTTCTCTTAGCTTGGCATCCAAATTAGAGAGAGGCTCGTCCAACAAAAGGAGTTTAGGTTCTGCCACAAGGGCGCGAGCCAGGGCAACACGCTGCTGCTGTCCGCCCGAAAGCTGGGAAGGAATGCGATCCATATATTGGATAAGATGTACAGATTCTAAAACCTTTTCTACCTTTTCACGGATGGTCGCTTTGGGAACTTTTTTAATTTTAAGGGGATACGCCACATTTTCAAATACGGTCATATGTGGCCATACCGCGTATGATTGGAAAACCATGCCTACGTTTCGCTTTTCGGGAGGGATAAACTTTTTTGCGGAGCAAACCACATCGTCGCCGATACGGATTTCCCCCTGTGTAGGTTTGTCAAACCCGGCAATTAAACGCAGCAAGGTTGTTTTGCCGCAGCCGGACGGCCCAAGTAATGTGACAAAACCACCATCTTCAAATGTTTGAGTAAACCCTTCAAGTATAGTAAGACCGTTTTCGAACGTCCTCACAATATTATCAATTGTAATGCTGGACACTAGATATGCCCTCCTTTTATTTATATGAATTCTAGAAAATAACTTCTCTGACGGAGGAAAGCCCCGCCCTACCGGACGGGGTGCTTTGACCGACAGGCAGAGATGATTATTTTCAGAATTTATATGGAGAATTCTCCCTTGGTTATTTTGTAGAGAATGGTGTTTACAATAATGACCACGCCTAAAATTGCCGTTGCCAGGGCCGAAGCGGTTTGCTGGCTGTGATAGGTTTGATACGTATACAATTCATACCCCAAAGTCCTTGTAGCGGAAGAATGTAACAGCGTGGACATAGTCAATTCGTAAAACGAGGGCATAAAAATCAAAAACCATCCGGCAACCACCGAAGGAGCAATCAGCGGTATGAGTATGTTTTTTGTAGTGCGCAGCCAGCTGGCGCCGGATATTTGAGACGCTTCTTCCAGGGACGGATGAATCTGGCTCATTGCGGATACTACCGTACGCATACCCATCAACAGATATTTAACCATATAGGCAACAATGATGATAATCAGCGTATTGTAAATGTTGAAGCCAAAACGACCGGACATGGTCATGATTAACGCAAGGGCAATAACGATACTTGGTGTGCCGCCGCCCAGTGTAATCAAAAAATCAGGGATACGACGGCCTTTGAGATTTGTACGCATTAACAAATAAGCCATTGAACAGGAGATAATCATCCCGATAGTGGCGGCGATGGTAGCGGAAACAATACTGTTTCGTCCGGATCTAAGGATAGCCGTACGGCTAAAGATACGTTCCCAGTATCTAAAAGTGATATTGTCCAGTGAGATGGAGTTGCCCAGGTTAACGGTGATAGAGGTAATCGCAACGGTTGCGAAGGGCAAAAATACAATAATAATCGTCAGCGCACACACACCAAGGGTAATGGGGACCCGCCACCGGCCCAAATCTACGATATTGGGACGGGTAGATTTTCCGGATACGGTGATATATTGTTTGCGCCCTATTACAAAAGTGGACAGATAGAGTACAAAGCTGGATATAAACATCAGGAAAACAGCCATGGTTGCACCATCATCCAGCCCCTGCACCGAGCCCACAAACACAAAGTCTATGATACGGGTAGTTACTGTGTGTACACGGCCGGGTAGGCCGATAATGGCCGGGATTCCAAAACAGGATGCAGCGGCCACAAAGACCAAAAGTGCGGCAGCTACAATACTTGGGACCATCATAGGCAGTGTAATATTTTTTAGGGTACGCCAAGGTGATGCGCCGGAAATACGAGACGCTTCTTCCAAGGATGGATCCATTTTTTCCATGGCGCGGGAGATCGTGATAAAAGCAAACGGGTAATAGAATGTAGTGATTACCCAAGTTACCCCGGCGACCGTATAAATGTTAAAGGGTGTACTTTCCAACCCAAAAAGCTGTTGCAAAAAAACGTTTAAGGTGCCCACTCTGGGGTTAAGAAGCCTGAGCCAAGCCATGGCCCCAACATAAGGGGGTACCATATAGGTCATAATAAATACGGTACGGAAAAATTTTCTTCCGTACATATTTGTTCGCCCGACCAGCCAAGCGAGAGGAAACGCGAGCACAATGCCAAATACCATCGCAAGGGATGCAGTGACTAAAGTGTTGCGTATCGCTATCCAGTTAAGGGGATGGGAATACACCCTTATAAATCCGTTGATAGAAAAATAACCGGTGTGGAAGAAAGCACGAAAAACCAGATATAACAACGGAAACACCTGGAAAATAAGCAGATATAGGACGATCACCCCAATGATGATCCACTTGATATCAAAATTTCTAATTCTTGTTACAGCAGTTTCCACTATCAAACCACGCTCTTTTCATCAAGAATATGTAGAATGATACTAATCCGCATTTAAACATGCCTACCAAAAGATAAGGACGATTTTGAATGCGGATTAGTATAAAATATTAATCGGGTATCATTACATTATCCAAGAATTTTTCACGGAACAGATCCCGTTCCCGTGATGCTCTTACCCAATCCACAGGCATGGTGTTGGCACGTATTTCCGCTGTGGGGATCGCATCAAAAGGTGCGGCAGGCGCATCGGTACGTACAGAGTGCATCCAGCCTCTCACGATATATTCCTGACCCGCCGGACTCATAAACCAGTTTGAGATTGCCTCGGCGGCTTCGGTATTTTGGTTGGCGCTCCAGTCGTCATTGATAATCATAATCGGAGAGGGGATAACGATGGTGCCGTCTTCGGGATAGATGACTTCAAGGCTGGAACCGTCTATTTCTCTTCTCATCAGCACGGACTCTTCTAAAACCATGATGACCATACATTCCCCTGTTTGCAGTTTAGTGATGGCAACTCCGCCGGATTCGATCATAACATGCTGATTGCCAAGGGCTGCAAAATAGTCAATGCCGTATGCGCCGTAAAGGGCAACAATAGAAGCCAGTGCGGTACCGGAGGTAAGGGGATTACTCATAGATGTGGTTCCGCGGACTCTTTCGTCAAAGGCAAAACCATATAATGTAGTAGGTATTTCATCTATGGAATATATTTCTGGGTTAAAGGCCAGTACCATATTGCTGACACGTACCGGGTACCAAAAACCGTCCGGGCAGTAGTCAAAACCAAGAGCCGCTCTGTGTGGTGAGTTGAACGCGTGCAGCATATTTAGATCCTGAAGTTCTAAAGCATAGGATGGATCCGCTACCATCAGCATATCGGCACCTAATTGGCCTGCTACCATTTCCGCGGCTATCCTGGCCTGTATGGCACCGGTGCCGCCATAGAAAAACTCAACATCAACATTGGGAAATACTCTGGCCATAACCGGTTCAAGCATTTCGATGATATCTTCATACATGGATGTGTAGATAACCACCCTGCCGCTTACATCGGTAATTGCACCTTCGTAAACTACCGTGGGCGCGCTTTCGGAGCAACCGGCAATAGCCGCAGCCATTAGAATTACGAGCAAACTGGCAATTATTTTCTTCATTTTGATTCTTTTGATGGATAACATTAACAAGCCTCCTCATAAAGTAAGTGTTAAATGATGTTAGTTTCTACCTGAGTCATCGCACGTATTATAGAAAATATTAAACAATCTTGTCAAGCGATACGAATCCGCATTTAAAACCTTCCTGGCAGAGGAAAGCTCCGCGCCACTGCACGGAGCGGTCTGACCGATAGACAGGTAGGATTTTAAACGCGGATTTGTATGATACGTATTTGCGCGAAATGCAGAAGAGGAGTATAATTGGGAAACAAAAATTAAAAGTAAAGTCTGGCTTTATGCAGCGATTTCTTGGCAGAAGGGATTAAGGAAGTTTATGTCTACACCTTATTTTATTCAAAATATTTTTTTGGTTTTCGGTGGCTTAGGCCTATTTTTATATGGTATGAAAATGATGATCGACGGCCTGGAGGAGATGGCCGGTAACCGGATGCGCTCCATCGTCGAGCGGGCGACTGCCAATCGGTTTTTAGGTATAGTGGTAGGAGCCCTCGTTACGGTGATCATCCAAAGCTCCACCGCAACATCGGTTATTGCTGTGGGGTTTATCAACGCGGGACTCATGTCTTTATCACAGGCGATCACTCTTATCATCGGTGCGCATATCGGGACTACTCTTACGGCACATATCTTTGCATTTAGAGTAGATGAGATTGCACCTTTATTTATTTTTGCCGGTCTTATTTTGTATTTGTTTGTGAAACAGAAAAGTATTAAACATTTTGGCTTTATCATGCTAAGTGTGGGCATTTTGTTTTTTGGCCTTTCGGTGATGGGAGACCCATTAAAGACATTTGCCGAAACTCCGGGATTTCAGTCCATACTTACTGCTTTCGAAAATCCTTTTTTAGCGGTATTATCCGGTTTTATTTTTACGGCACTCATACAGAGTTCTACCGCGGCGACGGGTATCCTCATCGCATTATATCTGAGAGGTGTTGATCTGGATTTTGCCGTGGCTGCGTATTTACTGCTGGGTATCAGTATCGGTACGACTGTAACGGCGCTTTTAGCTTCTCTCACCGGAAGGCGGGAAAGTAAGCGTTTGGCCTTGGCCAATATGATTTACATTACGATAGGAAGTACTGTGTTTGGATTGGCCATTTATCTTTTCCCGGGGATTTTGCTGTGGTTTCAAAGCACATGGCATGACGGAGCCCGCCAAATTGCTATGCTGTATACATTTTTTAAAGTAGCGCTTACAATAATGTTTCTCCCATTTGTAGGGAACTTGGCGGCATTAATGTACAAAATCATCCCTAAACAAAACAATTCCACCGAGTCTAAAGAGCTGCTTTACATAAAGAGCGACAGCTACTCGACTCCAAGTGTTGTAATCGAACAATCTTTTAATGAGCTGCATCGCATGGGGCAAATGGTTTTGGCCAATTTTGAACTTTCCCTCGATGCCCTATACACAAACGACAGTGAAAAAGTCGATATTGTATTTGAGACGGAAAATTCGATTGATTACCTCTATCGTCAGATTACCTCTCTGCTTGTAGAAATGCGAAATGTGGAATCGGCGGCAGATATGAGAAAAATCAGTGCCCTAATGTATATAGCTTCTGATTTGGAAAGAATCGGGGACCATGCGGAAAATATCGCGGAGTATAATATACGGGACCGGGATAACGAATTACGGTTGTCTCCAAAGGCTATGGAGGAGTTAAAGACATTAAGCCGTGCGGTGGTAGACATTATTACATTAACAATGGCACTGTTTGATACGCTGACAGAAGATCTATTGCAGCAAATCTATATTTTGGAAAGAAAGATTGACGATCTGTCAAAGGAATACACTGAAAATCACATTAGCCGTCTTAAAAACGAAAAAAGCGACCCAAGGGGCGGCGTAGTGTTTATTAATATGATAACGAACTTGGAACGCTGCGGCGACCATGCAAATAATATTGCTTATTACTTCTTGGAGATAAAGCAGTTTAAAGCTGAAGTAAATGCCGGTTAATCGGTATTTATCTGAAGGTTTTTAGGAAAGAGAGGAAACAATATGTCTAAACCAATCATCGCCATAGTAGGGCGGCCCAATGTTGGAAAATCTACATTATTTAATAAAATTATCGGAAGCCGTTTGGCCATAGTAGAGGACAGCCCCGGTATTACCCGCGACCGGCTGTATGCCGATACAGAATGGCTTAACCACAAGTTTACCCTTATAGATACCGGTGGACTGGATCCGGAAAGCGAGCAGTTTATAGCCAAACAGGTGTTTCGTCAAGCAGAAATTGCTATGGATATGGCGGATGTTATTGTATTTGTGGTAGACGGAAAAGCCGGTATTTTAGAAGCGGATCGTGTGGTTGCCAATATGCTGCGCAAGGTTCGCAAAAAAGTGTTGCTTGTGGTCAATAAGATAGATGCTCCGGCCAAACAGGAAAACGAAATTTACGAATTTTATGGCCTGGGTTTAGGGGACCCTATCCCCATATCCGCAGGCCAGGCTCTGGGGCTGGGGGATATGTTGGACGAAATCATACGGCTTTTTCCTGCGGACTCCGGAGAAGAGGAAGAGGAGGAGATTATCCGGGTTGCCGTGGTGGGTAAGCCCAATGTGGGTAAGTCCTCGTTGATTAACCGTATTTTAGGGGAGGATCGGGTGATTGTCAGTGATATCCCCGGCACCACCAGAGATGCGGTAGACACTCCTTTTGAATATCAGGGCCAGAAGTATGTATTTATTGATACGGCAGGGCTTCGGCGTAAAAGTAAGATTAAGGAGAATATTGAGCGGTATTCCATCGTGCGTGCGGTGTCCGCGGTGGAACGTGCCGATGTATGTGTGCTGTTGATTGATGCGGAAGAAGGTATAACAGAGCAGGACACAAAAATAGCGGGCATCGCCCACGAACGGGGCAAGGCCGCTATTGTTGCGGTAAATAAATGGGATATTATTGAAAAAGATACCCATACGATGAAGAAATTTTCGGATAAGATCGATGTGGATTTGGCTTATATGCCTTATGCGCCTAAGCTTTTTATTTCTGCCCTTACGGGTCAGCGTGTCAATAAGTTGTTTCAATTGTTTTATACGGTGTATCAAAATAATGCGATGCGGATTAGTACGGGGCTGTTAAATGATGTAATCATTGAAGCGACGGCGATCCATCAGCCGCCGACGGATAAGGGGAAGGCGTTGCGGATTTATTACGCTACCCAGGTGTCGGTGAAGCCGCCTACTTTTATTTTGTTTGTGAATGACAGTAAGCTGATGCATTTTTCTTATAAGCGGTTTTTGGAGAATCGTTTGAGAGATGCGTTTGGATTTGGGGGGACTCCGATTCATTTTATTATTAGGGAGCGGGAGAGGGATTAGAGCGGTATGGATTCAAGGGATTCAGTAAAATCGAAAAATATATCGCGGCGCATTGAGCAGGGTTTGGGTTTGCCCTCTTTAACAGACAAACTGACGAATGGGTTATCTCCATCTGATTTTAATTCGTTACTGATGGAAGTGTTTTCGGTAAGAGCCGAAAAGATTAAACCGAACGAATTACTAAAATCGTATGCTCAAAATCATTATGCGAAGCCTGCCACGTGCAATGCCGTCCAATATCGAAGATTAGAAGCCGATATGCTGTGTGCTGCCGAAGATATGGGCGTGCCAAGTATAATATTATCCCCTGCTTCTCTTTTTGGCTGTTGTTCCGCTTTTGGTGCTGTCAGTCAAAACAAAATAATTTCCACAACCCGCAATCTTGAAATATTATCAGACGCGACAAATATGTTGGCTTTATATATTGCGGCGGGGATAAAAGGTGGTGCGTTATCCCACGTTAAAAATCCGATCCATCTTTGTACAACCCATAGACATATTCGGTATTATGCCGAGTTGAGTTCGTCGATACTTCCGCATTTTGGCATCTTTACGATGGTGAGCGCCGGAAAAAGTCGTAGTTCCTATGGGTTTGAAATAGAGGCTCTGCTGCTTCATCTTCATTTTTATCGGGATTATTGGGTAAAGAAATATGGGTCGGTGTTGTCTGTTTCGTTTAATCGCAGAGTGGGATATAAAGATGCAGATGGTTTTTTTAGTCGTGTCATTGAAGCGGTAAAAAATGAATTTTTGGATATGGAAATAGTGATTGACGAACAAGAAAACACCACAAGCTATTATAAGGGCTTGCAGGCTACAATAAATGCCTGTGTTGACGGAAAGACCTTTGAAGTGGGGGATATCGGATTTGTGGATTGGACGCAAAAGTTGTTGAATAGTGCGAGTGAACGCTTGTTGATTAGTGCAATGGCGCTGGATCGGCAGATGATGTTGTGAGGGGGGCATTGTATTTCTGCATTGTATTATTCTTTGGATAGTCTTTTGCGAATATCTGAAGCACTGTATAAAACCCTCGCAACCCGGACTGTTTCAGCATGGACAGTAAAGAAAACCGTGTAATTGTCTACAAACAATGATCTCAGTTCTTGCGAACGTTCAGGTTCAGTATCCATTAGTTTTATCCGTTTCGGCATTTTTTCCAATGATAAAATGGCATCCGCGATTCTGTCATATTGATCAGCGGCAATATCGGGTTCAAGGAGTGTTTTAGCGATGTAATTGTAAATAGCTTCCATGTCTTCATAAGCTTTATCCGAGATTAGAACCTCATAATGTTTCATCGCGGCGACCTTCTCTAAACTGTGCAAAGGCTTCTTTGGCTGGGCGCATCCTTCCGTTTTCAATGTCGGATAGCCCTTCATTTAACTTGGCTCGAATCGATGATATGCTCATCTTATCAGCATTGATGTCATCAGGTGCTTTAGGCAAAGTAATGGCAAAGGGAATGCCTCCTGTCAGAGTGACCTGTTTTAGAAACATATCAATCGAAGTTGACATTGGTACCCCCAATTGGGATAATACCGTTTCGGCTGATTTCTTAACTTCCGGATTTATCCGAAGATTTAATGTTGCAGATTTTTCCATATAATCAACTCCATTCATTATTATTGTAACGTCAATGACGTTACAATGCAAATAATTCTGTATACAGCGTGTAGAGAGCTCTTTTTTCTCCGAGTTATCCCTTGACAGCTATTATACAGGCATTTTATAATGCCCTCAGCATAGTAAACGTTTTCTAAAACCCATGGAAGGAGCTGTATTTGATGGAAACAATTTATTCGCAAACGCCGGAGGAGCTGGGTAAAAAGGCGGCGCAGCACACCGCTCAATTACTACGGCAGTACATCGCGCAAAATGGCAGCGCAAGATTACTTTTATCCACCGGTGCATCTCAGTTAACGACCATAAACGCTCTGTTGGAAGAGTCGGTAGATTGGTCAAAAGTAGAAATGTTTCACTTGGACGAGTATATCGATCTGCCTCAGGATCATCCGGCCAGCTTTATAAAATATCTCCAAGAGCGTTTTGTAGACAAGGTGCCGTTGGGTAAAGTCCATTTTGTAGACACCTCGGGGGATGTTAACGCAATGATCGCAGACCTCACCCAAGAGATCCGCAAAAGCCCCATTGATGTGGCACTCATCGGTATCGGAGAAAACGCCCATATCGCCTTTAACGACCCTCCTGCGGATTTTGACAGCGACGAGGCCTTTATCGTCGTCACATTGGCGGAATCCTGCAGACGCCAGCAGTTGGGCGAAGGCTGGTTTCCGACTTTGGAAGATGTCCCAACTCAAGCGGTTACAATTACAGCACGGCAAATTTTAAAGAGCAGGCATATCCTATCCGCCGTGCCCTATAAAATGAAAGCGCAAGCGATTTACGATACGTTGATGGCACCGGAGATCACGAATATGATCCCATCAACGATTTTAAGAAATCATGATGACGTAACCATTTATGTAGACAAAGACTCCGCAGCAATGCTGGATGACAGCTTTAAGAAAGCATAATAATATGCCCGGCATTACAATACACGATGTTGCGGAGGAATGCGGGTTATCGGTAGCCACGGTATCCAGAGTACTTAGTGGCAGCGATTATCCGGTCAAGCCTGAAACAAGACAGCGGATACTTGAGGCGGCGGAGAAAACGGGATATGTGCCAAATATGCTGGCGAGAGGGTTAAAAACAAAGGCAATTAACGAAATTGCGGTCATTATACCTTCGATCCAAAACCCTTTCTACACTTCAATGGTAGGGGGGATTGAGTCCGTTTTGCTGGAATCTGCTTATGGTATGTCTCTCTATCTCACGGACCATTACGGTCAGCGCACCAATCTGCTGATCAATAATTTAATCGGAAAAATGATATCCGGTATTATTATTGCAGCTGACAGTATCACTCCAAGTATTTATGAAGCCCTTCGGAATCTGAAGGAAAAGAACAATGTGTCCATTATTGCGACGGATTATCAAGTGAAGGATTGCATCTTTCCCGGGGTTTATTTCGATTACTTTGAAGGGGCCAAAATGGCTGTGGAATACCTGTTTAATCAGGGGCATTCCCGCATTGCTTTTGGGTTTTGTCCCCTGGATCGAGAAACCAGAAAAGCAAGATTGGCAGGTGTTAGAGCCGCTTGCGGGCGTCTGGGAAATGAAGAGATAGAAACCGATTACTATGAAAGTTCGGCAAAGACCGATTTTTTAGCCGGTATGGAGCTTGCCGAAGTAATCCGCAAATCAAACAAAGGTTATACAGCCATCGTTGCCCATAACGATTCGGTTGCCGTTGGCCTGCTGGCCGGGCTTGCGGAGCAAAAAGTAAGTGTACCGGACGAAATTTCGGTCATAGGCTTTGATGATTGTATTTATGCGATGATGTGCCGCCCGACCCTGACCACTGTGCGGGTGCCGTCTCAGCAGATGGGCGACTTGGCGGCGCATATACTGCTTAATGAACTGGGTGGGAAAGAAGCTTGTTCTAACATATATTTGGAGCCTAAGATTATTAAGCGGGAAAGCGTGCGTAAAGCGATCAACAGAGTAAGGCACGGTAGTTAACAAGGCATGGTAGTTAAATTGTAGTTAAACAGTATGGCACAGTTTAAAATTCATTTTGCAAATAGTTAGGGGGAATTTATTTTGGCAAAGGAAATATGCACCAAAGAGAAAGTAAATGACCTTAATATCGCTTATATTGGCGGCGGTTCTATGAACTGGGCTTGGGAGCTGATGAGCGATCTAGCGTTAGAACCTCAGCTTTCCGGAGTGGTGCGTTTATATGATATCCATTATGATGCCGCCAAAGCAAACGAAAAGATAGGAAATCTCTTAAAGGATGATCCCAAAGCATTGGGAAAATGGACCTACGAAGCCAAAGCCACTTTGAAAGATACCCTTACCGGTGCTGATTTTGTAGTCATTTCCATACTGCCGGGTACTTTCGACGAGATGGAGTCGGATGTTCACGGTCCCGAAAAATATGGAATCTATCAATCTGTAGGCGATACGGTAGGCCCCGGAGGTATCCTGCGGGCCATGCGTACCATCCCTATGTACGCGGAAATTGCCGAGGCTATCAAGGCATATAGTCCTTCTGCCTGGGTGATTAACTATACAAACCCCATGTCGGTGTGTATGGGTACCTTATACAGGGTGTTTCCGGATATCAAAGCCTTTGGCTGCTGCCACGAAGTATTTCATATGCAAAAACTGATGGCCAAAATGCTTTCGCTGGAATGTGGTATTGAAGATATTTCCAGAGACGATATCCGCTTAAACCTTCTTGGCGTCAATCATTTTGTTTGGATTGATCAGGCGTCCTACAAAACCATGGATCTTATGCCACTCTTTGATCAGTTTGCGGCTAAATATGCCGACAGCGGCTTTGCCCTTGATGAAAGTGACAGAGATCCAACCAATACTTTTCGAAATAATAATAAGATTTGCTTTGATCTGTACCGTCGATACGGCGTGATCCCCGGACAGGGAGACCGGCACACGGCAGAGTTTATGCCGCCCTGGTATCTTAAAAATCCCGAAACAGTTAAACAATGGGGATTTGATTTAACAAAGGTATCCGGCCGGAAAAAAATGCGTGTTAAGAAGTTGGAACAATCCGCCGCCATTATTGCGGGCCGGGAAAAATTTGAAATAGAACCCTCCGGCGAAGAAGGGATCAAGCAGATGAAAGCATTGCTTGGGCTATCGGAGATGGTGACCAATGTGAACTTCCCAAATCGTGGGCAGATTGCCAGTCTTCCCATAGGTATGATTGCGGATACCAATGCGATATTTGAAAAAAATGCGGTTCGTCCGATTTTTGCCGGAAGCCTTCCGCCGACTGTAAATATGCTGGTTTCTAAACATGCGGAAAATCAAAAAACGATCATAGAAGCCGGTCTTAGTAAGGATCTGTCTCTTGCGTTTAGCGTGTTTTTAAACGATAATCTCATGACCTTAGGCCTTAGGGATGCGGAAAAGCTGTTTAATGAGATGGTAGACAATACAAAGGCTTACCTGCAAGGCTGGAGTGCCCATTTAAAGAAGAAGTAGGAGGAGATGGAATGAATAAAATTATTTATGACCATAAATGCGAAAACCGCTATCCTCACGCCGCCGATGTACTGGAACGGGAATTTTCGGAAGGCGGCTTTGCCAAAGGCTGGGCAATGCATCAAAAGCCTGTGCCGGATTATTATTTTGACTGCCACATACATTTCTGTGGAGAATCTTTAGTGCCCGAGATGGATGCGGCGGCGGCTTTGGATGTCCAAAGGGCGCTGGCTATCGTTAAAATTTACGGAGAGACCCCTGACGGGGGGATACCCGCTTATGTGACCAAAGACCAATTTCCCTGGTTTACGCCGGAGGGGATGAAGGCTTTTTGGGATGCTTTACAGGATAATCGTTTCTTTTGGACGGCGTGGTTAAATCATCAGGATCCGGATCCAAATCTCATTTGCAGAGTTGCGGACGCCGGGGCAAAAATAATTAAGCTACACAATGCTCCCGTTATTGAAGATAACGAGCCTCCGGATATTTGGCTTTCTGATCAGTGGCAGGAAACATTTCGCACCATTGGAGAATGCTGCCTGCCTGTCATCATTCATGTGACCCAGCGACTGCCAAGCTCCGACTATACCGGTGGCGGCCGCAATACCTACTGGTCAAAGGGTTGGGAAAATGGTGTGACATACGGAAACGAGGACCTGCTTCAAGTGTTTTTGACCTGCTGCCGACGTCATCCCAATATACCCTTTATCGGTGCCCATCAATTGCATATCGGGTGGGAGCGGTTGGACGAATTGTTTACGGAGTTTCCTAATCTGTATGTGGATACATCCATCGGCTGTCAGTTGCGCTTATATGATGACTTTTACCCCCATGATAAGGAGTTTTTGCGTCAGATATTCATAAAATGGGCGGATAGGATCATTTTTGGGACCGATTGCTTGTGGGGTGCCGATGAGCCGGACACTCTGTTTATCCGGCAGCATATGCGCTTTATTACAGCCTTAGATTTACCGGGAGATGTGCTGAATAAGATATGTCACAGCAATGTCGAACGGGTATGCCGCATAGCTCCTCTGGGATATTAATGGAGATGGCAATTGCAACGGATTATTGTATTGTTTATACTGTATTGACTACTAAAGTTTTGAAAAGGAGAGCTAAAAATGTTTAAGTACATGAGAAATGGTGTAGCCGTATTATTATTTGCGCTTATTTTAGGAGCTTGTGCCGGAGGTACCCAAGGCGGAGGCGGTACTGCCGCCGCGGCAGGTGACGAAGATGTAGAAGTGGTCTTTGCCTGGTGGGGCAATCCCGTACGTAACGAAATGACTTATGATGTACTCAATCTGTTTCAAGCCGAACACCCACGTATCAGCGTTGAGCAGCATACGGTAGGCTGGGGCGAGTATTGGTCCATGTTGGCCACAATGGCTGCAGGGGGCAACCTTCCGGATGTTATCCAGATGTCCGATGCCTATCTTCATCAATACTGGACAAATGATTTGATAATCGACTTACAGCCTCTGATGAACAGCGGCGTTATTGATGTGAGTGATGTAGATCCGTCACTTATTGAGCTGGGCCGCGTGTACGATGTTATCCCTGCCTTATCTATAGGCATTAACGCCAGCGCCATGTTTTACAATAAAACATTGTTGGATTCGATGGGGATTTCTATTAATCACCATATGACCATGGACGATTTTATTCAATTATCCAGACGTATATATGCCGAAAGCGGATACAAGACTTTCTTTGCGACAGAGCTGATACTGCAAACCATGATCAGAGCCAGAGGCGCTGTTATGTTTACCCCCGAAGGCTTAGGCGGCTTGCCGGAATATTATCAGGAGTTTTACGATATTTTGATGATGGGTCTTGACGAAGGTTGGATTATCCATCCGGAAGCCCTTGCCGGCCGTACCGGTTTTGAAGAGTCATCTCTTTTCTTTGGCAGTGAGCCTGCATTTAGAACTTGGAATTATGTTTCATGGTCCAATCTGCTTTCCGCTTTCCAGGCAGTAGCGCCTGAAGGGATGGAGCTTGGCATGACTTCACGTCCGTCAATGGATCCAAGACAGGGTAATGTGGTACGTTCCAGTATGTTTTTAGCGGTGACCACCCATTCCAGCCATCCGGAAGCAGCCGCTTCAATCATAGACTTCTTTACCAATTCCATTGAGGCCAATGAAATTATGCTGGCGGAGCGTGGACTGCCTATTTCTTCTGTGGTGTCCGAAGCGATCCTGCCTTATATGGACAGCGCGGCGCAGATTACCCATTACTTTGTCAATGATGTGATGATACCTTATTCTTCTCCGATCGATCCGCCTAACCCGGACGGTACGGCGGCGGTTAATAACCATATGGCCCATGTGTTGGATATGGTTGTGCATGGCGCAATGTCTCCGGCAGACGCTGTCAGGGAGATCTTTGATTTTGCTGAAATGACATTTAGTCAAAATTAGCAAATGATTTTATAAAAGCCTGCTTAGTGTTATCTAGGCAGGCTTTTATTGAAGAATTTTGGGAAGGAGCCATCTATGAATGCACAACCCACGCAAAAGAAACCATTTTCTTTGGGTGAGTTTTTATTTAAAGACAATGTGGCGGCACTGATTTGTGCTTTGCCTTTTGCCCTTGGTTTTTTATTTTTTACAGCTATACCTATGGTTATGTCGCTGTATTACTCCTTTACGAGTTTTAATATATTATCACCACCTCGGTGGATCGGGCTTGCCAATTATGCGCGTATTTTTAATGATGCGCGATTAATCAACTCTTTTAGAGTTACTTTTTACTTTGCTTTTACATCGGTACCCCTTCGATTGGTTTTTGCCTTAGCGATAGCCATGCTACTGCTTAAATCATCAAAAATGATAGGGATTTACAGAGCGATGTATTACCTTCCTTCCATTTTGGGAGGGTCTATCGCGGTGGCTATCCTTTGGGGCCGGATGTTTGCTATTGACGGTACGATCAACAATATACTGGGGATTTTTGGCCTTAATCAAAACTTCCCATGGCTGGGCAGGACCAGTACGGCTATATGGGTGCTGATTTTGATGGCTGTATGGCAGTTTGGTTCTTCCATGCTTATCTTTTTGGCGTCTTTAAAGCAAATCCCCAGCGAGTTGTATGAAGCGTCTAATATTGACGGGGCCGGAAAAATCGGACAATTTTGGCGTATCACCTTGCCTCTGATTACCCCAACCATCTTTTTTAACCTGGTTATGCAAACCATCAACGGCTTTTTGACATTTACCCCTGCCTTTGTTATCACTCAAGGGGGGCCCATGGACTCTACCATGTTTTATGCGTTGTATATGTATTGGCAGACCTTTGAGTTTGGCCAGGCGGGTTACGGTGCGGCCATGGCATGGGTCATACTTGTGGTTATTGGGACGGCAACCGGCCTGTTATTCTTCTCCAAAAGATATTGGGTATTTGATGGGGGGTATAGTTAATGAGTAAAAGCAAGATCAAACCGACATATTATATCGGTCAGTTTATTGTACTTGTTTTTGGCATTATCATGATATATCCCTTGATATGGATGTTTATGAGTACCTTTAAAGAATCCCATACTATTTTCCATACGGTCGGAGAGCTTATACCCCGCAATTGGGTATGGGAAAATTATATAAACGGCTGGCGGGGATTTTCCGGGGTGACCTTTGGCCGGTTTTTTCTGAACTCCGCAATTTTGGCTGTTTCCGGCACCATTGGTGCGGTCATGTCCGCTTCATTGGTGGCGTACAGCTTTGCCAGAGGGGAATACCGTTTGCGCAGGCCATTTTTTGTGGTGATGCTTGCCACATTGATGCTGCCCGGTCAAGTGCTGATGATCCCTCAGTATCTGTGGTTTAACACCATCGGTTGGGTAGGCTCTTATATGCCGCTGATTATCCCTGCCTTTTTTGGCGGAGGCGGATTTTTTATCTTCCTGATCTATAGTTTTATTGGAGGGATACCTCGGGAGTTGGATGAAGCCGCAAAGATTGACGGCTGCTCCTTTTACGGCATATACGCGAAAGTGATATTGCCGTTGACTGTGCCTGCGATGATTACCTCGGCTATCTTTTCATTTATATGGCGCTGGGATGACTTTCTTGGGCCGCTTTTGTATGTACAGCGGCTGGTGCAATTTCCGGCCAGTTTGGCGCTGCGTATGTTTGCGGATCCGATGGCCGCAACGGACTGGGGTGCGGTTTTTGCCATGTCGATATTGTCCTTGGTGCCTGCGGTGACTATTTTTATCTTCTTGCAGAAGTATCTGGTGGAAGGGATTAGTACATCGGGGTTGAAGGGGTAGAGTGGCACCCCTTCGATGATGCTGTTTTTTGGATTAGTATAAGCAATGAATAAACCCCACGGCTTTGCACTGTGTGCTGTGCCGTGGGGTTTGCTTTTTTTATTTATCGCCGGTTGCTATACGCGGGGACTTCAATACGCCTACAGGTCTGGTCACATATTCGTACGACCAGGTAGCGTCTGTGGTACGCCAGGCGTTGGGGCCAAACCATCTTAGCTTTTCGTCGGAATTGTGCAGGGTGCCGAAGGTATTAACCCGATTCCCGTAAGCGGTTATATCCAGTTCGTGCCAGCCTTCGGGCAAATGTCCAAGATCAATGATATACGGCGCATACGCAATGGGGCCGATCTCTTTGCCATTGACTTTAACCGTTAACAAAGGGGTTCTAAAATAAGTGGATTCCAGCAGGAGTGGCTTGCCATGGGAATATATGCGGCATTTATATGTCACATTGCCGCCATAAAACGGCAAGCCCATTTTTGAAATATCACCAAAAGGCAACTCCTTAGGGTATGGGGTCAGTTTTGCAAATTTTCCGGCCAGTTTTACACCAAATTTTCCGAGGATAAAACAGTTTTCTATATTGGTCCGCTGTTCAAATTTGACTTTTAGTATCAGCTCATTATCCCCAAGGATCAGCGAGGGCAGTCTCACTTTTTTAATGGAGCGGTCTACATAATAGCCCTCTGCTTTGGGGTTTACGATATTGCCATTCCAGGTGATTTCGGTGTTTTCTAAGCCTTCCAGAGCCAAAAATAGTTCGGCTGCCGGAGGTGTGTCTGCTGTAGATGTAGGTTTAGTTCCAGACTCGGACAAAGAGCCATTCAATGCAATTTCGGAGGATACCTTAAACCGCAAACTTAAAGTATTGCCGGAATCGGGCTGTGGTTTGACCGTCCAGGGCTGTGCAAGGGATTGCATACGCTGTGGATATCCCAATTGCTGGCGAAATAGATTATCCACACGGAGGAGTTCGTCCGCAGGTTGCCATGGGGCGTCGTTAAAGGCATACTCTGCCATGTCCAGTACCAACACATTAGGCTCGCTTAGCTCAAATGCATAAGGCGGGTCTATTTCTTTAGCGATGCCAAGAGACGGGGATGTCGTCATACATGTGCAGTCTGCACTTGTTTCCACTTTTCCCGGTCTGCCGGGGACCAGTTTTAACAGCAAACTGTCATGCATATGCATTTCCTTAGATATAACAGTCATCCCGCCATCGTATTTAGCACAGATGGGATAAATGCTACCGTCTAAAGTGTTATACACAACAGGAGAAAACTCTCCTTTTATGGATATGGTGAATGCCTCTGAATGAGGGATATCCTCATTTTCCGGCTTGGTTCCGTTACATATAAATAACCAGCGGTCTTCCCCATCCTGGCGCAGCTGATATATAAAATGCGCTGCCAGGCTGCCATTTTCACCATGTATGGAAATATCCCGAAAATCTTCTAAGGCATTTACAATATGTGTTTTGGCAAAGGGAACCTGCACACATTTTGGAGAAAAATCCGCAGCCAATGTTGAAAGCGCACCGTCCACCACAGTCGCCGCTTCACCGGCAAAAATGACCCGGCCTCCGGCGGCCTGAAATTTTTTAAGGGCCTCTATCGTTGTGCTTCGCAGGGATATGCAATTGGGGACAAGCACTGCGTCATAGGCCATTTGTCCTACCGTAAACTTGTTGTTGCCGGTTTCCTTATAAAGATCCGGGAGCAGGGATTCTGAAATAAAATCAAAATCGATTTGGCTAAACAGCAGCCAATTGATTATATTGTCAAAATCCTTTTCCATCTCCTCTTTAATATCGGCGCATTTATCATTTGGACCAAAACGCAGCCAAAAGCTTTCTATGGGATGGATGACCCCAACCTTTGCGACGGCTTGGCCCCGTGTAAGAGCGGTGTTAAGCCGGGCAAAGTGGTCTTCCACATAGGCATACTCTGTGTACCATGGAGACTGATAACCGATACTGGCAGGATAATCCCGTTTGGCTTCTCCGGCCATGGTGACCCAGGTCAGATGATGAACCCGCAAAGTGACCCCAAGGGCGGCCTGCCAATCCCCTTGCAGCTTGTGGCCCCGGAAGTCAAAATCCCAGTTGGTGACCCCGTACAGCTCGCTTAACACACCTTCTCTGCCGTATTGACGGGCGGCGCTTTGGCACTGCTTTGCCGTGGAATATTCCCGGTGATCGCACAGCATATCAATGCCGGGCAGCTGCATGGTTCTGTAGCCTCTCATGGCTTCGCCCACTACCCTGGTTTGGGAATTTAATGTGGGTTCTTCCATCATATGGCCGGTCAGCATGATGTTGTTTTTTTCGCACCATGCGCCGATATTATCAATAAATGCCTCGGTAAAGCGTTCGCAGACATGGTCGTGAAATTGGTACCTGGCTTTGGAAGGGGCGCTTGATGGCAGTTCCCAGAAGATTTCCGGAAGATGGGCCAAGATGCTTTCTCCGTAAGCCTGTTTGTAGGTATCTTCAAAGTCGTCGGTGAAAGGCAAAGTCACCGCTTGAGGCGCCTCCGAACGGGGAAATACCCCTTTGGACCAAAACTGTGGCTCGTCGGTAAAGATAGAAGGTATGGATTGGCCAAAATCTTTGCCCAACCGCTGGCGATAGGCCTCATGGGTCTCTTCGATAAAACGGTCTATGGCCTTTTTGCTGAGGGTGTTTACATAACCTTGGTCGTTAAACCATGGGCTGTCGGCCACATAGTCCAGGTAAGCTTCCCAAATCCCCGTCATATCTTCGGGGGTTTGGCCCGGTGGGATAAATTCATACGTATCTAAAAATCCGTCTTTGAGGGTAATGCGGTACCGGCCCAGCAGTATGCGGTGGCCCGCAGGGATATAGCGGGCGCCGGGAGGATACTGCACCGCGTCAAAATCGTAGCCGTGGGGACAAAAGGTAAGAAACCGTTCGCGCAAAGCGTGATCTCTGGTGACAATCCCTCCGGCCGAGCCGGAAGGCCAGCGATCCTCGTCATACAAAAAGCAGAGCATCTCATTTTCTTTGGCTTTGTCGTTGCATAACTCTACCAAAGACATAAATTCCTCATTCATGTATGGGGTTCCCAGGCCTACGCGGCTGTGGATATGAAAACCGCCTAAGCCCATTTCTTTAAATATGTCTATCTGCCGCCGCAGCTCATCCCCCTCAAGTTTGCAATTCCACGCCCAAAAAGGTGCGCCGCGGTACTCTGCGCCGGGTTTTTTAAACAACTCGGTGCACAGTTTTTCTTCGGAACGTCTTTTGTATAGCATACGGTTTCTCCTTATATTTTCTCAAACTTAAGGACGGCTTCACCTTCGGTTTTAGGATTTTTTTGAGTCAATATCAGCCTGTAGATATGGTCTTTTTTCCAATCCTTTTGCAGATTTTCGTCAGGCATTTCTATTCTCTCGTAGGCGGCATCAAACTCAGCTTCGTTAAAAGTCATTGCCACGGCCCCACTGAATATGACACGCCCTTTTTCTATAGACGGCTCTTTAAACGCCAGTAGATTTAGGGCCAGTGGCTTGCTGCAAGACTCCAGCAGATAGTTGTCCCGTACTTCAAAGGTTCCGTTGTGGCTAAATGTAAATGTTCTGTTGTAACGGGTTATCTTGGCTTCGGCCGGATAGGCTTCTTTGATATCCATCTGAAGCACTGTAGTGCCATCTTCCAGGGTGCAGCTTACATTGCTTGCTTTTTTGTCCAAGCCGGGAAGCTGATCATACCCATTGATTGTTGGGGTGTTGTGATAGCAGGACTGCATTGTCCAAATATCATAACGATTTGGACCGAAGGTTGCCTTGCTGTAAACTTCTACCCCTGCGTCTATAATAACCGGCTGGCTATCGTTGTATAAGATAAAATTGCCTATGTCGTTATGGTTATGGCTCTCGTCATTGTTGCCGCCTTTAGCGGAGATGAACATTCCATCTAAGCTGCCTTCCTTATCACGGGCCGAAAGCACCTGAATGCCCTCAAACCAATAGGATTTTGGCGGGGAAAATTCATATGTCTTTTCGTATGTCTGAAATATATTTGAAAGCAGTCTAAACAGGCACCAAAGGTTGTTGGAATACTGTTTTATCACATAATCATTTTCCATAAGGTAATTGGCAAAGCCGCAGAGGTTTTCGTCACCGATTTTAAGGCCGGTTCTGTACAGAAGTCCGGCGGCGGTAGAAACCTGGGCGTGGGCGTCCGCAAAGTTTACATAGTAGGATTGGCCAATATAGACCCTATAGATATAGCGGGCCATATTTTTAACCATCTCCATATCGTGGAGGTTAATGGCATTGCCTGTGGCTGCGTATAAAGTTTCCAAAAAGTCCAAAAGTGAGGCTCCCGCAACCCCAAAATATCCGGGGCCTTCGTCGCAGCCTCCGTCTTCGGCATAAAAAGCCATAAACCGGTCTGTGCTTTTTATGGTTTTTTCCACACCTTTGACTTTGGTTTCTTTATCACCAAAAATCAAATAAGCCACAAGGACATTGGAATTTATCCAAGGGTTCCAATTGTTTACGGGCTGATCGTGATTAAGGCCCATCCAGCCAAAATCGCTGCGCTCCAGGTAGGGCGTGAGTATGCGTTTTTCCATTTCAATCTCTATGCGTCTTTTGACCAGTGGAGCGGCATCCGCTATGGCATCGCCTAAAAAATAATATACCCAGGATAAGACCGAACCGGTTTCGGCGGAAAAAAGGTCAACGACTATAGGGGCTTCGATATCCACCAGCTCCCGGTTTTTTCCGTCGGGGTACCAGTTGTGAGCGGGGATAACCCAGGTGGACTCTTCACATATGAGCCATACTACATTGATGATGTCGTCAATGTATTCCCCTTTGCCTTCGATACATTCCGCCATCATTAGGATAAATAAGTCCTGCCGCCTTGGGAAAACCATATCCTGATATCTGGATCGGTTTCCGTCTCTGTAAAAATCCATGTAACGGACTGCGGGAAGGCTCTCCCATTGCTTGTTTTTAAGCTTCTTTGCCCCGTCGCAGTAATGGGATTTTACTTCTTGAGGCAGGTTTTCCCATGCCTTTCTGTCCCCGTAATGGGGAAATGGAGAAAAAACATCCAAAATACAGCTGTCCAGAGGCTTAGACTTAAATTGTTCGTAAATCATTTTTACTCCTCCTGTCTCTTATCTCCTGTTAATGAATTTCTTCGGTGGTACAAAATGAAAATAGCCCTATATTGTCTGTGACAGAATATAGAGCTATTTATAGTGAATTGACCTGAACCAATTTTCATGTCAATTCACTGAAAAATACATTTATGTTTTTGTGAAACGTAAGCTGAACTCACCTTCCGCCTTAGGGCTTTTTTGAGTTAAAAGCACCCGGTAAAGGTCATCTTTGCTCCAGTCATTGATCAATGTTTCATCGGTAATGGTTATTTTTTCAATTTGAACATCAAACTCAGCGCCATCAAAGGTCATGGCAACTTTTCCAAAAAGAACACGATTGTCTTCTACAATCGGCTTATTGTACGCCAGTAAGTTCATAATCAGTGGCTTTTTGCAGGATTCAAGCTTATAACTGTCGCTGATCTCAAGATATTTTCCATGGTTAAAAGTGAGTGTCCTGTTGTAAAAAACAATATTTGCCTCTTGGGGATAGGCTTTCTTGATATCCATTTCCAATACAGAGACGTCATCTTTTAAGCTGCTTTTTACACTGACTGCCTTCTTATCCTCGCCGGGAAGCTGATCGTATCCGTTGATGGTGGGGCAGTTGTGATAACCCGATTGCATTGACCAGATGGTATAACGTTCGGCGCTGAAGGTTTGTTTGGTATAGGTTCCCACACCGGCGTCTACAATCACCGGCTCGGTATCGCAGTACAGTATAAAGTTGCCAATGTCGTTGTGATTGTGACTTTCGTTGTTATGTCCGCCTTTGGCGGCCACAAACATACCGTCTAGGCTGCCTTCGTGATCCCGTGCCGTAAGCACTTGAATACCCTCAAACCAAAAGGCCTTTGGCGGGTTAAACTCATATTTTTCCTCTTGAACCTGAAAAATATTTGACAGGGTCCTAAACAGACAAAATTTGTTGGTCATGTACTGCTTGTCGCAGTAGCCGTTTTTTTGCAGGTGCAAGGCATAACCGGCCAGATTGTCGTCGCCAATTTTTACACCTGTCCGATACAGCAGCCCAGCCGGAGCGGATCCGATGGCATGGGCGTCCGCAAAATCCACATAATATCGCTTGCCGATATATGCCCTGTATATGTAACGGGCCATATTTTTAACGATTTCCCTATCATGAAGATTGATTGCGTTATCTGTGGCAGCTCCCAGCTCTTCCAAAAAATCTAACAGAGAGCCTCCGGCCACGGCAAAGTACATGGGACCTTCATCGCAGCCCCCGTCTTCGGCATAGGCATCCACAAATGTATCAATGCTTAATATGGCTTTTTCTATGCCTTTAATTTTGAAGGCTTTATCTTTGGCAAAGACAAGGAAGGCAACCAGCACATTTGAGTTGATCCACGGGTTCCAGTTATTTACGGGTATTTCCTGTGTAAAGCCCATCCACCAAAAATCGTCCCGGTCTATAAAAGGCTGAAGTATCCTTCTTTCGATTTCAATCTCCATACGCCTTTTGACCAGAGGGGCTTCGGCGGCGATGGCATCGCCCAAAAAGTAATATACCCAAGACAGACAGGCGGCTGTTTCTGCCGCAAACAGGTCTATGATCACAGATTCCTCGATGTCTACCAGTTCGTTTGCTTTTGGGGAGCGGCGACCGTGCCGGTTATGGGCCGGTACCACCCAGGTGGATTCTTCACAAATCAGCCAGACGGCATTGATAATATCGTCAATATACTCCTTGTTGCCGTCTATACATTCGGCGACCATCAGGGTAAATAAATCCACACGCCGTTGAAAGTATACGCCTTCATATTTGGAGCGGTTTCCGTTGCGGAAAAAGTCCATATAACGGTTTGCCAGCAGGCTTTCCCATTTGTGATTTTTTAATTTTGCGGCTTGGCTTTGATAGTGTTTCTTGATTTCGGGGTCTATACCTTCCCATTGTTTTCTGTCGTTGTAGGCAGGGAAAGGTAAAAAGTTGTCTTTTAGACATTTTTCAAGGGGATGAGTCTTAAGCATTTCAAAAATCATTGAAATCCTCCTCATTGTCTTCTGCAGCATTATCTTTTATATCTTCTGCAGAAATTTATTTTCGGATTACCCTTTAACAGAACCGACCATCATACCCTTTACAAAATATTTTTGCGCAAAGGGATAGGCGCACAGTATAGGCACCGTTGCCACCACAATAAGGGCGTAGCGGATAACATCGGCAATTTGCATCATGGCGATAACCTGCTCGGGATCCGTTACCATGGACATGTCTATCTGGTTCATAATCAGCATTTCTCGCAAAATGATCTGAAGGGGAACCATGGTTCTGGTGGTAAGAAACATCAGGGCGTTAAAAAACGCGTTCCAGTTGGCAACAGCGGCAAATAGGCATATAACCGCTATAACGGCTTTGGAAAGAGGCAGCAATATCTTGAAGAAATATTGAAAATCCGTACACCCGTCAATCTGTGCGGATTCCAACAATTCGTGGGGGATGCTTGACTGTATAAAGGTCCTGGCGACAATCACGAAGAAAATAGACATAGCGCCGGGAACAGTCATAACCCATACCGTATCCAATATCCCTAAATCCCTCATCAACAGGAATGTGGGGATCAATCCGCCGCTAAAGAGCATGGTAAACACAAAAAACAGCATGATTGGATTTCGGCCTACCAAATCTCTGCGGGAGAGAGGGTAAGCGGTGACCATAACCATGGTGATACTAAATAGGGTGGCTAAAAATGTGTATCTGAGTGTGTTCCAATACGCCGTCAGTATCAAAGGGTGTCTAAACACATGCTGATAGCCTTCTATACTTGGGTCTACAGGCCATAAAATAACCCGGCCGGCGGCCACAGCCTGCCCAGAAGAGAAGGAAGCGGAAAGTACAAATATAAGGGGGTATAAAAACGCAATAAACAGCAAAAACAATATGACCCCGGTGATGGAATAAAATATCCTGTCGGAAGGACTAAATTTAATTCGTTTACTTTTGGTTACATCAGCCATTGTTATTCCCCCCTACCACAAGCGTGATTCGCCAAATCTTCCGGCGATAAAATTAACGATAAGCAGCATCGTAAAGTTAATGACAGAGTTGAACAAGCCGATGGCAGTGGCAAAGGAAAAATCGCCGACACCCATGACCAGTCCCACTTTGTACACATACGTTGCAATAACCTCGCTTCGGCTAAGATTCAAGGGGTTTTGCATTAAAAATGCACGCTCGAAGCCTACATTCATGATGGCACCGCAGGCTAAAATTAACATAATAACCACCGTTGGGCGGATGCTTGGGAAATCGATATGCAGTACTCGTTTAAAGCGGGATGCCCCGTCTATCTGTGCGGCCTCGTGAAGTTCCGGATCCACAGAGGAAAGGGCGGCAATGTAAATAATACTGCTCCAGCCTATACCCTGCCATATGGTGGACCAAACAAACAAATGCGGAAAATTATCTGCCCGGCCAAATAGGTTTGGCATAAGCTCCCCGGTCAGCATAAAGTAGATGTTACCGATACCGCCAACCCTTGGGCTAAATAACTGCATCATCATACCGACCACAACGGCTATAGAAATAAAGTGAGGCATGTATGATACGGTTTGGAAGGTCTTTTTGAGTTTTAGAAAAGGGAACGCATTTAGCATTAGGGCCAGCAAAATCGGGAGCGGAAAGCCCACGATCAAGCCATAAACAGATAGAAAAACCGTATTGTATAAAATCTGCCCAAAAAGCGGCATGTTAAAAAATCGTATAAAGTTGTCCCAGCCTACCCAAGGGCTGTTCCATATACCCAGTATGAGATCGTATCTTCTAAAGGCGATTTGTGCGCCTATCATCGGCCAATAAGCAAAAATCAATACATGTATGATGGGAATCAGCAGAAATAAATACAGCTGCCATCTTGGTAAAACATTCTTTTTAAATTTTACCTTCCAATTGCCTTTGGCTTTATTACTTGCGTCTGTCTTTTTGGCGCGTACAGCCATTTCCATAAAACCGCCTCCACATTATAGAAAAGAGGTGCTGCGGGAATTTCCGCAGCATCCCTTCTCTTAGATTGCATATATCTTTGGGTTATAAACCCTATTGCATACTTCTGGTGTGCCCTGCTTGATAAAGCTCGATCAGTCTGGAGTAGCCCAGGGTTTCCAGTTCTTGAAGGAAAGCGTCAAACTCGTCTATGCTTCGTTGTCCTGTAACAAACATGGCGTTCATAGTCGAGATATGCTCTTCGATGGCCACTTCCATCATCGCTATTTCTTCCAGCTCTTCCATGGTCTGGACTCGGCGGGTGACCGCTTCGGCCGGGAATCTGGTTACATAGGTATCCAGGTGGATGGCATTCCAGTTACCATATGGCCATGTATCATATTGATCTCTTGGCATACGGCTGGCACCTTGCCTAAAGGCCCATCTTTCAAACCTCGGACCTTGGCCGCCCCAGATGGTATTGCCCGGTACATTCCACGCATTGAGTTCCGGAAATACAACGTAATCCGGTACATCAAGGAAGGTACCGACCCATTGCTCTCTGACAGCCATGTCGTTTGTCCAGCTGACACCGTAAGGGCCGCTCTGGACACTGAGAGACATTTCGTCACTGAGGAAGAAGTCGCCAACATGGAAAGCCAGGGCGGGATCCGCAGCATCTCTGGTTATAAACCATTGCTGACCCGGTACATTTGGATTAAACGCCGCATAACTTACCCCGTTAGGGCCGGTCAAAGGCTCCGCAAGCCATGTTCTTTGAGCGGCGGGACCCGTATTTCCGAATGTGGCAAAAGAACCGGCGGGGATAAATGCCGCAATACCTTCTTCGTGCATGGCAAGTGCCGTAAGCTCTCCCGGACTTTGTATAAAGGATTCCGGCGCAAGCAGACCTTCTTCGTAAAGCATGTTGAGGTATCTTAAGCCCTCAACCCATCCGGGAGAATGAAGGGAAGAAGTTAAAACCCCGTTTTCTACATTCATCCACTGTCTGTCAGGATTGGCGTATGTGAAAGCGTTCATTATCCATACGATAACATTGTGGCCCCAGCCTTCGGAAGCGCCGACAACGCCGATTCGCATCGGATCACTCTCTACAACCGTGCGCAATACATGGGTAAACTCGTCGGTGGTGCGTGGAGGTTCAAGTCCCAGCTCCTCAAGCATTTCCCAGTTGTACCACATCCTAAAAGGACCCTCGTTCCACTGAAACTGAGCGTGGCTAAACAGGGAGTAAATTTCTCCATCGGGCATCCTAAGCATTGCCATGATAGGGTCTATGTCCGATGGAAGCATAGATGTGATATTTGGGGCAACGACCGGATCGTAAAAATATTGTGTGATCGGTTGAAATATGCCCATTCTGGCGTATTCCATGATTTGAATTTGGGTAAAGCTGAAGGCGATGACATCAGGAAGTCTCTGGCCTGCGGTAACCATATAAAGAGAATCTTGTGCGGGCATCGTCAATGGTTGCCGCAAACTCGTCAAATTCCAGATTAACGCCCAGCTGTTCTTCCGTATGGAGGGTAAGCCAGTTGGTGTTGATATCTTCGATGGTGATATGGGATTGTAAACCAATCAGAAGTGTCGGTGCATCATCGTCGGCATCATTCGTATCCGCTGCTGTGGCCGGTGCATCGGCTGTGGCAGGTGCCGCGGCGCCATCTCCCGCAGGTGCAGCTGTCCCTCCGCCGCCTGCAGTACCGCAAGCCGCAAAAATCAATACCGATACAAGTAACAGTGCGATTAATTTGATTCCTTTTGTTGTTCTAGTTCTTTCAGCCATAACTCTTTCATCCTCTCTTATGATGTATTCAGCAGGAAAGTCCTTCGGTTTTATGCTAAGACATTATCCTGGAGCTATTATGACATTTGCATTGTTTTTTTGTCAATGTGCTGTGGTAAATTTCGAAGACAAAATTTTTATTGGTGAAGATTTAAATGCCGTGATGAGCGCATTGCTTTTATTGCTAATGAGGGCTTTGTAGTTTCATTTGTCTTAGTTGAGATAGCACAAATATTGTTTGACGGGAAATATATTGCGTATTACAATGCAGTAAAATAAATCAGGAGGTTTGCTCATGGAAAATTTAAAATGGGGACCGTATTCCAAACGGTATGCGGGTGTTTCCCATATTACCGACGAAAAAAAGGGAATGCGCTTTGACTTAAGCCTGTGTCCAGGCTATTACCGCAGCAAGATGTTGATACCAAATGTGACCTGGGAGTCAGGGTATCATCCATGGGAGTCGGCACCGGATCTGAGTTATTACAGTATGCGTTATGACCTGGAGTGGAAGGACAAAGTATATGCCGACATATCCTTTTCTAAAATAAACGGTACGGACGATGCCCGGTTGATACGCTGTCATATGGTAAATAACGGGGATATGCCGGAAACATTGGTCCTGCACTATATGGCGTCTATGAATTTTCCTAGTTTGCGGTCGCACAGCACGGTGCCCCATGCCATAGTGGATGTGGATGCGCCCGACGAAGTGATACAGCTTCATGCTTTGGATTACGCGGATATGGCTTATGCTATCCCCAGGCCTACGGATAATTTAATGCCCGACGGATTGTACCGGGGTGAGATCCGCGGCAACGGTTTTGTGTCCGGTTCTGCCCTTAGTTTTGGGGATACTGCCGGGGATAAAGTGTCATATAAGTTTACGGTTACGGAAGATATGCCTGAGGCAGTGATTCAGCTTCGATGTTTTCTTGGAGGCGGGGCCGGTTTTACCGTGAGCGGGGATTTTACCGGGGTGTTGGATATGCCAACGGGAGGCGGACCCGTGTTTGCCGACTTTAATCTGGGTCGGCTTCAGGCAAAGGAATATACCATTACGTTTACATCCACCGGGCAGGGCTTGGTGACTATGGACAGTGTATTGATAGGTCAGCCCGAGACTGTGGCCAAGGCCCGGTATCTTGAGCGGGGTGCCAATAAATTTCCCACGCGTTATGAAGGAGCATCGGACAACAGCCTGGTACTGAAATATCCCGATGCAGACCAGTATTACGGTTTATACTGGGATTTTGATGATTTTTGGCTGCGTGAGATACATAACAGCGAGCTGGACAGTTTCATGCGTCTCAACGTCCATCATCACACAAACCATATCATGATGGGGGACGGACAAGGGCACTTTACCAATGTTTTTATGCGGCCCATTGCGCTGGAACCTAAAAGCCATGTAACGATTTATGGGGTTGTGGTCACTTCAGATTCTTTAGAACATACTCAAAGCCTGCTGGCGGCATATGAAAAGAAGCGTAACCGCTTTGAAGAAACTTATGAGCTGGCCCGTAAAGGCAGAGCAAAGCTTGCCGCAAAAACCACCGAGGGAGAAGCTTTCCGGTTTAGTCAGGAACGAATGGCGGCCACTGTGTTAAATAATATTGTCTTCCCCGTATACAAACAGCGGTCTTATATCAGCCACTATACCCCGGGACGATGGTGGGATTGTTTATATACCTGGGACAGCGGATTTTTGGGTATTGGGCTAAGCGTATTGGACGAAGCCATTGCCGTCTGCTGTCTGGAAACCTATTTGACCCCGGAAGGGGATACCCACTGTGCCTTTATTCACCACGGGTCTGTGGTGCCTGTGCAGTTTTATCAGTTTATGGAGATTTGGAACAAGAGCCGGAAGCGCGAAATGCTGGCCCGTCTGTATCCTTCTCTGCGTCAATACTATCTGTTTTTTACCGGCCAGCTGGGCAGCTCCACCACAAAACTGCCTTCTAATCTGCTAAAAACCTGGGATTACTTTTATAATTCCGGCGGGTGGGATGATTATGCGCCTCAAGTGTATGCCCATCTTAACGGCCTGACTCCAAATCATGTGGCCCCTTCCATCAGTACGTCTCATGCCATACGCTGTGCCCGTATTTTAGTGATGGTTGCCAAACACTTGGGTGGTTTGGAAGAAGATATAGCCCGGTATCAAGGGGACGAAGAGCGCTTTGCCCAGGCATTGCAACAATATTCCTGGGACGAAGAGGCCGGTTATTTCAGTTATGTATGCCACGATGATGACGGGATGCCCACAGGCATTTTGCGTCATGAAGGCGGCCAAAATTATAATATGGGCTTGGATGGTGTAGCCCCTATTATTTCGGGGACACTTACCCAAGCCCAAGAGCAGCGGCTGCTTGCGCATATAAAAGATCCCGGCGGTTTGTGGACATCCATTGGCCTTACAGCCGTAGATCAGCGGGCGGCCTATTATAAAAAAGAAGGCTACTGGAACGGGACCGTATGGATGCCTCATCAGTGGTTTATATTTAAGGCCCTGTTAGATCTGGGACAGGGAGACATGGCTTACAAGATTGCCGAAACGGCGCTAAATCTTTGGAAAAATGAAGTAGAGGCGACTTACAACTGCTACGAACATTTTATTGTTGCCACCGGCCGCGGGGCGGGCTGGCATCAGTTTGGCGGGTTGTCTTCTCCCGTACTTTACTGGTATCAATGTTATTATCTGCAGGGACATTTGACAGCGGGCTATGATGTGTGGATAAACGATGTTCGTTTTTCCGATGATTACAGCGCTGTTAAAGGGGAGCTTTGCTTACACGGAGCGGAGCGGCATAAAACGACTGTAGTGGCTTGTATGAAGCCCGGGCAGAGTTATGCCGCTACCTTTAACGGCGAGCCTGTGGATATTTACGAGCGATTGGATGGGGTTGTGGAAGTGTCCCTGCCCAATGTGCATAAACACGGGATATTAGACATCCAGCCCGTTTAGCTCGGTCAGCTGTGCCGGTGTTTTATCCCCGCTTAAAACGAGTGTTTTTATTTCATAGCCCTCAAATGTGCAGGGGAAAGATAAATCAAGTAAGGGGATAGACAGTGTGGCACTGTTTTTGTGGCCTGTGGTTTCAAACAGGCGGATGATGTAATCTTTTGAATCGACTTTTTGCTTAAAGGCGGCAACCTGAATGGATGTATTGTCCAGATGAAGGGCCGCTTTTATTTTTTCTCCTAAACCGGAAGGGTTGAGGGACAGGAGATAAGGGGCTTCGTGAAACGCAATGGCTTCTCTTTCTATCTCATGCCTGCGTTCTTTGGCGGGGCCTCCGTTGATTAGGAAGCGGAAAACACGTTCGCCTTGGTCGCTTCGCATGTAAAAGCGCTCTTTGTTTGGGGGTTTTTCGGGATGAAATTCCCCGGATAAATAGAGTGGGGAACGCAGTAAAGTCATGCGAAACTCGCCATGGTCGCAGCTGGAGCCGTAACCGGAATCCCCGCACCAGGTTATGGCGGAATCGCCGGAGTATAAACCCGCCCATTTTTGTGAGCATACTTCTTTTTGTTCCATGGCAAGTTTGTGGCTGCCGTAAGCAGTCTGGCCCCAGTATTCACCATCTTTGATGGTGGTTGGCACAGCCAGCTTTAACAGTCGGCCCTTTTCGTTCCAGTACACCGCCAGTTCTATTTCAAATGCGGTCCCTTGTTTATTCATTTTGTACAGTAAACGGGCTGCGGAAGTGTCGTGTATAAATAAGGCTTCCACCACTTTGCGGGCGTCACCGTCTTCGATTACCCGCACAGGGGCTGTGGGTACATTAAATCCTCTAAACTCCGTGGCTTGTTCAAGGGTCATTAGCCGGAATTTTCCCAGCACATTGTCAAACTTGTCGGCACCCCAGCCATAAGCGTCATAATTATCCTCCATGACCAGCAGCTGAAAGGCGTCGTCTTGGAGATATTCCTTTCCGTCAATCCGGTAACTTTGTAAAAGGCCTGTTTGGCGGCTGACAGACATCTGCATCCTGCCGTTATCTACTGTGATGTCCTCTTGAGAGTCGTTATCCGGATATTCCCAAACGGATTTAAGGGGCCGCCGTACAAATCGGCAGTCAAATCGGGTCATGGAAGCCGGGGGAAGGGTGGCGTAAAACGCGCTGCGTTTTCTAAATTCGAAATGCTTGTGGCTGTGATGATGCTCCAGTTGTGAAGGGATGAGCGTATCGTCCCGGTACACCATGGGCACGACAATCATGTCCTTCACATCCATGGCGGCATCCCCTAAGTTGTCGCCTTCAAAAATGCCGGCGTTGTGATCCGGTGGTAAACCGTACTCACATTCAAAAACACCGCTGACCGGATAGGGATGGGGGTTATAGGCGAATATGGGGGTAATGCCCGTATCCATAGGTGCCTGTCCCGCAGTCATGGCAAAAAATGCTTTAAATTGGACTCTGGACAGTATTTCCAGCCCATGATCCAGCATTTGCAGCACCTCTTGTTCCCCGTTTCGGATTACGCTGCCGGGCAGCACGTCGTGAAATTGGCCAAGGAGCATATCTTTTTCGGCTTCCAGCAAATCTTCCTGTGGATAATCGATTAGTCCGGCTAGGGCGGCGTGAGAGGCCATTTTTTCCGTTAAAAACAGCCAGCTTTCCAGTTGCCGGTATTTTTGCTTGATGCGTATTAGGTTGGTGTAGCTGCCCTGAGCCACCGGGTTAAGATCCTTACTGTATTCGGGAAGGTTTTTATCTTTGATGGCTTCAAAATAGTCGTCCAGTTTGGCATGGCGTATGTTATCGCTGCTTGTGGCGATAAAATCGTTTATTTGCTCTACGTCGATCCTGGATACGCCGCCGCCGTGGTTGCCTATACCCCAGAGATACACGATGTCGTCCTGATCCGGGTGATACTCCAGCCATCCTTCGATATGGCCCCGGGCCCAGCCTCTGGGGGTGTTGTAATGTTCTAAAGAACGGTGAGCGATGACGCTGCTTCCGTCAAACCCGATCCAGCGGAAGTCTTCCGCCGGCAGCTCACATTCCGACGCGATGGGGCGGCAAAATATATAGGAGTCAAAGCCGCTTTTGGCTAAAATTTGCACCAGTCCCCGGGTATGGCCAAAGGAATCGAAATTCATGGCGGTGGTGGGGTAGCAGTTAAAATGCTCTTGGAAGTAACGCTTTCCCGCGTAGATTTGTCTGACAAAGCCTTCGCCGCTTGGGATATTACAGTCCGGCTGCAGATACCACCCGCCCATGATGTGCCAGCGCCCTTGGGCCACAAGGCGCTTAATGCGTTCGAAAAGAGAGGGTTCGTGGATCCTGCAATACTCGTACAGCAGGACTTCGTTGTGATTGAAAACAAAATTGTCATACTGTTCGCAAATATCGGCGGCCACCCGGTATGTGGATATGGCCTCTACGATACCTTCTTTGAGTTCCCAAAGATAAATGGGGTCTAAGTGAGAATTGCATACAAGGAAAACATTTTTCATCGGGTTATCGTCCCTTCTGTGGATGATTAGACGTTTAAAAATTCGGTGATGCCGGTTTCTCTGGATTGTTCCGCACGGAAAACCGCAAAATGGCCGCTGATAGAATCCTCAAGGGTTGTACAGGAAATAGACGGGGTTTTCCCTTGGATATAATCCACAAAGTCATGAACAAGGCGCATATCTCCACCGCCGTGGCCGTCAGTAGTCCCTTCTCTTTTTGTGCTGATCACTTCTTCCGAATATTCGCAACCGGGTCGAGGATCAATCCGGTATATTTTAAATTGTTCTTCGCTCATATTGCCAAATATCTCGCCTTTGGTGCCGATGATGTGTATGGTACGTTCCGGCTTCGCGCAGCCGCCCACCATATTTAATGTGGCGGTGCATCCGTCGGCAAAGTTAATGGCCACCGATTGATGATCCACCACATCATTGTCGCATTTCCATACACAGCGGCCGTAGGGGTTGTCTGTCTTGAGTGATTCTATTTTTTGCTCCAGGGTCGGGTTATCGATATGCTCTAAGCTGTCCCACACGTAAAAGGACCAGCGGTCGGGATGATCGATGTAGTGTTTTTTAGCCGAATAATTGCAGGTGTCTTCAATGGGGCAGTCCACAAGGCAGCGGGTCCCGGCGTTTTCCGGACATTTTCCCGGATTAAAATAGAAATTGCTTCCGAAGCTGGAAACCGATACGGGAGGTATACCGCTTTTCATCCACATGATGATGTCCATGTCGTGGCTGCATTTTGCCAACAGCATCCCGCTGTGGCATTTTTTGCTGTTGGCCCATTTGCCCCGTATATAACCGATAGCCATGTGATGATAGCTGACATGTTCCGTGGTTTGGATGTTAATGATATCGCCTATTTCCCCATCGATTATTTTTTGGCGTATGTCCGCATAAAAAGGAGCGTAACGCAGTACATGGCATATCATGACCTTGTTATGATGCTTTTTTACCGTATCGACAATCTGCCACATTTCCTGCTCGTTTATTGTAAACGGTTTTTCCAGCAGCATATCGTAGCCTCTTTCCAGGAGGGGCAGAGATGTTTCCAGATGCTGGTGATCCATTGTGCCGTTTATGATGCAGTCCGCCAGTTTTGGGTGCGTGGCCAATTGGTCTGCGGTTTCGAAGCACATATCTTCACTAATGTTGAACATTTGGGCGGCCTTTTCCCGTCTTACAGGGTTTGGGTCGGCTACGCCTACTATTTTAAGTCTGTCGGGTTCTTTGAGGGCATAGGCGGCGCAAAATAACGACCGGTGCCCGGCGCCTACAATGATGGCGGTTAAGGGTTTGCTTGACATGATTTTCCTCCGTTTTATTAAGAAAAAGGCTACCGGAGAATCTCCAATAGCCTGTATTTTTTTGTTTATTTTGCTTGCCAATTGTTTTTAGTAAATCGGTGCCAAACCATTTGCCCGGTTAAAAGCATTTTGTGAAAGCTGCAGATATCTGGTCATGCCAAAGGCTTCCAGCTCTCCAAGAAATGCGTCGTAATCGCTGATTGGTCTTTGTCCCACAGCAAAAGCCGCAAGATTGGCGTTAATATGCTCCAATAACATTGGTTCGATATTGGCCATCTCTTCGGTCTCTTCCTCGGTAAATACCCAACGGCCTATATTTTCTGCCGGAGAATGAGGTGAGTACCACTCGTAGTTAAGCCGGTTCCAGTTTCCGATAACACTGACTTCGTACTCGTCCCGGGGCATAAGACCTTCGGCCCGGATAACAGACCATCTTTGGTATCTTGGACCTGCGGCCCAAATCGTATTGCCCGGTTGTCCCCATACATTGGTCTCGCGGAATACCACAAGAGATTCGGGAACGTCCATAAATCTGCCTACCCAGGTGGCTAAAACGTCGGGATCACTGGTCCAGTGATGGCCGTATTCGCCGGAGTGCCAGGTTCTTTGGCCATAATCGGAGAAGAAGAAGTCACCAAACATAAGGGTTTCGGCAGGATGTGCCGCATCTCTGGTGATCTGCATACCGTCATGGCTTGGCAGCGGGATTGTTACCGGTGTATAAGATACGCCTTCGGGGCCGCGCAGAGGTTTCATCAGATGATATCTCTCTAAAATCGGGCCGGTGGTGCCGCCAAACAGCTGAGAATAGCTGCCGCCTGGGATTACACCTACGATCGCCCGATCAGGGGTTTGGGCGATGGCTCTCAGTTCGTCAAAGGATTGTACGAAGGAATCAAAATCGATCAGTCCGTCAGCAACCATTCCGGCGATAAACTCCATACCGTCACGGAATCCCGGTGTAAAGAGTGAAGAGTATATCACTCCGTTTTCTACATGACGCCATTGCCTGTTAGGGTTGGCGTAAGTAAACGCGTTTATGATAAATGGGATGACATGGTTGCTGCCCATAACGCCGGCACCCATCACACCAATGGTGCTTTGGCCGTCTCCGTTAGGATCGTCGTTAACAAACCGATACATCATATCGCGAAAATCTCCGGTATATACGGGTATATCGTCAGGTACGGTATATCCCAGGTTTTGCATCCACTCTTGGTTGATCCATACCCTAAAACCAAACTCGGACCAAGAATTGGGACGGGCATAGGTTGGTAAAGAATAAATTTCGCCGTCGGCAAAAGTCAGATCACGGAACATGTCATTTCTGCTCCAGTCTTCCATTTCCCAGACATTAACGGCAATAGAGGGATCGTTCAGCATTTCTGTTAAGGGTATAAAAACACCCATCCTTGCAAACTCTGAGACTTGCAGTTCGTTAAAGGGAAGCATGGTGGCATCAGGAAGCTCTTGGCCTCCGGCAACCATCAATGTAAATCGTGTGGTGGCATCCGCTGTGTCCATAGGGAAGACGTCAAATGTCAGATCCACATTCATACGTTCTTGCAGGTACAGGGTAAGCCAGTTGGTATCGTGATCTTCCGCAACAAGACTTGCCCGGATACCGATGCTGATAGGAAAAGGCTCGGCACCTTGCCAAACCGGAAGCTGGCCTTGTAGGCGGTGGTGGACGTCAACATGGGTAAAATAGCCTTCTACTGCAGTTCCTGTGGCGGTTTCTCCGGCGTTTTGTGTTGTTGCTTGTGCCGCAGGCTCTGCCGGTGCTGCCGTTTCGTCATCTGCGCCTGCATCTGTGGCTGTACCGCAAGCCGCAAAAGCAAATACGGCGGCCAGAGCCAGAGCAGATAACTTGAACATTAACCTTTTGTTATGCATTTGGGTTTCCTCCATTTCGTCTTTCTATAGTGAAATGGTTTTAAATCGGTTTCATCTATCGTCGAAAACACGTTGAGACGTTCGTGATTTTCGACTCCGATGAGAACCGTTTAAAATTCATTTCACTATACAATGATACAATCGTACAAAATTTACTGCGTTCGTTCATGTTTTTTATGCTACTACGCTGCACCTTTCCATGTCAAGCATAAATTTGTCAAAATATTGTCATAATAGCGGTAACCTTACCGGTATTTCGTTTCATCAATACATACAATGCTTCCGTCATGAAGACAAAAAGTGATGATTGTGTCCTCAAGCTGTGATGAAGCATCTATGCTGATCATAGGGCGATGGGAAGAAGGCGGACAAAAGACCGTGACTATCCGGCTCTCCTTTTCCTTCCACTGATAGCGCAGGGTGGGCAAAGGTGTGTAGTCTCCCTGCAATCCGGTTTCGGTTTTCCAGCCCTGCCATTCCGGGTATTCTTGTCCGGAGACCAGGTCGGCCGCCATGCCATCGGCGCCGGAACAAAGGATAGTGACCTCATCTGTATATACATGTAAGCCCTCAAGTTGAGGCTTGGACGTATCCAGATGCCATAATGCCTCATAGTCACAGGGTATTGTCCCCCGTAGGCGGTCAATGACTATAAAAAAAGGCTTGTCTGTAAAATCCGGATTTTTTATTAAAATGACCTTGCGTTCATGGGATGCGATCCGTTCCGCATTTGGGCCGTACCCTTCATTATAGGTTCCCAAAACATAATCGTAGTCGTCGGTAATCTTATATACCATGTCGGATTCTTTTTTTATGTCGTCATCGTCCCACCGGTATGATAAGCCGCGGTTTTGATCCATCCCGTTTACACGCACAGTGTTATGGGACCGGGTAGAAAGCACATATTTACGCATTTCGGAATCATCGTAAGCATAAACGCCCCCTTCTGTCAGTACACAACGCCCATTCATGTACAGCAGGAGAGAAAGTTTGTCTTCGTGCTGGTGGGCTCTTCCGTAGGGTGCGGCGTCAAACAGGCCCCACAGATTATCGGGCCCCCATCCCGTTCGCATAGCGATCAAGCCGGAGTAAGGCAGGGCGATAGAGGTATAAGATGGCTGCTCCCCATCCTTGCCTTCGGACACTGTCCATACAAAATCTTTGCGGTGAGGGAACAGATCCATATACTGAGAAACATAGGTGCCGGCTTTGGCCCAGGTGCCGTCGTTTATATCGGGCAAACTAAAATCAGGCATAATCAGCGTATTATAAAAAGCCACGGTGTTTTCCAATTTTTGCACAAAGCCTTCGGGCAGGGGCATGCCGTAGGCTTTAATCACATCCATGAGGCGAGTATAACAGCTGACGGACACACCGTGATAAGAGGTGGTTAATTCGTATTGCATACCGTCCGGGTAAAACTGGAGATCCAACTGCTTATGTAACATATCTACGGCAAAATGGTACCAAGCCCCGGAATCCCGTAGCACCGGATATAAGACGCCGATCTGTGCCAGTCCGTCCATTTCCATAAGCAGCCAGTTGGATCGTGTGTAATCGTTGCGCAGTCTTTCTCCATGTTCCCAAACGGATTTATACCAGAGGGTTATGATGTCGTCGGTAAAGGCAGGGCTTTTATAAAAGGCATGCAGTGCATACTGCCAGGTGGAACCCATGCGTATACCGGCTTCGATGGTGCGCCAGCAAAGGGTCTCGTAGCCGATGGTGGACTTTGGCTCCGGAGATATGGCCTGCTTTACCCAGGTTTCAAATTGGTCGGCACAGGCTTTGGCATATTTTTCGTCACCTGTTTGAAGGTAGGCATAACCAAGGATAAGCCACTCGCTGTGACGGGATAACTGCCAGGTCCATTCCTTGTATTGATTGAAAGTTGGATTGGAAAAATAGTCGATTGTTTTGTCAAACTGATAGGCTGTCCCGCAGGAGATCACGTGGTTTTGGCAAATACGGTCCGCGGCTTGCATCCAGGTTTCGCCGGGAAAGACAATCCCGGTTTCAAACACGGTGTAGGGCTGTTGGTTAAAATAATCCGGCTTTAATGAAGCGCGTACATAGTCCGCGAAAACCCGGCGAGCCTTTTTAAAATCCCCTTTTGATGCCAAATCAGGGATTCCCTCAAGTTCCGGTAAGCTGACGTCAATCAGCGACGAAAAAAATACGGTATCACTCGTGCGAGGGCCATTATATTGCCCCATACAATCACTTCCTTTCCTGTGCTATGCACATTTTTCGATTTAAGTGACTGTAGTATAACAAAAAATGCACCGGCCATCATAAAAATTATGATGGGGGTGCATTTCAATAAGCGGTGCATTTAAAGAGGCGGACCGCCTCTTTTTAGCCTTTGCTTTTTTACTCCACTTTTTTGGACCCACGCCCGTAAACCAGATACAACACCACACTGGAAACAATCATCAGCAGCACCGCATACACAAAAGTAAACGCGGTATTATCTATATCCGCATGATCTTCCATGGTTAAATTTTGTATCTGCACACCCAACGGCATGTGAAGGGGATGGTATAAAAACACAGACATTTCAAAATCCGATAACAGCCTGTTAAAGTTGAGGGCAAATATGGCCAGTACCGAAGGTAAAATAATAGGCAAAATAACCCTGAAAAATGTATAAATCGTTTTAGCACCTAAATTTTTTGCCGCATCCTCTAAGCCGGTATCTAAAGAAAAAAACGAGGCTCTGGTTATACGTATGGTAAACGGAATACAGATAATCAAATACCCGATGACCATAATCGCCATGGTACCGGTCAGTACACGGTTAAACATATACCAACGAGGCTGATTAAAAGTAGTGATGAGTCCCAAGGCAATAAGTACATTTGGCAAAAGCCATGGAATCATCAGCGAGTACTCCATTACAGTACTGAGCTTGTTTTTTACCTTTGTAATAATACGGCAGGCGATGACAGCAAAGACAGCCACACTGGCGGCAGCCAAAAAGGAGAAAATGATACTCACAATAATCGGCTGGAAAGCGCGGGGTGTGGTAAAGGCATTAATGTAGTTATACAGGGTAAAGCTGGATAGGGTTAACTGCCTTCTGGCAATCGTTGGTGCGTCGGTAAAGGAGAAAAGAATAACAAATACCACCGGTGCCACATAAATGACAAACAAGACATAGGCGTACAGATGGACCAGGGTGTTGGCAATAGGGTTACGTATCTTTTGTTTGACCATGGTAGTCTTTACCTTTGAAACCGACAGATAATGCCCCCTTTTTTCTAGCTGGGCCAAAAGCGCAATCAGTAAAACGGAGGCGCCTCCTAAAAATAAAGCCATCAAAACAGCCAGATCGCGGGAACCGGCCATTCTGGAAAAAGAGAGTATCATTGGGTTTATTGTTTGAAAGTTGGGGCCACCAACCAAAAGAGGAGCCGATGTGGCACTTAAACCCGCCAAAAAAGTAAAGGCGGTAACGGCGATTAAAGAAGGGGTGAGTATCGGCAGTACAATACGCCGAAGTATGGTGAATTGTGAGGCTCCCATATTTTGCGCCGCTTCTATGGTTTGATAATCTACCGACCGCATGGCGTTGCGCAAAAAGATCATGTGATTACCGGTGGTGCCAAAGGTCATAACAAAGAGCACAGCCCAAAAACCCTCAAACCATCCCGTATTAAAATTAGGGAAAATCATCTCCATAAAATTGGTGAAGTAACCGTTTGTACCGTATAAAAACCGATAACCGGATACCAGTATGATACCCCCGTAAATGAGGGTGGTCATATAACCTAATCGCAGGATTTTGGCGCCTTTGACATCAAAATATTCCGTAATCAGCACCAGGCTGGTACCGATAAGGCCTACGGTAATGGAAAGGGCGGGGGCCAGGATAAAACTGTTGCGCAAACTGTTTACAGCCCGGGCAGAACCGAAAATCCGCTCAAAGGCTCTTAAAGTAAAAGCCCCGTCTTGCCAAAACACCATGATTAAGGAGTTGATATTGGGGACAATGAGCAAGACGACAATAAACCACAGCATAGCCAGATAAATCAGCATGACGGGTTTAAGTTTTGGTCTCGGTTTTTTTTGGACGGATATCATTAGGAGTACACCTCTTTAATACTGCATAACATTTTGGGGATTAAAGCTTACGGTTACATTCTCTCCCATGTTATACAGGGGAACGCCAATATTTTTTTCGATCACTTTAAGCATTTCGCCGCCTGCGTTTAATGTATATTTGATGTACAGACCGTAATATTCAGCGCTTTCTACCACTGCGTTGCAGGACAAATGGCCCTCTTGCTGATTATTAACATACAGGCGCTCTAATCGGATATAGCATTTTTTTGCCGTATCTATCCCGGCCTGGGTTACGCCAACATTCTCCAAAAATTCTTTGCTCAGCTTATTGATATCTCCAATAAAATTGCAAACAAATTCTGTAGCGGAATGGTTGTATATTTCGTCCGGGCGGCCTATTTGCTCGATATCCCCTGCGTTAAACACCGCAATACGGTCAGAAAGGGTAAGGGCCTCTTCCTGGTCGTGGGTCACGTAAATGGTAGTGATCCCAAAACGGCGCTGCAAGTCTTTAAGCTCGTTGCGCAATTGGACCCGCAGTTTGGCATCCAGATTGGACAAGGGTTCGTCCAAGCAAATGATGGAAGGGGAGGTAACCAAGGCTCTGGCGATGGCCACACGCTGTTGCTGCCCCCCGGAAAGCTCCGTTACCTTTTTGGCCAGCTGGCTCGGTTCCAAGTCTACCTTGGCGGCGATCTCGTGAACCTTTGTTTTAATCTCAGCCTTGGATACCTTTTTGACTTTTAGGCCAAAGGCGATATTTTCGTATACCGACATAGTTGGAAATAAGGCATAGTTTTGAAAAACCATGCCTATATTCCGCTTTTCTATATCCAAATGTGTAATGTCTTTATCGGCTACCATGACCGTACCGCTGGTGGGCTTAATAAAACCTGTAATGGTACGTAAGGTAGTTGTTTTTCCGCAGCCGGACGGGCCAAGCAGGGTAAAAAACTCTCCCTGCTTTATCTCCAAATCAACGCCTTTTAGTGCAACAAAGTCATTGAAACGGACTTGAATTCCGCTTAGTTTGATCATGGCATATAAGTGAGGTAAATATGCTCTACCCATTGATCAATATGGGCTGCAACAAATTCCCAATCGATGACTTGCATGGGAATATCCGCAAAACGTGGGCTAAGGACATTGATTTCAAGTTCCTCAAAAATGTCGGGGCTTAGCCAGTTTACAAAGCGTTGTGCTTCTTCCATATTGCTGTCGTTGTTGGTCACCGCTAAACCGGTTATAACCCAAGGCACGCCTACGGCTGGCACCATAAAGCCGGCGTTAACATCAAACTGTTCTTCCATAACGGGGATGTTAAGGCAGTTTAACTGGCCCATGACTACGGTTGAGTTAGGATCGGTCATATTGGCAAAAAGATTTGCGCCGGCGGTGTTGGGCACACCATAGCGATAAAAACGCTCGATATGGTACCAGCCTTCGTCGGATACTCCGAGATGACCGTCGGGATCAGCGTAACGGGACAATATGCCGGAAAGTACCATACGTGTGGTTCCGCCGCCGAGAGAAGTTTCAAATTGATAAAGGCCGTGGAAACGTGGATCCAGCCATAAGTCCATCCAGTCTGTAGGCGCTTCTTCCAGCTGGTCTGCGTCATAGGTAAGCAAAATAGCTGTGCTTCCGGTAAAGTGATAGTAACCGCCGGGATGATTGAGTTCCGCCGGGATTTGGTCGGCCCATACAGGTACAAAAGGTACGATTACATCGTTGTCGATCAGGTTTTGCCATAGGAAAACATTTAATTCCATAACCACGTCGGCAATAGGGTTGTGACGTTCGGCCACGAGACGCTCCGCAATTTCTCCGCCGCCCGCGCGTACGAAAGCCAGATCAAAACCGTCAACCGCCGCACGCTCGGATATTTGTTCCAAAATATCCACAGGGGCGTTGGAGTACATGATCAGGGAAACTCCGGTACCATGGGTTGCCGCGTCTTGGTCGTTGGCATCCGCTTCGTCCGCGTCGTCATCGTCTGCGTCTTCTTCCTCGGGTTCGGGAGCCGGGGCCGGTTCGGCAGGAGCCTCTGGGGCCGGGGCCGGAGCAGCCGGGGTCTGAGCTTGATTAGCACATGCAGCAAAAATCAGCAAACCGGTAACTATCAAGCACATTAAAAAAAGTTTCTTTTTCATAAAGTGTTGCACCTCCAAAATGTGATAAAAAATGTGTTTGCTATAGTGAAATGATTTTAAATCGGCCTCATCTATCGCTGAAAACACGTTGATACATTCGCGATTTTCAGCTCTGCTGAGAACCGTTTAAAAGTCATTTCACAATATATCGCATAAACTATTATAGTGATGTTTTACAAAAAGTCCATGAAAATATTAGCAGATTCAGATGGAAACGGCCCCGTCTGTCACTAAAATACGCCGAAATAATCGGGATTTTAGATCATGCAGGGGCCGTTTTGAATGCCATTATAAATGCTGATTAGTGCTTAAAAAGATTTTATCTATCTGGTGGCAACCGTTACACTGCGGGCGGCCCCATTCCAATTTACATTTGCGTTAAAGATATAGCGGAAAAATGCAATGGGTACAAAGAACCGGTCGTTAATGATTCGTGCGTCTGCCCGTAAGCCCGATGCCCTAATCTCTGTAGGCACACCGTTGACTAAGGCTGTAGAGCTGCCGTGACTAAAGACAACTTCCGTGGTTCCGTCGGTAAAGGATGCGCTTCGGGCCTCGGGATCCCAATACCATTCCAGTCCCAGTACATCGGCTACCACACGCATCATGACATAAGATGTGCTGTAGTCTTGGTTTTCCATATTGGGAACCAGCAGGAACAAGGGTGCCGTCAGCATGGTGCCGTCGGCGGTGCGATGGCTCATGCCTTCGTAAAGGGTAACCATCCGGGGGACGGTAATCACCGGGGGCGGTTCCGGCTGAGGCTGAGGGCCAAAGATATCGGCACCCTCAAAGCTAAAGGCTGGTCTGGTATAAGGTTCTTGGGTAAAGAATCCGTGGACGGTACCGCGATTTGCGTTAAAGCCCAGCTCTTCTCTGATCCATACAAATTCGTTCCAGTTATCCGCAACGGCATTGTCGGCAACGATAATGGCATATTCGTGGTTAGGGATAACCCGGCCGGAGATTTCCACATCCGAGAAGATGATTTGGGCACCGTCGTAACGGGAGCCTCGGATTATTTCAACATATACCCCGTGACTGTCCAGACGTGGGCGGGAAACCTGCATTTGGGTGTCGCCTTCCACGCGGACTTCTCCCGCGCCTATAGATATCACGTCGGCAACGCCCCAGCCGCGGCTGATACCGCCTTCGACGCCCAGCCACAATCGGGTACCCGGAAGCAGTGCGCCTGCCTCTACCTCTGTGATGACAACGTCGCTGACCGGTACATTTCGAACAAGACCGAAGGCGGCTTCTACGGTTTCGTCAAGGACAATCGGTGTGGTTTCGACCGTGATCGGATCCCAGGCGTACGCGATGGTTACCGACTCTTCAAACGGTGTTTCGATGGTGCCGCTGGTGACGGTGACATCGATATCTTCCCCGTACAATCCTTCATATTCCGGTTGTACGCTGAGATAAAATTCTGCCGTGATTTCGGCCACCCTGTTGCGGCGGGTGATGGATTCGCCGATTTCCGGTCTGATAGTTACCGTGTTTCGGCTGATGCTTGCGCTGAGGAAGTTGTCTGCTTCGTAGCGGACATCGCCAAACCAGATTTCGTCATCGGTATCATTGTGTCCGGCGCTAAAATTAGCGTTGTTTGTCCACATGCGTACCCCTAATACCTGTATACCTTCGTTAAAGCTAAAGGTGGTTGGATGCGCGCCGGTGGCCGGTAGTGAGCCGGGCACTGTCTCGCGCAGCACGACACGGGCGGTGCGGTGATAGTCGGGATTTACGCTGGACGGGTTTACCGCGCCGATCGGTCTGCGACCGACACCGTGTTCCGTCATATCAAAATTCCATTCGCGCATACCGGATCTTAACCAGAAATCATCTACATCGTCGTCTTCGTGGACTTCCAGTTCCAGTCCGATCCGACCGAAGCGGGCGACTGTCACGGTACCGTCGTAGACCCGGTCTCCCGCAACCCAATTTCCTGCGCCGCCTACGGGGCGGTTAAGGAAGGAGTTGAAAGTACCCACATGGGTATTGGCTACGCCGGCGGTGGTGGCTGGAGCGGTGGTTAGGGTACCGGCGGCGGTCCTGTATACCCGCTGCTGGATGCCTTGCGCGGCATTGACATTGGGGATAAATTGATCCGGAAGGACGGTGACCGCAGGTAAACCGTCGGCGGGATTGATGACCGGAGTCCAGCTCCAGCTCCACCAGGAGCCGCCGGTTTGATTGGTCTGCTGGGCGGTGCGTCTTAAGACGACTTCCACCTCTACATCTCCAACCCGGGCCCTGTCATCTGCGGAGATACTTAAGCCTGTAATATCGATCCAGTCGTTTACCAGACGGTTAGGCTGCATGGCTCCCGGCAGATCAATGGCAAAGTTTAAGCTGCGGAAACGGTTATTGCCTCTTTCGGGATACCTTTGTATCCGTGACAGCAGTACCGGTCTGCCGATACTGGTTGCCGACTCTTGGAAACGGGTGGTAAAGCCCATATTTTCAAGAGAGGCGGCGGTCCAGAAGAAGCCCGGCGTGGTGATGTTAAGCTCTACAAACCAGTTGCGCTGGTCAAAGGCACCTTGCACGGCCTCAGCGATACGAAGGGGCTGCAGTTCTACCCTGCCGTAGCGGTGGAAGGCTCTTGGGGTGCCGTCTAAGCTAAAGCGGAAACGAGACGGCTGATTGGCGGTCAGCGGAGTGCGCCTGTTGGCTTCTCCCGCTTGAGGGAATCCGGAGCGCTCTTGGAAAGTCAAGTATACCGGATAATCGTTGGTGTAGCTGTTTGTAACATATTCAATGGGTATGGGGATAAAGATACTTGGGTCGGCAAAGGTCTCCCAGTTGGTGCCTTCGCGAAGGAGTACCACATGGGCGACTCTGTTGCTTTCCAATACGACCATGACACCAAAACTGGTGGTGGCGGTATGGCTTTCCCAATGGGTAAAAGCGATTTCTCTGGCGCTGCCGTTGGGGTTAAAGAAGATGCCGTCCATTTGAGCGCGGAGGGCAGCCTGGGTGGTGGTTAAAGTAGCCGGAGCACCAAAGGCATTGGTAAGCCAGTCGTTCATATTGGTGAAGGTACCGGCGGGATGGTTAAATGTCTCCGCCGGTCCGCCGGAGAGTCTGCCAAGCCAGCTTTCTACATTATGAATCTGCATACGTATGCTGGTCATGGGGATGCCGGGATGGTTAAAGAAGTAGTCCGAACCGACAACGATGTGCCGTAAGTTACCCCCGGCTGCGGTGATAAATCGGCGGCCCTGGTTGTCCACATTGTTTGGATGGTTGGCAACCGCGTTGACCTCGGCTTCCCGGCCTATTAAAACGCCGGGATCCCAGTGCCGTATATTGGTTGCCGCCCCTGCGGCTTCCCAAATGGAGCCGGTACGACGGTTCCAGGTCCACCCTTGCTGGGCAAAGGTGTTGAGTGGCAAAATCGAAAGAAGTGTTGAAAGTGCCAGTAATAAAGCAATTTTCTTCTTCATTCTGTAGTCCTTTCTGAATGTTTGATGTATTTCGTAAAACCACCGGTGGTTTGCGAAGTTAGTATTTGAGGGTGGGATAAATTTATGCCGGATGTGGGAAGATGTCATGGAGATGTAATAATGGGAAAATTATCCATTAACGCGCAATAAAAAAGGCCTGCGTGGATAACGCAAGCCGTATTATGAAGGCGGGGACATGATGTTTTCTAATCAAATGATCGGGATAAAACGATAATGATTTCGCATGAATCTTTACATCAAACTAACCATCAGTATTACAAAAACGATCACTACCGCTACAAATGCCATGTCAAAAGGGTGCTGCGGTTTGGCTTTTTTGGCTTGGGCAAGAGCTTCTATGTCATCGAGGATAATACTAACGGGAACAATCGGAGCCGGATTTCGCCGCTTATTATGCTGAACAAAGATATAAAACAGACCGGCCACAAAGGGCAAAACAAATAAAGCAAGCAACCCAAGGGCACCAATAGCCTGCCAAAGCTCAGCTCCGTCAACAACCATATCATTGACGTCCGGCGGAGGGGCGTGGGCGACAGACAAATAACCTAAAATATATTGGGTAGCGTTAACCACAAAATGGGCCAATATAGCGGAATAAACGGACCGGGTGTAATAAACCATATACGCAAATACAATCCCCATGGCAAAAGCATAGGCAAACTGATGCAGATTCATATGAATCATCCCAAAAAAAAGTCCGTTTACCACGGCGGCCACAGCGATAGGCTGGTTTTCATATTTTGACTGGATGTAGCCTCTAAACACCAATTCTTCGCAAACGGCTGGTGTTAGGGCAACAATGATTAAGGCCATAGGGATCGGCAGCAGGGCCAATTCCGATATCAGGCCCGTTATGGGATTAGGTAAAATCAAAGAGGCCAGAGCCGAAAACAGCATCATAAAGGGCTGCAGCAATAAGCTGAGGGCAATAACCAACAGGATATTAACGACCCCAAGGGGCTTTTTATTGTTATAGTGAGCTATTTTGAAATGAGTTCCATCGGTTGCCATTTCAGGATTACCGCTCATCGAATGGGTCATAGGCTGCCGATAATCCCTCCGGTATTCTCCCGAAAGGGCGCGAAAGATAAACATGGGCAGCAGCAAACCGATAGCCTGATGAATCACTAAATACCAGGGTGAGCCAATAAACTCCCCTACAGGCGTATCCTGCCACACGCCCCAATACAGATAACTGATGGTGATAGCCAGCAAAACATTATACGCAAGCAAGAACAGCATAAATAAATTGGCGGTGGAATAAGACGGTCTGGTCATGAGCCGATAAACAAGGCGCGGATAGCTTTAACCACCGCTTCTTCCCGCTGGGTGTTGCCAATGACCCCAAGCCACCGGCCTTCTGTGGCAATTCCCGCTTCCTCAAGAAGGACACTGCCGTCCAGGGGGATTGCAAAGGCTATAGGATTGCCCTCTTCATCTTCGTGAAAGACAAGCCCCTCGGGTTCAATCCCAGCCTCGGCAAGAAATGGGCGCAGATCGTAAAAAAACCAGGAAGGTGCCATGCCTAAAGCCATAATATCCACTTCTTCGTTATGTTCGAGGGTGCCGATAACGATATCCAATTCTCTGGCGGCGGTCATGGCGGAGAAACGGGTATGCTGGGCCATATCCTGCTGAGGATCGGCACCGGTCAGCAAAAATGTCAGGATATGCACCGTTTCGTTGGCGGTATCATCCACCAACATTGGATACAGGGAATTTCTGAGGGTATCAAGGCGGCCCTCCAGTTCAAACCCACCCATCCAAGCAATAGTTAAAACAGAATCCGGAGGAGGGTTTATAAACACATCGTTGACGATGCTGCCTGTCATTAAAAGTGCGGCGGCTGTGGCTATGATATGGATTTTATAATAACCCCATATATATTCCCATTTTTCGCGGCCTTTCATGGATTGTATTTTTTTCCATTCTGCACGGAGTTTTTCTTTCATTTGCAAATTCCTTTCAAAATCTAGAGTTGATGTTTATAATCGGAAAGGGTCGCAGATACGGTATCTTCCCATATTAAAAATACGCTCTTTTACTCAAGAGGTATGTTATCCCCTTTGAGTACTGCCATGGTGCGGATTAAAGCGTCTTTGGAATCCTTCCAGGGGGCGTCGGCGTTTCTGTAATCAAATTTTTGGATAAACCAATCTAAATCTGCCGAAGTCTTTTCCATGGACTTCTGCTGCAGGGGAATGACCACGCTTAAAAAGTCTTCCAGATGGGTTTTATTGAGATTAGACTCTGCCGCCTCAAGCATCATCCCGTAATGGGGCAGACAAAAGCCCGGGAGTGTTTGCACCAAAGCGGGCATTTCCTTTTCGCGAGGCCACATATAAAAGAATGTGTCCATATACCGCTTGAAGGTTCCCTCAACTTTTTCGCATATATAGCAGCGGTTCTGCTGGGCGGCTATACGCTTAGAAAGCCGTCCGGCAACGGATTCATTTTTCTTGAAAAGACCGCCGGATACTTGAAAGCCATTGGTCACGGTCAAATCTTTTTGCATTTGCTTGAGATGGGTATGAAGCAGCAAAGCCAGCCCAAGCCGGTTTTGTACCGCGTACAGTTTTTGCAGATGCTCTGTGCAAAACCCCGCTTCGTTGGTGCCGTCTCTAATGTCCTCGTCCATGTAGGCGGGACCCATGACAAAATCGACGGCATTTTTGTCCAGATGCGCATACATTGTGCAAAAAGGACAGTGTCCCGGCTCGCGCAGGGCGTCGAGTACGGGAATGGTATGGATGTGGTCTTTCATAAGCCACCTCTTTCATAGTGGAGTTGCTATACAAGTTTACTAGATTTCGAGGGGAAAATCAAAAGTGGCGCATTTCCTGGAAAGCGGGCATGATTGGCAAAGGGGTTTGACTTGGCAGTAATCTTTGGCAAACATTACAATACAGGCGTGGTAGTTGTTAAACAAGTCGGCATCCGGCGGAAGCTGCGCTTCAAACAAAGCCTTTAACCCTTCATAGCCGGAGGGCAAATCTGCGTTGGAGACTCGGCTCAAAAGCCGTCGGGTATAGGCGTCTATGACAAAAGTTGGAAACTTGAAGGCATACAGTAAAATGGCATCGGCGGTTTCCGGTCCTATGCCTTTAAGTGAAAGCAGCTCTTTGCGCAGAGATCCCAAGGGCTGCTTGCGTACCGTAGCCACACTGTAATCATAATTTTTATACCAGGCCGTTAGGGTTTTTAAGTATACGGCTTTTTGGTTAAAAAAACCGGCCGGCCGTATGCGTTCTTTGAGCGCTTCGGTATCGGCCTGTTCTATAAAAATAGGTGTAATGGGCTGAGGTAGGTTGGCGAGGGCTTTTTCTACATTTCGCCAGTTGGTATTTTGCGTTAATATGGCACCGACCATCATTTCGTAAGGTGATTGTGCCGGCCACCAGTTAAGGTTGCCGTAGTGGGCGTGTAATTGGTGGTATAAAGCCTGCAAATCAAGAGAAGAAGGGGAACTGTTCATTTTAGTACCCGTCTACAAAAAACAGCGGATCTTCTCGTAAAACCGCCTCTGCTATATCCCACATGGGTTTGGCTTCGATTAAATAGCAGTCGGCATCCAATACTTTGCCGGATTTTAGTACATCGTTGGGCAATACATATTTAAGCCGGTCATATCTTTGCACGGCATCGCCGAAGTTATGGCGGCGCGTGGCGATCTCCTTGGTTGTGCCGTCCCAATCTGTGCAGGTATAGGTGATGTGTTCTTTAAATAAATAAGGAGGCCGGGCCAATTCTTCTACCCCATGCATGGATGTGCTGGGTGTAAGCCCGCAGCCCAGCATGAGAATTTGTCCGCCTAAGTCCCGTACTTTTCGGAAAGGGGAGCTCGGGCCTACGGGGGTATCGTCTAGGTCATGGCCTGCGGTTACGGCTTTTGCACCCGGGCCGATGGACGAGACTGAATGGGTGGGAGACATACTGCGGAGTGCGCCGGGCTGCCTGCGAAACCATTCCGGGATGGCACCTATGCAGGAAGGGGTGTTTTTGATATCAAAATGGGGAGTGTCGGCGTTGACGGATGCGTAGCTTAAGGCAGGGAGAAGTAAAGTGCCGTTTTCGCCGATGGCGGCTTTTAATGTGGTGATTACTTGTTCGATATCTTTGACGGCTGGGCCTAGGGATTTGTAGGAGGAGTGGACAAGGAGGTAGCCGTTTTCTTTTATGCCTAGTTTTTTTAGGTCCTCGAGCATGGAAGGGTGTGTGTTCATAGATTGCTCCAATCTTTGAAGATGATGTTTGGTTGGTTGTTTGTTTTTTATTGGTTGGGATTGAGGTGAGGTGTAGTTTCTTTATATTGCTGGGGTTGAGCGCTTTTGGCAATATCGACAAAAGCGGATTTTGCCCGCAACCCTAATTTTTGTTTTCTATATAATAACGCCAATCAACACTCTCTGTCCTCAAAAAATCCTCTCCTGCTAACTAACCCTATATCAAGAGGGAGACCTTCGTCCTCCCTCTTGGAAGGGTGGAGGTGTAGTGGTGCGTTTTTGTGATAGATTGGCGGTTTCGCCGCGTTTGAACGCTTTTGACCAAATCGACAAAAGCGATTTGCTTTGAGGAAACCATCAGCTACTGCCCATAATATGCATCGGCACCGTGCTTGCGCAAATAGTGTTTGTCCAATAAAAATTGATCTACGGGACCTACGGCCGGGTTTAAAAACCTTGTTAAAAGCGCCATACGAGCCAATTCTTCTAATACTACGGAATGCTGCACCGAAGCTTCGGGGCTGTCTCCCCATGTGAAAGGGCCGTGGCTTTGAACCAATACTCCCGGCATGGAGCTGGGATCGAGCTGATTTTTTTGGAAGGTTTCTGTAATGACTTTACCAGTTTCCAGTTCGTAGTCTTCTTTAATTTCTTCGGCTGTAAGAGGCCGGGTACAGGGTACTTCGCCGTAAAAATAATCGGCGTGGGTGGTGCCTAAGGCAGGGATGCCTTGGCCCGCTTGGGCAAAAGAAACCGCCCAAGGGGAGTGTGTATGGGTAATGCCGCCCAGCTCGGGAAATTCCCTGTACAGCCACAGGTGTGTCGCTGTGTCGGAAGAAGGCTTATATTCCCCTTCCAGTATATCGCCGTCTAAATTTAATACTACCATGTCATCGGCGGTCATATGCTCGTAGGATACACCGCTGGGTTTGATGACTACTAAAGGTATTTCTCCGGAGCGGTCTATACCGCTGACATTGCCCCATGTGAGGGTAACCAGCCCGTAAGCGGGCAAGCTTAGATTGGCTTTGCATACCCGTTCTTTTAAGGAGTCTAACATGATTTGCTCAATCCTTTCTCAGTATCATAACCGTATAACAATACCATATTATTGTGGATTTGTATGCCAAAATATGATATTGTAATGAGCAGATTTGGGTATAATTATCAATCACATCCTATAAGGAGGAGATACATAAAATGAAATTGGATTACAATAACATGATGCAGGAATCTATAGGCGCCCAGGGTATTTCTCAAAAGGACATCGACGCTTTAAAGCCCCGGATAAACGCGGCGGTTGCGGCAATGGCTAAAAAACACCAAGCAGGCGGTATGGACTGGCGCAATTTACCGTTTGAACAAAATGAAGTGGTTAAGGATATAAAAGCATATGTAGAAGAAGTGAAACCCCATATCGACGCCTTTGTGGTGCTGGGTATAGGCGGTTCGGCGCTGGGGCCTTTGGCGGTACAGCAAGCCATTAATCATCCTTATTATAACGAGCTTCCTCGGGAACGCCGGGATGGTTTTCCAAAGCTGTATGTGGTAGATAATGTAGATCCGGAACGGCTTGTGTACCTCTTTGATGTGCTGGATATGAGTAAAACTCTGTTTAATGTCATATCCAAATCCGGCAGTACTTCCGAAACCATGTCTCAGTTTATGATCATCAAGGATGTCCTTGAAAAGAAGCTGGGAAAAAAGGCCAAAGATCATATCGTCTGTACCACGGATAAAGAAAAGGGCAATCTGATAACCATTGCCAAAGAAGAAGGGTATAAGACTTTTATTATCCCATCGGGAGTGGGCGGACGCTTTTCGGAATTAAGTCCGGTAGGATTGCTGCCTGCGGCTTTTTGCGGCATAGATATCCGGGGTTTGCTGGACGGTGCCGCTGAAATGGAGAATATCTGTCAAAAGGGTACGGACTACGCAAATAATCCGGCTTATATGTATTCTATCTTGCATTATATCGGGATGCAGCAGGGTAAAAATATTTCGGTAATGATGCCCTATGCGGATTCTTTAAAATATATTTCGGATTGGTATGCTCAGTTGTGGGCAGAGTCTTTGGGTAAAAAATACGATTTGTCCGGCAAGATAGTGAATGTGGGGCAGACTCCGGTAAAGGCTTTGGGTGCTACGGATCAGCATTCGCAAGTGCAGTTGTATACGGAAGGTCCTTTTGATAAGATCATCGTGCTGATGGGCGTGGAGGAATATCGGGAGACGATCGAGATCCCTAAATTATATGAAGATATGCCCAGTTTGGGCTTTTTGGGAGGTGTGACCCACAATCAGCTTATACAAACAGAGCAGGTGGCGACAGAGTACGCTTTGACCGTAGCGGGTAAGATGAATATGACGATTACCCTGCCAAAAGTGACCCCGCAGACATTAGGATTTTTGCTGCATTTCTTTGAGATTGCCACGGCTTTTGCGGGGGAATTGATGGAGATTAATGCTTTTGATCAGCCCGGGGTTGAGGAAGGAAAAAATGCGACTTATGCGTTGTTTGGCCGTCCGGGTTATGAGGATAAAAAGAAGGAGTTGGACGCATGGCCCAAGCGGGATGCGCGGTATATTGTTGGGTAGTTGAAGGGGTATGTTGTTGAGGAAGGTTTTTTGAGACGAATAAAGCCCGTACAGGCAGGAGGTGTTAAACTGCTTTCAACTTGCACGGGCTTTTCTGTTATCTTAGTTGTAAGAGGGTGTTTATAGGAAATTCATAGGAATCTATTTCGGACGATTTTCCGTCACTCTTCGTAGCGTACCACTGTGGATATGCGTTGTCGGAATTGCCTCGATTAGCAAAAAATTGCCTCGAAAATCTCCCCATAAATTTTCTGTAAGCATCTTCTAGTTAAATAAAGCTTGTGCGTTGCCAAATATAGGATGGAAAATGTATAATAAGACTGTCATTGAACAGTATGGCTATAGACAAAAAGATAAGCTGTGGCAAAGCAAAGGATGATGCATAACAATGCCTACGATATCAATGTTTTTGGGTATACTAATCAAAATGAACTGGAAAGATACAGGTCAACACAATTCGCCTCATTTCCACGCGTTTTATGGTGACTTTGAGGCTGTATTTGGGCTGGATGGCGAAATCATAGCAGGTAAGTTCCCTCGTAGACAGTCTGCATTTGTTAAAGCATGGGCTCTAATACATGAGGATGAGCTGGCAGCTAATTGGAAGCTTGCTGTAAACGGTGAGGTAACTTTCAGAATCGAACCTTTAAGGTAGGAGGTAAGCACATGGATGATATCATTACTGGAGATACTTTAGGCCCTCGCGTAGTGGCCGTGATGCCAACTGATGATTATAAACTACACCTTACATTTACAAATGGGGAACAACGTATATTTGATGTTAGGCCTTTATTGGAAATGGACGTATTTAAAGCACTTATAAACAAATCACTCTTCCAGATGGTTAAGGTAGCTTATGGCTCGGTGCTATGGCCACAAGACATTGATTATTGCCCTGATACACTCTATGCAGAGAGTGTGCCTGTAGAGAAACCTATGAAAGTTTCATAGCTCTGTGTTAGTGCTAAGAGACTGCCACGGACAAAGCCAACTACTAGGAGGGTGGTAGATGTATACTGTTTTTCAGCAAGCATATAGTTTTTTAGTAGCAGCAGAGCGATGTATGGAGGAGCGTAAACATCCAAATGGGCAAATCCAAATGCCCATTATTCCTTCTGTTGTCAATGCAACGTTTGCATGTGAACTTTATCTAAAAGGAATGTTAGATAAAAATAATATTGATTTTCCCTATAAGCATGATTTAAAAATTTTATTTAATCTATTACCATGCGATATTCGAAATAAAATAGAATGTGTATTTCAGGATGAAAATATAGATTTTGAAAAGGAACTGGATAAAGCAAAAGATTTGTTTATTGACTGGAGATATTTACATCAAAAAATCGCAACAGTTGGTACAATACATGCGAACTTGGAATTTTTAAGGCTATTTATGAATACTTTAAGTGATTGTCATTAATGATTTGTTATGTACCACACGAATTAAAATCTTTAAGTTGTCTCAGTTAGTGTTAATCAATATCTTTCTACTTCAACTTTCAACACCAACGCCTTTACGTCTCCGACATAACCGGTAAACGAAACTTTTCAGGAAAATTCAAATCACCCTTCACAAAAAACGGCACCTGGCTGCTATCTACTGGCGTCCAGCACGGATATACCCCAAGCCAATCAGGACAAAATCCAAATTCTACAAAAGACACCCCTTTAAAGGGAAGCTCCTTTATCAACTCATCGAATGTAATCGGCTTTTGCACAATAACATCTGCCAAAAACAATTCATCTTCTTCTTGTACCGCCACAACAAGCGCGTCACAATCCGGCAGATAATAGATGTTATCAGGATAAGCCATCAGCAGATGAAATATTTGTATCGACTGCATATTGAGACTATCTACGATGTTGGAATAAATGCGCTTACTATAAAGCATTTTGCGTACAAAGTCGTCATCGGGGCCGTACTTTATAGCTGTATCGGGTGAGTTATCTAATGTGACGCTGATACAGGGACTGTATGTCTGCACTTGGCAAAATCCAAAGCGTGGATAAAAGTCAGTGACACTTGGGTTGGCAAACAAAAAGGCCGGTGTATCGGGGTATAGAGACAGTATATGCTCTATCAATAGGCGCGAAAGACCTTTCCCGCGCTGGTCTTTGCGTGTAGCGATGGCACCAAATTGATGGGCGCGTAAGGTTTGCCCGTTTATGAGTAAATCCGTTTTATATATGCAGGCATTGGCTATCATTTTATTGTCTTGGATGATAGAAAAGCTTTCATAGTGCTGATCCCAAAGCTTTCGTTCAAACCAGGGGGCAAAAGAAAAGCCAAATATTTCGCGGATGAGATCGTCAAGTAATGATTCATATGCAGGATCGTTTTGTTGGTTTGCTGTGATATTCATGGTTACCTCCGGGGGGGTGCCGTTATTGGTTTTCCTCTTTCACTATACCACAAATATGTGATACACTCGGGAAGTTACAAAGATTATGATGATTACAGAAAGGATTACCCAACATGCCTTTACCTATGGTTCATTTAAGTGTCGCGAAAAAGCTGATAGACACTGGCTTTCCTATAAATGATTTATCCATGTTTTTCTTGGGTTCTATTTCACCCGATGCTATCCACATGCGGCAAGATATAGAGCAGCAAGGGATAGCCCGCCAATCTAAAATGATCACTCATTTGCTGCCTTTGGGAAAAGAAAGGGCTGATATTGAGGAGAGCGCATATATTAAAATTGTGAATGAATTTATCCGTGCAAATCAGTGTACAACAAATCAGATTGTGGTTAACAGAGATTTTTTGCTTGGATATGCGGTGCATGTTTTAACAGATGTTTATTGGGAAAACAGTATTTGGCGCAAATTTAAAGAAGAATATGAAAAGAGCGGTGTACCTATTGAAGGTCAGCGTAAAGCGTACTACAGCGATACAGATATCATAGACTATATCCTATACAAAGAAGCTCCCTGGCAAAATAATATTTGGCAGCATCTACAAAACTCAAAATATTTTGATTTTCTGGATTTATTATCTGCTAAAGAAATAGAGTTGTGGAGCGAAAGAGTTTTAAATTTTTATGATAGTCCGGAAAACCAGTATAAATTTAAAGGTGAATCAAAATTTATTACTCAATCAGATATTGAAAGCTTTGTATCCGTATGCGTGGATGCGATGGGTAAGGATGTTGTAGTATGAAATTGCATGTAATCACCCACCAAGCAATTATTCATTAACATACGTTTGAAATAAAACAAAAAAGCCCTTGCCATATGGCAAAGGCTTAAAAATTTTTCAACTAAAACACAATTTCCTTACCCTGGGCCGAAGAATCATACAAGCCCTGCATAATCTTAGCCGTAATAACAACCGTATCAATATGAGAAGGCAGCTTTTCTCCGGTTTGGGTACAACGCAGGAAACTATCAATTTCTTTTTGGAACATCTTTTCCACTTCAAATGCCGGTGTCTCTTCTACCAATTTACCGTCTTTTACTCCATAAACCGTAAAATCGCCACCATATTTTAATCTGATACCTGCTTTGGTTCCCATAAAATCAACATATTGACCTTCCGCGTTGATGTTTTGAGCCCAGGCACCGTTAAGGGTAATTGTAGGGCCTTCCGTACGGATGATACCGGTGATAAAGTCCTCTACGTCATAGGTGCCATCGTATTTTGGCGGGCCTGACCACATAGATTCGAAAACATATTCTTTCATGTTGGTACCCAGTACTTGATGAGCTTGGCCGGTCACTGATTTTGGCAACGGATCGCCGCAGCAGTACATGACCAGATCCAGATAATGAACGCCCCAATCGATTAATACGCCGCCGCCGGCTACCGCATGAGTGGTAAAATCGCCGCCTAAGCCGGGGATGGAGCGGTGAGCCCTAAAGTCTGCGTATACCTGGTATATGTCTCCCAGTTCTCCCGCATCAATGCGCTTTTTGATCAGGTTAACCGCTGTGTTAAAACGGTTGACCACACCAATATTAAGCACTTTGCCGGTTTCATGCTGGACTTTTTGCATTTCCAGCGCTTCTTCATAAGTACGGGCGGCTGGCTTTTCGCAGAGTACATGCTTTCCTGCTCTTAAAAAATCCACAGATACAATTTTATGACCCATGTTTGGAGTACACACTGAAACGGCCGTTAATTCCGGATCATCTAAGATATCCCGGTGATTGTATACCGCTTTGCCTACACCGTATTTAGCCACGGCAGCATCTGCCTTTTCCGGGATGATATCGCAAAAATATTTGATTTCGCCAAGCTCACTGGCCATATAGGCCGGAATATGTTCGTCATTTGCGATTTTTCCACAGCCGATGACGGCTACTTTGAGTTTTTCCATTTTAACATTCCTCCTGGATACCAAATTTTTTCATTATTGAATTCACTATAGTATTGATTTGACATAAATGATAGCACAGCCCTTTGATAAAATCTATAGGCAATTGGATTTGTTATTAACTGCATGTATACGGGTTTAAAACACAAGACCTCTCACTAAAAACGCACGCGTTAGCCAAATTAAGCCTACAAGAAATACAGACAGGGTAAGTGCCTTAAAGGTGGAGTTTTTGCGAATGGCGTGAGCCAAAAAAATAAATAACGGTATACAAACGACAACATATCTTGCGCCGCTTAACAGCCATGAAGGTGAGAACGAAATAAAAACATAGCCCAAAGTATATACGATATAAGTAACCTGTAAGCGTTTGATACAAGCATATGCTAATAAAAAAATAGCAAAAGCAAATGCGACTACATTGGATAAAAATATAGTAGATACCGCTGTAATGTATTGGGAATAGATCAGGCGAAACTGATCGGAAATAGTTTGTCCAAAATATTGAGACACATTAGACCAATGTGTACGTTGATAATATAAAAATTGGAAAGGATTTCCGGAAACGTGCCAGTTTAGATATAAGTATGCCAATCCGCCGACAAGCATCACTAGAATCCATAAACCTTTTTTTCCTATGAGTCTAAAAACTTCTTTCCACTCGGAAGATTGTATGAGAGCAAATATCTTATAATGCACAATAAATTCTACTGCCGCGACAACGATTAGTATCGCTCCTACCATTCGGGTAAACAGGCATAATGCTCCGGCGATACCGGCCAGCGGCCACTTGTGTGTACGAATATAGTATAAAGTCATGGCAGATGTAAGCAGCATCAAGCTTTCTGTCATGGGGACACCAAAGAAAAAAGCCGGTGGGGCAACGGATATCAGGACAACTGTCCACCATGCAATTTTGCGGTCAAAATCAAGCCGGACAAGCCGAAATATATAATGCAAACCTATGAGATAACTGAGAAAGGTTACGATGAAAGCGGAAGCAAGCGTATTATTTAGAAAAACATTGACCCCTCTGACGAGGAACACGTAGAGTGGAAAAAAGGCTAAAAGCACATTTTTTCCGTCAGGTGTTTCCCAGGAATACCCAATATCGACCAAGGTTAAATAGTGTTGGACGTCTCCTCCGGAAAACGCATAAAACAACGCAGTAAACGTAAGGGGAGGGCCATTTGCAGCCAGCAATGTAAGAAACGCTAATATTAATATGAATAGGCGTATCATTGCCCCAAATAAAATGACTTTAACCTCATCCCGCACAACAAAAGACGCAATTTGGCAATATACAGGGGTAATCTTCTCTATAAAGCACCTGTTTACCGTCTGAGGCAGGCGTAGTCCCGCTTGAGAACATATGCGTACAAAAGTGACTAAAACAACACCCCAAAAGATTATAGAAGTAATTATCGAAAAAAATATACCGAAGTTGGCCAATTTTATCCTCCTCGTTCTATTCTTCCAGCACTAGCCGGGCCAAATTGGCCATAATTTTCTTTTCACCGGCCCGGTCAAAATCCACGGTCACTTCATAATCGGCCCCTGCCGGATTAATTGCTTTTACTGTGCCGCTGCCGTATTTCATTTGCCGGACTCTGTCTCCTACCGCAAAGGCGATGGGCTTGTCTTTAGGCGTCGGTATCTCCTGGCGATATGGGTTGACGCGTTTTTCCACCGCCGCTTTACGAGGGCTGATGGGGGTTTTAGCCGGTGTGGCCCGCAGCCGGCCCGGCATGGATACATGTTCGTAAAACTCTCGGGGAATTTCTTTCATAAATCGGCTGGCGGTACTGTGGATTTCTCGGCCGTATTGTATGCGGCGCAAGGCCCAGGTTATGTACAGCACTTGCTGAGCTCGGGTTATGCCCACATAGCACAAACGCCGCTCTTCTTCTAAATCGTCAAGCTTACCGCTGGTCACGCTGCGGTACGATGGAAATAACCCTTCTTCAAAGCCGATCATAAATACACGGGGAAACTCCAAGCCTTTGGCGCTGTGTAAAGTGAGCAGCGAAACCGTATCCACGCCTTCTTGGTAATTGTCAATATCTGCCACTAAAGCGACATCTTCCAAAAAGGCAGATAAGCTTCGTTCTTCGTCTTCGGAGCGGGCGGCTTCAAATTCGAATGCTTTGGCGGCCAATTCCTGTACGTTTTCAATTCTGCCGGTGGCTTCGGGTGTGCCGTCTGCCAAGCCTATAAGATATCCGGTATCATCCAGGATTTTTTGCAGCAATTCCGTCACACTATGAGTATTGGCAAATGTCGCAAATTCATCCATTAAATTTGAAAAGGCTTCTAAGGAAGCAACCGCCTTTTTGCCGATACCGGGAATCTCGGCCGCTTCTTTTATAGCGGCAGAAAAGGGCAGCCCCATTTCGGCACCATAGGCCTGAACGCGCTGGATTGTTTTGTCTCCAATGCCCCGCCTTGGGACATTAACGATACGGCCCCAGGCAATACCGTCATTGGGATTGTCAATGGCTTTTAAATACGCCAGCACATCCTTGACTTCCATCCGCTCATAAAAGCGCACACCGCCGTATAAGCGGTAAGGGATACCGGCCATGACTAACCGGTCTTCTACGATACGGGACTGGGCATTGTTGCGGTATAAAATCGCAAAATCGCTGTATTTGGCACCGGATCCCATCTGCTCTTTGATGATTTCTGTGACAAAGGTTCCTTCTTCTCCGTCGCTGGGTGCCTTGTACACTTTGATTTTTTCGCCTATATCGTTTTCTGTCCAAAGGGCTTTGGCGCTGCGGTTGTAATTATTGTCCACCACGCTGTTGGCGGCATCTAAAATGGTTTGGGTAGAGCGGTAATTTTGCTCGAGCTTAATGATGCGGGCATTGGGGAAATCCCGTTCAAAATTAAGGATGTTTTGGATATTGGCTCCGCGCCATCCGTAGATACTTTGGTCGTCATCTCCAACCACGCAGAGATTTTGACGAGATCCGGCCAGTAAGGCGATTAGGCGATATTGGGCGGTGTTTGTGTCCTGATATTCGTCCACCATAATATAACGGAAACGGTCCTGGTATCGGTGGAGAGTCTGGGGCATATTCTCAAAAAGTTCCACCGTACGAAAGATAATGTCATCAAAGTCCAGGGCATTATTGGCTACAAGCTTTTTTTGGTACAGATCATACGCATCGGCAATATTGCTCATGGTAAAATCCCCGGCAAATTCCCGGGCAAAAGCACTTGGGGTAATCAGCTCATTTTTTTGGGCGCTGATTACATTGGACACATAACGCACGGGATAGTGTTTTTCGTCCAGATTTAATTCCCCTAAAGCGTCTTTAAGCAGACGTTCGGAATCTGCTGTGTCAAAGATAGAAAAGCGGGAGCTGTATCCTAATTGCTCGATTTCTCGCCGTAAAATACGTACGCAGGTAGCGTGGAAGGTGGCCACCCAGCAGCGGTCTCCCATGGGAGTTAATTTGGCGACGCGTTCCCGCATTTCCCGGGCGGCCTTGTTGGTAAAAGTGATGGCCAAAATGTGGTAGGGATCTACACCGGTCTCTATAAGATGAGCGATACGGTGAGTCAATACCCGGGTCTTTCCGGAACCTGCCCCGGCGAAAATTAATAAAGGCCCGTCTCTATGCACAACGGCTTCCTGTTGCATAGGGTTAAGGTTGTTTGCCATGGTAGTGATGTCCTTTCGGTAGGCTTTTTTTAATAACATAATTTGTAGCGGATTCATTTGAAAAGGGATTTCCTGTAAACACCCTCTAAATGAATACGTCGTGTAAAAAACTTTTTTTTGCCATTGATTATAGATTATATACCGTGACATGAAGAAATGTCCAAACAATTTCATAGGAAAATTTCTTTGTGATATATTACCTGTGTACAGGTATGGGTCGTGAAGGTATAATAAATACTAATTCGTATTTAAAACTTGCTTGGCTGCAAGTAAGATTTTAAACGCGGATTAGTATAATATGGGATAGCGCAGAAACAAAGGGGGCCGTATGGAAAATTTGTTAGAAAAAAGCAATCAAGATTGCGAGATTTGCTGCAATATGTGCGGGCACCAGATCAGAAAAAACGGGTTTGGATATTTTGAAGATTATCTCTCCGTAACCAAGACATGGGGTTATGGGACACCTATAGATGGGGAAACTCACTCTCTTAATTTATGTTTTAACTGCTATTCTGATATGATAGATCAAGTTGTGGTTCCACCGCGGGTTTTAGCGGATAAGCAAGAGATAGAAACAGCGCAGTAATATCCCAGATAAAATATTTTAATATGTAAAAGGGTTGTTTTGCTTTTTAGCAGAGCAACCCTTTTAAATTATTCATATGGCTATAAAATCATTCGCAATATTATCTCGTCCGTGTCAAAAGAAGTGCCAATATCCAAGCCATTTTATCATAATGGTGTGGCAATGGGTGGTGAGGCAGAGGCTTTGCGTGATGTGCCGGATGCTGAGCCATAAAGACGGGAATACTATCTTCCGGATCGCTAAAATGGCCAAATTTATCATGGATACTGTGTATATCGGCGTCGCTGTAATGACTTTCCGCCGTACCTTCCACAGCCGCACCTTCAGTACTCAATTCTGCATCAAATCCAAATCCACCAATATCACCGGACATGGCCATAACGCTTACAGTGTCGCCCTCTGGGGCCAAAAGATTTCGCATAGACATAATCATGTTCCACACACTCTGGTTAACCACACCGGATGGCGTCATACCAAATATCCGTTGGAAAGCGATAACAGAACCTTGAGTGATGGGGCCGAAGATACCGTCTACATTCAATCTGGTGATGCTTGGATAAAAAGGTGCCAAATCATTTAAATGCAGCTGAAGTATCCGTACATTATCCCCTCGGGATCCGACTTGCAGATTGCCCGGGAACCGTGGCGCAGTTATATTGGGTAAGGCGGCGTTTGCGTTTACAATTCGCCCCCAGGTGATTGGGCCGATGATACCATCGGGATTAAGGCCAAAAAATGTTTGTAACGCGATAACGGATGCCTGAGTGATAGGCCCAAAGATACCGTCTTCCGCAAGGTTTCCCGGGATGATGGGATATACCCTGGCAATATTATTAATCAATCGCTGCATAACCCGCACATCTTCACCACGGGAACCGATACGTAAAAGTGTGCCGGGAAAAGGTGGTGTAGGAGTCGGCGGCGGAGGAGGTGGAGGAGGTGGAGGTGGTGGCGGAACAGGGGCACCTTGCAGCAGATTAAATTCATCCACAATCCGATACCAGGTCGTTTGGCCGATAACCCCATCTTGAGTGAGGCCAAAGATCCGCTGAAATTCCCGCACCGCAGCTTGTGTTCGCGGGCCAAAAATACCGTCTACCACTAAAGTTTCAATGGATGGATTGGCCCTACTGATTGTATTTAAATAAGTTTGCATCAAACGCACATTGTCGGATCTGGTGCCCACTTGCAAGGGTATGCCCGGGAAAGGTGGAATATCCGAGGCGGGAGGCGGCAGTGGTACGGTATTGCGGATTCTTCTATATACCTCATACAGCCTGGCCCAGGTCAGTGGACCAACCACACCGTCGGGAGTAAGCCCAAACATGGTTTGAAACTCAATAACCGCCAGGCGGGTGGTATCTCTAAAGACATTGTCCTGCACCACATAGGGTAAATCATTGTAAAAAGCGCCTATAAAATTAAGGAGAAATTGCAGCTCTACCACGGCTTCGCCTCTGGCTCCTTGGCGCAACACCACCGTGGGCGGGGCATTTCCGATACTGTAACGCTGGCCTTCGCTGACCAGTTCCGCCAAATTGCGGGCAGCCACATAAATCCTGGTGATCTCGTACCAGGTGATCGGGCCCACAACTCCGTCGGGATTAAGGTTAAACAGACGCTGAAAAGCAATGACGGTATCCCTGGTATCCGGGCCAAAAACCCCGTTGGGATTACGTATAGCCGGTATCCACCAATTGCCGGAGATACGGTTTAGGTACAATTGTATCCGCCGCACATCTTCTCCCGTAGAACCCTGTCTAAGGGCTGTACCCGGATATGCGCCGGGGTTTCTTGGGCCAAAATTGGTTGATTGGACGATATTAATATCCGATGGATAGTAATACCGCAAAATTTGTATAGGCGTAAACCCCCGTCTTGCCAGAGCTTGGGAACCATGCTGAGACATACCGGCGCAGGTGGATGTGGTGCCGTTGCAGTAGGAGGTAAAAAAGGGCTCGGTCCGGCCCGGCCTGCGGACAAACTGGTTGAAGATGTCATCGACAATAAGGGCTACATTTTGGAAAATTTCCCGGCCGTAGATAAACATCTGGTCAAACTGGGTGCTGTTGGTGATGTCAAAATTTCGGCCGCGGCTGCGGTACCAGTGGGTAAACAGCCGGTTAAGTGCAAATGAAACGATGGCATGGGTATTGGCCTCTATGGCGGCACGTTCCCAAAAGGGATAGATCTCACTGCTGACGACGTTTTTCACATAGTCTTTAAAAGGAACCCTGACATTACGGGCGGCGGCATTTGGCGTGCCCAGATGGACGGTGATAAAATCCGGGATAACTACGTCATTGGCTAAGGGGATGTTGGCGGGGGTTATAAGGGCGGCAGGATCGTCGTCAAATTTTTCCAGAGCCTGTTGGGCATAGGTATCCGGATCCATGGAAAGCGGCTCCCCGGCCATTGGTTCCGTCGGCAAAGGGGCTGTTTGTTCAAAGGGCGGCGCTTGCATGTCTTGATCCGTAACGGGATTGATATCCAGGGCATGCATGGTTAAGCCTCCCGATTCGCCGTCGGTTGGATGATTGTCCAATGTGCCGTTGTCACGGTCTATATCTACGCCGTGTTCTCTGGGGATACGGATCTCAATCCCGTTGTTGGTAGTGCCGGGTGCGATTGGCTCCAGATGGATGTCCAGCAGGGAAGTGATTCCATCAAAAATCTGTACGCCATAGATGTTTACCGCCTGATAACCCTGGGTCCGGGGAACCTCTACATCCACTGTGGAAAAGTATTGCTCACCTATGCTTAGGCCATCAACGTTTTCCAGGGAAGGAGCTTCTATCGGAATTATCCCTGTGGAGCCGTTTTCGTCGGTTTGCAGTGTGTGAATAATTTCGCCGTTTTGTTTGATTAACACCGTAACATTACCGTCGCCATGCAGTGCATAATCGCCCACATAGAGCTGAATTTTAAGGAATCCTGTCCCCATTTTATCACCCTTTTTCGCAGTCGGGTGGGAATGCTGAAAAATCCAAGAAAATGTGATTTTATTAACATTCCCACGGAGAGGTCTATATTTATTATATTGGTGTGCGGCATGGGTGGTGACACTTTGCCATTTTTAATCCTGCGGCAAAAACTTGACGAACCCTTCCGTAGGAATTATACTGAGATGTCCGTGCTAGCTGGGGAGGTGGCGGTTCCCTAATACTCGCAGTCCGCCGTAGCGAGGGTGATGCCTGTCCTTCGGCTCCTCTTTTTTGGGGTCTGCCCGAAGTAAGTGGCGTTGACGGTCAAGTCCCGCGCAATAGGACTTTGTGAACCGCGTCAGGTCCGGAAGGAAGCAGCGCTAAACAAATCATCTTATGTGCCGTGGGGGTGCTTGACCCGAGCAAACTGCCTCGGTAACGCTTGAAGAAGAATGTCAACGGCAGGCGCACGGGCTTTTTAGGAGATGTGGATTTCTTGTGAAGGATACGATAAATAATAAATTAAAGGACAAGATAATGGTAAGCTGCGGCGGTATTGTCATATGCCGCGGCAAAGCGTTGATTTTGTATTATAAAAGCAAAAAAGGTACAGGGTGGGTATTGCCCAAAGGCAAAGCAGAGCTTAATGAAAGTTTCAAGCAGGCTGCCTTACGTGAGGTAAAAGAAGAGGCCGGATCTAAAGCCCGGGTAGTTAAATCTCTTGGCAAAACGGAGTATAGTTTTGAAAGAGGCAATTTGACAATCAGCAAGACCGTACATTGGTTTTTGATGGTTACGGATTCTTTTTACTGTAAGCCCCAAGCCGAAGAAAACTTTGTAGACTGTGGTTTTTATAAGGAACACGAGGCTTATCATTTGCTTAAATATCAAGACGAAAAAGAAATGTTGTGCCGAGCCTTTAGCGAATACGCCAAGAGACGGCATATTAAAAATAAAGATGACAAGGAATAGGAAAGGGGACGATTGTTTTGACCACAAAAAAATGCTGCCCCATATGGGCAATTTTAGCTGCTGTAATGGTACTGATAGCGATCGCTGTTATTGTGTTTTGTGTCCTTAAAAAGCTGAATATGCTAGGCCAGCGTTATCAACCTATGGACGAAGGCTTCTGGCCTGAAGAAGGCGACCAAGCGTTATCTGACACAGACGCAACCGGAGTCAGGTATACAACGGATAAGGATTTTGTGTAATACTAATCCGATAAACAACAGGAGTTTAACGGGATTGTATAGGTTATTGCATGTTGCCGTAGGATAGTGAGGAGAAAATATGAGTATAATTCGTGATCCATCTTTAGCGCCGATGGGTATCAAAAAAATAGAATGGGTTAAGGAATTTATGCCGGTATTGGCCCAGATAGAAGAACGTTTTAAAGTCGAAAAACCCTTTGCGGGACTAAGGATTGCGGTTTCTGTTCATTTAGAGGCCAAAACTGCTTATCTGGGGCTGGTTCTCAGATCCGGCGGTGCAGAGGTAGCGATCACAGGCTCTAACTCTCTGTCTACCAAAGACGATGTGTGCGCGGGTCTTGATGCCTTGGGCATGAATGTGTATGCCTGGCACGGAGCAACCCAAGAGGAATATTTTGATCATCTGAAAAAGACACTGGCTTTTAAGCCTCATATCATTATCGACGACGGCGGGGATTTTGTCTCTCTGCTTCATGGAGAATGTAAGGAATATGCCGAAAATCTAATCGGAGGCAGCGAAGAGACCACCACGGGTATCCATCGCTTACGGGCCCGGGTAAAAGAAGGCTCCTTACAATTTCCGATGCTGGCGGTTAATGATGCCGAAAGTAAATATTTATTTGATAATGTCCATGGCACCGGGCAATCCACCTGGGATGCCATTATGTATACCACTAATTTGATGCTGTCCGGTAAAGTGCTGGTCGTTGCCGGATACGGATGGTGCGGTTCCGGTATTGCCTCCCGCGCCAAAGGGTTGGGCGCCAGAGTTATTGTAACGGAAGTTAACCCATACCGCGCTTTGGAAGCGGCGATGGAAGGCTTTGAAGTCATGCATATGGACGATGCCGCCAAGGAAGGTGATATCTTTGTGACCGTAACCGGTTGTAAAGATGTTATCGTAAAGCGACACTTTGAAGTCATGAAAAATAATGCCATAGTGGCTAACTCCGGGCACTTTGATGTAGAGTTTAGCAAGCCGGATTTACGATCCATGTCCGTTTCCGTAGAAGAGCGGAGACCGTTTATTGAAGGATATAAATTGACGGACGGACGCATTATCAATGTGCTGGCAGATGGGCGGCTGGTTAATATCGTAGCCGGTAACGGCCATCCGGCGGATATTATGGATTTGAGTTTTGCCCTGCAGGCTATGAGTGCCAGACATTTGGCCCTTCACGGTAAAGAGATGAAGCCGGGCTTATATAATGTTCCCAAAGATGTGGATTATGATATTGCCATGATGAAGGTGAAGGCTATGGGCCTTGGGCTGGATAAGCTGACGGCAGCGCAGGAAGCGTATATTAGCAGCACCGGAGAATAAAATAGGAGATAGAGTTTATATCCGGTTAAATACAAACGAAATGCAAATAAAAGCCCCGAGAGTATGTCTTAAGGACATTTCCTCTCGGGGTTTTTTGTGATTGTGTTATTATCTATACTTCTTGCGCAGCTCTGTCAAGAACAATTCTTCATCCAAAGGCAGCGGTATGGTTTTACCCAGCCATGACGACAGATGCATAGCATTGGAAAGCATTAATCCGTTAATCCCTTCCTCACCATTGGCATACATCTCGCCTCTGCCAAGGATCTTATCAACAAAAGCTGACAACGCCCCCGGATGGGCTGTAAATTCGCCGTCGGTATTGATGATTTTACGTTCCCAAGCCGGTGAACCAAACATTACTGTATTTTCTTTGTTAAATGCCCGTTCTCCCTGTTTAAGCTGGAAAAATTCCAATTGATTATTTTCGTAAACCAGCTTGCCCAAATCTCCGGTAATTTCAAAACGGTTAGTACCGGGGGCATCTGCCGTACAGGTCACAAAGACTCCTGTTGCGCCGTTAGGATACTCTACGTAGGCGGTGACATCATCTTCCACTTCAATATCATGCCACTTGCCTTCGTGGCAAAACGCGGTGACTTTATTAGGCATTCCGCAGATCCATTGCCATAAATCCAGATTGTGCGGGCATTGGTTTAATAGTACGCCGCCGCCTTCGCCTTTCCAGGTGGCCCGCCAGCCGCCGGTATTATAATAGGCTTGAGAACGGTACCAATCGGTGACAATCCAATTGGTGCGCTTAAGCTCGCCCAGCTCGCCGTTTTTGACCATTTGGTGCATTTTTTGATAGGCATTATGGGTACGCTGCTGAAACATGATGCCAAAGGTTACGTCGGTTTTGGCTGCGGCTTCATTCATTTCCCGCACTTGTTGCGTGTATACTCCGGCAGGCTTTTCGATCATGACATGAAGGCCGTGGGTAAAGGCTTCCATAGCAATTGGAGGATGGAAATAGTGGGGGGTTGCCACTAAAACCGCGTCAATTTCCCCGCTTTTAAACATATCCGCCATACTGTCAAAAATCTTTACGTCTGAGCCTTTAAGCCACTGGGCCTGAGCCGGATCAATATCATAAACCGCTGTTAGCACACCGTCTTTAACCTTGCCGTCTAAAAAGCTTTGGGCATGGCCTTTTCCCATGGTGCCGACCCCAACAATTCCAAATCTCACTTTATCCATTTTTGATCCCCTTTATATGTTTTTGGCTAAAAATTCGTAGCTTTTACGCAGGCAGTCAAAAGGATCCTCGTCGTAACTGTTATCCTGTTCCACGATGACCCAATCTACGCCGGAAGCTTTGCAGGCATCTATAATCGCCGGCCAGTTAAGGTTTCCACATCCGATAGGGGCAAAGTGCTGCTGGCTGCCCACCATGGCCATATCTTTAAAGTGCATTCTGGGGATTTTTCCGGCCAGTTTCTTTATCCAAACCACCGGATCGCATCCTGCGGCCTGAACCCAGTAAGTATCCAAAATCACCTGCATATCCGCTTCGGCAAAGCCTTCCATCAGATAATCAATGATCAGTTTGCCGTCGTATTTACCAAATTCGAAGGCATGATTATGATAGGCAAAACGCAGGCCTGCTTCTTTGATTTTAAGGGCTGCCGGCAGATAATCCGCTATAAATTTTTTGGTTCCGGCCAAATCTGCCCGATATTCTTCCGGCATCATTCCCATACCGATTTGAGGCGCTTTGTAAAGCTTATGCTCAGCAATAACCGCATCAGTTTCATTGAGAATCCGCAGGGGAGGCGTGTGGCTGTTTGTGATGGTAAGCCCTTTAGCCGCGCAGGTATCCGCTATAAATTGGGCCGGTATCGGTCCTATAGCCGAAAGCTGAACTCCCGGATAGCCGATAGCCGCTACCTTATCAATCGTCTCTGCAAAATCTTTCTCCGTTTGGGTGAAAGCACGTACTGTGTACAACTGTGCTGCAATTTGCATGATTTTCCTCCTTTATTAAAGCGCTTGGACATCTATTTGGATGCCTTGGCGATGCTTTGCTATTTCCTTATCTGTCCGTTGCCTAAAATGATAAATTTGGTGGTGGTCAGGGCTTTTAAGCCCATCGGTCCTCTGGCATGGAGCTTTTGGGTACTGATCCCTATTTCGGCTCCTAAGCCAAATTCTTCACCGTCTGTAAAGCGGGTAGACGCGTTAACAAATACCGCGGCAGAATCTATCTCTGCAATAAAACCCTGGGCGTTGATATAAGATTCTGTCAGTATGGCGTCGGTATGACCACTGGAATATGTGCTGATATGAGACACGGCATCATCATAATCTTCTACCACTTTTATGCCGATGATCAGATCCAAAAATTCTGTATGCCAATCTTCCTCCGTGGCAAGTTTGGCAGCCGGGAAGGTTTTACACACATGCTCATCTCCCCTGATTTCCACGCCGCTTGCTGTTAAAGCCTGGCATATCCTTGGCAAAAATACATCCGCTACTTTGCGGTGTACCAGCAGCTTTTCGCAAGCATTACATACACTTGGCCGCTGGGTCTTGGCATTTATAATGATATCAACGGCTTTATCCAAATCCGCCGACTCATCTACAAAAATATGACAATTGCCCACGCCGGTTTCTATAACCGGGATAGTGCTGTTTTCCAAGGTGCTTTTGATCAGACCCGCGCCGCCTCGTGGGATTAATACATCCACATATTGATTGAGGCCCATAAATTGCCGGGCCACTTCCCGGGATGGATCTGTGATAAATTGTACTATATTTCGGGGATGTCCCAATTTTTCCAAGGTGTTTTGCAACACAGTGGCCAGGGCTATGTTTGAATGAAGGGCCTCTGATCCGCCGCGCAGGATACTGCTGTTGCCGGCTTTAAAGCATAGACCGAAGGAATCCACCGTTACATTGGGGCGTGCTTCGTAGATCATTCCCGCGACTCCGATAGGCACACGGCGCTCCCCTATCTGTAATCCATTGAGCAGGGTTTTCATGTACAATACTTCCCCAACGGGATCGTCCAGACGGGCTACCTTTCGCAAACCTTCCGCTATACCGGAAATCCGCTCTGTATTTAGCATCAATCGGTCATTAAAGGCGCCTCTGGAAGGGTCCGCTTTAGCCATATCCTTTTGATTTTCTTCCAGTATATAGCTGGTGTCGGCCTCTAAGGCATCGGCGCAAGCCATTAGCGCAGTGTTTTTTTGTTCGGCGGTAAGCTGTCTTGTATATCCTGCCATCTTCTTGGCTTCTTTTCCGATTTTCTCTAAATCAAACAAGGGACTGCCTCCTAACCTAAGCAAGATTAACCATTGCCATCCAAATAGCAAAAAACATAATTATACTGGATAAGAAAAAGACGGCGCTGATGATCAATGTCACAATACCAAGCGTCTGATAGTGTTTGTTTTTGTTAAACAGGTAGACGATGCCAACGATAAGTCCTACAAAGCTTAAACAAGCGGACAGCATAATCATGGCAATATATAGCCCGATACTGGGTTTATCTTCTCGAGTATAGGATTTTACCGGCTCAGGTGTTGGATTTTCTTCGATATGCTGATTGATATCCCGCAGCTTATCGAAAACTTCTCCCTTAAAAGCCTTAGCCGGAATGTCTTCCAATGCCGCTTCCTGTATGTCCTGCCACTCCGTATCTTCTTCATTACAGATGGGACAAAACTGAACATCCTCGTCTAAAATGCGGGCGCAGTTAACGCAATATAGCACGTGATTTTATTCCTTTCTCGGCAACCCTTCTATGGTGAAGAGGGAAGGGTTAACCTTTAACTCCTCCAATCATAACACCTTTAACAAAGTATTTTTGGAGGAAAGGATAGATGAAGAGTATGGGTACAGTGGCCACTACAATCGTACAGTACCGTACCAGAAGCCGTGCCATGTCTACTAAATCTTCTGCGCCGCCGGTGGCTGCATCTACGGTTCCCATGGCATTTACATCGTTTTCTATCAAAATGGTACGCAGTATGAGCTGCAGCGGATGCATGGCAGTCCTTCTTAAATAAAGAAATGCGTTAAACCAAGCGTTCCAATGTCCTACGGCGTAAAACAATACCAAAACCGCAAGCATGGCTTTTGTAAGGGGGATCATGATCCGATAAAGGATAACAAAATCGTTTGCACCATCCAACCTGGCCGATTCTTCTAAACTTTCGGGAACCGCTCTAAAAGCCGTACGGCAGATAATTAGGTTGAAAGTAGAAATCGCGGTAGGGACTGTAACGGCCCAATAAGTGTTAAGCCATCCCAAAGTCTGTGCAACAAGGAGGTAGATCGGTATCATACCGCCGCTAAAATACATAGTAAAAATAATCATCAGGGTCAGGGGCCTGTTCCACATGACATTTCGGCGGGACAATACGTATCCGCCTAAGGTAGTCATAAACATGTTAATGGAAACACCCAGTACTAAAATGATCAATGTGTTGCGATATCCGGTCAAGATATTAGGGTTATTAAAAACAAGCCGGTATCCTTCAAGGGTTCTTTCGCCTAAAGGAAACCAGAACATGCCCGTATGTCTCATCAAATCGACAGGATGAGAGAAAGAAGCGGCTATAACATACCACATAGGAGCGATACAAACAAAGACAATAAGTGTTATAAAAGTATAGTTGAACACATCAAAGACGCGTTCGCCAACTGTTTTTTTGAGTACTGGCATCATGCGCCTCCTTTAAAATAGACTTGTCTCTGAAAATTTGCGGGATATAAAGTTAGCGCTAAGCACAAACGCAAAGTTAATCACCGAGTTAAATAAACCGACGGCAGCGGAAAAGCCCCAGTCTGCGTCTAAGATACCCCGACGGAATACAAAAGTGGCAATAACGTCGGAAGTCTCAAAAATACCCGGATTTTGCAATAACAAAACCCTCTCAAAGCCAACAGTCATCAGCGCGCCCATACGGAGTATAAGCAAAATAATGATTGTAGGCATGATTCCGGGTATGGTGATATGAATACATCTTTTAAAACGGCTTGCGCCATCGATGATGGCAGCCTCATAGCTTTCCTGATCAATTCCCGCTATGGCAGCCAGGTAGATGATGGAGCCAAATCCAATACCCTGCCATATTTCCGAAGCGATAAAAATGGTCCTAAAACTGCCCGGATCCATGAGTAAGTTACGTCGTGCCTCTTCTCCGGCAAAGAAAGCAATAATATCGTTAACCAGCCCGGCAGAAGAGACAAAAGTCATGACCAAGGCACAGGCAACCACTATAGAAATAAAGTGTGGTAAATAAGAAAGGGTTTGGCTAACTCGTTTAAAAACAGTATTGTGAACCTCATTTAATAGCAATGCAAAAATGATGGGTGCAGGAAAACCCCATAACATGCTGTAAAAGCTAAGCAAAAAGGTGTTTCGTATAACACGCCATGCATGTATACTGCCAAAGAAAGTTTCAAAATGCGCCAGGCCAACCCAAGGACTGTCCATGATTCCTCGGATAGGCATAAAGTTTCTGAAAGCAATGGTTGCACCATACATTGGTATATAGTGAAAAATTATATAAAAGCCCAGTATTGGCAGCGCCATTAAGTAAATCCATTTGTTTCTTTGGAAATCTTTGCGGATAGCAGTCCAAGAAAAATAATTGAATGACTCTTCGGCTGCTCTTTCCTCTTTACTTCGTTTTAATCTTCTGCGAAGATTACCCATTATCGAACGGTCAACGGCTTGTGAACGGTCCATAACCTGAATCACCTCTTTTTATTTTAGATAAAATTTTGAAATAAGGAGGAAGCCAAAAGGCTCCTCCTTATTAGAATTACAGTACACAGTTTTAAAGGTGATTAGATTAGCGCTCAAGGAAACGCTGTAATGCCGCTTCGCGGATATCTGCCGCACGCTGTACATTAAATGATTCCATGGTTGCAAGATAGTTGTCAAACTCGGAAAGTGGTACATCACCGATAATAAAACGAATGACCATTTCATCTCTAAATGCGTTGGCATCAGCCATGATTGTGGCACTTTCTGCGCCTTCTTCCGCTGTCAGTGTGATTGGCGGTAAGTTCCAATGGGAAGATGCTTGCATTTGTTCGTTCCACATTTGTCTAAATCTTTCCAAATGCATCATCGTTCTGCGTGGGTTAGCGCGCAAGTCTGATTTCAGATAAGGTCCGTTGTGGATACGGAATACGTCATTGTTGAGATCCCAGTTAGGAGGAGCCCATTCTTCAAAATAAATTGGTGCGCCAAGCTCGTTAAACTCGTCAAAGGTTACGCCTCTTGGTCCGAAGTTCAGAAGTTGTAAACCTTCGTAGCTGTAGTTCCAGTCCATCCATCTGACAGCTGCTTCCGGATTAGCATTAACGGATGTAATAGCAGTCCATGCATCACCGGTGATCCAGTTGTTTCTAGATACAAATTGAACTGGACCGGAAGCTGCGTTTAATCTTGGATAAGGTGCGCCTACCATTAAAACGCCTTCGGGCTCAAGCTGTAATGGGAAAGCAGTACCGGAATGTTGTCTGGCACCAAGTTCTCCACGCATAGCGGCGGCAACTACATCGTCTGCATGACGAGCCGAAAATTCCGGATCAATAAGTCCTTCGGAGTACCAGTAGTGGAAAAGCTCTAAGAAACCTCTAAATTCTGGTTGAGCCGGTCCCCATTTAACGGTACCGTCTACTTGATACCAGTATGGGCCGATACCAAAAGCAGTTACAAAGGCACCATGTGCGGCGGTATGACGTCCGTAAAACCCGTCTTCTTGGATTGACAGTACGATTTCAGGATCGAAAGTATCTCTAATTGCTTTTAAAGCAGTGGTCCATTCGTCGATTGTTTCGGGAACACTGAGGCCCAGCTCTTCAAGCCAGTCACCGCGAATGAACGGTCCGGCCCAGTAGTTTTCTCTGGCAGGTGTCCAGTCATCTCCAAAATGCTCGGAGTTGATCATACCAAAACCTTGGATATAACCTTGGTCAGTAAAAGCTTCTCTTCTGATATCAGCATTGAAGTTTATAAGGGAATAGTAGTAAGGTGCATGTTCTTCAATAAGCTCATTGAGTCTGATAAACACGCCATCGTTAATACCGGCCTGAAAACCACCTCTGTAATGGTTAGCACCCTGGAGTATATCCGGTAAGTCAAGTGCGGCCATCATCAAAGAAAACTGCTCTGCTTCCTGTCCTAAAGGAGGATGAAGCCATTCGATAGTAACACCGGTGATTCTCTCTTTTTCCATGTAGGCAAGGTTCTCAGAAAAATCTGAGATTCTTTGACGGGATGGCCCGCCAAATTGTCCCCAAACCCACTTGGTAAAATGGTAGTTACCGATGGTTCCTTCGCCTGCTTCTGCGCCTGCAGCCGCGTCGTTTCCTGCGGCAGGGGCTGCTGGTGCGGCTGCGCCGCCTTCTGTACCTGCTGTCCCGCCTGCTCCTCCGCCGGCTTGTGCGCAAGCACTTAATACAACTATAAGGGCAAGCATACAGCCAATCATCGGAAATGATAATTTCTTCATCGTTACACGCTCCTATTTCTATATTAGAATTGTTGATTCTACCGATTATAGTTTAACATTGCGGATTCTGTCAAGCAATATTAAACAATTACGTCATGATAAAATTACCATGGTTAGTAATTTTTGATCTTCAATTAAGGCTTTTGCTACCTGTTGTATAGCTGTTTTGTAGTGTCTCGTGAAATAATCGCAGAGATGCTACTTATTTGTAAACAAAGTGCCCACTTGATCTCCGTTAAGAATCTTCCATAAAATCTCCGGATCTTCACCCGAAGCAATCATCCCGTCTATATTGTGAGCCAGTACCATTTGGGCCGCAGAAAGCTTTGTTGCCATACCTCCGGTCCCGAGGGTCGAACCTGCCCCGCCGGCGCCGCTTTCCATCTCCGGTGTAATGGTATGTACTTCGTAATAAAAAGCCGCTTGAGGTGCGGTTTTAGGATCCGCATTATAAAGTCCTTCAATATCCGAAAGCATAATTAACAAATCACCTTCCGACAAAACAGCCACATGGGCAGAAAGGGTGTCGTTATCGCTTATTTCGTCTAATTCGTCTGTGGCAATGGTATCGTTGGCATTAACGATAGGGACCGCACCCATAGAAAGCAGGGTATTAATCGTATTACTGGCGTTTTGTTTGCGGACCGGATTGTCCAGCACATCGCTGGTTAAAAGTATCTGAGCAATTTGCCGGTTATACAGCGAAAAAAAGCGTTGATATATTTGCATAAGCATCGCTTGACCCACTGCCGAGGCGGCTTGTTTCCCTAAAATATCCCGAGGGCGTTTTTCCAGTCGCAGACAGTCTGCCCCTACCGCAATAGCACCGCTGGTCACTAAAATCATTTCTTTACCCTGGTTACATAAATCGGATAGTACCAGACAGAGCCGTTCGATCCGCTGGAGATTTAATTGACCGTTGGGATATGTCAAAGTGGTGGTACCGACCTTTACTATTATACGTTTATGCTCTGTAAGTCGTGTCCGTGCTGTCATATGCGCTTCTCATTCCTTTTTTTATTTAGGCTTAAGATGACTAAACCTGTTAAAAGACCCGCAATCAAACCGCCAATATGGCCAAAATGGTCTATGTTGGGTATAACAAAGCCCATCCCTAAACCCATGATAAGATATACTGCAATTATGTGATTGTTGATTATGTCCATGGATTTGCGTGTGTACCTGGTGTAAACAAAGGCGGCACCTAATAATCCATACACTGCTCCCGAGGCTCCGGCCGAAAATCCCTGGGTAAACAGCAAACTGGCCACAGAAGCGGTTAAGCCGGAGACGAAGTAAATAATCAAAAAAGGGCCTTTGCCGTAGTATCGTTCTATCCTGGTGCCAAAGATCAGCATACCGGTGATATTAAAGAACAGATGAGCTAATCCAAAATGGATAAACATGGCTGTCAGTAAGCGGTAGTATTGACCTGCGTCCCATATCAGATGTGGAATGATAGCTCCAAACCGGGCAGCTACCGAAATCGGCGCATGGGCATAACCCTGTAAATACATAAGAAGCATTATCAATATATTGATGGCAGCCAAAATACATGTGCAAATCGGAAAAGATGCGCGTCCATGGCCGCTGACGGATGGAACAGCTGGATTAGATTCAGATGCTAAAGACTCCGCCTCTTTGATGAAGGTTTCGCTACCTGTCTCTGAAATGGAATCTTGCGAAGATGGTGCTTCTACATCCGCGCTTTGTTCGTAGGCGGTACTGGATGCCCACGACTCCTGCTTTATATCTCCAATAACGGATCTTGAAATAATTGCTTTTAGCCCCATGATATCGTCGGGCTGCCCTTTTGGCACAGTAATTTCTTGAGTAGCCGGATCAATATGCCAATAAATGGGGTAGGGAGATTGTCCGTAATATTCTTCCGGATTATCCCCGACAGTGTCGACAGGAAAGCCGTTACCTACCCGTAAAAACACTACCCATATGCTGCTGTACATGGCATTTAAAGCAATGGCCTGTTCCAATTCCTGATCTCGGAGCGATATACACTGGGATGCATCCAGTTGATTGATGTCCGATACCTGCAGCAGACATAAGGTGGTATTTTCTACTTTAACTAATGTGAAGACTGTCATATTAACGGCGGATTCCTGTTCCAGGGGCTTAAACCCCCGAAGGATGGATTGCCGATAAAAATTTTCAATAAATTCCATGTGATTTTAGTTAGACCTCTAAAATGGCTCTGGCCTGTTCCAGCATTTCTTGGGTTGGCGGTTGGACATCGGCTAACTCATATGGGATTCCTAAGCTTTCCCATTTATGTTCCCCCAATTTGTGGAATGGCAAGACCTCAATTTTTACAACATTAACGAAGGGTTCCAAAAATTCCGCCATTTTGCGGATATCGCTGATATTATCCGTATAACCCGGCACCAACACAAATCGCACCCATATAGGGACCTCAAGATATTCTGCTAATCTGAGAACTTCTAACGTGCGATCCAGGGGTACCCCGGTCAACTCTTTATAAGTGACGGGGTTAAAGGATTTAATATCAAGCATCAGCAAATCCGTATGCTGCAGCGCTTTTTCCGCCGCTTGGCGGGGTGCAAAGCCGGAAGAGTCCAAAGTTGTGTGCAATCCGTAATATTTGCAGGCGGTTAGTATTTCTATTAAAAATTCGGGTTGAGTAAAAGGTTCGCCTCCGGTAATGGTTACGCCCCCACCCGAAAATTTTAGATATGATTGGTATTTCCTAATATCCCGGATAATATCCCCCACCGTAACCAGCTGGCCGTCATGGAGTTTCCATGTATCGGGATTGTGGCAGTATTTACAGCGCAAACTGCACCCGGAAAAGAAAACTACATATCTTATGCCGGGGCCGTCTACCATTCCACCTGTTTCTACAGAGTGTACATATCCTTGCTGTTTACTGTTGTATGGGAGCATATTCTACAGCCTTTCGTGGAAGGTTCTGTGTATGACTTCAAGCTGCTGGTCCCGGGTAAGCTTAATAAAGTTTACGGCGTAACCCGACACCCGGATGGTCAACTGAGGATACTTTTCCGGATGGTCCATGGCATCCAATAGGGTTTCTTTGTCAAAGACATTAATATTGATATGATGCCCATTATCATTGAAATATGCGTCCATCAGCCCCACTAAATTATGGCGGCGAGATTCCGGTGTATTGCCCAGAGCTCTGGGAATGATGGAGAAGGTATAAGAAATCCCGTCTAATGAATAAGCATAGGGGAGTTTAGAAACCGAGGTCATAGAAGCGATTGCCCCGTGGGAATCCCGCCCATGCATGGGGTTTGCCCCCGGTGCAAAGGCTTCGCCGTCTTTACGGCCGTCCGGCGTGGCTCCCGTAGCTTTACCATATACCACATTGGAGGTAATGGTCAAAACCGATAGAGTAGGCACCGCGTCACGATAAGCCTTTTGCTTTTGAAGTTTATCCATAAAGCCTTTGACGATATCGTAAGCGATTGTATCTACGCGCTCGTCATTATTGCCAAATGCGGGATACTCTCCTTCTATTTCGTAGTCTACCACCAGGCCGTCGGCATTGCGCACTGTTTTGACTTTAGCGTATTTAATGGCTGACAGTGCGTCGGCCACCACAGACAATCCCGCGATACCGCACGCATGGGTCCGCAAAATTTCCAAATCGTGGAATGCCATTTGCAGGCTTTCGTAATTGTATTTGTCGTGCATATAATGGATTACATTGAGGGTGTTGATATAGAGGGTGGCCAGCCATTCCAGCATCTGGTCAAATTTGCGGCGCACCTCGTCATATTCCAGATATTCACTGGTGATAGGGGAAAATTCCGGGGCAATCTGTTCCCCGGTTTTTTCGTCTTTACCGCCGTTGATGGCATAGGTAAGGGCTTTGGCAAGATTGGCGCGGGCACCAAAAAACTGCATCTGCTTACCCGTTCTCATAGCGGACACGCAGCAAGCGATAGAGTAATCGTCGCCCCAATAGCTTCGCATGAGATCATCGTTTTCGTATTGGATGGAGCTTGTGTCAATGGAAACTTGGGCGCAAAAATTTTTGAAATTTTTGGGCAGATTAACGCTCCAAAGCACGGTCAGATTAGGTTCCGGCGCGGGCCCGAGATTATATAAGGTATGAAGCATACGATATGAGGTTTTGGTGACAAGGGTCTCGCCGCTTTCGCTCATGCCGCCAATGGCTTCCGTAACCCATGTGGGATCTCCTGAAAAAAGATCATTATATTCCGGTGTGCGAAGAAAGCGGATCATCCGGAGTTTCATGGCAAAATGGTCGATCAGTTCCTGGGCTTCGGACTCTGTCAGCAGCCCGGCTCTGATATCACGTTCCACATAAATGTCTAAGAAAGAAGATACACGACCCAAGGATGTAGCTGCCCCATCCTGTTGCTTAGCGCTTGCCAGATAAGCTAAATAAGTCCATTGGATGGCTTCCTTAGCGCTTGCGGCAGGCTTGGTTACATCAAAGCCGTAAGTTTTAGCCATTTTCGTAAGCTGTTTTAAGGCGCGTATTTGCTCGCTTACTTCTTCCCGCATTAAAATGCTGTCTTCGTGGAGCTGAGGTAGGGCGGTACGATCTAACTGTTCTTTTTTATCTTTAATGAGGAAGTCGCTGCCGTAAAGGGCCAATCTGCGATAATCGCCGATAATGCGGCCCCGGCCGTAAGCATCCGGCAGCCCTGTGATAATACCGGAACGACGGGCATTACGCATTTCGTCGGTGTAAGCGTCAAATACCCCGTCATTGTGGGCTTTGCGATAATGGGTATAAATCTCCTCCGTGGCCGGATCTAAGGAGTAGCCGTAGGATTCCAAGGCTTTTTTTATGACACGGATACCACCGTTAGGCATGATATGCCGCTTTAGGGGCTTGTCTGTTTGCAGACCCACGATCTGTTCCAGATCCCGGTTAATATACCCGGGTCCATGGGAAATTATAGAGGCGGGTTTTTTCGTTTCTACATCTAAAATTCCCTTTTCATTTTCTAATTTGGTCAGTTTACTGACTTCATCCCATAGGATTTTGGTGCGGTCTGTGGGTTCTTGTAAGAAGGTACCGTCTCCATGATATGGGGTTACATTACGTTGGATAAAATCCCGCACATTTACTTCATGGGTCCAGACTCCTTCATTAAATCCTTCCCATTGCGGACAGGTTTCCCTGCTTATCAATACTTGAGTCAAACGATCACCTCTCCGATAAAGCTCTATCTTTTTGTGTCAAATAATTTTATCTGCCAGCGTGCCGCTTATGACAAATTACGCCGGAAATGATGCTTAGAATAATTCCATGTAATTATGACGGGAACTTGGCAGAAATGCAAGTATGGTGAAATGAATTTTATTTTAAAATCAAAATGGAAATTCAAAACGGAAGGGGCTCGCTTTGGACATATATGTGGATGTTATTCTCTTGGTCAATCTGGTTATGAACAGCTTTATCCTTTGGGCGGTGGGTAAGTTAAGCCGTCAGCGGCCCGGGTATCTCAGGCTCTTGGCCGGTGGTTTGGTGATGGCTGTAATGTATATCTTTGCTATGGTGGTGGTGCCGTTTAGTGTGGGTGTTTCGGCATTGGCGTCGGTGATAATGCTGTTTGCCGGGGTTATGGTGGCGCTAAGGCCTAAAGGTATCAAGCTTTTTTTTATCCAAGTATTTTTAGGGTATTTGTGTTCTTTTACATTGGGGGGCTTAGGGATGGTGCTGTTTTATAAGCTTGCCCATATCAATGTATCTTGGGCACTGTTGGTGGCGTGTATTGTAAGCGCCTATATTGTAATTAAATTGGGGATTCGGCTAATGGAAAGTATTACTGTCAAAAAACAGATGTTATGCCCTGTAACAATACATATGGACAAAAAAACCTTATCTTTGCAAGCCTTGGTGGATACGGGGCATACCTTACATGACCCTCTTAACAACGCTCCCGTAATTATCGCGGAGTTTGAGATCATCAAAGGGATTTTGCCCGACAGTATCCGACTCATGTTTTACGAACAGCAAGAAAATGATTTATCAGGCCTGCTGTCTGTAACCGCAAGCGGCCGCTTTTGCGAACGTATCCGGATGATTCCCTTTGTCAGTTTAGGGATGTCTCATGGGATGCTGGTTGGGTTTCGCCCGGACAAGGTGGACTTATCCACGAAGCAAGGGCATTCTTCCCGGAAGGATGTAGTGATCGGTATTTATAATCGTAAGTTATCCGGTGACGGGCGATATCAGGGACTCATCGGCCCGGAGCTGGTGGCATAGATTAAGCAGAAAAGGGAGTGTAGAAATTGAATCTTGAAGTAACGTACACGAAAGCGCGGGGAGTGATTGCAAATGCACTGACACTGACCAAATGGATAATAGGTCAGGACGAAGAAAACACCGTATACTACATAGGTGGCAGCGAAATATTGCCAACACCGTTAAAAACGGACGAAGAAGCAAGCCTTATACAGAAGCTGGGAACCATTGAAGATTTGCAGGCTAAGGCGATGTTGATAGAGCGCAATCTGCGTTTGGTGGTCTATATCGCCCGAAAATTTGAAAATACAGGCGTAAATGTAGAAGATTTGATTTCCATTGGTACAATCGGGCTGATAAAGGCGATCAACACCTTTAAAGCGGATAAAAAGATCAAGCTGGCGACTTACGCTTCCCGTTGCATAGAAAATGAGATACTTATGTATTTGCGCCGCAACACACGTATCAGATCAGAAGTTTCTATAGATGAGCCTCTTAACGTGGATTGGGAAGGAAATGAGTTGCTGTTATCGGATATATTGGGGACAGAAGTGGATATTATCTCGAGAGATATAGAAGAAGAGGTGGATCGAGAGCTGTTAAATAATGCCTTGGGGAAGCTGTCAAATAGAGAAAAAAAGATTGTGGAACTTAGATTTGGATTATACGGCAGCGGAGAAGAAAAAACGCAAAAGGAGGTTGCGGATCTTTTGGGGATATCCCAATCATATATTTCGCGCTTGGAAAAGAAGATTATCGGGAGATTAAAAAAAGAGATGGCTAAGATGGTGTAAGGGGAAGGGTTTTAGTGTATAATTTACCCTATAGTTGAGGTATTGGGATTATTATTGGTGGAATGGCGGTTTTGCTGCATTGGATCGCTTTTCCCCAAAACATCAAAAGCGGTCAAGGTCAGTGATATGGCGAAACCGGAAAATAAAAATATACACAAGAGAAAAAAGACAAAATGTCTTTAGGAGGATTTATTATGAGGCGCTCAGACAGAGAAATTAAAAATCGGGATGAAATATTAAATGTACTGCAGCGAGCAGATACCATCAGATTGGGGATTAACGGTGATCCGTTTCCTTATGTGGTGCCTTTGTCCTTTGGCTTAGAGGATTGTGGTGGAGAGATTCATTTGTATATTCATGGCGCTAAGAAAGGGTTTAAACACACATTGTTGGATCAAAATAATAGGGTGTGTGTTGATGCAAGTATTTTTCATGAATATATAGAGACGGAAACAGGTCTTAGCGCAAAATATGAAAGTGTGATAGGCTTTGGTACAGCAGAGGTAGTTGTAGGAGAAGAAGCCGTTAAAGGATTGGATTTGATATGCTCGCATTGTGGGTATGATGGGTATAAGTATGATGTTAGCGGTTTAGAATTTATGAGGATATATAGGATTACTTTGTCGGCTGTAACAGGCAAGCGCCGTATGTAGGTGATTGTATATTTTTTACGATAAAATACCCGTTGATGTTAAGTCGTCTTTAAAATATGTTTGACAGAGAGAAGCCCTGCGCCGTTGCGCGGGGTTTTTAGTTGGTCGAAAAACGGGATTTATTAGGGATCTATATGGTAGAAAAGAAGCGCGGAAATGGTCTTAAGAAAAAAACCGAAGAAAAAGTGACAAAAGGCGTTGACAGGGGACGGAGCATATGATATGATCCATCTCGCCCCTGAGAGGGGGCGTTTTAGTCGGGAAGAAGGAAGCGAAGAAGAGAGTCCCGAAACGCACCTTGAGAACTGAATAATCACGAAGAAACACAAACCCGGATTCTTTAGAGTTTAGACATGTGAGCGAGAGCGAAAGATGTCGACTTTGTAAGAAAAGAAAGAAAAAGCAAGACCAGC
>Ga0131853_10000358_pt1 | contig 83656 bp, 76 predicted proteins | sample TergutLab28metaG_FD_92764 | JGI IMG/M metagenome (GOLD analysis project Ga0131853, IMG submission 92764) | Labiotermes labralis P1 segment gut microbial communities from Petit-Saut dam, French Guiana - Lab288 P1 (version 2) (version 2) | ecosystem: Host-associated > Arthropoda: Insects >...
AGCAAGCAAGCAAGCAAGCAAGCAAGCAAGCAAGCAAGCAAGCAAGCAAGCAAGCAAGCAAGCAAGCAAGCAAGCAAGCAAGCAAGCAAGCAAGCAAGCAAGCAAGCAAGCAAGCAAATTTTTTAACTGATCGTTTTTATGTTGGTGCATTAACTCTGCGCTTACAAGTTTTTTGTATATGTTAAGCCGTAATCTGCCTTTGGGCGAATTACGGCTTTTTTTATATCACAGAAAAATCAGTTGGAGAGAATTGTTCGCTGTAGTGACTAACAAAGCGCCACATCTAGTGGCGGAACCGCCAACGGCGGCTTTGTTTATTGTCCATTAAAAAGTAAAGGTTGCGGTTGCCTTAAAAGCCGAAGGAGGAACCAAAAATGAAAAAAACGAAGATACTCATGTTGCTACTATTAATGGCAATGGCAACTGCGGCGGTATTTGCATTTATCGCTTGTGACAACGGAGGTGGCGGCACTGACCCGCAACATACTTATTTTACGCTGACTTATACGGCAGGCACTGGCGGGACAATACAAGGCAACACACCTCAACAAGTCCGTCAAGGTAACAGCGGAACATCTGTGACCGCTGTGCCTAATAGCGGGTGGCAATTTACTGCATGGAGCGACGGACTAACGACAGCGACTCGCCAAGATACGAATGTTCAAGCTAATCTTTCAGTTACGGCACAGTTTGCGCAAGAAAGCGGGACAGTAACACCGTCTATAACTTCGGTTACTGTTTCTCCTACAACAGCGACAATGAATATAGGCGGTACTCAACAGTTAATTGCAACAGTCATAGCAGTTGGCGGTGCAAGTGAATCTGTCGAATGGGAGTCGTCTAATCCATTAACGGCTACAGTAAACGCAAACGGCTTAGTAACCGCTCATGCGCTTGGAAGTGCAACTATCACTGTCCGTTCCCAATTTGACAACACAAAATATGCCGAAGCAATTATCACAGTCAGTGAAACACCTGTTACGCCGGAAATAGTTTCTATCTCAGTAAGTCCGACAACTGCAACGATATATGTAAATGATACACAACAACTAGCAGCAACAGTTGTTGTTTTAGGCGGCGCAAATCAAAATGTTGAATGGCAGTCATCTGCCTCGCTAACTGCAACGGTAGATGAGAATGGTTTGGTTACTGCTCATGCAGCAGGAAATGTGGCAATAACCGTAACCTCTGTTTTTGACGACACGAAATATGCAACGGCAAACATAACGATAAATTTAAGAACGCCGAATTACACGGCACCAACCAATCTAACTGCTGCATTCGGGCAAGCATTGTCGGCAGTTAATTTGAATTTGCCTGTTGACCCGGCAGGCACTTGGGCATGGGATAATCCAACTGACCCGGTAGGCAATGTGGGTAATCAAACACATTATGCGACGCTAACACCAAATAATGCAGTGGTATACAAATCTGTTACGATTCCTTTGGTAGTTAATGTCGAACAAGCAAATCCCTTGCATCCAAGCATACCGGGACCCTTTAATGTTGTATTTGCGCAAGGGCAAACGCTAAATGATTTAACTGTTAATCTTAACGGCTGGCGTTGGGTGAATTCAAGCCAAATTGTCGGTGATGTGAGAGTGGCGCAATTTGAGATTAAATACGGTGGAGGTAACTTTACAATAGTAAATAACACTGTGCAGATTACAATAACACCTGCAATTTCTACGCCGCCGAGTTTACCGGAGCCGTTTAGTGTTGTATTTGTACAAGGGCATACATTAAGCGATTTGACAGCAAATCTTAATGGCTGGCGTTGGACTAATCCAAATGAAGTTGTGGGCGATGTAAGAGTAGCACAATTTAGTATTGAATACGGCGGCGGTAATTTTACATTAGTAAGCAATACCGTGCAAGTAACAATAAATCAATCAACTCCTGTGTATACAATTCCGACAGGGTTGAGTGCGACTTTCGGGCAAACGCTTGCTCAAGTAACGCCGTCATTGCCACTTGGTTGGTCGTGGGAATATCCAACTGACCTTGTGGGTAATGCAGGAGAGCAAACCCATAACGCTATTTTTACACCTGCCGATGCAATAAACTTCTACTCTGTGACACGACCTGTAAGTATCAATGTTGCACAAGCGACTCCGACAGCTCCCACAGGAATAACAGCCATATTTGGGCAAACGCTTGCGCAAGCAACGTCGGCATTACCAACTGGCTGGTCTTGGGTAACGCCGACTGACCTTGTTGGCAATGCAGGAACACAACCACACCAAGCAGCTTATGCGGGAAGTTTGAATTTTTATAGTATTTACACAGATGTCACAATAGCCGTTGCAAGATTACAAATCAATATACCATCTCTTTCAGTTTCAAGTTTTGTATTTAACAGCACTCTACACACAGTTGCGCTTAATATAGCCGGTCAATTTATGCTTGGCGGAACAACAAGTGCAATTAATGCCGGTAGTTATACAGCAACAGTTACATTGAACGATACCGCAAACACAGAGTGGCAAGATGGAACATCTGACCCAATCAATCTTGACTGGACAATTACAAGACAAGTAATTACTATGCCATCTCTTATAACTTCAAGTTTTGTATTTAATAATTCAGCACGCACAGTTACCTTAAACGCGAGTGGTGCGTTTACGCTTGGCGGTCAAGTTACGGCAACAAACGCAGGTAACTACATCGCAACGGTAACATTAAATGACCCAGCAAATACACAATGGACAAATGGCACAACAAACCCGCTAAACCTTAACTGGACAATTACAAGACAAGTAATTGCTATTCCATCTCTTGCAGTTTCAAGTTTTGTATTTAATAATTCAGCACGCACAGTTACCTTAAACGCAAGTGGCGCGTTTACGCTTGGCGGTCAAGTTACGGCAACAAACGCAGGCAACTACACCGCAACAGTAACATTAAATGACCCAGCAAATACACAATGGACAAATGGCACAACAAATCCGCTAAACCTTAACTGGACAATTACAAGACAAGTAATTGCTATCCCGTCTCTTTCGGCTTCAAGTTTTGTATATAACAGCACTCTACGCACAGTTGCGCTTAATGCAACCGGTCAATTTACGCTAGGCGGAACAACAAGTGCAGTCAACGCGGGCACTTACATTGCCGTGGTTACACTAAACAACACACAAAACACGCAATGGTCAGATGGAACTACTGGGCAGCGAAATCTTGCATGGGTAATCAATCGTGCTAACATTTCACCTGCTCCAACAAACCCCGGAAGAATTTATCATGCTGACCCATCGCCCAACCCTATTCCATTATCAAATATTTCTCTCCCGGGAAATTGGCAATGGGTAAACCCAAGTGCGGTTCTTGGAGAAGGCACACATAACAACATTCAAGTCAGATACCATCGCAACAATAATTTTAATGATGTAAACTCAACAGTAACAGTAATCATTAATCTTAATGCAATAATGAATGCAACGCATCTAAATGCTATTAGAAACAATCTGACAGGCAACTTTACTTTGGGTGCAAATATTGACTTGTCGTCATTTAATAATTGGATTCCAATCCCGACATTCCAAGGCACACTCGACGGCAACGGGTTTACTATTTCTAACTTGAGTATCAGCACAACTCATACTACCGGAACAGGATTATTTGCAAATATCGGTGCAAACGGAACTGTGCGCAATCTTAACTTAGCAAATGTGAATGTAGTAGGCGGTGTTGCAGGTTCACTTGCAGGAATAAGCAGCGGCACAATCACAAATGTTCATGTCCTAAGCGGCACAGTTGGCAGAGCAACATCGGATGAAGTCGGCGGAATTGTGGGAAGAGTAACGGGTTCTTCGCGGATAATAACAAATAGCTCTAACCATGCTAGAGTGCAAGGGAACGATATTGTAGGCGGTATCGGCGGCTGGGTTTCAACAGCTCAATTTGTAAATATAACAGGAACACTTGCTGAGTTAACAAATCATGGTGAAATTTCAGGGACAGGTAGTGTTGGTGGAATTTTCGGACGAATCTCAGCAGGAGGCGGAATTGTGAACGGAGTTTGGGCAGAAGTTACTTTTAATTTATTGATAAACCACGGTAATGTTAGCGGAACAGCAAATCAAGTAGGTGGTATAATTGGTAGATTGTGGACGAATGCTACAGCTAACGCTGTTTATGGTGGCAATGCACATGGCAGACATCGTCCGTTCAGGATAACAAATAGTCAAAATCATGGTAATATTACCGGTGCGAATTTTGTTGGAGGGATTCTTGGAAATGGAACTCCAAATCAAGAGGTTCAGGTTGCTCATACTCTATTGCAAAATGTATATAATTCGGGTTTAATTACCGGAGTTAACGATGTAGGAGGGCTTGCGGGCGGCGTTGGTACAATATGGGACTCAAACAACTCAGGGAATATAGTTGGAACAGGTATTAATGCAGGGGGACTTGCCGGGTTCCTTCGCCGTGGAAACCCAAATTTGGCTGGGTCAGCATCAATTAATACTGGGAATGTGCAAGGACATACGCGAGTGGGTGGACTTTTTGGCAGAGTATCAATGAGAGATTGGCAATATCATTTAGAAAACCTGACAAATGAAGGAACTGTTACAGGACACACCGAAGTTGGTGGAATTGCTGGTATTGTTACCGCAGGCGGTCATATGTTTAATCAAAACCACACAACTGCTAATTTTACTAGCCTTATAAATCATGGTGTAGTGACAGCGACTGGTGCAGAAGCTGGCGGTTTATTCGGGCGAGCATGGACAAACGCTAATAATTGGGATCATTACGGCGGAAGCGGGCACAGGATTTTTACGATTATTGACAGTGCCAATCATGCAAGTGTAACTGGTGCTAACTGGGTCGGCGGGTTTGTCGGATGGTCGTCAAATCAAATATTTTTAAGCGGCACACGAATCAATTCAGTTGGTCTTGCAGGTATTACTGCAACAGAAACAACCAACAGGCACGAATTTCTTGGTAACAACCCGCACCCTTATTAAATATTAAAAATAGTTGGGCTAGCAAAAATTATTGCAATTGGCGGAACAGACAGACATGAATTTATAAGACCGTAGCAAAATGCTTGGGAGATTTCAATTACTGTCTAAAATTAAAACAATTTAAAATCAAAAACATTATAACATCAAAAACGGCTGCAAGTTTCATTTGAATCTTGCAGCCGTTTTTGGATAAGGACTAAATTTCACAAGGTTTTGTTCCTAATATTTGTCCTTATGAATTGCATTAGGTTATACTACGAGGAAAATGTCTATAGATTTTTTTGGTACTGCTTTTTGGATCGCAGACTTTAACCAAAAGACACAAAAATAAAAATATTAACAAAATTTGTCAGCGATATAAGTTTTTTTGTAATATTTTGTATGTTGTTGTGAAATATGCTTGACTTAGGGCATGGTTTGGTGTTATATTGAAAATAACTATATTTAGAGACTAATTATAAAAAAATATGAAAGAATTCAAAGTAAAAACAAAACAAAGCACTTTTGACAGGATGCTTCGTGGTATTGCCCGCATTTTTAAACGCAAGCCAAAGTTCGTCAACTTGAATGATGGTGAGGACGAGAGGGGAAGGGATTTGCCGAAAAAGTGTATTTTGATTGGAAATCACAACGGTGTCGGCGGAGCATTTTCTTTTCGCACTTTCATGAAAAATCGTTTCATGACTTGGGGAGCGTATCAAATGCTAGGGAACTTTGTTTCTCGAAGAAAATATCTCTATCATGTTCTTTATCGCCAAAAACTAGGGTGGAATAAATTCAGAGCAGGTTTTATGTCAGTTTTTTTCGGATTTATGTCAAGGCGGTTTTATCAAGTTGCAGGAATCATTCCGACCTATCCCGACTCTCGTGTTCGATTGACATTTAAATATTCAATGCAATGCTTAGAGCATGATATTCCAATCTTTGTTTTTCCCGAAAACTCTGACGAGGGTTACAAAGAGCAAATCGAAGAATTTTGGCCGGGCTTTTTGACATTTTCGGAATTATATTATCGCAGGCACAAAGAAGACTTGCCCATCTACACTTGCTATTATCAAAAAAATCCAAAAACTATTGCTATAGGAAAACCGATGTTTTTGCAAGAGTTGAGAAAAGAACATTCAGAAAAAGAGTGTCTTGAAATTTTTAGAGAGTATATGAATTCGTTGCAGCAATTTACAGATCAAAGATAAGCGAAAGAATTAACAATAAGACCAATTTTCAGCGCCTTATTAAATCTTGAAAAAACAAAACAACAAATGAAAGTGATTTTTTTTACAAGGTGATTGAGACAAGAGCATAACTAACGCAAAGGAGAAACAAATGAGTTTTGTTATTTTAACCGACGGAACATCCGACTTAGGGAAAGACCTAAGAGAAAAACTAAATATTGAATACATTCCTTTCACTATCACAAGCGACAAGGAAGGAAAAGACTATGTTGCAACTCTTGATTGGGAGAACATGTCTGCAAAAGAATACTTTGACCGTATGCGGCAAGGGGATCATTTCAGGACAACTCAAATTCAAATTGTTGCATTTGAAGAACAATTTGAAAAATTCTTGAAAGAAGGCAAAGATATTTTGAGTTTTGGAGTCTCAAGCGGACTTAGCGGCTCATTTAATGCTTCAAGACTGGCAAGAGAAACTGTCTTGAAAAAATATCCGGAGCGAAAAATTATCTGCGTTGACACGCTGCGTTGCACCGGTTGCCTTGGATTGATTGCTATTCAATCTGCAAAAATGCGTGATGAAGGAAAATCAATGGAAGAAATTGCCGAGTGGATTGAAAAAAATCGCATGAATTTTCACCAATACGGAACAGTCGAAGACATGATCTATCTTAAACGCTCGGGCAGAATTTCAGGTTTTGTTCATGTCATGAGCAAAATGCTAAAAATCAAACCAATCATCATTTCCAACACAAAGGGCGAGAATGTTTCTTTAATGACGGTGAAAGGCCGTCTTAATTCAATGAAAAAAATCGTCGAGTTAACAAAAGAAAATGTTATCAACCCCGAAAATCAAACGCTGTTTTTAGTTCATGGCGACGACATAGAAACTATTGAAGAATTGAAAAAAATGATATTAGAAGAAGTTCCGTTTAAAGATGTCTACATAAACAACATCAACCCAACAGTAGGAGCAACAACAGGTCCAGGAATGCTTGGAGTCTTCTTCTACGGAAAGGAAGTAACTGCCTAATAAAAATTATTCAATAATAACTAACAAAAAATGGAAACAGTTGTTTCCATTTTTTGTTGCATTTAGATGGTAAAAATTGTCAACATTTTTAGAAAACCTTACTTTATTTGTATATTATAGTTAAAATCGCTTGACAATAAAACTAATTCTTTGTATTATATTTGAGGTTGTGTGTTGAATTTAACACACAATTTTCATTTATACTATAGTTAAACAGTCTATAATCATTTGTGAACTGTTTAACTTAGATAGAATTACAAAGAAACCGGACTTTATGTTTGGTTTGAAAAACAAAAGGAGAAAAACAAACAAATGCTAAACAGTAAAAAGAAAGAGTTTTTATACGCAGCATCCGGGTTTGGTCCGCTTCTTATTATGGTCATGTTCATGGCCTACATACCGAATGCATTTGACCCCAGAAACTTGCGTGTTGACATCGGATATTGGAGTTTCACCACTTTTCCGATAGTAATCACGGGAGCGTTCGCTGCGTTGTTTTTCGTTGGTCGAATATTCGACGGTTTAATTGAAATTCCGCTTGCCGCACGAATTGATCGAATGAAAGACCCCGTCAAACGAATAAAGTTACCGATACTTATTTCGTATGTGCCGATGATAATTGCGGCAGTTGCAATCGGACTTCCTATCATGGGAAATCAGTTTGAAAGCGTCGGAAACACAGTCTGGGCTTTTGCGGCACTGATTTTGTTCTTCATTGCCTACACTATGTCAATGATAGCGTTCTTCGGAAGTTTGACGCTGGTGTGCCGTGACAGGAAACAAAGACTGAGAATTGCCTTTTTCAAAGCGTCATCAGATGTCGTGGTTTATGCGATTGCATACGCAGTATTTCCAATGCTCATGCGTCCGTTAAACATGAACATCATGCACATTGCCCTCATCGCACTTCCGTTAACATTAACAATTTTAATTCCGGTGTTCATGATAAAAAGAAACGGTATTATTTCACCTCTTATCAGACAAAACAACGAACAAATCAAAGAGGGCATAACTGCCGTTTCTCAAGAAGTTCCCGCTCAAGTTGCCGCTTCAACTGAACCTCAAGTTGTCTCAGTTAATAATGGGGCAGCAGTTTTGGAAGAAAAACGACCCAATATGTTTATTTCGATTTTCAGAGTTTTCAAAAATCGAGCGTATTGGCCATGGCTTTTGGTTTTAGCATCCTACTACATCGGGCTTCAAATGTTCCTAGGCTCTCAAAACGCACTGGTTTCAGGTGTTCTGCAAGCCCCTGCTATCGTGTCGATGATAATAAATGTTGCGGCATTTGCCCCTGTTCCGTTCATGGCGTGGGTGTTCAGTAAACTCATGAAACGAATAGGAATAAGGCTCACTTTCCAAATAGCCTTAGTATTCTTCTTCCTTGGCGTTGCCACTTCATTCTTCTTCGGCTCGGCTTTATTGTTTCCGCATTCACTGGGAATCAGAATTGTGTTTGGTGCAATCGGCGGACTTCTGTGCAGTTTCGGTATTGCCGGACAAATGTCCATAATCATGATAACTCCGACACAAGTTGCGGCAGTCGAGATGAAAGTAACAGGAAAAAACAACACAACAACTTTCTTTGCCGGACAAGGTGTTGTCATGGGAATTTTCACAGCGCTGACAATTGGTGCCTATATGGCTTTCTTTGTCGGAATGAGAGATATTCCTGTTGACACTTATGAGCATCTGGTTCGTCACTATGAACACTTCTTCCGCCCTGACGGAACATTCTCGCACTCAATTGCCTACTACAACTCAACATTCCAAATCCCTCTCGGAGGATTGCTTGTTCCGCTTGTCACAACAGTTGCTTCACTTTTAGCAATAGGTCTTGCGTTCTTGATGCCAAAATCTTATGATGTCAAACATATGGCAAAATACTTTGACAAAAACTATATTTGCGATGCTGATGATATTCAAGACGCCGAGATTGCTCCTGAGTATGCAAAGGACGAAAAAGAAAACGGAAATAATGGAGTAGTGAATGAAGACCCTATTGAAAACGAAGGAGGAGAAAAAAATGAAGAATAAAATTTTGAAAATACTTTTAAGTTTAGTTCTTGTTGCATCATTCGGTCTTGTTGCTGTCGGTTGCGGAGGGCATAGTTATGACCCCGCTCAAGATGGCAGTTTCCGATTTAACGGTCAAATCCGTCTTGCAAACTGGCTGACACATGATGACGGTGTTGCAGGTGAGTTGACACAAGCAAATGCAGTTAATGAAGATTTTATTGACGACGCCTTTATCGCAAGAGTGAATGCTGAAAGAGCAGCAATACTCACTTTGTTTGAAGGAGATGCCTATGCAATCTTGACAGTTGCCATTGATGAAGAAGAGCAAAGAGAAGGTGACGGATTAGCAACTTGGACAAACAGAGAATGGGACAATTTCAGGTTTGAAATATATAATGATATCTATCGTCCAATCAACCTTGCAGCAGGCGATAATGTCATTGACAATCCAAGCGAGGAAGGTTTCACAGCAGGAGCATGGCACATCAAAACATTCAGATTCTATGGCGACTATCTTTTCATCGTTGTTGTTATTGCCGAAGACAGAGAAATAAACAACGAAACAAGAAGAGTAGTTTTCGCTGAATTTGACTTAACATTCGTCTTGCAGCAATAATTTAAGTAAACACTGAATAAACTTCACCGCTCTGTCACATGATAGAGTGGTGAAGTTTTTATTTAGAAAGAGCATATTTTTTATTTGTGTAATAATGGTTGTGATGACTGTTATGACTGGTTTTTCAATTTCTGTTTTTGCCCAAAACGAAGATAACAACCATATCAAAGAGATGGATTTTATTAAATGGGTTGACCTTAATGCCTCAGACGAAATAATGAAAAAAGCAATTGAGATGGAAATAAAACATCACAAAGAAGGAAAAGACTTTAGTTTCATTTCAGCCTTAGCATATCTTGCGACAAAAAACGGAAATAAATTTGACTTCAAAGCCGATTATCAAAGACTTCAAAAACTAGAAGAAGATTTTGAAAAAGGAACACCGATTGAAGAACATTATCAAGACAACAAATATTTCAATTATTATCTGGATGCCTATAATGCAATTTTTGCAAACTTTGTCGGAAACTATATTGACGAAAACGGCGAGGAACAATTCGGAGTGATGGCATTCTTTCCGCTTGCTCACGGTTTTTGGTTTTCGCACTATGACGATTTTGGAAATTCAAGAGACTATGGTTTCAAGAGAAAGCACCTAGGGCATGATATGTATGGAGCGGTTGGCACTCCAATCGTTGCGATGGAAGGCGGAGTGGTGACGGAAATGGGTTGGAATCAATATGGAGGCTGGCGAATAGGAATTCGTTCTCACGACTCAAAAAGATACTACTACTATGCTCATCTCAGAAAAGGTGAGCCATATCCGAAAGACCTTGAATTAGGAGACAGCGTTAAAGCAGGGGAAGTTATCGGCTTTCTTGGCAACACCGGCTACTCAAGAAAAAAAGACACCAATCTAAAAAGCGGAAAGCCTCATCTTCACTTAGGGCTTCAATTAATATTTGACCCATCCCAAGAAAAAGGGTCAAAAGAAATTTGGGTCGATGTCTACAGCATAGTAAACCTTTTGTCAAAACACAGAGCAAAAGTTGAAAAAGACACCGGTAGCAATCAATGGGTCAGCAAAAATTTCAAAATTCCAATGCCTGAACTGGCACCAAAAATGTAAAAAAATAAAACAAAGCAGATAGAATTATTATTAGGTGTGTCGTTGAAACAAAAAGGGGACGGTCACTAGACTGCCCGCACAATATAAATAAAGTATGGGAAAAAACGCTTTTGAATCTTTGAAACACAAAATCTAACCCAAACTGTTTTCTATTTCGAAACTGAGTTGCTCTGCTTTAATTTTTATCACAAAATACTTTCAAATCACTTGACTAAAAAAACTGCAAATTATATAATTACATGGTTAAATGTTCAAGAAACTATTCTACAGGTTTTTCTATCTTATTAGTATATTAATATTCCTTGCGGTGTTGTCAGTTCTGACCGCAATTTTTGCTGCTCCTGCTCTTGGATTTTCACCTGAATATGCCGTCTTTTCAGTTTTGGCATTTGCAGTTGTTATCATGGGAATTGATTTTGGAATCGCCATAGTTTTGCGTCTTTTGCCGTTTCATATTTTTGCTCCGCCCTATGTGCTGTTTCGTCCTATTCCGAATGAGAGAAAATTTTGGAGAAAAACAGGAATAAAACGATGGAAAGTTGTTGTGCCGGATTTAGCCAAAACCTTGAAAGTATTCGACAAAACGACCCTAAAACACACCTTTGATCCTGACTATATGTTTAAATTTTTGTGTGAAATGGGTTATGCTGAAACAATGCATGTCATCTCTGCCTTTGCAGGATTTATTGCAGTTTTTATTCCTATTGGCTGGGCGCTTAGCGGGGCAGTTGACCTCATCACAGGAGAATACATACTTTTATCACTTGCCCAAGCCGCAATTTTTGCCCTTCCGCTCGCCCTTGGAAACATGGTAATGAACCTTCTTCCGGCATTCATTCAAAGATATAACCGACCCATTGTTTTGAAACTCTATCAAAGAGCGGTTCGATTAAAAGAACAAGGTAAATTGCAAAAAATCTGCACATGCAGACAAGACGAAATAAAAATTCTCTAATCAAGCATAAAATGTATGACTAATAAGTTGATCGGATTGTTCACTTAAACGCCGGAACAATTTTTTGCAGCATTACAAAATAACTGTAGGGGCGGCATTTTGTCGCCTGAATGTGACTTGTTTCATAATGATGTTTTTTTATAAAGTGCGGGCGGCAGAGTGCCGTCCCTACAATAAAAATTTGCATCGAAAAAACTCGTAAAAATAACTGTAGGGGCGAGTATTAATCGCCCGCACAATGTTATTCGATTGCCACGCATGACCTCATCAAAAGAAAGCATTGTTTTGTTAGTTCGTTTGATTGGAATTGGGTCGTGATTGTCATTTCACATTGTGCGGGCGGCAGAATGCCGCCCCTACATTTTTTTATTATTCCGTTAACCCCAAGAGATAGTCTGCTGAAACATCAAAAATTTTACAAAGTTTTCTGATAGTTTTAATGTCAGGTTCGGTGTGACCTATTTCGTAACTGCTAATAGTTCTTTGGTCAACACCTATTTGGTTTGCCAGTTGTTTTTGTGTTAATCCTTTTTCTTCTCTCAACTCTTTTATTCTTAATTTTTCTTCCATAAAAATATTTTACCAAAAAATCAGGTAAAACGCTTGACATACCTAATAATTAGGTATACAATAATATTTATGAAAGAAAAAATTATAACAAAACATGAATATTGGTGGCATTTTGCACATGACTATTTGGATGCAATGCATGTGTATGAAAAATTGATGAATGATAGAGAGTTTGTAAAGATATATTCCGCTCTTGTGAGATATGTTGATGAAAAAATTTCTCTTCCAAGCGATAACGAATGGATTGATTTTTATGTTGTCACTGAACAAGAAGCATAAATTTTTGTATATTGAAAGGTAACTCATCAAAATAATCGTAGGGGCGAGTATTAATCGCCCGCACAATGTTATTCGATTACCACGCATGACCTCATCAAAAGAAAGCATTGTTTTGTTAGTTCATTTGATTGGAATTGGATCGTGATTGTCATTTCACATTTGCGGGACGCCGAGGGCGGCGTCCCCTACGATATATTAGTTTAATATTAGGTTTAGTGTGACTTTACCGCCCCTGCAATGTAATGACAAAATAAATCGTAGTGACGGATGCCATCTGCCGTCTGAAAATTAATTATCAGTCACTCCCAACAAATAATCGGTCGTTACATCAAAAAAACCTGCAAGCGTTATTATTGCATTTGCTATAGGTAGAGATTTTTCTGTTTCCCAGCATGTGATAGCATTTTGGCTTATACCAGTTGCTTTTGCTAAATCACGCTGAGATAATCCTTTTTCTTCTCTTAATTCTTTTAATCTCTCAGAAAATTTTGACATAATAAAAAAATTATGACACATTTTTGGTTCAAAACGCTTGACTGAACCAAACTTGGTTTGGTATACTATGTTTATATGAAAGAAAAAATTATAACAAAACATGAGTATTGGTGGCATTTTGCACATGACTACTTAGATGCAATGCATGTGTATGAAAAATTGATGAATGATAAAGAGTTTGTAAAGATATACTCCGCTCTTGTGAAATATGTTGATGAAAAAATTTCTCTTCCAAGCGATAACGATTGGGTTGATTTTTATGTTGTCACTGAACAAGAAGCATAAAGTTTTTATTGACACCACATATTTTCATAGGTTTTAACAAAAAATATTTGCATGAACGCTATAGTGCTTGCAGGTGGTTTTGGTTCAAGACTTGCCCCATTAACTGACGAAACAATAAAGCCGATGCTAAAAGTTGCAGGAGAGCCAATGATTGATTATTGCCTTAAAATTTTGAAAAAGGCAAACATTAACGATATTGTTTTTGCACTCTATCACGACGGAGATCAAATCGAAAAACATATATATGGAGAAGGGAAAGAGAGTTTGCCGCTTGAAAAAAATTCTCGGCTTCTTGATTTAATCAACACTCCGACCTATCATTTTTCATATGAGCCTGAGCCGCTTGGGACTGCCGGAAGCGTTAAACATGCTTTGCATCTTTTGCATGATGATTTCATTGTTATTTCAGGTGATTGCCTTATCGACATAGACCTTAATGACATGATAGAAGTCCATCAAAAGAGCGGAGCAAAACTCACAATGGCTGTTAAAGTTAGTGACAATGCCCATCTTTACGGTGTTGTTGAATTTGACGAGAAAGGAGTAATAACTGATTTTGTTGAAAAGCCTCAAAATGAATTGAATTCAAATGAGAAAAAATTTGTAAATTGCGGTGTCTACATAGCAAAAAAAGAAATTTTGAACCTTGTTCCAAAAAACAAAAAATTTGATTTCTCAAAAGACCTTTTTCCTTTGCTTTTAAAAAATAAACAACTCAACGTTTTCATATTTAACAACTATTGGTTTGACATAGGAAGTGTTGAGCAATATGTCAGTGCAAATGAATTTATGTTTAAAAACACCTTGTCAAGATAGGTGTGTCTTCGACCCTTTTGAGGGAGAGTGTTTGTCAAGCAGTACTCCCGAAAAGATAGTCGAATACTGTTGAAATGTGTCTGCCTCATTTGTCAAGGGCATATTTTTTTAACCCCCTCAAAACGCTTGCAATTAATTTTTATTTGGATTATAATATTATTGTAATTTAAATTTTTGAATATTATGATTATGTGTGATTAAGAAATTTTTAAAGACCTTTTTCTATGTCCTTTTTCAAAAAGGGCATGGTTACTGAATACTATTATTATTAAAAAAATGAACAATTGTTATGCGTTATGTGTTTGGCATTATGCATTGATTAAGGAGAAACTTTGACAAAACCGAATATGAATGAGCCGGATCTAAAAGTAATATTTTTAGGCGGAGTCGGCGAAATTGGAAAAAACATGACCGCGCTTGAATTTGGCGAGGAAATTATTGTTATTGATTGCGGACTTGCATTTCCAAGCAGTGAAATGCCGGGGATTGATTTGGTAATTCCGGATGCTTCCTATTTGATTGCAAACCGCGAAAAAGTGAAAGGCATAGTTTTAACTCACGCCCATGAAGACCATATTGGCGCATTGCCATATATTTTGAAAGAATTAAATGTTCCCGTCTATGGAACAAGAATGACGATGTCACTGCTTGAGCCAAAACTAAGAGAACACAAAATTTTGGAAAATGCTCGGCTAAACACAGTCAAACCAAAAAGCGTTGTTCATCTTGGCGGAGGTTTTAAAGTTGAATTTATTTCTGTGACTCACTCGGTCGCAGGCAGTTGTGCATTATCAATAACAACTCCGATAGGTGTTGTTTTCCACACAGGCGATTTTAAAATTGACCATACTCCTATTGACGGTGTGCCGACAGATCTTTCGCGAATTGCCGAGATTGGAAACAAAGGTGTTTTGCTGCTGCTCGGAGAGAGCACGAATGTCGAAAGAAAAGGCTCTTCAATGAGTGAGGCAACAGTCGGCTCATCGCTCCACAAAGTTTTCGCTGAGCAATCAACGAGGAGGATTTTTGTCGCAACCTTTGCCTCAAATGTCCACCGAATTCAACAACTCCTTGACCTTGCTCAAAAGTTTAATAGAAAGGTTGCTTTCAGCGGAAGAAGTATGCTGAATGTCGTTGAAGCCGCAACCAAAATAGGCGAATTGAAATATAACAACGACTTAATCGTTGACATTGAAAAAATAGGCAACCATGAAGACAAACATCTTCTCATCATAACAACAGGTTCTCAAGGCGAGCCGATGAGCGCCTTAACCAGAATGGCATGTGATGAGTTCACAAAGGTTAAAATCGGCTACAACGATGTTATTGTTATTTCTGCATCGCCGATTCCGGGAAATGAACGATTAGTCTATGGTGTTATTAACAAACTTTATCGGCTTGGAGCAAGAGTTATATATGAGAGTTTTGCCAATGTTCATGTCTCAGGGCATGCCTATGCTGACGAACTCTCGCTCATTCACACCCTAGTAAAACCAAAATTTTTCATCCCTGTTCACGGCGAATATCGCCACTTAAAAAAGCACGCAGAACTAGCCATGAAGATGGGAATGCCATCGTCAAATATAGTGCTGTGTGATTTAGGAAATGTGGCGAGTGTCAGCAAGCGTGCAATTCGACTTGGTGATAATGTGACAGCAGGACCAATATTGGTAGACGGCATTGGAGTAGGGGATGTCGGGTCTGCTGTTATTCGTGACAGAAAAACGCTCAGTGAAGATGGTCTTGTCATGGTCGGTGTTTCAGTTTGCAGTCTTTCCGGCACTGTTCAAGACATTGAAATATTAACAAAAGGTTTTGTCTATGTCAAAGAAAGCGAAGACCTTTTAACCGACAGCAAAGACATAGTCCGCAGCGTTTTTGACAAATACGATTCAAAATCAGACATGAACGACTTTGCCCAAATCAAAAACCAAATAAGAAAAGACCTCAAAGGCTATTTGTATAAGAGAACTCATAGAAACCCAATGATAATTGTTATGGTGCTTCAGGAGAGAGAGTAATTCAAAGGACAAAGGACAGTGGACAAAGGACAAATGATGATAATTTTAATTTGACCGTATTTGTCCTTTGTTCACTGTCCTTTGTAATTTATTGTATGATGGACGAATTTTTAGAACAACTAAAGAAATACGCAGTTGATAATAACATCCCAATCTTGCAATGTGATGCAAGAACATTTATTGAGCAGATTCTTCTCTTGAAACAGCCGAAAACAATTTTAGAAATCGGCTCAGCCATAGGCTACAGCGGTATAGTAATGCTTAATGCCGCAAAAAAAGCACACTTAACAACAATCGAAAAAAACGCTGAGCGAGTAAGTTTAGCAATAGAAAATTTTAAAAAAGCAAATCTTAGCGAAAGAGTAAACCTAATCCAAGGCGATGCAAAAGATGTATTGGAAGAATTAACAAACTTAAAAAATGGGGACGCCGCCCGTGTTCACGGTGTAAGCATCGGCGTCTCAAATGAAAGTTTTTCTTGTGCCGACAGCGGGACGCTGAGGGCGGCGTCCCCTGCAAATTATGTAATCTCTGGTTCTCAAAAATTTGATTTCATCTTCCTTGATGGTCCAAAAGGGCAATACGCAAACTACTTCCCATTCATAAAAAAACTCCTCGCTGACGGCGGAGTTCTTGTTGCTGACAATGTGATGCTAGGGACAAGCGGCATAAAAAAACTAACAAACACCCAACTAATAAAAAAACGCCAAGATTTTGTTGACATGATCATGAACGATGATGAACTTATCACAAGCATTGTTCCGATATGTGACATACTTAGTTTAAGCATTAAACAGACATAAATTACAGTGGACAAATGACAAATGCTGATAAACTTAATTTGTCATTTGTCCACTGTAATTTGTAATTTTCAAACTATACTGATGAAAAAGAACCTTGAACTCCTAGCCCCTGCGGGCAACTATGAAAAATTAAAAGCGGCATTCTATTTTGGAGCGGATGCCTGCTATGTTGCCGGTCATGAATTTTCACTCAGAAAGCATGCCGACAATTTTTCATTTGATGAGTTGGGAGAGGCGGTCAAGTTTGCTCATTCTCTAAACAAAAAAATATATGTTGCTCTTAATATTTTCGCCCACAATTCCGATTTTGAACAACTTAAAGACTATGTTAAACATCTTGCAAAAATAAAAGTTGATGCTGTTATCGTGAGTGATATCGGGGTATTTGACTTTGTTCGCTCTTATGCCCCTTCACTCGACATTCATATTTCAACTCAAAGTAATGTCACAAATTATCATTCTGCAAATTTCTATGCTTCACTTGGTGCAAAAAGGATAATATTATCCCGAGAACTCTCACTTGAAGAAATAAAAGAAATTCGTCAAAACCTAAAGCATGATGTTGAGTTGGAAGCATTTGTTCATGGAGCAATGTGTATTGCATATTCCGGAAGATGTCTTTTATCAAACTTTATGGCAAACAGACCTGCAAACAAAGGGGATTGTGCAATGAGTTGCAGATGGGAATATTCTTTAGTTGAGGCAACTAGAAGGAATGATGGATATGACATATCAGAGGACAATAGAGGAACTTACATTCTCAACTCAAAAGACCTAAACACTCTTCATTTAATTGACGAATTAATTAAAGCGGGCATATCAAGTTTCAAAATCGAAGGGCGAATGAAAACTGTCTATTATGTCGCAAACATCGTCAATGCTTATCGAAGGGCAATTGACGGACAAGACATCACAACTCTTCAAGAAGAATTGTTCAAATCGTCTCATCGCAAGTATACAACAGGATTTTATTTGCAATCTCAAGACACAAAAAACACTGAAAATTTCTTCTCAAACATTCAAACATCAACTCATGCCTTTGTTGCCCAAGTCATTGAAACAAAAAAAGACGGTGTTTTAATTGAGCAGCGAAACGCCTTTAAAATCGGCGACACCTTGGAAGTTTTATCCCCAAACAAAACATTCAACAAAAAAATAATCGTAACAGAACTCTTCGACGAAAAAAATAACTCTGTAGAACACGCAAAACTAGTCCAGCAAAAACTCTTTTTAAAAACTGACTTGCTGTTATCTGCCGGCGATATATTAAGAAAAAAAACAATCTAAAAATTAATTGACTTATTTTTGAGTCAAAATGCAGGATTTCTTCAACGACTAGATTAAGAGAAAAACTATGTTTTTGACTAAAAAGAATTGACTTGTTTTTGAGTCAAAATAGCAAGATTTCTTCAATGACTAGATTGTAAAAAAACTTTGCTTTTGACTAAAAAGAATTGACTTCTGTTTTGAAAAAGCATATAATAGTGTTAATGAAGATTGCGATTTATACTAATACTTTAAAAGATATTGGTGATTCTGTTACGAAATTGGCGAAGAAAAAGTTTTCTTCATCCGGTTTTGAAGTGTCATGTTTTTTTGAAAAGAAAGACCTTTTGGCGTCAAATGGAAAATTTGATGCTCTTGTTGTTATTGGCGGAGACGGAACAATACTAAGAGTTGCCGAATATTGTGCGGAAAAAGATATTCCGATAGTCGGCATCAATTTGGGTAAACTAGGCTTCTTGGCAGATATAGAAAAAGAGGATATCGACAAACTAATATCATGCTTGAAAAACTCATGCTACACTAAAACTGCTCAATCTCTCTTACAAGCGGAATATGACGGTGAAAAGTTTTATGCGCTCAATGAGGTGTGCATAAAATCTTGTGCCGAAGGAATGATAAAAGCGGAAGTTTCTGTTGTTGGACGCTATCGTGAAACTTTTCATTGCGATGGCTACATGGTAGCCTCTGCATTCGGCTCAACTGCTTATGCTCTCTCATGCGGCGGACCTTTAGTTGAAAGAAATGTTCCGGCTCACATCCTAATCCCTATTAACGCTCACACACTCTCAGCAAGACCTCTCGTTATCTCAAACAACGATACGGTTGTTTTGAGCGTTTCAAACAATTGCTGCACAACGCTGTTTGCAGACGGTCAAAACAAAGCAAGTGTGAAAGCAAACACTCCGATAAAGATAACTTCCTCAAACAAAATAGTAACCTTCATAAGATTAGACGGCGGACATAGTCCTTTTTCTAAGATAGAGAATAAAAGAGGGTAGAGGAAGTAAAAAGTAAGGATAAAAAATAATTTCTTTAAAAAACTATGTTAAAAAGACTAACAATCAAAAATGTTGCATTAATTAAAGAATTAGACCTTGAGTTTTTTTCGGGGCTAAACATTTTGAGTGGGGAAACAGGTGCAGGTAAAAGTATTATTGTTGACAGTCTCATGCTGCTTCTTGGTTCTCGCTATGACCCGTCACTTTTGAAACATGGTGAAAGCGAAGGATTGGTTGAAGGCTTTTTTGAAATAGGAGAAACATCTCAAAAATCTTTAAATGAGTTTGGTTTTGAAGGCGACAGCGAACTTCTAATCACTCGAAAATTCAACTCTCAAAACAAACACGAAATAAGAATCAACGGAAAAATCGCAACGCTTTCAATGCTGAAGGCGCTGATGCAAAACATTGTAGACATCTATGGACAAGGCGAACATCAAAACTACATACTCCCAATCCACCACATTAAACTATTAGACAGTTTTGCAAAAAGTGACTTTTTAGATTTGCCTCAAAAAGTAAAAACAAACTATTTAGAACATTTAAGACTTGTCAAAGAGATTAAAAATTTGGGAGATGCAGACGAAAGAGAAAGAAACCGTGACTTTCTTTCCTATCAAATAGAAGAAATAAAAAAAGCAAAAACCTATGAAGGGGAAGAAGAAGAACTTATCGAACGCCGAAGATTTATTCTGGGGGCGGAACGAATTAACGAAGCACTAGGAGAAGCATACGGCACTTTAAACGGTGATGAATCCTCAAATGCAGTAGACAATGTGAGGACGGCATATAGAGCAATAGATTCAATATCAAGTTTTTCAACTACTCTTGCAGAACTCTCAGAGCGGCTAAACTCACTATTCATTGAACTAAAAGACATAAGTGCAAGTGTTGGAGACGAAGTCGATGCGTTTGAATTTGATGAAAAAGACCTTGACAAAATTGAAGCAAGACTTGATGCGATAAGAACTTTAAAACGAAAATACGGCGACTATCAAAAAATGCAAAAGTTTCTCATTGATGCTGAGGCAACGCATGCAAAACTGGAAAACGGAGCGGAACTATTCGACAAACTAACAAAAGAAAAAGAGACAAATCTTAAAACACTTTATAACGACTGTAAAGAACTATCAGATATTCGACGAAAAAAAGCGGAAAAATTTGAAAAACTAATCAGTCAAACCGTCAAAGACCTTGGAATGCCGCAAGCGGTTTTTAAAATAGTTTTCAACGATTTTCCAACTATTTCAGAATGTGAAAAAGACCTTTCTCAAACAGGGTTAGACAATGCCGAATTTTATTTCTCCGCAAATCCGGGACAACCAATAAAACCGCTGACAAAAATTATATCCGGCGGAGAGATGTCAAGATTTATATTAGCGCTAAAAGTAATTTTGTCAAGTGCAGACGATATTGAAGTTATGGTTTTTGATGAGATTGATGTCGGAATCAGCGGAATAGTCGGGCAAGAGATTGCAAAAAAATTAGCAAGTATCGCATTCGACAGACAAGTTTTGTGTGTCACTCATCTATCCTCAATCGCTGCTATGGCAGACAGTCATTATTTTATCAAAAAGACTCAAAGCCAAACAGACACCTCTGTCACTGTTTCGCTTCTTGACAACGATTCTTCAATAGGAGAAGTTGCAAGACTTAGCGGTTCGCTTGGCATAAGCGAAAGTTCAAACGAAAACGCAAAAGAAATGAAAAACTGGAGCAATAATTATAAATTACAAATTACAGATTGCAAATTACAAATCAAAGACAATTAATAATTAATAAACATTTGTCCTTTGTTCGCTGTAATTTGTAAATTGATAACAATGAGTAAAGAATTTTTGAAAAAATGCGCACAATTCTACAAAGGTGAGCAATTAAAGGTTATTGAAAATGCATTCAAACATGCGAGTGCATTTCACGCTGAAGGTCCTCCAAGGTTTTCCGGCGAGCCTTATATTATTCACCCTATTGCAGTTGCAAACATACTCATTGACCTAGGGCTTGACCATTCAAGCATAGCGGCAGCGCTTTTACACGATGTTTTAGAAGACACCCCAGCAACTGAAGAAACCTTAAAAGAGTTGGTTGGCGAGGAAATAACCTCTCTCGTTATGGGTGTCACAAAACTTGACGGAATAACATTCACCTCAAAACTTGAAGAGCAAGCAGAAAATTTTTCAAAAATGTTTGTCGCAATGGCAAACGACATCAGAGTTATTCTTATTAAAATTTGTGACCGTCTCCACAACATGAGAACTCTCAAATACCTAACTAATGAAAAGCAAAAGGCAATGGCACAAGAAACTTTAGACATTTATGTTCCGCTTGCATCCAGATTAGGACTTTCTTATATCAAAAGTGAACTGGAAGACCTCGGACTAAAATATTTGCGGCCTGATGTCTATGAAGAGTTAACAAAAGAAATTGCGATGCATCGAGAGGAAAGGCAAGGACAAGTTGATAAAATTGCAGTTGAATTGAAAAAAATGTTGGACGAATTGGGGATAAAAGGCGAAATAAGCGGTCGTCCTAAACATTTTTTTAGTATCTACAAAAAGATAGTCAAACAAAACAAAACAGTTGAAGAGATTTATGATTTGACCGCTATGCGTGTTATTGTCAAAACAACAGATGATTGTTATTCAATGCTCGGAAAAATTCACTCTCGCTGGACGCCGCTCCCGGGAAGAGTAAAAGACTATATTGCAGTTCCGAAACCAAACAATTATCAATCGCTTCACACCACTGTAATGCCGGGAAAACTTCTTGAACGACCCTTTGAGATCCAAATAAGAACCGCCGATATGCACAAAATCGCAGAATTCGGTGTTGCGGCGCATTGGAAATACAAAGAAGCAAAAAAGAAAGAAAGTGCCCAAAAAAATATCGCCTATGAAGAAAGGCTGAAATGGCTTCGAGGAGTTCTCTCCGACACAGAAGGACTATCAAGTTCAAAAGAGTTCTATGAGAGTTTCAAGTTTGACTTAATGCCGGATCAAGTTTTCATTTTCACACCAAGAGGCGATGTGAAAATTTTGCCGGAAGGCTCAACTCCTATTGACTTTGCCTATAGCGTTCACAGCGAAATAGGCAATAAATGCACAGGCGCAAAAATCAATTCAAAAATGGTGCCGCTCTCAACTAAACTCAAAACAGGCGATTATGTTGAAATAATAACCTCAGCAACATCAAAAGGTCCCTCTCGTGACTGGCTTAAAATTGTCAAAACAACAGGTGCAAAATCAAAGATTAACCTATTTTTCAAAAAGACAATGAAAGAGGAACACATCAAGTTGGGCAAGAGTATGTTTGAAGATGAGGCAAAACGGAAAGGATATTCCGTATCTGATTTATTAAAGCCAAAACATCTCGACATTATCAAAAAACGCTACGCACTCTCTTCGCTTGACGACATGTATGCCTTGATTGGTTTTGGAGAGTTAACAGTTGGAAAAATTCTCCCAAAACTAATTGAAGAACACAACAAAGAAAACAAAGTCCAAGTTGTAACCGACAAAATAGTTGAAACAACGAAAAAGACAAGTTCAGGCGGTGTCATAATAGACGGTTATGACGACATCTTAATTCGACTTGCCCGTTGCTGCACCCCTGTTCCGGGAGACAACATCATGGGATTTGTTTCAAGAGGAAAAGGAGTAGCCATACACAGAGCAACCTGTCAGAATATCCAGTATGCCGAGCAATTCCGCTTAATTGACGCAAAATGGGCAAGGCAGCCATCGGAAGAGTTCATTGTCACATTCTGTGTCGAAACAAAAAACAGCGAAGGTGTCATCGCAAAAATAGCCTCACTGCTCTATGAGTTGAAACTTTCAATCACTAACATGGAAGCAAAAGTTGTAAAAAACCAAATGGGACAAATCCGATTCTCAATCTGGATAAAATCAACAAAACAAGTAGATCTGGTAATCAAAAAAATAAAACAACTAAATGACATTGAAAAAATCTACAGAGTTTAAAATAAAATAAATCATCAAAACACTGTTTTGGTGATAACTAAGAACTTGCGCCTCATTAAGAATGTTTATTTGCCAAAAAGAAGAATACTACAGCGAACTATTCAACATAGTCCGTCAATTTAAAAAACACGAGACAAGAAACATCTCGTGTCTTTTTGAAGATGATAAATTCATTATCTCCTTGAATGATAAAATAACTGCAGGGGAGGTCAGTGACCACCCGCACCTTAAAAAAAATGAGAGGAATGATGCTCAATTAAATTCGTTTAATTTTAACTTCACCAAGAAGTCAAAAAAAGAAACACTCTTCTTTCTAAAAACAACTCTTTATAAAGTCCTAAGCAAATATTTCAACGAAACTCTTCCATGGGGGGCACTAACAGGCATCCGCCCAACCAAACTAGTCTATGACGCTTTAGACGGTGGAAAATCGGTGGACGAAGCAAAAGAATTCCTCATTAAAAACTACTTTGTATCAGAAGATAAAGCCGCATTAACATGCGAAATTGTTCAAAATCAAAAACCCTACCTACTCTCAAATGAAGAAAAAAACAACTTTGTCAACCTCTATATACACATTCCTTTTTGTCCGTCTCGCTGTAACTACTGCTCATTCGTCACACTAGAAACAAAAAAATTTTCTCACCTCATAGAGTTGTATTTTGAAAAACTAATAACAGAACTAAAGCACGATTTATCTCTAATAAAGTTCCAAAATAAAAAAATATACTCGGTTTATATCGGCGGCGGAACTCCTTCATGTCTTCCGCTTCCTATGATAAAAAAACTCCTTTCATATCTTACATTCGATTGTGAAATAACCTTTGAAGCAGGACGAAGTGACACTATAACAAAAGAACTCTTGGAAGTTTTAAAAGAAGGAGGGGTGACAAGAATTTGTCTCAATCCCCAGACTTTATCCGATGATACATTAAAAAAAATAGGAAGAGTTCACACAGCGAAAGATTTTTTTGATGCCTATGATCTAATCAAAAAACGCAACTTCACAATCAACTGCGACTTAATCTATGGCATAGATGAAACAGAAAAAGACTTCCAAAACACACTCGAAAAAATCATAGAACTAAAACCGCACAACATAACCGTTCACACGCTCTCCAGCAAAAAAGGCTCAAAAGCAAGTCAGGAGAGTAAAAAGAGTGATAGTGTATGGGAGAGTAATATTAATGTCCGATATATAACTAATCAATTAGAAGAAAACAACTACCATCCCTACTATCTCTATCGCCAAAAAGAACAACTTTCAAATCTTGACAATATTGGCTATTCACTAAAAAAATATGAATGCATTAATAATATTTCCGTAATGGAAGAGTTACTATCAGTTATGGCAATCGGTGCAGGAGCAATCTCTAAACAAATATTTCACAAAAAAGACAACACTCAAATCGAACGCTTTGCCAACCTTCGTGATGTTCAACTATATATCAACAGATTTGATGAAATTCTAAAAAAGAAAGGTGAGTTTTTTATAACTTAATTTATTCATCAAAATAGCCTGCTTCTTCTAAAAATTTTTTAAAAGAATAGCCTGAACGGTCGCATATTTGTTTTAATAGTGCGGGAGGCTCTAGCTTGCACAGCCCCAAGGGGCAAAACAGGCGGGCTTATTAGATCATTGGCAAAAGCCGAAATAACCACCCGTGCAAAATGGTACGGTCCGTATTGAGTTTGAGGGCAACGATCCCAAGGGCGTACCTTATTAAAAAATTGCAAATGTCCTCAATTTTGGCTCAAGCAACATTCAAGGCACCCGATTTATAAATAAAGCCATACGCAAATTAAAAGGCATGGACAAACTGATAGTTGAAAGATTTGAGCAAAAGGCTTATAATGCTGCTGATTGATTTGACTTAATATATAGTTTTTTGATACAATTATTTTGAGGTCGCCTTTATTATGACATATCAAGAAACAATCGAATTAAAAGACAAGATATTAAAAAATGAAATTTCTGTTGCGGACGCGATAGAAATGTATCTTGCTAAAACTAAAACAAAGTCATGGCACACTAAGGACTGGAAAGAAAGACGGGCAAAAATTATAAAAGATGAGTGCGAAATTTGTGCAAGCAAGAAAGTTTTGACATTACAGCATAAATCCCATCCTCGAAAACTTAGCGACCATACAAGAGAAACAACAACTGACCTAGCTAGAAATTATGTAGATACTAATCCGACAATTACGCAAGATGATTTTTTAGTTCATGTTAAAAATAATTTTGATTATTGCCCCGTTAAGTTATGTCCAAACTGCAAAAGCAGGAATCCTAACGAGAGAATGAGAAAAAAGCCGCAGTATTTATGTACTATTTGCAGATTAGAATTTGACGAAGCCATACACAAATCCGTAGAGGACTTGGTTGCTGAGTTTTACAGCGATGCCGACACGCCGGAGGTAAACGACAAATGCTTTGTATCAAAGGACAAATACAGGAATGTTCAGCGATTATCGCAAATAAAATACTGGTTACTGCGAGAGGGTGCAAAAGGAAAACACAAGGACGAGATATAGAGAGAGGCTTTTTTGAGATATCTTGATGAAAACATAAAATATTTGTCTTTTGAGGACACGCTGACTTGTTGTAGAAAATGTGCGTTTAATTACGACTTAAACAATATGGAATTATGCCCGCAATGTAAAAAGTATTATAAAGGCATTCCATATCCGACTTGTATTGAGTGCTTGCCGGAGGATAAGAGAAAAGCTGCAAAGGAAAAAATAGAGTTTGGAAAAGAATGGGCGTCTATGCACGAGGAATTAGGCATTTTTGAGTCTATGACTTTGGGCGAAATTGTAAAGATAATTCGTAAAGAAAAAGTAATTCACAAAACCGCTATTGACGAGTTAGAAAAATACTTGATAGGTGAAATGACTTAGTTCATGTGTATTTCAAGCGCAAGGATTTTGAAAAACACGCCAACAACGATGCCTTTCTTGATACCGAGTTAAGATACCTCAGCAATAATTTTGCTAGACAAGTAAATAATTTCAATGATTGGCTAGTAGATCAAGATTAAGGCACAATCAAAAACAAATAACGAAACGCATTCTTTGAGTGCGTTTTCTTATTGCCAAAAATAAAGCACGGGAGGTAATGCGGCATGGTGACAAAGGTCGGACGCTCGTTAGACGAGATAGACAGCAAAGTAAAACAACTCAGTCAAAGCATAAAGGACAGCACTAAAAAGACAAAAGAGTTAGGCAGGACGTTGAAATTAGATCCACGCAACACGCAGGTGGCGGCGCAGTAGATGCGCGCACTATCAACGCAGATCGGGCAAGCGACGCAGAATGTCGCAATCCTTAGATAGTAAAATTGTAGAGGTGAGCAACGCGAACCCGAATAATAGACAACATAATATTAATAATTTAATCGGGTTCGCGTTGCTCGCCCCTACAATTTAATCCCCAGAATATCACATGACATAACAAATCGTAGGGACGATTCCCTGTCGCCCGAACAATGTTACTCGTTGTCTACGAAACACAATTAAATAACGAACCAATAAATAATTGTAGGGGCGGTCAGTGACCGTCCGCACTTTTTAATATTAGATTTTTTTAAACGCAAAAGAGTTGAAGGCTTATTTCTTTTTTCTAAATAGCCACATTATGTTTTTCTTGCGGGGGGCAACGGTTTTTGGGATGTCTTGCGGGGGAGTTATACCATCGAGTGTTAGATCGTTTGTTGTTGGTTTAATCATTTCAAGCGGTTCATTTGAGCGAGGAGCGGCAGTTCCAATTTTGTCTCTTTCATTTGATGCTCCGATTTTGTCTCTCTCATTTGAGACCCGAGGACTTGTCATGGGTGAGGTTGCAGACCTTGTTCCTCGAACTCCATATAGTCCGTTCTTCATTTGAGAGACATTTTGATAGCGATTTTTTGCATAGACTGCAATTGATTTGATGAGGGCGCTTTCTTGTGCAAGGTTGATTGCCGCTCCTTTTTCAGAAGGTTTTATCAAAGTGTCTTTATACATTCTTTGAATGCTCTCAGGCGGCAGTTGTCCTGTTATGCAGTAGTAAATAGTGACCCCTAGCGCATAAACATCAGTCCAAGGACCTTGCTCACCATGAACACGATATTGCTCTTCCGGAGCAAACCCTTGTTTCAAAACAATTGAGAGAGACTTTCCGTCCAAATTGCTTTGTTTTGCCGCACCAAAATCAATGAGTTTGACTTGATTTTCTTTTGTTATCAGAATGTTGTCGGGCGAAATATCCCTGTGAACAAGCCCCAACTCATGAACTTTGACCAAACTGTCCATAACAGGTCGAAGAATTTCCAAAACCTCATCACATGAAACTCTTCCGTTTTTTCGTTGAATGTATTTTTTTAAAGATATTCCGTCCAAAAACTCCATAACAATATATGCAGTTCCGTTTGCTGAAAAGAAATCCCGAACGCTGACTATGCCGGGCAAGGTTTTGATTTTTGCGAGCATCTTCGCTTCTTCAATGAATCTTTTCAAGCCCCTGTTTGACGCCGCCTGATTTTGTTTTGAATTGATGATGACTTGGTTTGACTTTGGAATTCTGTTGACATAGCCCGATGGGTAATATTCTTTTATTGCAACCTTTTGAGCATTAGTCAAATCCCATGCCATATAAGTTATTCCGAAGCCACCCTCGCCAATAACTTTGTAGACCAAATATTTGTTATTAAGAAGTGTCCTTTGGGGAAGATGATGAGGGAGTCCGGGGGAGTCGTCCGCATGTTTTTTGCACGACAAACACACCCTGAATGCATCAAGGTCACCAAAGCAAAACATGCATATATTCTTATTTGTTCTGACTCTTTCCATTTTTTTGGTAGTGGTTGGTGTTTGGTGATTAGTGGTTGGCGGTATTAATTAAATTTAACTAATACTAACTCACCATTCACTGCCACCAATCACCAAATCTTATTTTATTGCTTTTCTTCTGAACAAGAACACTCCGCCGATTGTGAAAGCGAAAAAATATATTAATGGAATTCCAATGCCAAGACCAATGGTTCTTCCTGCATCGGATAATGGGGAACCTGACATAGCCACTAACAAATTTCTAAAGGTATGAGGAGTACTCATCATTATTCCCTCAATAGCATTTGAGCCGGTTGAGACAAACATAATAATCATTGATGCAATCATGTCTATTATAAAAATAATAGCAATGTTTATTCCGATACCTGCGGCACGGGACTTTAGCAGGAGGGAAATGAAAGTCATTATTGAAATCATTGCGATATAGATAGGAATGAATAGTAGTATTGTGCGAAGAAGATATTCAGGGAAATAAAATCCGCCTGCTGCAAATCCTGCGCCTAAAATAGAAAATACAAAATTAATAACAAAAAATATAGAACCAATAATCAAAGAAACTGTGAGTGAAGAAAGATATATTTTTTCTCTTGAGTTTCCGCTAATAATTTTATTGCGTATGGTATTAAAAGTGTGATCTCCACCAATAAAAATTGAAACTGTTATAGCAATAAATATTGAAGAACTCGCTAATAATACCATAGAGAATATCATCTCTGGCGGAAAGTCAATATCCATTCCCGGCATTTCGGGCATTCCTTCAAGGTCAATGTTTGAATAAAGCATAACAACAAACCTCATAAGAAGTGCCATAAGGAAAATATATCCTATATTGACGCCAATCAGGATAAACATTGGTTTGTTGCGAACGAGTCGTCCCAAATCTGATTTTATTAAATTAAATGCTTTCATAGTATTTTAAGTTTACAATTCATAGTGATTGTAAATTACTTTTCAACAAGTTGCAAGTTGAAATGATTAAGCAGGGAAAACCTGTTTTATGTCCTCGTTTTTAATAAGATTAATAAAATAATCTTCCAATCCTTGTTCTGTCTTTTGAATGTTGGTGATTAAAACATTATTTTTGTTTGCTATTTGCAAGATTTGAGGCATTGCTTCATCACCGCCCCTAACAGTAATCCGTCCATCATTCATTTGAGTGGGGAAGTCTTTTGGGAGTTTGCTGAGCAATAACTCAGGGTTTGAACACTCAACAGTAATTGTGGTTCCGCATGAGTCGAAAACTTCTTGTGCAGTGACTTCTTTAAGGAGTTTTCCGTGATGAATAAAACCATAACGAGTCGCAAACTTTAATAACTCCGTCAATATATGACTTGATATTAATATGGTTATTCCCATCTCTTTATTCAAATGAACAAGTAAATTTCTGATTTCAATTATGCCCTCAGGGTCGAGTCCGTTTGTAGGCTCATCAAGCAACATAAACTTTGGGTCAACAACAAGTGCCATTGCAATTCCAAGTCGTTGTCTCATTCCGAGCGAGAAGTTATTTGCTTTCTTTTTTGAATTAGGGTCAAGTCCTACAAATTCAAGAAGTTTTTGAGGTCTATCCGCAATTTCAACATTTGCAATTTTGCATTGAGCCCTAATATTTTCAACTGCATTAAGATTTAAATAAATTGAGGGTGTTTCAACCATTGAACTAATTCTTTTTTCCGAATTAGGACTTTGAAAAAAGCCTTGCTTAACTTCTTCGCCAAACAAATTAAAACTACCAGAATTAGGTCTCACAAGTTGAGTAATCAAACGAATTAGAGTGGTCTTGCCCGAGCCGTTAAGCCCGACAAACCCATAAATATCGCCTGCATTCACTGTCATGTTAACATTATCAACGGCATTTTGAATGCCATAGGTTTTTGTCAAATTAAAAGTTTCTAATATTTTCATAATTTTTATAACGCATAAACGCACAATGAAGGATAGAGTTTAGTTAAATTAATTCTAACAATCATTATGTGCTATGCGTTGATTATTCAACTACTTTCACCACAATCGCTGAATAATTATCATTATATCGTTGAACTCGGCTCAAGAGTCTCAACTCCATTCTGTCAAGTGCCTCACTGGGCAATTTTGATATTTCCAAATCGTGTTCCATTTCGTCTTCATAGACATACTCCCAAAAGCCGTCAGTACACAAAATAAAAGCATCACCAACTTCCAAAGGTTCCTTAATCTCGTGAAAATCGGGCGGAATATAATAATCCGACCCTAAAACTCTTGTTAATTTGTTTTGATCTTTGTGAGTTCTGATATCACGAAGCGATATTTGACCTTGTTCGACCGCAACTTGGGAAAGGGAATGGTCAAGCGTTTGGTGCTGAAGTTTGTTTTTTTTGAAAAAATAAACCCTTGAGTCGCCGATGTGTCCGATAATAGAATTTTTCGCATTAGTTGCAACACACGCAATAGTCGTGCATGACGAAGAAATACGAGGATTTTGTGATTTAAATGAGAGAATATTTTCATGACTTTCTCTTATGTAACTTTCAAAAAATTCCTTCTTAATAGCCCTGTCACTGTCAAGCGTCGCTATTTTTTCAAAATCAGAAATCACCTTCTCAGCACACATGCGAGAAGCAACCTCGCTCCCAACATATGAACCTAAGCCGTCGCAACAAACAAAACAAGCACCTTTCTCATCCATCATGGTGCTAAGAACATAATCTTGATTGTAATCGCGTCCGCCAATGCGTGTAATACTAGCCGCAAGAATTTTCATATCAAGCCATTATAACACAAAAAAAAAACAAACGCAACTATTTTGAGACATTTTCACTCTTTTAAAAAAACAAAAAAATTCCCAACTTTTTTTGAAATAGAGTGGCAAAACTGTTGCAAATTTCCGTCCTAACCCAACTCGTTTTCCCGAACCAACTCAAATTTTTGACGAAATCTCAAGTGGTTTTCCCGAACCAACTCAAAAAAAATACGAAATGAGCCACGAAACAGGGTGTTTCGATGGCTCATTTTTTATATGAGATGTATCACGAAATGAATATTGCTTTATGTTTTTTATGGTAACATCAAGAAAAAGAATATATTTACATTTTAATAAGGAGCGTTGAAAGGCTTGTCAAACAATGTCGAATATGGTAGAATTAAAATAGGCAATTGAAAAATTGTCTCAAATTTTTAGAGGAGGAGAGTGGTGCTATTAACCATAAATATAACTTTAATGCCGATATACGATAAAAAGGATTCAGAGCGAGAAAAATTTATAGAAAAAGAGAAGCATTTGAGGATAATCACAATTCTAGCAGTTATAGTTGGAGTTGTGGCTACAGTAATTTTAGTGCTTGATTTAGTTTTATGGCAATCAATTTTTGCAACTATTATTGCTATAGTTTCTCATGTGATAAATTCTGCTCTTTTAATCTATACTCTTGTCAAAAATAAAGTAGAAATGGAGGATAAAAACAAATGAGAGTTTCAATGTTGGGTTATACAAATGCGGGAAAAACAACTTATTTATCATCAATGCTTGGACAGTTGTTTCAAGGTAAAGTTGAGGGTTTTTCTGTTCGTGCGGCTAATGATGCCAATGAGGCAGCCGTTCATCGTGTTATAAATCAAATAAATCAATTATATAGTGAAAGCAGGTTTCCCGATGCAACAGCAGCAGGCAATGATATAACAAATCTCGAATTGTCGCTATGGCATGGCAATAATTTTATCATGGATTTTTCCTTTATTGACTACAGAGGTGGTGCTATAGTGCCTGTGGCGGAGGGCAATTCAACGCAAGAGGCGGAAGCCCTTGCTCTTGCGTTGTTGGCAACGGATGTCGTATTGGTTTTTACTGATGCGATACTACTTAATCATCATTTAGGGAACTTAAATATTGCGAGAACAAAACTTGGCGTTCCTATGATTACAACGATACTGTTGCAAGCAGTAAAAAAGGCGAGACAAGTCAATAAGGAATTGAATATAATTTTTGTGTTGTCAAAGGCGGATGCTAGTAATTTAGATAATGATAGAGTAGAGAGTTTGAAACTCAAGGTAGAAGACTTATATACAAATTTTTTCACACAAGTTCCAAGTGCTAGATGCAAAGTAGTAGAAATTGGGGTGGTTGGCAGAGGGCAGGTTGAAACAACTGTTAGAGATGAAAGGAATGATGGGGGATTAGTTACGAGAGTAAAAAATGAGTTGATTGGCTATAATCATAAACCGTTGAATGTAGTATCTCTCTTGGCATTGTCAGGAATTGAGGCTATTGGCAATGTTTCGAGAAACAATGCAGAGGTTGCAAAATTGCTTATGGCGCAAAAAGACTTAACAGCAGGTTTTTTGAATAAATTTATTGACAGGGTTTTTAGAGGGAGTAGAGAAATTATTAGACAGAGAGATTTGCAAGAGGAGTTTGACAAATCAAATAAGGCTTTGCAAAGTTTATCAAATTTTATTCCAGAATTACAAAATGTAATAAGGAAAAAACTATAAAATTTCAAGGAGATACTTTATGTTAAAAATCAATGTAAGTCCTTTGTATTATTCAAGGACATTTTATACTGATTATAGGTGGATATATTTAGATAGCAGATTGTGTCAAGAAAGCGTTGCTGGAATTGATAATGATTTTTCACATATGGATAGAAATAAAAATTTATTTCTAGGTCGTCCGCATTTGTTTGTTAGGAGGCATCTAGATGGTGCAGTGTCTTTCTATAAGTATTCTCTCGCTGGCGAAGATGATTCGGGAGGTAGGAGGATATTTTCGTTGTCAGGATATACTTTTTTTCCACATGATTCTGGAAGCAAGTCATTGGAATTGTTAAGTTTGATTTCAAGTTATTTGTTCAATAACAATATAAATTTTGATAGAACAAAAATAAAAGACAAGAGTGCAGGAATACACTTGAGTGAGGAAATGGAGTTATCAAATCTTGAAAAGTATGTTTTTGAAAAACCAAGATACGATGTGGATAAGTTTTTAATATCAGAGTATTTTGTTGATGGTTTTCTTATTTCAATTGACGAATTTCAAAGATATAATATATCTAAATTGCCACCTCAGCCAGTTGCTGAAATTGATGGCGGTAATGGGAAGAGAAGATAAGAGTAGTTATTGGTTGTTTTGTAAAAAGTCTATAGAAACCTATAGACTTTTGTTATTTTATGGAATTTAAGGTGAGGCGGGCAAAGGCTTGCTTTTCATGTCGAAATTTGGTATAATTATCGTGCGTGGAAAAAGACAAAATCAATATTTCAAATAAGTATCAAGCGGCGTATACGGCTAAGGTTTTGAGCGGGCGTGAGGGGCTGGGGGAAATTGGAAACCTTATTCCTGTCTTGTTTGATGCGAATGTTGAGTTGTTGCCTCATCAAGTGAGGGCGGCAGTTTTTGGAACGCAAGGAATGGGCGAGGCTCTCTTATGTTGTGAAGAGGTGGGGCTTGGAAAGACAGTTATTGCTGGACTCATATTATGCGAGAAGATGGCGAGAGGGGCGAGGAATGTCCTCATTGTTTGCCCAGCGAACCTAAGACAACAGTGGAAAAATGAACTTTGGGAAAAGTTTGGAATTGAGTCAGTTTTACTTGGCGGAGCGGACGACATAACCGCCGAGGCACAAGTTGTCATTTCATCATATCAAATGGCTCACCTTAGAGCAAAGGAACTATCTAGCAAGCATTGGGATATTGCAGTTTTTGACGAGGCGCATCGCTTGCGTAATTTCTACAAAGACGATGCTGTTATTGCAAAAAGCCTCTATGAACTCTCGGCTGGAGCGTTCAAGATTTTGCTTACGGCAACACCACTACATAACTCGCTCCTTGAGTTGTATGGACTTGTTAGTTTTGCGTATCCAGACTTTTTTGGCTCTCTTGAAACATTCAGAAATCGTTACATAACAAACGCAAGCGAAGAGCGGATGAGAGAACTGTCGAATAGGCTCAAGACAATCATGACCCGAACGCTTCGCCAAAGCGTGAAAGAATATATCAAATTCACAAACCGAGTGAGCAGCGATGTTGGATATAATTGGAGCGAGGCGGAGAATGAATTGCATATCGCGCTCATTCGATTTATCGCAAGTGACTGCAAGTGTTTTGGCGTTTATCGGGGGCTGTTCGGAGCGTTATTGTTGAAAAGGTTATCTAGCAGCAGAGTTGCGTTTGAGAGCAGTCTAGGGCATATTATCGCCACTATACGCACGGCGCTCGATGGCAAAGGCATTGATTGCGTTATTGAAGACGAAGAAAGCGAGGAAACAGTGACGGCGAGATTTGTTTATCCGCCGAGCATTATCGAGCGGGTCAAGGATGAACTCCAATCGCTTGAGGCAATTCTTGAGATGTCAGAAAGCATCAAGACTGACAGCAAGATTTCAAGGTTGCAAGACACAATCGCCGAAGCTCTAGTCAAGTCAAAACGACTAGGGGAAAATCAAAAAGTCATTATTTTCACCGAGAGCGTTGTCACGGCGGAGCATATTTTTTCACATATCAAAAAATCAAACAAGCCTCTTTTAATGACTGGCAACACCCATGACAAAGACAAGGTGAGAGCTGAGTTTTAAAAGACTAACGCCCAAGTTTTGATTTCAACAGAGGTCGGAGCGGAGGGGTTGAATTTGCAATTTTGCTCAAACATTATCAACTATGATTTGCCCTACAACCCTCAACGCATTGAGCAGCGAATAGGTAGATGTCACCGCTACGGACAAAAACACGATGTCGCAGTTTTCAATTTTGTCAACCATTCATCATATATCGACCAGCGAGTCTATGGCATTCTCAAAGAAAAGTTTGGACTTTTTGATGGGTTGTTCGGAGCGAGTGATGGCGTTATTGGAGTGCTTGAGAATATAGGTTTTGAAAACCATGTCGCAGAAATTTACGAATTGCTCTTTTGATGGGACTTGGAATTGGTGTTGTCATTGACGCTATCACTGAAAGAGTTTCAAGCGACCCTACTATTTTTGCTGCGCCGAATTATGTGTCAATGCTATTTACGATGGTGGCTCTGGCTTTCGGAACATATTCACTGACTGTCGGCATTCAAACTCCGTTCTTCTATAAATTCGGCTACAAAAAAGGAAGAATTTTCATGTGGATTCCACTATTGATTGTTATCATTGTTCTCAATCTTCCATGGCTTTTGAATATTATTGCCGACATAGAATTTAATGTTTTTGACTTCATCTTAAGAAATCAAATAAGCAGACTTATATCAAGTTTTGTTTTTGTAGGGGTCGGAACTTTGATATTAATAGGTTCATTTTTCCTGTCAAGAAAAATGTATCTAAAGAAAAATATTTAAAGAAACAAGTGGACGAGGGAAAGTGTCAAAACGGCACTTTCCCTCGGGTTCTTTGTGTTTGCAGTAAAATTTAATTTATGACACCAAAACTGTTTACAAGCATCTTTGATACTTTTGACGAAGAATGTTGATAAAAGCAAAACCCGACAAAAGCATTTAAAACACTTGACAAGGTTTTTTTTATATGATAAAATGATATAATCACAGAGTAGGTAATTTGCGTTATAGTGCCAAAAGATGGGATGTCGCTTTTGGACGAAAAGTTTTGAAAAGTATCTTTGATGCTTTTGACGGAGAGTGCTGATATTAGCAGAACCCAAAACATTTGATAATAATTTTCAATGGTTTTGGTGGTGAATGCTAATATTAGCAGGACTTGGCAAAAGTGTTGATAACGCTTGACAAAAAACTTGCGACAAATTACTGCGTCCGCTGTTAGAAGTATTTGGAATATATTTTTATGAATTTTAATTGCAGATTTTTTGGGGCTTTTGTGACAAGTGAGCGATTTTGACTAATTCGTAGTAAGACTGCGGCAAGGAAAATTAGCGAAAAGTGACACAAAAACAACAAAAAAGATGCATTGAAAGTTCATGAAGACAGATTCGTTAAAAATACTTTATATTTGCGAGACCTCTTTGAAAAGGAGGTTTTTTCATGTCAAATGAAGAACAAAAAAAAGAGGGGAATGAGGAAAAAGAAATAGGGAAAAGGGATTGTGAGAGTGAGTTGTCAACGCACAGCGCACAACGCACAACGCACAATGAAGATTTCAGGTATCAGGCTTCAGATGTCGGGGGGTGTGAAATTGCAGGTGACGGTGCCCTTGCCGTTCCGAATGGGGATTGTCAAATTGCAGGGGAGGTTGCTGACCGTTCATTGCTGGAAAGTGAGCAAAGTAACTGGCGGCAGGGTGCCGCCCATACAAGTGAAGTCCGAAGAAATCAAAACAACTTAAACTACAATTCCAAACACCAAACATCAAACACCAAACACCAAGAAAACGCTAACCATCAACCACCAATTATCAACTGTCAATCACTAACAACTGACGACGACGATGATTTAATCTTTGACCCCCAACCTCACAAACTATCTCGCGGAAAAAGATTCGCCCTCGCACTACTCGGCGTTCATGCTCACTTTCGCTATGGCGGAGTCGGAAAAATAAACAAAACACTTTTTGTTGCAACTGCGGCATTGCTCATGGCAGTGGGGATACTGCTCAACGCATTTTCTTTCTCTCTTCCCGGCTTTGGCGGTCACGCAAACATTGCCTATATGTTCATGTATATGGCGGGTATATTGTTTGGACCGATTTATGGCTTTGGAATTGCGTTTTTGGCGGATTTGCTGGGTCATCTTATTTTGCCGGCAGGAGCATATTCGCCATTTATTGGTCTCTCAAACGGACTTGTTGCAATGATTGCAGGACTTGTTTTCATGCTCAGGTTCAAAAACAATTTCTATAAAAATCTACTCATCATTTTGTTTGTTTTTGTTTGCATGGGAGTTATCGCAAGTGCCTACTATTTTGTGCCTTTTTATGAGGGCGGAAATATAATATACGCTCGTGTGCCGTCAGGAAGATACACAATATATGCACCGGTCTATGAATACTATGAGGGTGTTCTCACAAGAGTCGGCTATACTCCGTATACTTCCGCTTATGAAACTGTCCGCATTGTGACAGGCTATTATGACGGCAGCCTCATATATGAATATGTCACAAGACCTGTTCCGATAGGTTCTCGAATCTATGAATATCTTTATGTTCCGACAGGTTATTATTGCTATGATGGCTTTGCTATTTTAAGACGAGTTCCGTCAAACACCTACACATTCGGCCGAGGACTTCATGACGGAGCAAGAGTCGCAATAATCGCAGTTGCTGCGGCAATATTAGTCTTTGGCTCTTACAAAATCTTATCCATAAAAACTTGTGGCAGCGATGGAAAAGAAAAATCGCAATATTTATTAAAACTCATCATGGGTGCAATCCTCGCATTTGTTCCTGCAACGCTGCTGCTCACAGGCTACGGACTAGTTTTTATCGGTTGGTTTCCGAATATGCACACAGCAGTATTCACTCGTCTCATCTCACAACCAATCTGGATAGGAATAAATGTTTTCTCACTCAGCCTCATTATACCCGCTCTTAACAGAACAGTTTTCAAAAAACACCCCATTGGATAAAGCACAACGCTAAACGCATAACGATTGTTAGAAATATTTTAAATTAATTCTATCCTTCATTATGCGTTTGGCGTTGTGCGTTGGAAAAAAATGCGAAACCGATATTTCGAAGATGAACAATTAGTCTATAAGTTTTCAACAAAGGCATTCAAAAAAACGCTCTCTTTTGCGAGACCTTATCGAAAAACCATAGCAATCGTGTTTGTTTTTATGGCGATTTTTGCATTTGTCGCACTTGCTCCGCCGATGATAACTCGCTTTCTCATCGACTATGTCATCACAACCCAAGACGGCTTTTTAGGTCTTGAGGCTGTTCAAACGGCGATTATTCTAATAGCAGTTCTAATGCTAGTCTATGCAAGCGACATAATTTTCACTTTTTTAAATCAACGGCTAATGCTCCAAACAGGTCACAAAATGGTGCATGACATTCGTCACAATACATTTAAAAATCTTCAAAAACTCTCATTCGATTTTTTTGATTCAAGACCTGCCGGAAAAATTCTTGTTCGTTTGACAAACTACCTTGATGAAGTTGCCGAAGTTTTTGCTCGGGCTATACTCGCCTTTATCATTGACGGAGCAAGGGTAGTAATGATAATGGTGTGGCTGTTCATTCTTCATCCGCAACTCGCACTTGTTGTCTTAGCATGCACTCTTCCGATGGCTGTATCGGTCTATTTTCTCCGTCGAGGTTTAGCAAAACGCTGGAGAATATGCCGAAACAAAATCTCAAACAGAACGGCATATATCGCCGAGAGCATTCAAGGCTCATTCGTATCCCGCTCATTCAACAGGAATTCTCTCAATAATGAAATCTACAAAGATGTCAACGCCCAAAACTATCGCTCATGGATGCGTGTCATTCATGTTCACGAGTTTTTTCATCCTGCGCTCGACGGTTTTTTTTGGCTTGGAATGATAGCGGTATATTCCGTCATCATAGTTTTCGGCGGAAGATTTTTTGGACTTGAGGGAATAACTCTCGGAATAATAGTCAGTTTCATCGCTTATATGGGAATGTTTTCTCAACCGCTGAACAACATAGCAATGTATATGCAACGCATAACAAGTGCCATGACAAATCTTGAAAGGGTTTATGAACTAGGTGAAACACCGTCTTCAATCTATGACGAAAAAGATGCCTCTGATATGCAGGAAGTTGACGGAGAAGTGAAATTTGAAAACATTTCTTTTTTCTATGAAAAAGGGGTTCCCGTTTTGGAAAACTTTTCGCTGGATGTCGAAAGAGGAAAAATGATAGCACTAGTAGGACCTACAGGCGGCGGAAAAACAACAATAGTCAGTCTCCTTTCAAGGTTTTACGACCCTCAAGAGGGAAGAATTTTAATTGACGGCAACGACATAAAAAAAGTCAAACTCCATTCTCTCCGCACTCAAGTCGGCGTGATGATGCAAGACGCTTTTATATTTTCGGGAACAATCTTAGAAAACATTCGCTACGCCAGACCGGACGCAACAAGAGAAGAATGCATAAGGGCTGCCGAAAGCGTCTATGCAAATGAGTTTATCGAAAAACTAGAGAAAAGTTACGACACCGAAACAAAAGAAGGTGGAGGAGGAATATCGTCGGGAGAAAAACAACTTCTCTCACTTGCCCGCCTTATTCTATGCGACCCAAAAATTCTAATCCTTGACGAAGCAACTGCAAATATTGACACTCAAACAGAAGACAAAATCAAAAAAGCACTCGACACAGTCCTAAAAGGAAGAACAAGTTTTGTTGTTGCCCATCGTCTATCAACAATAAAGAAAGCCGATGCAATTCTCTATATCGACAATCTCGGCATTCAAGAAGCAGGCACACACGACTCCCTAATGCAAAAACAAGGACTTTACTATACCCTCGTTCAAAAAGGAACGCTATAATGAAAGATAAGAAAAAAGATGAAGTAAAAACAAAGCAAAAGTGTGAATTTTGTGAATTTGAAGTTGAGATTGACGATTTTGACGAAAATGGCAACTGCAAATTTTGTGATATTCTTCATGAAAGATTTCAAAGAGCAATAGGGAAATGGGAAGCACCATGCAAAAAATGCGGCAAAGTATTCTTTTCAAAAAATTGGGATGATATTTGCCCGTCTTGTTTATAATTTTGATGATAAACTAGCAAAGAAGCGTATTGTTCATAAAGCACACTTAAATGAAGTTGGAAGAAATCAGGCAATTTAGTTATGCCTTTTGACAAAAAAAAGGCGGTCAGTAGATTTCGCTGCAAGTCTGATAACTTGCCTCTATAGTCACCACAAAAAAATATAACAAAACCGTTTCAAAATCAACTTGTGAAACGGTTTTTATTTTTTTGTTTAGGTAGTGTTCTTTTTTAGATATGTTTAACAATTACTATTCGATAAACTTGACAACGATTATCGGAATCCGGTAAAGCAATGTCAACCGCTGAAAAATTAAAACCGTCAATTTCTGCTGAAACTATTCCGTTAAAATCATGATTATTTCGCAAGCATTCTAAAATAGTGCTGCGGATAAAATTTGTTTGATTCATTTTTTCCTTTGCAACCTCCTTTTGTAGAATTAAACCATGTGCACTGGTGTATTTTAATTATATAATTTACAATCCTCGGCATCAATGATTTTTCAGGTTTGTAAATTATAATAATTTAAGAGAGGTTGACTTATTTATGGATTATTTGTCAGAATTTGGCGACTCATTAAAAGAGTTAATGCTTGAAAAAGATTTGACATCAGTTGCTCTTAGTAAGGCTATCAAAATTTCCGATTCAACTATAGGCGGCTGGAAAAATGGCGAGCATTTTATTACTTTATCTAACGCATTAAAACTTGCGGATTATTTTGAATGTTCACTTGAATTTCTTTTTGGTCTCAGCGATACTCGATTGGACTATATTCCACATGCGTGTCCGCCTTTTTATATACGATTAAAAGAAATAATGAAACTTCAAAATATATCAGGATATAAAATATCTATAAAAGACAGAGTTTTTTCACAAAGCCAATTTTATCATTGGAAAGATGGAAAAGACCCGAAAATTGAATCGTTAATAAAATTAGCGAAATATTTTGACTGCACTCTTGATTATCTTGTAGGGCGGGATAATTAAATAAAAGGCGGAACTATGCCGTTTGAAAAAATTGCATGTGATAAGCATAATAACATGAAAGAGGTTGCCTTATTTATGGATTTTTTGTCAGAATTTAGCGACTCGCTGAATGAACTTATGATTGAAAGAAGTTTGACGATTGAGGCTTTAAGGAAAGCAATTGGAATTTCCGGTGCTACTGTTGGTAAGTGGAAAACAGGGGAACAATCAATTTATTTGACTAATGCGTTAAAACTTGCAGACTATTTCGATTGTTCGTTGGAGTTTCTTTTTAACAGAACTGAAACAAGATTGGACTACTCTCCTCGCAAGTGTCCGTCTTTTTTTGAACGATTAAAAGAAATAATGAAACTCAATAATAAAACAGAATACAAAATGACCATTAAAGATAGAGTTATTTCACGAGGTCAATATCATCAATGGAGAACAGATAGTGACCCTTTAATTGAAACCTTGATAAAATTAGCAAAATACTTTAATTGCACTCTTGATTATCTTGTAGGGCGGGATAATTAAATAAAAGGCGACTCTGCCGTTTGACAAAATCATCATATTATTTGTAGGGGCATCGAATAGCATGTCCCTACGGTTTTTTTCTCAATAAAATACTACCTTCTTCTCATAAAAAATATTGACAAGAATCTCAAAAACTGTGTCAAACTAATAAGGAATGCAACAACATAAGTCAACGCCGCAGCAGTCAAAACCTTTCTTGCTCCGACTAATTCTTCTTGTGTGAAATTACCTTTCTTGATTGCTTGCAATGCCCGTCTTGATGCGTCAAACTCAACCGGCAGATTGATGAGTGAAAAAATAGTCCCAACTCCAAAAACAGCAAGCCCTATCCAAATGAAAAAGATTGACCAACCCATTCCCATGAACGCTAATATCATTCCAATGATTAAGAGTGGCATGAGTGTCCTGTTAGTAAAATTAACAACAGGAACTAGCGTATTTCTTATTCTCGAAAAAACATGTCCTCTGTCTTGCTGAATAGCATGACCTGCTTCATGGCAAGCAACACCAATCGCCGCAATACTCGAGGAGTGGTAAACCGTTTCACTGAGTGCAACGCTGTCACTTCTCGGGTCATAATGGTCGGTCAAATTTCCGCCGACATGTCTTACTTGCACTCGCTGCAAACCATATTCATCAAGCATAAATCTTGCAACCATGTGAGCAGGAGTTCCGAGTTTCGTTGCAACACCGCTATACTTTTGAAAGACGCTCCTAACTCTCGCCTGCATGACAAACCCTAAAATCATCAGCGGCAAAAAAGAAATAGTCACAATCAAAAACATTTGTGTTTCCCAATACTGTTCTCCCCACCAATAAATAAAATTTTCAAACATAAGTTTGCACCTCTCTTTTAGTCTATTCTACCTTATCAAAATATATTTGTAAAGCACTTGACATTTTGTCCAAAAAAATATACGCTAAACAAAATGAATTTTTATCATGGAACTTGTCAATTAGGTTTGACGGAATTAAAACCATCTTTAAACGAGGGTTCAACAATTAATGAACCTTTGGTTTATTTGTCAAGTGACACTTCACTTGCCGTATTCTATATTTGGGACAAACCATACTATTTCCACACTTACGGTTTTGATACCGGCGGAAGAATAGTCTATGAAGAATATTTTGAAAACCAATTAAAATACTTTTATCAAGGAAAAAAAGGTGCAATTTATACTTGCGAGGGCGATTTTGAAAACAAAAGTGAAACAGGGATAAAAACACTTTTCACAAGTAAAAACTCTGTAAAAATTCAATCCCAAGAAATAATAGAAGATGCCTATCAGCACATTTTAAAACTGGAAAAAGAACAAAAGATAAAAATAATTCGTTTCAAAGATTTAACCGAAAAAAGCAAAGAAAAAAATATTAAACAAATTGAAAGCCTAAGAAAGAGTTCAGCAACTTCAAAAGAGTTGTTAAAACTTATTGAAGAAAAAATGTAGACTATCTTTGATAGTTTTGTCTGGGAACTAATTGAAAACACTTGACACTATCTTTAATAGTATATATAATGCAGTTATGAAACTACTTGGAATTGATATTGGTGGGACAAACACCAAAATAGGGATTGTTGAGAATGGAAAAATTCTCAAAAAATCCGTGATGAAAACAAAACTTAAAGAGGGCTATGATGTCTTTTTGACAAGACTTGCTGATGAGGTAAATTCTTTGACAAAAGGCGTTGAATATTCAGCAGTCGGCGTTGGTTGTCCGGGGATTATTGACACAAAAAACGGCATAGTTGTCTATGCTAATAACTTGCAATTCAAAGATATTCCTTTGGCAAGCGATTTGTCAAAAAGATTGGGCAAAAAAGTGTCTGTCTCAAATGATGCGAACACTCAGGCACTGGGCGAAGTTAAATATGGAATAGGAGTGGGCTACAGCGATGTTATCATGGTGACACTCGGAACCGGAGTTGGTGCCGGTATTATTATTGACGGCAAACTATTTGAGGGTCACAAAGGTATGGGAGCAGAGGGCGGACATATGGTTATTGAAATGAACGGCGAGCCTTGCACATGCGGAAGGCTGGGTTGCTTTGAAGCCTATGCCTCAGCAACTGCTCTAAAACGAGACACCCTAAAAGCGATGATAAACAACAGCAACTCACTTCTTTGGGATATCATGAAAAACAATCTCAACGAGGTTGACGGCGGAACAATATTCAGAGGCATGGAGCAAGGCGATGAAACTTCATTTGAAGTTTTTAGGCAATATGTTAATTATGTCAGCGAAGGTATAACAAACTTAGTCAATGTTTTTCGACCTCAAGCAGTAATTATAGGCGGCGGCATGGCAAAAGAAGGCGACACCCTGACAGATGCTGTTCAAGAACTGGTTAGTCAAAAACGCTACGGCGGTAAAGACAGCCTTCCTTGCAAAATCCTGACTCCAATCCTAGGGAACGATGCTGCAATAATCGGGGCGGCGGAATTGAATAATTAAATTAGCGTTTTCCTAATTGATCGCATTAATTTAGACAATGTCATTCTGAACGAAGTGAAAAATCTGGCGAAGCGTAGAAATTACCATATTTACGGCATTTGTGACTTAGGGTGAAGATGTCGATTATGTGTTTTAGTATAAACCATAATTAAAATTTTTTTAAAAAAATTGCTTAAAATTAATTTACAGGCTAATAATATAATGTATTATAGAAATATATTAACGACACTTAATTTCATTAATATTAACTAACAATTAAAAACAAGGAGAAATAAAAATATGAAAAAATCACTGAAAGGGACAAAAACAGAGGCTAATTTGCAAGAGGCATTTGCAGGGGAGAGCATGGCGAGAAACAAATACTCGTATTATGCCTCAAAAGCAAAAAAAGACGGTTATGAGCAAATTGCCGCATTCTTCGAAGAAACTGCAAACAACGAAAAAGAACATGCAAAATTGTGGTTCAAATTGCTTCATGATGGTATTCCTGAAACTTCGCAAAATTTGTTTGATGCGGCAGAGGGCGAAAATTACGAACACACCGATATGTATGCAAGAATGGCTGCTGATGCAAGAGCGGAAGGTTTCAATGAGGTTGCAATACTCTTTGACAAGGTTGGTGCAATTGAAGCTCATCACGAGGCGAGATACAGAGCGCTGCTCAAAAATGTCCAAGACGGAACAATTTTCAAAAAAAGCGAAGAAGTCACATGGGAGTGCAGAAACTGCGGCTATCACCACAAAGGCAAGAACGCAATTGAGATCTGTCCGGTTTGTGTTCATCCAAAATCATTCTTTGAAGTGCATTGTGATTGCTTTTAGTAAAAAGCCGAACTGTTCCGAAAATTATAATAAAATTTTTAAAAAGGCTTTTGTCTCATCGCAAAAGCCTTTTTCAATGCGTTATGCATTGAAAAAAATTTTCATTCATTGAAAAATATTCACAAATGTTTTACAATTTTTTTTGGAAAATGTATTGACAAAGATAATAAAAGAATGTATAATGAAATGAAAAGTATAAATGTGAAAAGTTAAATCAAATGTTTTTTAGAACTCTAAGCAAGCCAGTCTAACAATACTTTTCACTTTATAAACTTTGGAGAATGATGTATATGAAAAAATTGAGAGTTTTTGCATTATCATTAATACTTATTGCAAGCGCTGTTTTGTTCACTGCTTGCAGAGAGCCTTCGCATTTTGATGTGTCTATTGGAATGCCGTCATCAAATGAAATAACCCGCTTTCAATTCTTTTTTGTTGAAGATGAGCAAAGAGAGAATGTGTTTGGTGTGGTTCAAGAAGGTGTTTCCATCATGCACACCGAAGTTGAAAATGGCGCAAGCGTTGTTGTGGAATGGACAGTTGCTCCTAATTTTATTGGTGAAGTGACCATTATATCCGCTCCAAGAAGAGGTGAGCCTGTTGTGACAACTCTAAGAGGAGGAAGAGCCTTGACTTACTCTTCTCAAAACAGACAATTTGTCTTAGAGCATCTAATAGCAGGCGACACTACCTTTTCAATAGAGGCAATTTTTGTTCCGCCTCCGGTTGAACCTGTTCTTCCTCAAAGTGTGACAATATCAGGCGGAGAGTTGCAACTTAATGTCAATAGTTATTTCACTCTAACAGCATCAGTATATCCACTAAACGCAACTCCAAATGAAGTTGCTTGGACTTCCGGCAACACTGCCTTTGCAACTGTTGACTCAAATGGTGTTGTAACCGGTGTTGCCCCGGGGCATGTCACTATCACTGCAACCATCACAGGTTCTGTTCCGTTAAGAGTTGCAACTCGTGAAATTGAAATAATTCCTGCCGGTCAGTCACCGATTGTTTCGCCGACAGGTGTTGCGATAACGGGGGTAAGCGCAGTCAATGTCGGTGAAACAACTGCCGCATTAACAGCAACAGTTTCTCCTCAAGGAGCATATCCAAACACCATCGTTTGGTATTCAGAGCATCCTTTGATTGCAACTGTTGATGCAACCGGTCGTGTCACAGGCATTTCAGAAGGGCAAGCAACAATAAGAGCAACGGTTGCAGGAACTGCCGTCACAAACACTCGTCAAATAACAGTCAACGCACCTTTGCAGCAAGAGAGAACAATCCGTGTTTGGTTCTTAGGCGGAAGAGATGGTCATTGGGCGAATTTCAGGGCAGCAGAACTAAGGGCATTTAGCGGCACTACTGAGTTAAGAGCAAGAACATATATGCAATGGCACTCTGCTCACTCAACTTATCAAGGCTGGCGTTTTGCTGATATTGTTGTGCCGGGACACTATGCATATTTCCAAGTAGAAATTTGGGGGCATGACGGATGGATTATTCCGTTCGCAATGCCTTATCAAATAACAGAGGAAATTTGGTTCTATGGCGGACATGACGGAAATGACCATTATATAGCACTAGCACCATCAACAATGAGACCTTCGACATAAAAGTAATAATAAAATCAACAAAAAAAGGATGACAGATTAAAAAATCGTCCTTTTTTGTTTTTTTCCTCAAATTCGCTTGACAAGCAAAAAAAATAGTTGTATAATCAAACTACATTCTTAAAATTGAATGAAAAAAATAAAAAGAGGTAACCACTACTATGGAAACAAAAAAACTACTTGAAGAAATCTTAAAAAACTACAGAGGAGAGGAAATCACTCTTAATGAAAGCGTAACTTTTGAATCACTCGGCTTTGATTCGCTCGATCAAGTTGATTTGATGATGCAAGTTGAAGAAAAATTCGGCATCTCTTTTCCGGATGACGCCGACATCAAAAGTTTTGATGACCTCCTTGCTCTTATTGAAAGACTTAAAAAATAATCTAAAAGTGTTGTTGATTTTTATTGTTTTACAAATATTACCAACAAAAAAATCAAAAAAATTATGAAAAAACTATTGACAAACTAGTTTTTTCATAATATAATGTTAATAGCATTGTGAGGGTCGCTCGCACTGCTCCTTAAATTTGCTCATCATTTTCCCCCTTATTTATATTTGTAAAATGCCCGACACTTAGTGTTGGGCATTTTACATTTTTGAATAAATTGCAAATGTTGATAAAATTAAATTTACCTAATTTGTAATTTGTAAACTTTAATTTGTAATTTATTTTTTTACATATGTCAAACATTGGGGTGTTCTTTCATCCTCGCTCATAACAGTAATGCCGTTTGCCGTGCAGCATTTTTCATGCTCAAATATGCAGTCGGCTGTGCATTTGACATGAGTGTCAACGGTGTAATTTGCTTTTGCAAATTCATGAGCAACCTCAAATAAACTTTTGCGCTTTTCCTCAACAGGGTCATAACTAGAGCAGTAGGTGTCATTAGTTATTGAAATGTCCTTTGCCGTGCAACAATAACCTTTATTGAAACGACACTCTTTTTTTCCGCATTTTAAATCTTTCATAAGTTTTCTCCTTTTATTAACGCATAATGTATAACGCATAACGCATAACAAAGGATAGAAATTATATCAAATTAAGTCTAACAATCGTTATGTGTTTATACATTGTGCGTTATGCGTTGTCTAAAATAGTATGGACAAATTTCAAAAAAAACAAACATTTTCCCCAAAAAACGCTTTACAATAGTTTTTAAATCTAGTATACTAATGTTTCTTGAATTAAAAATCAACAATCGTTATGCATTATGCGTTATACATTATGCGTTAATAAAAGGAGTTAAAAGATGAATGTTCCAGAGTGGATGACGAATAGTTTTCCGATAATAAGGGTTGTTTTCATAATCATACTCGCAATACTTGCGATTTTAATGATTGTCGCTGTCCTTTTCCAAAAATCAGGTTCAGAAGGAGGACTTGGAGCCCTTGGCGGACAAGCCCAAGACACCTACTACCAAAAACACAAATCAAAGTCACTTGAAGGCATACTAAAAAGAGCGACTATGATTTTGGGCATTGCAATAGGTGTTTTAAGTGTTCTTTTCTTTGTGACAATCCTAGTTGTGCCCATCTAAGAAACATAAAAAAAACAAAAAGCGGGCAACACCCGCTTTTTTCAAATGCACAATATTTCACAATAAACACTTAGAGCATCTTTTAAAATAAAGCAATTTTAAAATGAAAAAGAAAAATAACTTTCAAAAAGATATTCGAGATACAGCAGTAGGAGTCCTTCAGGCAAGACGAAGCGGCTATGCTTTTTTATTGAGTGAGGGAAGAGAAGATATTTTTATCCCGAAATACAACATGAAAAATGCCATAGACGGTGATGAGGTTTTGGTTAGAGTTATTTCGTATCGCAAAGGCGGAGGCGAGGGAAGAGTTGAAAAGGTTTTGAAACGAGCCAAAAATAAAATCGTTGGCGAAGTGAAATTTCGAGGTGACAATTATTTTTTAGTTGCTGATAGTTTGTCCGCTTCTAAAGACATAATTATTGAAAAACATGAGCTAGGGCGTGCAAAAGACGGCGATAAAGTAGTAGTTGAATTGTCACCTTGGAAAATGCATGAAATGCCAAAAGGAAAAGTTGTTGAACTATTGGGCAAAAAAGGACAAAAAGGAGTGGACATTCTTTCAATTATTCGCTCACACGGTCTATATGAAAAATTTCCGAAAGGCGTTGTTAATGAGGCAAATGAAATTGGCGACACTATCACAGATGAAGAAATAAATGGCAGGCATGATTTCAAAAAAGAACTGGTCATAACAATCGACGGAGCAGACGCAAGAGACTTTGACGATGGTGTGTCTGTTGTTAGGCATGATGACGGAACTTATAATCTTTCAGTTCATATTGCCGATGTTGCTCATTATGTCAAACGAAACAGCAAAATAGACATCGAAGCCCAAAAGAGAACAACCAGTGTCTACTTTCCACACATGGTTTTACCAATGCTGCCGGAAAAACTCTCAAACGGTATTTGCTCACTAAAAGAAAAACAAGACCGCTTGACGCTCAGTGTTGTGATGACTGTCAACAAAGTAGGCACAGTTATTGACTACAAAATATATGAAGGAATTATCAACTCCCGCCATCGCATGACCTATGAAGAAGTTGATAGAATAATTGTAGGGGCGGTCAATGACAATCCGCACAATGACTATGAATCAACAATCGGGCGGTCAATGACTGCTCCTGTAAGCATTGTTCAAAAAAACAAAACAAATCTTGACAACAATTCCTCATTAAATAAAATGCTTTTCACAATGAAATCCCTAGCCGACATCCTCACTTTAAAAAGGATAAATCGAGGTTCAATTGAATTTGACTTAACTGAGAGTGAATTAGTCATGGACGAAACAGGAAAATGTATTGCCGTTGTCAAAAAACCTCGTTTAATTTCACACAAAATCATTGAAGAGTTCATGGTCTTGGCAAATGAAACTATTGCCGAACATCTGACAAAAAACAAAATCCCCGGAATATTCCGTGTTCACGAATCACCTCCTCCGGAAAAAATTGAGAGACTAACCGATTTTCTTGACGCACTTGGCGTTGAAAATGATATTGATGATAATTCAACATCATTAGATTTCGCCAATTTATTAAAAGACACTCCTGAAGATGTTACGCTTGCCGTTAATAAAATGGCATTGCGTTCTATGTCAAAGGCTCTATATGAAAATAAAAACAAAGGGCATTTCGGTTTGGCAAGTGAATTTTATCTTCATTTCACCTCACCAATAAGACGGTATCCTGACCTAATCGTTCATCGCATTTTAAAAGACTATTTAAAAAATGGCAAAAAAAATCTTGCAGCATTTTCTGAGGACACCGCTCCAATCGCAAAGCAATGCTCTGAGCGAGAGCGATTGGCTGAAAGTGCCGAAAGAGATGTAGTTGACTACAAAAAGTGCGAATTTATGAAAGATAAAGTCGGCAACACTTACAAAGGAGTAGTAAGCGGAGTTGCTGAATGGGGAATTTTTGTTGAATTAGAAAACAGTGTCGAAGGACTAATCCGTATTGACGGTCTCCCGGGCTATGGTTATGTATTCAACGAAAAAACCATGACAATGTCAAATGCCGCTTATTCGTTTAGACTGGGACAAGCAGTTACGGTAGAAGTTGATAGCGTGACGGATAGAGTGCAATTAATTTTAAAAACATAAATTACCAATTACAGTGGACAACTACTAAGGTGGTTAAATTAATTCTATCATTATTTGTAATTTGTCCACTGTAATTTGCACATTAAATTATGTTCCACACCAAACAAACAAAAGACTTATTACAATCTTTTAATTCTAATGTTCATTCAGGATTAACGAATGAACAGGTTTTGTTAAATGAAAAAGAGTTTGGCAAAAATGTTATTGAAAAAGAAAAAAAGATAAATATTTTTAAACGCATTTTAGTTGCACTTAGTGACAAGATGATAATGATATTAATCGTTGCGCTTGTTATTGCTGTTGCAATAAACATTATTGGTGCAATCGTTCCGGAAGGCTACACGGACATTTTTGAAATAATAGGAATTTCGTTCGCAATAATTTTGTGTGTTGCAATAACTGTCATAATGGAGGGAAGGAGTGCAAAAGCATTTGAAGCACTCAATAAATTAAATGAAGATGTTTTTGTCCGAGTAGTCAGAGAAGGGGATAGCAAACTAATAAAAGTCGGCGAAGTTGTTTGCGGAGATATTGTTGTTGTTCAAAGCGGAGATAAGATTGTTTGCGACGGAAGATTGTTAGAGGCAGCGGCATTAACGGTTGACGAGAGTGCGTTGACAGGCGAGAGTCACCATGTTGAAAAAAACGCTGATGCTGTCTTTGAAGATGAAAACATAGCAGCCGCCGAACGCATCAATATGCTTTATTGCGGAACTTATGTGGCAAGCGGCAATGCAACAATGCTGGTTTGTGCTGTTGGAGGCAAAACAGAATTCGGTCAAATTGCAAAAGAGTTGGCAAAATCAAAATCAACTTCAACTCCGCTTCAAGAAAAACTTGGGAAACTTGGAAAAACAATTGCTATCGCCGGTGCAAGTATTGCACTATTGGTCTTTTTAATTCAATTAACAAGATATTTAGTAACAGACAGTGCAACGCTTCAAAATATACTCGGTGCATTTTTAATGAGCGTTGTTCTCATTGTTGCCGCAGTCCCGGAAGGTCTTCCGACAATCGTTGCCGTTTCACTTTCCATTAATGTTTTGAGAATGTCAAAGGAAAATGCTCTGGTCAAAAAACTTGTCGCATCTGAAACAATCGGCTGCGTTAATGTCATATGCAGTGACAAAACAGGAACACTAACCCAAAACAAAATGACAGTTGTTGGCGGACAGTTAACAGATGAGTTATTCCTAAACAGTTGTCTAAACTCAACCGCTGATATTGAAGAGATAAGAGAAGTTTTTTGTGATAACAACAAAACTAAAGAAAATGAATCTCTTGGACAAAAGTGCCGAAGGCACAAGTTTATCGGAAATCCAACCGAATGTGCCTTATTAGTTTCTGCTAAAAATCATGGATTTGACTACAAAAAAATAAGAGCAGAAACCGAGATAGTAGAGGTCGTTCCGTTTTGTTCAGAAACAAAACACATGTTAACAACTGTCAAAACCACTGACGGTGTCACAACCTATGCAAAAGGAAGTCCGGAAGTAATCCTAGACATGTGTGATATAACTAAAGCAGAGAGAGAAAAAATAGAAGAGCAAATCATCGAATATCAAAAAAGAGCGGCAAGAGTAATTGCTTTTGCATCAATGCATAAAACACAACACACAATGCATAACGAAGACAAATTTGTTTTTAATGGTTTTACGGCGATTAGCGACCCGCTTCGTGAAGATGTTTTTGAGAGTGTACGAGATTGTAAAAAAGCCAATATTGAAATAAAAATGCTGACTGGTGACAATATAGTGACCGCTACTGCAATAGCCGAAGAATTAGACATGCTTGACAAAAATATTGAATGTCAAGTAGTTGAAGCAAAAGATCTGGATAATCTCTCAGATGAAGAATTTAGAGAGCGAATAAAAACAATAAAAGTTATTGCCAGAAGCACTCCTTTAATCAAAATGCGTGTTGTGAACGCCTTAAAAGCACAAGGCAATGTTGTTGCATTAACAGGCGACGGAATAAACGATGCTCCGGCCCTCAAAAATGCCGATGTCGGAATTGCAATGGGTTTGGCAGGAACTGATGTTTCAAAAGAGGCGGCTGATATCATTCTTCTTGACGATAGTTTCTCAACGCTTGCAAGAGCCGTTAAATGGGGAAGAGGCTTGTTTGAAAACTTTCGCCGCTTTATCACCTTTTCAATAACAGTCAACATCGCCGCAGTTTTATTTATTTTGGTCAGCGTCATATTAGGTTATGGTTCACCGTTAACTGCCGTTCAAATTCTTTGGATAAACATCATAATGGACGGTCCTCCCGGCATAACGCTTGCGTTTGAACCAATCAGAAACAGCATTATGGAGCAAAAGCCGATAAGACGAGAAGAGCATGTAATAACTCGTTCTATGCTCAAAAGAATGATAGTCAACGGTTTATTTATTGCCTCTCTTGTCATCTCTCAACAGAGTTTTAATTTCTTGTCGATTGACCCATATCTGATGCCGACAGTTCTCTTTGCATCGTTCACCATCATGCAAACATTCAATGCATTTAACGCAAGAGAACTTGGACTAACTTCAATATTCAAAACATTATTCCGCAACAAAATATTCGTTGCTGCAATGTCCGTCACACTTCTAATTCAAGTCATCATCACTCAATTCGGCGGACTATTTTTTGGAACAGTTCCGCTAGACATAATAACATGGCTAAAAGTAATAGGTCTTGCGTCAAGCGTCATAGTGTTTAGTGAGTTGACGAAATTGACGATATTCTTGTTTAGAAAAATCAGGAGGAAAAAATCAAATCATAATATATTATGAATTGAAAAAAAATCATGAAACTAGGCGCTCACATATCAATTAGTAAAGGCTTTTACCATGCCGCATGCGATACTGTTTCAATCGGTGCAAACACCTTTCAATACTTTTCACGAAACCCCAGAGGCGGTGCTAAGCGTGCCGTTGATGAGGCTGATTTTGCATTGTTTAGAAAAATCTCTTCTGAAAACAATATTGAAGAAATTCTATCTCACGCCCCCTACACTTTGAACCCTGCAAGCACAACGAGAGCAACAAGAGAGTTTGCTAAGATTTGTCTCAAAGAGGATTTAGCAGCACTCGAGTATCTTCCAAACAACCTCTATGTTTTTCACCCGGGTTCAAACAGTGAGAATAAAGAAGAGGGAATGTCTTTCATTGTCGATACCCTTAACGAAGTTTTATTTGAAAAACAAACAACAACAGTCTTGTTTGAAATGATGAGCGGGAAGGGAAGTGAAATAGGGTCAACATTTCAAGAAATTAAAGAACTAATAGACAAAGTTCATCTCAAAGACAAATTGGGAGTTTGTTTTGATACTTGCCACCTCTACAGCGCAGGCTATGACATCAAAAACAATCTTGACGGAGTTTTGAATGAATTTGACAAATTAGTCGGACTAAAATATTTGCGGGCAATTCACCTAAACGACAGTATGCATGAGTGCGGTGCAAAAAAAGACCGCCACGCAAAAATCGGTCAAGGAACTTTGGGGATTGAAACTTTCAAAAATCTAATCAATCACCACTTATTAAAAAATATTCCTCTTTACCTTGAAACTCCCCAAGACACAATTCAAGGCTATGGAGAAGAAATAAAACTCCTTCGTTCTTTATACTCAAACAGTCCACAAATTGAACAGTCTTGAAAATATCTTTTTGCGAAAAACCCACGAAAGCAACCATTTTTTGTATTTCTAATACGAAAAAGAACGCTTATCGTGTGTTTTTCATAAAAAATCTATTTTAATCTTTGTTCAATTTCTAAACTGTTTGAGTATATTTTCCAATAAATAAAAATAACTGAAGGCGGTCACTGGCCGCAAAAACCAAACAAAAAAAGGAAATAGAATTTGAAACAGAAAAAAACAGTAGTAGTCGGAATGAGCGGCGGTGTTGACAGTGCAGTTGCCGCCAAAATTTTAAAAGACGAGGGCTTCAATGTCATCGGACTTTTTATGAACAATTGGGAAGAAAAAGACGAAAGAGGCGAATGCACAAGCACACAAGACTGGAAAGATGTTCAAACAATCTGCCAAAAAATCGACATTCCATGCTACAGCGTGAATTTCGCTAAAGAATATTTTGATGGAGTATTTAAGCATTTTCTTAGTGAATACAAAGCAGGCAGAACTCCCAATCCGGATGTCCTTTGCAACCGAGAAATAAAATTCAACGAATTCGCGAAATATGCAAAAAAACTAGGAGGGGATTATATCGCAACAGGTCATTATGCTCGCCTCGAGGAAGATACAGAAAATCTAGGGGCGGCAATCTGCTGCCCGCACAATAATATTATTTTAAAAAAGGCTCTCGATGACAACAAATGCCAAACATATTTTCTCAACCAAGTTAAAACCGAGCAATTTAAAAATGTTCTTTTTCCGCTCGGTTATCTTAAAAAACCAGATGTTAGGGAAATTGCGAAATCGCTTAAACTCTCCGTTGCTGAAAAAAAAGACTCAACAGGAATATGTTTTATCGGCGAGAGAAATTTTCGAGACTTTTTAAAAACCTATCTTCCGGCCCAACCTGGCAAAATCATCGACACCAACGGAAGAGAAGTAGGGCAGCATGAAGGGCTAATGTATTATACCTTAGGTCAAAGAAAGGGTTTAGGCATTGGCGGTATAAAAGGGGAAGAAAACAATCGTTGGTTCGTTGTCAAAAAAGATCTTGAAAACAACACTTTGATTGTTTCAAACGGCGAAGGCGAAGAACTGCTCTCAACCTCTTTTAAAACAAATATTCTTAATGTTATCGGAGATTTGCAGGATGCCAAGGGCAGCATCCTCTGTAAGTTGGGCGTAGTGGATGCCGCCGGCGTCCCGAACCATATTCCTCTATCCGTCAAAACCCGCTATAGAGAAAAAGATATACCGGCCCTTGTCAAAATCAACCAAGACCTCTCCGCCGAAGTAAACCTTTTAACGCCGGCACGAGCAGTAACCCAAGGTCAATACGCAGTCTTCTATGACAAAGAAAGATGCCTCGGCGGCGGAGTAATTATCGAAAATTGATGCAATATCTAAAATCACAAATCACAGACAAATGTAAAGTTGTCAAGCGTTTTCAACACTTTTGTCGTGTTCTGCTAGTACTAGAACCAAGTAGTCGAAGACTGCTGTCAAACAAAATTATAAAACATTTGCAATTTGCAAACTGTAATTTGTAATTTTAAACAGTTGCATTTGATTTTTTTTTGTGATATACTTAATGCATGGCAAAAATTATTGCAATTGCAAATCAAAAGGGTGGGGTTGGAAAAACGACAACGACAATTAATTTGGCGTCTTTTGTTGCTTATATGGGAAAGCGGGTTTTGGTCATTGACCTTGACCCTCAAGGCAACTCGTCAAGCGGCTTGGGAATTGACAAACACAAGTTGGAGTTTAGTATTTATGGAGTGCTTTTAGGTGATTGCACTGCTCGTCAGGCAACAATTGAAACTCGTGTTCCAAATCTTTTCATTATGCCTGCAAATAATCATCTCTCGGGTGCTGAAATTGAACTTACTAGTTTTGTTGACCGTGAAAGCGTTTTGAAAAAAATACTTGAACCGCTTCATGATAAGTATGACTACATATTTATTGACTGTCCGCCGTCACTTGCACTTTTGACAGTCAATGCTCTGACTGCTGCAAATTCGGTTCTAATCACTATTGCGTGTGAGTTCTTTGCACTTGAGGGACTGTCTCGCCTTATGAACACCATCAAATCAATAAAAAACCTTGACTTGAACAAAAATCTTGATGTTGAAGGTGTTGTTATGACGCTTTTTGACGGGCGTTCAAGCGTCACTCAAATGCGTGCGGAAGAAGTCTCAAAATACTTTGGCAAAAGAGTATTCCAAACAAAAATCCCAAGAAATATCAAGTTGAGCGAAGCCCCTTCTTATGGTCTTCCAATAATGCAATTTGACCCAAAATCAACAGGCGCTCTTGCATATTATCAACTGGCACTGGAATTCTTAAAAAGAAACAAAGACAATATCAAGCCGATTGAAAACTTGAGTAAGTTAAAAGTAAGGATTGATTAATCTTAAAATGAACATCAAAAAAAATGTTTTTGTCCGAATATTAAATGCAAAAATCATGGAAACTGCAAAGTTTGTGAAAAAAAACATAATGGCACAAAATAAGAAACAACTCAGAATTTGAAGATTTGCTTTTAATAAAGGTAATATAAAAATGCAGGGGCGTTCAGTGAACGCCCCTGCATTTCTTTTAACAGCACACCTTTACTTTTTTTTGACTTAATTACAATAAGCCTTCGTTGCATATGTTGGCATATGCATTAATACTAGTCCTCATATTCCATTTCTTTGACATGCTTTTTGATTAGTTGATTTATGTAAGATGAAACAGAGCGGTCTTCTTGCTCAGCATATTCTTTTATCTTTGTTAACAAATCTTCATCAAGTGTTATATTTATACTCGTTTTTAATGGTTTCATATTCATATAAAAATTATATCATAATACCATATTTTATGTTGATTAATGGCATATAATGTTATATACTGTTGTTATGGAAAATAAAAAAGAAACAATTATTGAATTAATGAAAAAGAAAAATATTAAAATTGCGGATATGGCGAGTGTTGAATTGGAAGCAACATGTGTGGATATAATACACCTTATCTACAAAATCCTCATCAGCGAATGTTTCACAGATGAGGACAGAGTTCTAATGATGAAAAAAGTTTTTTGTTGATTATATTTTTATGGTGCTTCAAATGCGTGACTTAATAGGATAAAATTGTAGGGGACGCCGCCCTCGGCGTCCCGATGTTGGTCTATTGTGGAAGTTTATGTGGGTGGCAGACCAAACATATTATATAATAAAATAAAAGGTAATAAACCGCAGGGCGAGCCCTGCACCAGAAACGCCTACGGCGTTACCTTCCGACGCAAGCGTCGGGGTTTTATACCTTTTGAGGTTGTCGCAAACCAACCTTTGGTTTGCTTCTATTATAAAAAAAACTCTAATAACACCTTTCACTTATTTACTAACTATCCCTGCCATTTCATAAAGTCCTTTGTTGAATACTTTTTTTATTTTTAATGCCTCGAAAATGTCCATGTCGAATATTTCGTTATTTTTAACGCCGACTACTCTTCCGCCTTTTGCGTTCATTAAACACCTTACTGCCGCAACGCCGAAACTTGTTCCTAAATATCTATCCATCATTGAGGGCGAGCCGCCCCTTTGAATATGTCCTAAAACCGTGATTTTAACATCATGACCTGTGATACTGCGAATATCTTGGGCTAGTTCATGACTTGAGCCGACCCCCTCTGCCATGACAATCATCATGCTTTTTTTACCTTTTTTGTAGCCGTTTTCAAGAGTTTTGCAAAGTCTTTGAACATTCAATTTCACTTCGGGAACAAGAATAATTTCCACACCGCCTCCAATGCCGGAATAGAGTGCAATGTCTCCGCAATCTCTCCCCATGACTTTGATAATTGCAATCCTTGAATGAGACGACATCGTGTCTCTGAGGTTGTTAATAGCCCATAAAACAGTGTTACAAGCAGTGTCAAAGCCGAGCGTAAAATCAGTATACGCCAAATCATTGTCGATAGTTCCCGGAATTCCAACGCAAGGAATGCCGTTTTTCGTCAGCCTTTCCGCACCATAAAACGAGCCGTCACCGCCAATAACAACAAGCCCCCCAATGCCTTTTTCATTCAAAGTTGCAACCGCTTTTGCAGTCCCTTCATCGGTTTGAAATTCAGGGCACCTTGCACTCTGCAAAATCGTTCCGCCCCTTTGAATAGTATCGGAAACATCAGCGGATTTTAGTTTTTTAAAACGATTTTCCAAAAGGCCTCGATAACCTCTCTCAATCCCAAAAACCTCAATCTTATTACATAGTGCCGTCCTTGTCGCAGCCCTTACCGCCGCATTCATTCCCGGAGCGTCTCCTCCGCTAGTCAGTATCGCAATTTTTTTCATAATAAAATTAGTATACGCCATCATATTACTTTTGTCAAGTATTTTCAATACTTTTGTGTGTAATTGCCAATACAAGTATTTATCTCAACAAAACAGTCAAAGACTGTTGTTAAGTATTTTCAATACTTTTGTCGAAGGGTCAATATATTAGTTATTTCACACAAAAGTGTCAAAGACACTTGACAATGGTCTTTGACCCCTTTGTTGGGGTGATTGCTGTGTAATAGCAATCTCTCACAAAACTATCAAAGATAGTTGACAAAATTTTCATATAATGTTATACTACACTGAATTGGAGGTGTCGAAAATGAAAAAAATATTCAAAAAGATTTCAATGGTAATGCTTGCAATACTTTTGATTTTTCCTGTTTTTGCGTTGAGTGGATGTTGGTGCAATTGTTGGAGAAGGAATATTGAATTTTTTCCCTTCGTTATCGGCGTTGATGAAATAAACGGCGACTTCAATCCTTTCACTTCCGCCCATCCGGTTGATCGTCAAATTATTTCAAAAACTCAAATGCCTCTTGCAAGGCTTAATACTCAAGGAACTTGGCTTGAATATGGTAGTGGAATTCCTGTTGCCACCAAAGCATTAAAAGTTGAAAAACTAAACTCATCGGGTCAAGTGATTTCTGAGAGTGTCGGAAATGACGGAGTGTTTGAAAGCGTTTTAGGATTTGAAAACTCTCAAATTGCTCAAACAAGACTGACCTTTGTCTTAAAAGACAGCATTTATTTTTCGGACGGGATGCCATTAACTTTAAAAGATGTTTTCTTCAATCTCTACACCTTTCTTGACCCGTCATATATGGGGGCAAATCAATTAAGGACTATTAATATTGACGGATTGAGACAATATCATAATCAAAGTCCTCATGAAAATATTATAGGTTGGAGAGATCAATTTCAATGGATAGCAAATATTGCTTTTTCTGAATTTAGAGGCAGACTATCAGAGTTTCACACTGCTCAACCGGGTGCAAGAATATCAGTGCCTAATTTGGTAAATTCGGATGTTCCTTTCTCAGTTCAGCAACAAGGATGGCTGGATATTCTTCTTAGAACCTACAGAGAAGAAGTATCAAGACATTTGCAAAACGGAGACATTGCAGTCCCGGAGGGTCATGAATTTATTTCAGACAGGCTTGAAACTTTCCTTCACAGAGTAGGAATTGCCCGTATTGGACCTCCGGCGGGTCAGCCTGGTTCACCTGATATGTTTGATCCGGACGGTCGTGTCCCCAATTTTCGTCCAATCTATAACATTGCTGCCGCAACCGGCAATTGGGAGATTTTAATTGAAGAAGTTATGACTTCGGTTTTGACTACTTCTATGTTGGTTTCAAACATGACATTTTCAACAAGTGCTTTTAATTTGATTAACTATATTGCCTCTCAAATGCGAGAAGCATTTATTCCCGAAATAAGCATCCACAACATCAGAGGAATTCAGAGGATAGTCGGAGAAAGAACAATCGGCGGAAAAACTTTTAATTCTAACGCAAACGAAATGTTTTCAATAACAATCAACGGTGTTGACCCAAATGCATTGTTTTTACTTGGCGATATGACAATTGCCCCAAAACATATCTATTCGGGAGTTTTTGAAAAAATAGATTTTAGAAATGCAGAAAACTGGTGTTGGTATGGCGGAGACCCATCTATTGAAAACTCAACTCCAAACGGCAGATTTGGACTTCCTTTTTCAAGAGCGTCGTTTCACAGAGAAGTCATCAATTCAGTCGAAGTTCCTGTTGGGGCAGGGGCATATATGGCAACAAACGCAACATTTGATGCACATCTATTTAATGAAGCAATAACAAGAAACCAATTTTTTTCAGGGAACACAGTCAACTTATACCGCAATCCATTTTTCATCTATGGTCCAAATAATGGTCCGGCAAGAATTCATAGAGTTGCAATGCGCAGTAGACCGAGAGCGGCATTAATTCCGGCACTAAATGCAAGAGAATTCCATTACACAGTTGTGGATGCCGTTTATCGTGATCAATCTGTAATAGCAACCTCTCGTGATTTGATTGGATTTGGAGAAGCAAACATGGGTTTTCAATATGTTGGTATTAACGCAAGTCAAATTCCTGACATTAGAGTAAGAAGAGCAATCATGTATGTTCTAGACCCTGACATGACACTTGAATATTATGATGGTCTATCAACACGAATCACAAGAGCCTCAACAACTAACAGTTGGGTGTTTGATGGTGGTATGCCTACTTGTGTGTATCCGTTCCAAGTGCGGAGACTAGTACAAGTAGGTGTAGGTATGCCTGGTATGGTGACCTATTCTAGTGAAGTTGCCAGAATAAGAAATCTATTCCAAGCAGCAGGCTACACGCTAACCGGCGGGACAACAATAGGCGGTATCGCCAATGTTGACGGTGTTTTGCGAGATTCAAGCAATCAGCAACTTAGACTAACATTTTCGCTTCCCGGAGACACAACTGAGCATCCGGCAAGAGACATGTTTCTAGATGCAGCAAGATTATTGCGTCGCTACTTTGGAGTCAATGCAAATGTTGTTCCGGATCCGCAAGTTTTCACAGCACTTTCAAGAGGTGAGTTGCAAATTTGGGCAGGCGAAATGGAGCAAGGGATTGACCCATGCATGTTTGAAAGGTTTCATTTTCAGTCGAGACATCACTCCGTCAACGCATTTGGCTTCAATGCAATAATGAATGACAGATTTATGGCAAGTTATAACAATGTTCTGCCCTCCCGAAATCAAGACTTCCTTTTGACTATTCTCGCTGACTACATTCAAAAAGGAAGACAATCCCTAGATAGAGATGTCCGCATTCCGATTTACAGAGATGCTCATAACATTTTGATGGAACTTGCCGTCATTTTCCCAACAATTCAAAGAGAAAACATGCACATCCTAAACACCCGAATTATTAACATAGCCTCAACCTACCAAAACCGCTCAACCCTACGAGGTCCAATGTTCAATTTCACTCATTGGGAACTCAACTAAACAATCGTAAAATCAACAATAGTCCAACTAAAAAAATTTCTTCAGACACTCAATGCTGAATCCTACAATGTAACACTCATCCAAACTGCAGCAAGACACTGTAGTGGCGGTTACTGGTCGTCCGAATATGAGTTATTTAATAATGTTTATAAGGTGTGGATGGCAGAATCCTTCCCTGTATTATTATTGTGTCAAGCACTTCCAAACATTTATAGATTTTCACTAACTTTACTAATAAATATGTAGGGGCGGCATTTTGCCGCCTGATAATAGACTGTTAATCTATTATCTTTCAGAGCAATGTTCATGCTCGTTGTGACTATGTTCACGATTGTTTTCTTCGCAGCCGCATGGTTGCTCCCATTCGTGTTCATAGCCTTCTTCGCCATGACCGCCATGAGAACAACTTCCATGGTTTTGCTCACATCCGCAGCCATGTTTGTTGTGTCCATTCCCTCTGCCATTTTGACATTCGTTGTGTTCTCTTTCTTCTCTGCACATATCTCTTCCATCTCTTTCGCCACGGCATTCGTGACCTCTGCCTATGCGAAAACATCCGCAGCATCTTATTCTAAGACTGCCGCAGCATCGTCTGCGACACGGATTATGGCATCTTCTGTGGCAATGCCTGCGTCTTCCACCTCTACAACAGCAAGCAAGTGCTGCAATTCCTAATAAACCTAACATACTTAAATATCCTCCTTTTTAGTATGTAAGATTTTTTAAGGAAAGGGTAAGTTGTAAAAGGGAAGAAGTATTGTTAGGATTTTATTTGTTATCTTCTATTATAATATGTGGCACAAGAAAAATTGTTACAATATTTTCCATAAAAAAAAGTTACAAAAAGGGTCAAAATAGTTGCAAAACTTTTAAAAATATATTATCATTAAATTCGCATTAATTGTGCAATGTGTATTATAAATACACATTGGATGAAAGTTTTAATTTGACAAAAGTTTTTTTTAAGGCTAAAGCAACATTAGTTGAACAAAAGATTTTGACTCAAAAAACAAGGAGAGGTGTTGAAAGAAAAAGTATCACTTGATAAAAACTTAATTAAGAATGGTAACGGCTCATGTGCAAGTGCCCAAAAGTTTGATAAAATTATTGAAGTCCGAAATGTGACGAAAGTTTTTGATGATGTAACGGTGGTTGACAACATGAGTTTTTCTATTAAAAGGGGTGATTTTGTCACATTTTTAGGCCCAAGCGGCTGTGGCAAGACCACCCTTTTGCGTATGATTGCAGGCTTTGAAAAACCAACTTCTGGCGAGATATTTCTTGAACGGGAAGATGTCACTTTGATTCCGCCTCACAAAAGACCAATCAATACAGTCTTTCAAAAATACGCATTATTTCCGCATTTAAATGTCTACAAAAACATAGCGTTTGGTTTGAAGTTGAAACAAATACCTCATCAAATTCAACACAAAAAAACAGGCGAATCAGTAGACACAACAAGAAAATACACAAAAAATGAAATTCACGAAAAAGTTCAGCATGCTTTGAAAATGGTAGGACTGGATGGCTATGACAAAAGAGATGTGTCGACACTTAGCGGGGGACAGCAACAGCGAGTAGCAATAGCAAGGGCCATTGTTCTTGAACCAAAAGACTTATTGTTGGACGAGCCATTAGGTGCACTAGACCTCAAAATGCGAAAAGAAATGCAGATTGAACTAATGAACATTCACAAAAATCTCGGTATCACTTTCGTCTATGTCACGCATGACCAAGAAGAAGCGTTAACTATGTCTGACAAAATACTCATCATCAATGACGGTGTAGTGCAACAAGCAGGTACTCCTAAAAAGATTTATGATGAACCGGCAAATGCATTTGTTGCAAACTTTATTGGCGAGAGCAACATCCTCTCTGGTGTGATGGTCGCTGACTTTAAAGTTCAGTTCTCAGGACAAACCTTCGACTGCACCGACAAAGGCTTTTCAAAAAATGAAAAAGTTGACTTGGTTATTCGTCCTGAAGATATTGAAATTTCTGATTTAGTGGTCAGTGGTCAGTGGTCAGTGGTCAGTGAAGGTGAAAGTAAAAACAAAAAAACACCTAACCAATCACCAATCACCAACCACCATTTTATCGGAACGGTAACTTCTTCAGTTTTCAAAGGCACTTACTACGAAATGCATGTTGATGTGGGCTCATATGAATTCACTGTTCAATCAACAACGGGATTTGTTATTGGAGCAAAGGTTGCTCTTAATATTCCGCCGCAATCTATTCACATCATGCGGAAGATGAAAACTGTTAACTCATTCAAAACAGTCGTAACAAGCGAGAACACAATCGAGATATGCGGTGCAAACTATGAGTTCATTAACAATGAAACGGAACCTTTTGAAAAAGGCGATGAAGTAATCGCTGAAATCGAATTTGAGGACATATACCTCGCTGACCACGACGACTACACGCCTGCAGGGGGCAACATCGGACAAACTTACTATAAAGGCTCTTACTACCAAGTTCAAGTCTACACCGATGACGACGACGAGTTGTATGTCAACACAACTGACGAATGGGATATCGACGATAGAGTTGGAATAGCAATTAATCCCGAGAAAATAAAAGTGAAAAAGTATGTTGAGGAAGAAGACGGAGAAGAAGAGACAGAGAGTATTGAAGTTTAAATAAAGTGAAATATGAAAGGTGAAAAATGAAGATAGTCTTAATTTGCCATTAACGAAAGAGTAGAAATATTTTAACATTACTTTTCACACTTTACTTTTCACTTAAATAATCATGGAACAAACCATAATAAAAAATCAGCCGAAAAGGCATTCATCAATCACAAATTTTTGGCAGTCTGTTCATAAGGACTGGCTTTTTTGGGTGCTTATTTGCGGATTTGGTCTTTTGGGATTAGGGATTTATGTTTTAGTAAGAAAAGATGGGAATAGGGGTGTTTTTATCTTGCCTTATTTAATTTTGGCAATTCTCTTTATCATTGTTCCGTTAGTTTTTTTGTTTATTCAAGCGTTTATTTCTTTTGAAGGAGGTTTCACTTTTAATAACTTTCTTTCCTTTTCAGAAATGGGCGGTTGGTCGCTTTTGTGGCGTTCAATAAGAATCGCAGGGATAACAACACTAATTTGTCTGGTAATTGCATATCCTGTCGCACTCATTCTCTCATCAAAAGAAATGAAAGTGCCGTTAATTGTGATAATGTTTTTTATCGTCCCAATGCTCATTAATGTAGTCCTTAGAACTTTTGCGCTGAGAGAGATTTTTATGTGGATTGAAAGAGCAGTTAGAGAAAGCAGGGGAGAGGTTTTTAATTTGAGCGATGACTTCAAAATAATTACAGCACTCATTTTAGACTATTTTCCATTCATGCTGCTTCCTATCTATACTATTCTTCGAACACAAGACAAAAGTTTGCAAGAGGCGGCAGCCGACCTCGGAGCATCAAAAATCAGAGTGTTCTTAAAAGTGGTTTTACCGCTTAGCGTTGCAGGAATTATCAGCGGAATAATGATGGTTTTTTTGCCGGCAATATCAAACTTTGCAATACCCTATATTGTTATGGAATTTTTTAATGCCGAATCTCAACTCTTAGGAAATTTAATTTGGCATCAATTCAGTTCAAGGACAACCTATAATGTTGGGGCAGCGTATGGATTAATACTACTCTTGCTTGTTGCTACATCAGTTGCAATCATAACAAAGTTCACAAAAGGAAAAGCAAAAGGAGGGATTTCTTTTTAAAAAAAATGATTTTGCAAAACATTAAATCTGCATTAGGATTAGTCGGAGGTTTTTTCGCAAAAACTAGACGAATTTGGGCATTTGCTTTTTTGGCGATAGTACTGATGTTTTTGTATATGCCGCTCCTTATTATTTTTGTTTTTTCCTTCACAACGGGCGAAATTGGAAGATGGAATGAAGTTACATTTGATTTATATCTAACTTTCTTTCAAAATGGCTACGCACGCCGTGCTTTTTTTAATACTTTTCTTATTGCAATTGCGGCAGCCTCAATATCAACAGTAATCGGAACAATGGCAGCGATTGGAATGTTCTATCTTCGAAAATGGAGAAAAAAAACTATTAATGCTATCAATCAAATCCCATTAACAAACGCAACAGTTGTCACCGGGGTTTCAATAATGTTGTTTTTTCTCTCAGTCAGGTTCATTCCGCTTGGATATGTCGCAATAATCATCGCCCACACAATGCTTTGCATACCTTTTGTTGTCCTTGTTGTTACTCCTCGAATGTATCAGTTGAACCCCAACTTACTGGATGCTGGAATGGATTTAGGATTGGGACCGATGAAAGTAATGTTCAAGGTATTATTGCCTCAACTTCTTCCGTCGATATTTGCTGCATTTTGCTTAGCATTTGCAATAAGTCTTGATGATTTTATTTTGACAGTTTTCATAAGAGGTGAGATTAACACTATATCAACATATATTTTTACTCATGGTGACCTAAGAGGACCTATCCAGCGGCGAGCGTATTTTAGAGCAATCGCATCAATTATGTTCATGATGACAATTGCGGCAGTAGTTTTAGTTTATTGGTATATGAGAAGAAAAAGAAAAAAATTAGCAAAATAATTTGTATTTTTCGCATAATGCGATTAAGATAAACTACCATGTTCAACTATATTAAAGCATGGTAAAAAGGAGAAACAAAAATGAAAAAACTAGCGAAAATAATGATAATGCTTTTTGCATTCGTTATGATGGTGCCGGCGTTTGCCGCATGCACTCCACCTCGTGATCAAGTTTTGAGAATCTATAACTGGGGTTATTTTTTACACCCGGAAGTAGGAGCAAGATTTGAACAGTATATGCTTAGTGAGCATGGAGAAGAAGTAACGGTTCAGTTTTTCTACTTCGACTCAAACGAAACAGCATATCGAACAATCGCCGAACAAGGACTTGACCGTGATATAGTCGTGCCAAGTGACTATATGGTCGAAAGACTTATTGCGGGCGAATATCTGCAAAGACTTGACCACGCATTAATCACAAGCGAATTAGCAAGACACTATGCTCTAAATCAAGTTTCAAGCACAAATTTCCGCTCACTTTTAAGAGCACCAATCCTAGCAAGTTCAAACACTTATGACCCCGGACAACTCTACAGTGTTCCATTTTTGTGGGGAACTTTGGGAATTATGTATAATCGCAGTATTATTTCATCGTCTGAAGATGTTGCTCTAATGCGTTCATGGGGCTCACTTTTTGGAGAAGGCGGAATACCAATAAGAGCCAACGAAACCTATCCGGCAGTTTTTATGAAAAGCGCACAAGTTCGCGATAACTATGCTGCAGCAATGCTGTTTTATTTTTCAGATGAATTAAGAGAAAGAAGCAATAATTTGACAAACTTTTCTAATCCTTTATATATTGAGTTAATGGAAGCAATTTTCACAAATTTTGACTATGGAACGGAAAGTTTTTGGTATACTGAATTTGGAATAAATGACCCATTTGACCATGCAGTTGAAATATTGAGACAACAAAGAAGAGATATGAATGTTACTTTTGAAATGGACACTGGAATGTTCAACATGCAAGAAAATATCCCAACTGCAACAGCAGGACTTGCTTGGTCGACCGATGCAGGTTTTGTAATGAACGAAAATCCTTATGCTCCGGTTGCTGACATGCTTTATTATGTTGCTCCGGAAGAGGGCACAAATCTATGGATAAATAACCTTGTTATTCCCGAGTCGGCTGGAAATCCAAGACTTGCAAACAAGTTTATTGCTTTTTCGTTAAGAGAAGATATTGCAAGGCTAAACACTCTTTCAACCGGTTCGCCCGCTGCTAACCAAGAAGCAATGGTTGCGTTGGAAGCGGAATTAAGAGCAGATAATACTAGATGGGTCAATGATGGTCAACCTCGTCCGGCATACTTTAAGCCAATGATTCTTAACTTGATGTTTCCGTCAGACGATGTTTTAGCAAGGTCATTTATAATGGGTGATTTTGGCGATAGATTCGGTGAAGGTTCATTAATGTGGAATAGAGTTACAGCACCACTTTAATCAATCCGGAGTTCTTAATTTATAATGAATTACGATGTCATAATCGTCGGCTTAGGTCACGCCGGTGTTGAAGCCGGTGTATCTTGTGCGAAATTAGGTCTAAAAACGCTTGCGTTGTCAATAAGTCTTGACAACGCAGGCTTTTTGGCTTGTAATCCCTCAATCGGAGGAACAGCAAAAGGACACATTGTTTGTGAAATTGATGCCCTCGGCGGGGTGATGGGAATTGCGGCAGATGCCACAATGTCGCATTTAAGGATGTTAAATGCGTCCTATGGTCCCGCAGTCCACTCACTACGCGCCCAAGTCGACAAATACAAATATCACCGCTATATCAAGAAATTATTAGAAGAGACGAAGAACCTAACTTTAAGACAGGCGGAGGTTAAAAAAATTTTAACGCATAACGCACAACACATAACACATAACGAATGTGAAAATAATTTAAATAAAAATTCTGACCATCGTTGTGCGTTATGCGTTGTGCGTTATGCGTTGAAAACAATCGGCATCGAAACAGTCCAAGGACAACAATTCTTCGCTCCCTCCGTCATTCTTTGCTGCGGCGTTTATTTAAACTCTCTTATCCTAACAGGCTCTGTTGTCGAAAAAAAAGGACCTGCCGGCTTTTCCAGATCGGAACATCTTGCCGACAGTTTAACTTCCCTTGGCTTTGAACTTCGCCGTTTTAAAACAGGAACGCCCCCGAGAATAAAAAAAGACACTGTTGATTTAGCGAAACTAATCGTTCAAGAAGGAGAGGACACTCCATATTCATTTTCAACACTATCAAATCAAAAGAAATTGGACAAATTTTCTGAGCATTGCTATTTGGGCTATACCAATCAAAAGACCCACGATTTAATCAAAGAAAACCTTCATCTATCTCCAAGATATGCCGGAACATCTTTAGGTGCAGGTGCAAGATATTGCCCCTCAATCGAGGACAAAATCGTTCGCTTTTCAGACAAAGAAAGACATTCATTTTTCCTTGAACCCGAAGGGGCTGACACCCAAGAGATGTATATCCAAGGCATGTCAACAGCATTTCCGAGCGAGACACAAGAAAAACTCTATCAAACAATAGAAGGCTTTGAAAACGCTGAAATTATGCGAGACGCCTATGCAATAGAATATGATTGTATTGACCCGCTCGAGTTATATCCGACATTAGAGAGCAAACGCATAAGCGGACTATTTTTTGCAGGTCAAATCAACGGAACAAGCGGCTACGAAGAAGCGGCGGCACAAGGATTGGTTGCAGGGATTAACGCTTCGCTAAAGTGGTCAGTGGTCAGTGGTCAGTGGTCAGTTGATGGTGGGAAAGGAAATGACGAAAAAAATTTATTCATTACCGACCACCGACCACCGACCACCGACCACCAATTAATCCTCCCCCGAACTACCTCCTACATCGGCGTCCTCATCGACGACCTTGTCACTCAAGGAACGGATGAGCCGTATCGTATGATGACAAGCAGAGCCGAAAACCGTCTTTTGTTCCGCCAAGACAATGCCGACCTTCGCCTGACAGAGATTGGAAGAGAAGTAGGGCTGGTATGCGATACAAGGTATAAAAAATTTAAAAAGAAAGTCAAAGACATTGAGAAGGCAAAAGACCTTTTAAAAATAACCCGAACGCCAAAACAACTTACTCCGTTTTTTGAAAAAATAGGAGAACCTATTCCGCACACATCACTAACCGTCAAAGACATTATCAAAAGAAATGCCGTTTCATTTGAAAACTTTTTGGAGTTTTTAAACAGTGCGGACGGAAAAATGCCGCCCATACAATTAATCGATAAAAATCGTAGTGATGTGAAAGGAGAGAGTGATTTAGACAATAAAATTGCAGGGGCGGCATTCTGCCGCCCGTTGCCGGAAACCAATCCAAACAATGAACTGTTTATGGTCGCCTCTACAATTAGTTCTGCAAAAAAACAAAACAACTCTAAAGCAACTCTACTCTTCACCGAATCCGCCCTTCGTGATGTGTTCATCGAAACAAAATATGAAGGCTACATCATTCGTGCCCAAAAGCAAAATGAGGAACAAAAACGCATTGAAAACATGCCAATCCCTGAAGATATCAACTACAACTCACTGTCCGCTCTCTCATTAGAGTCCCGAGAAAAACTCTTAAAAATAAAACCGAAAACAATAGGACAAGCCTCCAGAATAAGTGGTGTCACTCCGGCAGATGTTAATATACTTATTGTGAAGTTAAAAGATAAAAGTGAAAGGTGAAAAGTGTTGTAAAAATATTTATTACGCTTATCCTAATAATACAATTAATTATGTCATCCTGAGCGAAGCGAAGGATCTAGGCACGAAGTGCCGTAAAACAGATTTTTTTTACGCTTACGCTAGATGCTTCGCTTCGCTCAGCATGACTTCATCTTAATTAGGTTGTCTCAATAATATAAAGCGTGTTATTTATTTTACACATTTCACCATTCATTAAATTAATGGTATGCTCTAAACTCCTCACTGCATCCGCATATCCCCATGCTGTCCGCACACACATGACAAAAATCAAGTCTGCAAAACCCGCAATTATATGCGGGTTCATTTTTTATATTTTTTTGACAAATTGAACATTTCATAAATATAGTATATCCAAAAAAAAGATTAGTATTTTTTTAGACAAAAGCGTTTAAAACACTCAAAAAAATTTCTAAAAAAATTTTTCAAAAAAGTATTGACAAACAAAAAAATATATGCTATAATACCAGTGTAGAATTCTGCCATACATATAACTTATTGAACGCAACTGGGCATGAGAAAGGAAGGTAAACCTGATGAACATCACAGAAGTTAGGGTGAGGCTAATCAAAAAGGATGAGGCTAAAATCAAAGGTATTGCATCGCTTACCATTGATAATTGTTTCGTTGTGCATGACATTAAAATCTTGCAAGGAACGAGAGAAGAAGGCACTTATTTTATTAACATGCCTTGCAGGAAAACTCCAAACGGTGACTACAAAGATGTTGTCCACCCCCTCAACAAAGAAACGAGAGAGATGCTTTCTAACCTTGTTTTGAAAGAGTTTGAGGCAGAGATGCAAAAAGCACAAATTTATGAAGAGGCTGCTGCCACTTCATAAAAGCGTTTTAAGACGACGATTGACTGAAAATCAACTAAAGATGAGATAACTCTCTTTGAAAAAAGAGACAAGGTTTTTTGCGGTCATCAGATATTAATTCTATGAAAAAACTAAAATACATTTTTCTAAACAATAACTTGGGGAGGACGACCAATAATTATTACCCCCGAAAACATTGAAGAATTTCTTCCGAACTAAACTAAAAAAATTAAAATAACCTCAAGGCACATTGCTTTGAGGTTATTTTTTGCGCTTAATTATTTATGAAATCGGCAAATATTTATTCACATTGCTGTTGTTTCCGTCATTTACTCTCGTCTCATAGTTTTCTCTAAATCTTTCGTCAGGCAGTCTTATGTCGCCTCTAAACTTTGCATCTTGGAATTTTTTGACGCCTGTTCTGTCGCTATCGTTGCCAAATCTGTTCTCAAAATTACTTTCAACATTTTTTTCTATATTGCGGCTGAACTGACTGTCAAAGTTGTTGTCAAAAAAGTGACTGTCTTGCATTCTGTTGAAGTCATATTTGTTGTCATAGTTTTTGCTGCTGTCCGTATTTTGGTGTCTGTTGTGATGGTTGCGATGATTGCTAAAGTCACTTCCTCTAAAAGAAAAGTCCGCATTCGGTGTGTTGTGCCTATCGTTGTTTGAACACATTTCATCAACCCATCCGCAAACAATGCCTTGCAACTGTCTTTGGTAAACTTTATTTAGTGCCTTATATTCTTCATATTTTTTAATATCTTCACGATTTTTGCCGGTCATTTCTTCTTTTAGTTTGAACATATGTTCAAATCTATTATCTAAATCAGCCTTTCTCTCAGCATAAGTGTTACCCTTGAGCATATGTCCAGTGTCCCACATCATTTCTTTTGCAAATTGAGGCATTCTTCTGTTAAACCTTTCGTGTCTCATATATCGTCTCATTTGCCTCTTGTCTTGTCTTGAGAGGTTGTCTTTGTTTATGCGAGAGCGAGAATAAGGACTTGCGTTTTTCATATCATTAACAACACGATTATGGCGTCTTTCATTCTTTTTCAAACCATCAACATTAACTATATTATCATCCGCAACAAAATCCCTTTCCATCATATCACGATGAAAAGTTTCGCCTCCGTCTCTTTGCAGGCGTTTTTCATTGCGAGAAGTATGGTTGACATAGTCTGCCTGAGTTCCTGCAAAAACATTATCAACACCAAAAGAATTAGCATAGTGAACTCTATCCATAACCTGAACAATCTCGGTTCCTACTTTGTTACTCTCCGGGGCATCATGTTTTATTGGAGCATCTTTTGGAAGCGGATTGAAAACACTCGCAAGTGTCATAACAGTTGAAACAATTTTTATCATAAAATTCTCCTTTAATTAAGTGAAGAGGGAAATGTGAAGTGTTAAAAGTAAGGTTGAGTTTTTTCTTAATTAAAAATTGAACAAAATAATATAACAATACTTTTCACATTTCACATTTCACATTTCACTTTAATATATCTAGTCTTTTCTAAAATCTTCAAAAATATGCTTGCAATTAACTTTTTTTTTTGCTATACTAATGAACAATATGAAACTTGGAATGGTTGGACTGCCTAATGTTGGAAAAAGTACTCTTTTCAACGCTATCACTCAGGCAAAAGCAGAGGTTGCAAATTATCCTTTTTGCACCATAGAACCAAATGTCGGCATTGTTAATGTTCCCGATGAGAGATTGAATTATTTATCAAATATGTATAACTCCAAAAAAGTTGTGCCGGCAATTTTGGAATTTGTTGACATAGCAGGACTCATCAAAGGTGCGTCAACAGGCGAGGGACTAGGGAACAAATTCCTGTCCCACATTCGTGAAGTTGACGCAATTGTGCATGTAGTGAGATGTTTTTCCGACTCAAACATAACTCATGTCTCGGGTTCAATCGATCCTGTTTCTGATATTGAAACAATCAACTATGAGTTAATTCTCTCTGACATAGAAAGTGTCGAGAAAAAAATCGCAAAAATTGAGCGTCTTGTTAAAGTTGGCGAAAAACAATACGCTTTTGAATTTCAACTCCTCGAAAAAATCCTAAAAACTCTCCATGAAGGCAAACCGGCAAGAGCAGCCAAAATGACAAATGAAGAAAAGGAGCACTCAAAATCATTCTTCCTTCTCTCGTCAAAGCCCATGATATATTGTGCTAATGTTTCTGAAGAAGATGCAGGGAACGCCGAGGGTGGTGTCCCGCAAAAAGAAACCGGCAACAACAAAAAAGTCAAAGATTATGCAAAAGAAGAGGGGAGTGAAGTAATAGTTCTTAGTGCAAAAATCGAAAATGAACTTGCTGAACTTGACACTGAAACTCGTGCAGAATTTCTAAAAGAACTTGGCATCACCGGAAGCGGACTGGACAGCGTTATTTCATGCGGATATAGAACTCTATCTCTCATCAGTTACCTAACCGCCGGCGAAAAAGAAACCCGTGCCTGGACAATTGAGAATGGAACAAAGGCTCCGCAAGCGGCAGGAAAAATTCACACCGATTTTGAAAAAGGTTTCATTCGTGCCGAAGTTGTCGCATTTGATGATTTAAAAGCCCTCGGCTCAATGAGCGCCGCAAAAGAAAAAGGAAAACTATCCCTGCAAGGAAAAGAATACATCGTCAAAGACGGAGATGTCATGCACTTTAGATTTAATGTGTGAACATTAATTATTTTACTTCAATTGTTTTTGTTTAGGAATTATTGATAAAAAATCTCTCGAAAACATTTTTTATAACGAGACAGTTTTATTTTTTAGAAAAAATGACCAACAAATCAGTTGACAGTTATTTTATAATATGATATATTGGACAAGATAGTGCAATTTTACATTGACTTTAAAGCACATTTTGATGTGTTCTTGAATATAAATATACAAAAGAGAAAAAACTAAAATTATGAATAAAGAATTATTTATAAAAATATTAATCGATGAAAGAGGTTGCGATGAAAAGTTTGCAACCGAGACTGCAGATGAAGTAGAGAGTTTGTATTCTCCTGAAGAACAGGAGGAGGCTTTTGCGTGGCTTGCAAAAGGCAGAGTATCATATGTTAGTGCTACTCCTTCTGACTTGATTGAAAACTAATGGTTTAATTTACTGCTTTGAATTTAATTGCAAAAACTAAAAAAACGATGTTATAGCATCGTTTTTTTAGTTTAATTATTTTTGTCGCAATCATTGCAATCATCATTATTATTATCGCAACAAACCAGCACAGGAAATGTATCTGGATCACCAGTTACGATTTTTAATATTTTATATATTATATTAGCCGGAAAGTGTTTTGAGTTTAAATGAGTTTCATCTCTATTGGCTGGTTTTGAAAACATCGAATGTTTTTTTACAAGAGCAAAACTTTCAGCAACTAATTCTCCTAGGTTTCTATCAGCATATTTGGATATCTGATTAGAAATGTGTGATGTTGTAATGTTATTGTTGCTTGAACAGTCTTTTTTGCATAAGGGATTTCTAGGTGTATCCGTTTTGCAGTTTTCTCTATCTTTTTTACAGACTTCGCAAATAAATTCATTTAATATTTTCTTTTCATTTTCATTAATATCATCTATTATTTTTTTAAATCGTGAGTCAAGTAATTTATCATTACTTTTTATTTTGCCCATAATTTCCCAAAGCAAATCTTCAAAATTAGTTTTATTTGATATTGCATGACCAAATTCATGGTAAAGGATGCCTTTTACTGATGGCCATACAACCGTATATATTTTTTTAGGTTTTTTTGTTCCTATGAATATTTCTTTCAATTCTTCATCAGTATAACATTCCTCAAGTGTGTTCTCATTGAAAAAAATGCTTAGATTTTTTGTCGTTGCCTTTCTTGATTTAATTCCGTTTATATTCACAGGTTTATCATGAGGACGAACATATATAGCAAAATCTCTGTTGTTCTTGAAGTTATTTGTTGATTTAATGAGGTCGCGGATGTCTATCTCTGCACTAAGTCTAGCAATTTTTTGATGACGATCTTGATCGCCATAGATTTTATTGCGTGCATCAACAAGGGCATTTTTTTTCGTTCTACTATATATTGCTCAAGCATTTCGTCGACAAGAGAAGTATCACCACAAAAATCAAGTGGTTGAACATTCGACATATGATCTTCGGCAACCTCTTCATATACTGATAAAATTTTCTTTTTAATAGTATCGCTTGTGAAAGAAAAAGAAACTCTTTTAGCTAATTTTTTTAATTTTTCGTCTGCAGTATTCATTTTTAATCTTATTTATATCAAATGATTGAATATATTATATATATTAAGTAAAACATTTGTCAAGCATAAAACGATAAATTATTTAAAAATTAATTTATATTTTTTAGGATATAGAATTGTTTTTAAGACAAAAGAATTGACAGTTAAAAATTGATGTGATATACTATTAAAATAGTTGATTATGGATTACAAAAAAATCATTTCAGAAAGTATAAAACTTGGAAGTGTAAAATCAGAAGAATTTTATTCACTTCTTGCCCCCCCGAAAGATGCGTCAATGGGGGAGTGGTGTTTGCCGTGCTTTAAGTTCGCAGGACAATTTCAAAAAACTCCGGGGCTTATTGCGAGCATGATAAAAGACTCTTTTCGCAAAAATGAATATATTGCGTCCGCTGAAGTTGTCTCCGGATATGTTAATTTTCGTCTCAATCAAAAGCAATTTATTTTTGACACATTAGCATATGTTCATCACAAGGGCGAAAAGTTTTCTACCCCTGCTAAATTTACTAAAAATGCTGATAAGACCATATGTATTGACTACTCATCTGTCAACATCGCAAAACCTTTCCACATGGGGCATTTAATTGCAACAACTCTGGGCGGTTCACTCTATAGAATTTACAAATATTTAGGGTATAAAGTTATCGGTATTAATCATCTGGGAGATTGGGGAACACAATTCGGGAAACTAATCGTTGCTTTTAAACGCTATACTAATTATGATGAACTTAGAAAAGGCGGAATTGACCTGCTAAATCAAATCTATGTTCGCTTTCATGAGGATGCCGAAAAAACCCCTTCAATGAATGATGAGGCGAGAGAGTGGTTCAAAAAAATTGAAGAGGGGAATAGTGAAGCCTTAGAAATATTTGAAAAGTTCAAAAAAATAACACTTGACGAGTGTTCTAAAATTTATGACAGGCTTGGTGTCACATTTGACAGTTATGACGGAGAGAGTTTCTACAATGACAAACTAGACGCAGTAGTTAATGAATTAAAAGAAAAGAGACTGCTGTCAACAAGCGAAGGTGCAGAGGTCGTTCAGTTTGAAAACGATAAATATCCGCCATGTTTAATAAGAAAATCAGACGGTGCATCACTTTACGCAACCAGAGACTTAGCCGCCGCCCTATATCGTAAAAAAACCTACAACTTCGACAAATGTCTTTATGTTGTTGCCTATCAACAAAACCTTCATTTTCAGCAAGTGTTTGAGGTCTTAACTAAAATGGGCAATGAGTGGGCAAAAGACTGCATTCATGTGGCGTTTGGAATGGTAAGTTTAAAGGGCGGTGAAGCCTTCTCAACAAGAAAAGGGAATGTCATTTTACTAAAAGATGTCCTTGACACTGCCGAGAAAAAAGCATTAGATGCAATAAACGAAAAAAATCCCACCCTTGAAAACAAGGAAGAGACGGCAAAAATTATTGGAACAGGCGCTTCAATCTTTTTTGCTTTAAGGGCTTCAAGAATAAAAGACTTGGAATTTTCCTATGAGGCAGCCTTAAACTTTGATGGTGAAACAGGTGTCTATGTTCAATATACCCACGCTAGATGCGCATCAATTTTATCAAAGAGTTCTCACGCAAGATTTCAATTGGATTCATTAAAAACTCTTTTAAATGATGAGACTTTTAATGTTTGTAAAGTTCTTTCTGAATACGACGAAATAGTTCAGAGTGCCGCTCATAAAAACGAGCCAAGTTTTATCGCTCGTTATCTCATTGACCTATCATCTGCTTTTAATCAATTCTACATCAAACACAAAGTTTCAGGAGACCCCTCGAGACTGCTCTTGGTTAGATGTGTCAAGAATGTCCTAAAGAACGGCATGGAATTGCTTTTGATGCAAGCCCCCGACAAAATGTAAATTACAAATTACAGTGAACAAAGGACAAAAAAGGTTAAATTTTAACATTTGTTCTTTGTCCGCTGTAATTTGTAATTTATAAATAACTAACCGCCGTTCCCATCACATCCAAAATACTTTTATCTTTCAGCGAATAAAAAATAACTTTTCCTTGGCGTTTGTTTTTAACAACGCCAATGTTTTTTAGTTTTGCAAGTTGATGTGAAACCGTCGTTTGATTTAAGCCCAGTATGTAAGATATATCATTAACACACATCGACGAGATTGAAAGGGCAGAAATAATCTTTATACGAGTGTTGTCAGACAAGCATGAAAAAAATTTAGTTATCCCATCGAGTCTATCTTCATTCGGAACAAAGTCCCGAACTAACTTTCTTGTCGGAACATCAAGTAATATCCTTTCCTCATTTATCGGATTAACATTCATAAAAAAACCTCCAAAATCAAGTGAAATATAAGGATAAGTATTTTTCATTTTATAAGTCAACAAAACACTTAAGCAATATTTTTCACATTTCACTTTTCACTTATTTAAAGTATCATTTATTAGATTATAGCATATATATTATAATCTGCCCATAGCAACATTTGTCGAAAACAAGATATTTTTGACGAGAAAAAAATGGAGGAATTATGCTTTTATCAGATGATATTTTTCAACTACTTTTAATAATATTACTAACTTCAAACAACAATTCAAGACATCATCATAACCATTGCAGCGATGACAGAGAACGAGGCAGAGGCGGAGAACATCATCATGACAGATGCGACAGACGCCGTGACAGAGAGAGGCAAAACGCCACTCAAGGTTTTAATGACCTCATTTTGATAGCCTTGCTGCTCTCAACTTTCTCAAATCAAAACAGAGAAAGAGATTTTGAAGATGATTTCCGCTTCACCACTTTTTAGTGATTGACGGTTAATATCCGGTGTATTTTTTGTGGAGCGTGTATTTATAAATACGGGTGACAGGATGCCTCCGATACAATACCCGTCTGCACAACATAATAATTAAATTCACAATTAATATCTCAAAAAATCAAAAGTGTCTCGTAAAAAATGAGACACTTTATTTCTTTGGTTTTTCCTTTGTTTAATTAGCATGCGGGATGGCGTAGATTATTATACTTTTATTTTGTAATATTGTTCTAAGTAATTTTTTTAACATCATGTCGAAAAAGCCGAATACCCGCCCAATTCAGCAAAGAATGCCGTCGAACGACACACAATACTGCATCTCTTTCGACAAAGTGAAAATGAAGATAAGTTTTATACGAGGAGCATTTTTGCTTGCTTGCAAGGGAAAAAATGCGACAACGACAAAGGTTTTAAACCTCCGACGCTTGCGTCGGAATACCCGCCTTTGGCGGAATGTGCCTGAGGCTCTGCCTTGGGGTTTAAAACCCTTTATCCTAAACTTTAAAGACAGGATAAATTATTGATTTAATACATTTTATTTTTCTCGTCCGACAAGATAATCAAGTGTCACATCAAGGTAGACGGCAATTTCATAAACAGTGTTCATTAACGGACTTGAACCGTTTTTCCAAACATCAAAATTACCATGTCCTTTTTCAAGATCAATACACATTTTGTAACGACTAATTTTATTTTCTTTCATAACAATCTTTAAGTGTTCGTAAAAAGAAGGGGCTTTTTTTGGAGTGAAGTCAATAATTGTTTCTGATAGGCCAAAAAGAAAATTAAGCGAACTATTAAAAAGTTCCGCAACCTCTATTGCATGTTTTAACTTAATAATTGAGTCTTTGCGTAACCATGAACGCACGGAAGAGCCCGAAACACCGATTTTTGCACCAAGTTGCTCAGTTGTAAGTTGAGCATGGAACATAAACTCTGAAAGCCTTTCACTAAAATTCGACATTATATCCATAAATATTCTCCTTTTTCTATTAATAAATATGGCAATTTTACTTCCAAAACTCTTGACTTGGAGTTTCTATTGCCGTATAATATATATGACCACAAAAAACAAAAGGAGGATTAAAAATCAATGACAGAAATTGAAAAACTCACGACACAAATAGGAGAGTTAGTAAATACTGATATACCAAAAGTAAAAGAAATAAACTACACTAACGAAAAACACGAGTTAATAACTACTTTTCAAATAACTATGTTAGACGGAAATTGCTACGAGATTAAACTCAAAGATGTTGTAAATTAAGTATAGCAAACAAAAGGTAAAAACTCATCTAAAATTTTTAGATGAGTTTTGTTTAGATATATCACTAAATATAAAAGCCAAAAATTATTTAAAAAACTTGTTCACAAACTGTTTACAAGTTAATTTTTTTGTGTTATAATGATTTTGTGACAGTCTATCGTTTTTTCAAAACAATGGTGCTTTTTGCTCTTTCATTAATCATGTTTGCTGCATGTTGTGTTTGTTCTAATGGACAGCAAGGGGGCAAGCAAAGCATTGAGGAGTGGTTTCCTGTCCTTTCGCCAAGTGTTGCAACAGTCACCTCATTACATGGCGAAAGAGGAACGGCATTTGTTTTCAAAACAACCCCGACAACAAATTATCTTGTCACAACATTCCACGCCTTTCATCAAGCCCCATATCTTTCAATAGAGGTCAAATTGCCCAAAAGCGACTTTCAAACAGGTGTCCTTATCGGCTACTGCTCATATCATGACATCGCTGTTTTGGAAGTTGAAAGACTGTCATCTCAAGAAGGAGTTTTGCCACTAACCATTTCTCAAAATTCTCTAAACTTCGGCACAGAACTTTTCACAATAGCAAACGCACTGGGCAAAGGTCTTTCAGTTTATAGCGGAATTGCCTCAAATCCATTGAGGATAATTAATCCTCAAGGCGGCGATAATTTAACACCTCGATATATTCCTGTTTCACAGATTTCAGTTCCAATAAATGCGGGGGCATCCGGAAGTCCTGTGTTTGATATGTTCGGACAAGTCAAAGGAATGGCGGTTGCTTCTCGTGTTCATGATGGAACAGTTGATGAAAATTTTGTTCAAGGAATATCTTACATGATTCCTTCAAACATAGTTCAGTCAATTGCAACTCAAATCATTTTAGAAAAATGGTCAACTAATGAAACTTTGCAAGTTCAAGAAGTCTCCTCTTTAAACGCAAGAGTAGTTAGGGTAGCAGGTGTTGAAAGAGAATTGACAGGGCAAGATTTTGTGCTTGATTTAAGCGGACTAAGAGTTGCTCATTCAAACAATTCATTCATCATAACTTATATAACAGACGCAAAACGAAATCAATTTCTCTTTCCGACTGAAACTCCGCAAATCGGCGACACAATAACGGCACTCGGCGACACAAGTCTTCAGGGTGCAAACATTTCAAAATTCCTCTCAATTTGGCACAATTTCGTTGACACAAGAAACTCGCCGTTAGAGACAACTTCTGAACAACTAACAATCCGCTTCACATCAAATGAAACAAGAGAAGGAAGGGCAGGATTTATTAACATAAGGAGAATATTTAACGCATAACGCACAACGCATAATAATTGTTAAGAAATTAAAAAACAATTCAACATTTATTATGCGTTAAGCGTTGTGCGGTTATGCATTAAAAATCATGGGTGATTTTAACAAAGATATTAACAAAACACTGAACCTTATTAAAAAGGCTCAGCAAAAGCAAGGCGGCAAAGAAGGTAAGCAGTCTTCCTCTGCTGATGTGCAAAAAGCACCTGCTGACAAAAAAAACCCTCCGCCTGACAAAAAAAACCCTCCGCCGGTGCAAGAGGTGAAAGATAACTATGTTTTCACACCATATGGAAAAACCGTCACTCCGCCGGTTCACAAAAACCATGAACCAAAAAAACAAAAGATTGTGACAATAAAAACTCCTCCTCAAGAAGGAGCGGCAAAGATAAAAAACAAAACTATAACAAAAGTAAAAACTATTGCAAAAAGAAGAAGTTGCTGGGGAACACTTTTGAGTATTGTCTTAAGTTTCGCCATGGGTTTTTCATTAGTGTTTTTTGTTTTTCCGCTGTTTATGGACATTGAAGACGGCTGTTTTGTCCGCCGTCCCCCATCAACAGTAAGTAACAACCTTATTCCGGGAAGAGAAGCAAATCCAATTCGCCCAATAGACGACAGAGAGTTAAAACCTCTTTCAACCATCGGATATGAAAACAGATATGATTTAAGCATTCAAATCAGAGAACTTTGGCTGCTTTTATATTGCGGAAATTATAGACCCGATTTCAGACCTCAATACACTGAATATATTTTGGATGACTTAGTAAGAGCCTATCGTTATGCAAGGATAATTCTTGACCGCTATATATTAAATTCCTATGGACCATTTCAGCGAATTCGGGTCATTAACGAATTTTTAACGCATCGTGTTGCCTATGATGAGGACTTGTTCCTCTCGCAATTTGACCCTTCTCATCCCTATTACGGACAAGACATATCCAATGACCCGTCATTCTTTTTGACAGGTGCGCTAATCTATCAAAGATCTGTGTGCTATGGTTTTTCTCAAGCATTTAAACTAATGGCAGCGATTGAAGGAATAGATGCCAGAATTGTCTATGGCGATATTTTGATTGATAATTTCCCTGTTCCTCACGCTTGGAACAAAGTTGAGTTAAGTCCTCTCAGATGGTATAATGTTGATGTGACTTCTAATATTTTGCATCTTGACATCGGCGGAATCGGCGGAATTCTGGGACAGCCGATATCACGAATTTTTCATCATGGCTTTTTCCTCGTCAGCGACCAATCAATAATAAACGCAGGACATGCATTTGAAATTGTTGACGGAATTGAACAAAGAGGACCTGAGGCAAGACATGACTTTGATTTCCACGCTCAACAAAGATTATTTGTCGACAGAGATTTCTATATGTTGGTCACAAGCGTTGAAGAATTCAACGAAATATTCGACCATATTAGAAGTAATCGCAGAGGCGCTTACGGAATTCATCATATTGAGTTGCAACTTTGCACCAGCATTTTCGGCGGCTTCGACAGAAATCCTGATGCCTACTTTAATATGTTCACCTCAACTTTCAACAGGGTCAGGGCTAACTTTGACATATCCCTTGCCAATCCGATAATCCTTCCAAGAAACACTTTCTTATTCCTAATCTATAACCCAATTTTTTAGGGAATATGGGATAACATTACTCACAGAAAATAAGGAGCAAAAATGAGAACATATTCAATTCGCGGTGCGACAAGCATTAGCAATGACAACGAAAAAGAAATTCGGATTCGCAGCGTTGAACTTTTTCAAAGAATGCTAAAAGATAATGAGATTGAAGCGGATGACATTGTCAACTTGATAGTTTCAACAACAGATGATATTAGGTCATTTTATCCCGTTCGTGCCATTCGAGAGGCAGGATATGATATTCCTCTTTTTTCAGCATGTGAGCCAAAAATAAAAAACACGCTCCCTCTATGCATAAGAATGATGTTGACAATCCAAATCAAAGACAAAAAATTTGAACCGAAAAACATCTATCTAAGCGGTGCGGTAAATCTAAGAAAACCTGTAACTCAACAAAGAATAATTGTGCCGCCAAAAGGAGCAAAAGCAAGAAGATGAAAAATGAAAAAACAACACTAAACATCGCCATAGACGGTCCTGCAGGTTCTGGCAAAAGCACTGTTGCAAAGTTAATCGCAAAAGAACTAAGCATAGCCTATCTTGACACCGGCGCAATGTATCGGGCACTTGGTCTAAAAGCCTGCATAAACGGCATTAGTGTCTTTGATGAACAAGCAGTTACTGCAATGCTAAAAGAAACATGTATTGACATAAAATATGATGGCGGTGTTCAGCATCTATTCTTAGACGGCGAAGATGTCGGGCTAAGAATTCGAGAAAACCACATCTCTCAACTTGCCTCGGACATTTCAAAAATTCATGCAGTTCGTCTTGCAATGGTTGACTTGCAACGCAAAATTGCATCAGAAAGAGACTGTGTTCTTGATGGTAGAGACATCGGCTCATTCGTTCTTCCAAATGCAAAACATAAGATTTTCCTAACTGCAAGTATTGAAGAAAGAGCAAAAAGAAGACACAAAGAACTTTTATCTCGCGGTGAAACGGTCATTCTTGATGAACTGACAAAAGACATAGCAACTCGTGACCAAAACGATATGACCAGAGACTTCGCACCACTAGTTAAAGCAAAAGATGCAATAGAAATCGACACAACGAAAATGAGTATTGGGGAAGTCGTTAGAAGCATTTTGTCATACATAAAATAAATATTTTTAGTGAATAGCAAAAAATGAATAGTTAATTGTTATAGCAGAATTGTTTAAATTAACTCTAACTATCTACTATTCACTATTCATCACTTAATAATAACTATGGGTATTTTCTACAGAATTTTTAAAATTATTTTTTGGCTGCCGGCGATGATTCTTTTTCCGGTAACTGTAATAAACAAAAAGGCGTTCCCGAAAGACCGCCGTATTATCCTCATTGCCAATCATCTTAGTTGGTGGGATATTGTTATTTTGGGAGCAGCACTTTCGGGCTATAGACGATACTTAGCAAAAAAAGAGTTGTCGAAAAAATTTTTTGCCCGCATATTTTTTAGTGCATTAGGAGCCATCTACATTGACCGCGAAAAGCCGGATTTAGCAGCGATCAGAACAGTAAAAGGTGTCCTCGACAAAGGGCGGGGAATTGCCATATTTCCGGAGGGCACTCGAAACAAAGATGATGAGAGCGTCCAAGAAATAAAAGGCGGAGCAGTAATGTTTGCTCTTCAAAACAAAGCCCCTCTAGTCATCGCCTCAATCCATCACAAAACAAGATTTTTCCGCAGAAACTTTGTCTACATAGATGACACCCCCCTAAAATTTGACGAAGAAAAACGAGCAAATGTCAAAAACATTGCCGAAGGCACAGAAGAGTTGCAAGAGCGAATGTTAAACGCTAAAGAAAAACTAGACGAATTGGTTGAAGAAAAAAGAAGTAAAAAAAATCGTAATAAAACTGCGTAAGCGGTTTTTGGGAGAACAGTTATGAAAAAAACACTAGTTTCCGTGATATACGGCTCAGACAGCGACCTGCCTGTTATGCAAGAAGCGATTGATATTTTAGAAAAATTTGGCGTCTTATATGAAACGACAATAGTTTCCGCACACCGCACACCTCAAAAACTTTTTGACTACTCTAAATCTGCTGCGGAAAGAGGAATAAAAGTCATCATAGCAGGAGCAGGCGGAGCGGCACACCTTCCCGGAATGGTTGCTTCAATTACTCCATTGCCGGTCATAGGTGTTCCAATAAAGTCAAAAGCCCTGAAAGGACTTGACAGCCTCTATTCAATTGTTCAAATGCCTCCCGGAATTCCTGTTGCAACAATGGCAATAAACGGCGCTCAAAACGCAGGAATTCTAGCAGCAAGTATCCTTGGTTCATTTGATGAGACCTATCTTAAGAAAGTTGCCGACTTTAAAAAAGACCTAGAAAACACAGTAGAAAAAAAATGTGAATCTATCAAGTCTTTGGGAACAAAAAAATATATCACAGAGAATCTTGCAATTAAATAAACAACAAAAGAAATTGTGAGGTAGGTCAGTCCGAATAGGATTTGTTTAATATGAATGTTTTTTTATAATGTGCGGGCGGCAGAATGCCGCCCCTACAATTTA
>Ga0131853_10000359_pt1 | contig 83568 bp, 76 predicted proteins | sample TergutLab28metaG_FD_92764 | JGI IMG/M metagenome (GOLD analysis project Ga0131853, IMG submission 92764) | Labiotermes labralis P1 segment gut microbial communities from Petit-Saut dam, French Guiana - Lab288 P1 (version 2) (version 2) | ecosystem: Host-associated > Arthropoda: Insects >...
CAATAATAACACCACAAATATATATAAAACAAATTTCTTTGAAGATTTCTTTAGCAACATTAGATTAATGGATGTTAATTCTAAGGGAGCTTTATTATTTAAGATTGCAATATTTATTATTGTGATAGATTCTGCCTTATATTTAGGGTTTCGTCTTTTTGGGCATTCATATGCCCCCTTTATCGGTGCTAACGATCATTTTGGGCAGGTGTTATGGGCTTATATGATATTTTCCTATCCTATGAGTTTTATTCTACCTCTTTTAATTAGACATTGGTCAGTTTATATTATTACATTAACTGCCTTTTTAAGTATAATGAGACGAGTTTTTGATAGCATAGGTATAACTGCTCACTCAGCAATGACTCCTTATAGTCTGTGGATTATTAAAACACTTATAGCTTTAGTTTTAACACTAGGCTACGCTTGGATAGTAAAAACCTACTTAAGAAATCCTCCAAAAACTACAGCTAAAGCTGCTTAGTTTGCTATACAATAGGAAGTATTATAATCAAAAGACCAATTCTTAAAAATTTGGTCTTTTTTTGTATATAATTTAAATCAATTTGACAAATCCCTGTAATTTATACTATATAATAAGAAATCACTGATAATACTAAGGAAAACTTATGAATTATTTCAAAACAACAATGTTAATAAGTGCGCTTACGGCGCTTTTTATGGGAATTGGCTATTTAATCGGCGGGCAAAGCGGGGCAGTAATTGCTTTAGTTCTTGCCGGTGGTATGAATTTTATGGTTTTTTGGAATTCTGATAAAATTGTTTTAAAAATGAACGGAGCAAGTGCTGCCGATAGGAATCAATACCGTGATTTTTATGAAATCGTAGAAAGACAAACTACCAAAGCCAATATGCCAATGCCAAAGCTGTATATTATGAATACAAGTATTCCTAATGCTTTTGCCACTGGACGCAATCCGCAAAACGCTGCGGTGGCAATCACCACAGGACTGCATGATTTACTTAATACTGAGGAACTAAGCGGAGTAATAGCTCATGAATTAGCGCATATAGAACATCGTGATACTTTAATAAGCACTATTACTGCCACTTTTGCTGGTGCAATTTCGATGATTGCCAATATGTTTATGTGGATGTCTCTCTTTGGCGGTCGCGATAATAAACTGCAGCCGCTAATTGCCATTATAGTAATGATAATTGCGCCATTAGTAGCAGTGGTTATTCAAATGGCAGTTTCAAGAAATCGTGAATATTATGCTGATAGAAGGGGCGGAGAATTAGCTGAAAACCCTTTATACTTAGCAAGTGCTTTAAAAAAATTAGAGAGCTATTCACAGTCTATTAAAAAGAATCCTAAATATACCCACGAGCAAGCTCAAAAAACGGCAGCAACGGCGCATATGTTTATTGTAAATCACTTTGGAGGCAGCCGAGACGGGCTTTTTTCAACCCATCCCCATACTGCTAATAGAGTTGCTGCTTTAGAAAAACAAGCAGACAGTTTAGGAATTACTATTTATAATCCTAGCAATAAAAGCAATAATTCTTCATGGGGGGATTCTATATTTGCTTCGCAAGCTAAACAGGAGGTTTCATCGGTGAAAAAATCTGATGCCAATGTTAAAAATAACCCTTGGCTTTAAGAGTTTAAGTTTAGGGTTATTTTCTTTAAATGTTTTTTATATCAGTAAGAAATATGTTATTATACATAAATAATTTACAAATGAGGCTGCTTTGAAAAAAATTTTAATAACCGGCGGGGCAGGATATGTGGGTTCGCATACTGCTAAAATGTTAAAGCAAAAAGGCTATGAACCGATTGTTTTTGATAATCTTGATTACGGGCATCGCTATGCGATTCAATGGGGAGGTTTTATTAAGGGTGATCTCAACAACTTTCACGATATTAACTATGCCATTGCTAAAGTTAAGCCTGCGGGAGTTGTGCATTGTGCCGCCTATACTTATGTAGGAGAATCGGTAGAAAATCCTGCTAAATATTATCAAAATAATGTTGTTGGTTCGCTTAATTTAGCTAAAGCAATGATTGAAAATAATCTTAACAATTTGGTATTTTCTTCTACCTGCGCTACTTTTGGTAATGTTGAAAAACTGCCGATTCTTGAAACCACACCGCAAAAACCGATTAGCCCTTACGGCACAAGCAAACTCATGGTAGAAATGATGCTTGCCGATTTTGATAAAGCCTATGGCTTAAAGCACATTAATTTAAGATATTTTAATGTTTGCGGTGCAGATATCGAGGCAGAAATCGGTGAAGATCACAATCCAGAAACCCATTTAATTCCTTTAGTAATTGAAGCAGCTATGGGGACACGCGAAAATATTAAAATATTCGGCAATAATTACGATACTCCTGATGGCACATGTCTGCGGGACTATATTCATGTGAATGATTTAGCTAACGCTCATATTTTGGCGCTTGAATATTTATTTAAAAATAATAAATCTAATGATTTTAATTTAGGCAGTGAAAAAGGATACTCTGTTTTAGAGGTAATTAATGCTGTTGAAAAAGTTAGCGGTAAAAATATTTCTAAAATTTTTGAAGATAGACGCGCAGGAGACCCTGCAATTCTTGTTGCAGATTCAGATAAAGCTAAAACCGAGCTAGGCTGGGTTGCTGAATACAAAGATATTGTAAAAATTGTAGAAACTGCTTATAAATGGCACAGCAAACCAAAATCTATTGAATAAGTTATTATGTTGATATAAAGAGCTATACTCTTTATAGTTCTTTAAGATTTAAGATATTGATAATTGCATTTGCAAGTCTATTTCTAATCTATATTTCTAACAAAAAAGGATTTAAGAAACACTGCTTAAATCCTTTTTTAATTGGTATTTTATCCTACCTAAAATATTCCTAAGAATCTTTTTCTTGATGTCTGTTCAGCAGAGTTTCCACGATTCCCTAATCTGCTGGTAGGCTGACTTACTTGAGGCTGCTGTTGCGTCTGTGATTGTTGTTGCTGTGCAGCAGGAACATTTGCAGGAGCAGGAGTTGCATTTGCATCATTATTAGCTGCTGCTTCTGTTTTAGCAGCTTCTTCCTGTCTTAATCTTTCAGCCTCAGCTTCTGCTGCCGCTTTGGCATCTGATTCCGCTTGCTTTTTAGCTGCTTTTTGCTCGACTCTTGCTTGCTCTTCTAATCTTTTAGATTCTTTAACTCTGTTTTTAAAGTTAGGATCTATAGATTTAAGAATGCCAATATAAGTTGTATCTTTATTTTCTTTATTAGCTACAATTCTATCACTAAGATAATAAACTACTCCAAATTTCATTCTTCTAATTGTAGCAACTAGGTCTTGATCTTGCCCTTCAACAGCTCTTAAATCAACAGATACTGTTGACATTTCAGCTACTGCCGCCCAATTTGAATCCATTTTGTAAGATAAACCTATAGTGTATTGAATAGCACTGTCAAAACTTTCCTGCATATCAAAATTAGATTCACCTTCATAGCCGACTCTCATAAACTGCATACCAAAGTAAGGAGAAATAATTTCCCCGCCTTTTTTGAATTGATAAGTGTCATATCCCAAATTAAATCCAAAAGAAGGATGTTGGTTAAACATTATAGGGATAGCTTTTGTTCTATTAGAGTTTCTAGGTTTCAAAATTACTAAAGCAGAATCACGCAAGGGTTCGTAGCTAGCTTTAGGAGCAACCCAAAAATTTTGTAAAAAGTTGGTTTTATACATAAAAGGATATAGTTGATATTCAACGCTTAAATCATAAAAAACCCCATAAGGACCATAATGCTGCGTGCTAACAACATCGCTATCGCTTCGAGACCCTATGGTAATAGATGAAGCGGATATTTTATTAGAAAAAGAATTTTCATTTGTGCTATTGCTTATTTTTACACCAAATCCTGTATTGTAATCAATATCAGAAAGTGATAGCGTAAAAGGTGTTAACATAGATAAAAATACAACGACTAAGTAATCCATTTATTCTCTAAAAATTTTTATTTAATTCTTTTAACACTATTGATTATATATTATAATTAACAATATTGGAATAATAAAATCACTAATTCTGCATTAATGAAAATAATTAAAGTTTATCCACATAATTATCCGTTGTCTATTAAGCAAAACGCTTCTATTGTTTCAGCTTCTATGCCTTATGTGAATTACTCAAAACATGATATTAAAATTATTTCCTCGAATACTGTTGATAAAATAAAAGATGAGAATATTATTTATATTGGAGAAAAATTTAAAGAATCAACCCAGCAAGGTAATGCAGATTTATCTGCTAATATTAGTTATTCCATATCTTATAAAAATTATTTACAGGAAACGGTTAGTAAAATTCAGCATATTCAGCCAGATTTAATTGAGGTTGAACTAGATTTAGATCTTGCATATGATATTGCCTCAAATGTAAAAAACATTCCAGTAGTTTTAATATGCCATTTGAATCTTATAAAATCTTCGGTATTTAAAAATATTAAAAGATTCTTTAAAATTAGAAGAATTGCAGGGTTTATTTTTGTTTCTTGTTATTTTCAAAAAAGATTTAAGCATTTTTATCCTTTTTATGCAAAAAAAACCTATGTGATTCATAATTCTTATAAGCATATAAATGAAAATTTAATTTTTGATGTTCCTAAAGAGAATCAAATAATTTTTTTAGGTCGTGCTACCAAAAGAAAGGGAATAAAAGAATTTTTTGAGGGATTAAGCATATTTTTACAGCATAATAATGATTGGCATGGGGTTTTAGTAGGATCTCTGGAACAGCAGAAAGAAGTTGACTACTTAAATACAATCTTAGCAATTCCTGTAATAGATAGCTTAATTAAAAAGAGGCGAATCTTAATTTATAAAAATCTCAGCAATGCTGAAGCTTTTGCTGAGCTGAAAAAATCTAAAATTGCTGTATTTCCAAGCATTCCTAAAAAACATCAGGAAGGGATTCCTATGGTTGCCCTGGAAGCTGGCATGGCTAAATGCTTAATAATTTCTTCATCTAGTGGCGGATATCCTGAGATAAACCCCTTTAAAGAAGCTATTATAGAGAATGTGTCGGCTAAGGCTATTGCTAAAAAGCTAGAATATTTTTCTAATAATACTGAGTTAATGGAGAATCTACGGCAGCAGCAGCATAAATTTATTAAGCAGGAATTTGTGTTTGGTAAATTAATGGCAGAATTTGACGCAGTGAGAGAAAATATTCTAAAAAATTATAGAAAAACACTCTAAATAGCTTTATACTACTTCATAGTAATAAAGTCAACTAACAACGAAAAGGTAGAATAGTGGCGGTTAATTTTAAAGAGCTTTTACAAAAAGCGAAACAAAAAGGTAAAATAAAAGTTGCAGTGGTGAATCCTATTGATGAGGTATCACTAGGCGGACCTCTTGAAGCTCAAGTTGAGGGTTTGATAGATCCCGTATTATTCGGCAAAAAAAACGAAATAGAAGCAGTTGCCAAAAAATATTCTTTTGATATTTCAAAATGTGAAATTGTAGATTGTTCCGACGAGCCTGCAACCATTCAAACAGCGGTAGATTATGCAAGAGAAGGTAAAGTGCAAGCCTTAATGAAAGGTAAAATTCATACAGACCATTTAATGGGGGCGGTAGTTAAGCGTGAAACTGGTTTAAGAACGGATTCGCAGGTAAGCAGCGTTTTTGTTTTTTCAATACCAACTTATCATAAACTATTATTTATAACCGATCCGGCAATTAATATAACTCCTACTTTAGAACAAAAAGAAAAAATTATTATCAATGCTCTTAAACTTATTAAAAATATTGGTATAGAAAACCCTAAAGTTGGTGGATTATCAGCAGTAGAATCACCGAATCCTAAAATATTGGGCTCTCAAGAGGCATTTGAATTAGCGCAAAATGCTAATTTAAAATCACAATGTATTATTGAAGGACCATTTGCTTTTGATAATATTATTTCTAAAAAAGCTGCAGAAATTAAAGGAATAAAATCATCAGTAGCCGGTGATGTAGATTTAATTTTAGTGCCGAATCTTGAGGTGGGCAATGTGCTGTTTAAATCTCTTGTTTATATGGCAAAAGCCGAAGTGGCTGGGATTGTGCTAGGTGCAAAAGTGCCGATAATTTTCACAAGCCGTGCCGATGATGCTAAGGCAAGATTAATGTCTTCTGCTTTGGCTTGTTTATCTATATAAGGAGAAAAATTTATGAATAAAGAATCTATGATTATTATTAATGCCGGGTCTTCTAGCATTAAATTTAAACTGTTTGATAAAGCCAAATTGCAAGAATTTTCTTACGGACAAATTACTGGAATCGGCACAGAAAAAGTAAAAATGGTGATTAAAAAAAGTGAAGACGGCTCTAGTGTTAAAGAAGAAATTTTAGATAACAAATTAAGCCGCGATGATATTTTAGTTCATCTAATTACTACCCTTACTACAATTTATACAGATATTAAAATTGTTTCTGCCGGTCATAGAATCGTGCATGGAGCAGATAAATATATTGAGCCAACAGTGGTAAATGCTGAAGTAATTGCGTATTTAAAATCTATTGAACATTTAAGCCCAATTCATTTGCCGCACAATATTCGCCCGATGGAAGTTTTGCAGTCTAAATTTCCTGATATTAAACAGGTTGCTTGTTTTGATACAGCTTTCCATGCTACTAATCCTAAGCATACAAAGCTATATGCCATACCTCGCGAATTAAGTGAAAAAGATAAAATTATCCGCTATGGGTTTCATGGAATTTCTTATCAATATATTGCTGAGAATCTTAAAGAAAAATATCCAGAGCTTTACAAAGGTAAAGTTGTAATTTGCCATTTAGGAGCTGGAGCATCTTTATGTGCATTGAAAGAAGGAAAAAGTTTTACCACAACTATGGGATTCACACCGCTAGAAGGTCTTGTGATGGGTTCTCGAACTGGAGATATAGATGCAGGAATTTTACTGCATTTAATGAATCACAAAGGCTATAGTGTTAAAGAATTAACTGATATGCTTTATTATAAAAGCGGCGTGCTTGGCTTAAGTGGCATCAGCAGCGATTTTTATGTGCTTGAAACCTCAAGCGAGCCAGCTGCAGCGGAAGCCTTAAAAGTTTATAACTACAATTTAGTTAAATCTATTGGCAGCATGATTGCTGTTATGGGCGGAGTTGATGCTATGGTGTTTACTGCAGGTGTAGGTGAAAACTCTGTGGGTGCTAGAAAATCTGTTGCTAATGCTTTTGCTTATTTAGGAGTTGAATTTGATGATGAAGCTAATAAATCTAAAAAAGAGCTTATTACTAAATCTTCTTCAAAGGTAAAAATGTTAGTAATGCCAACTAATGAAGAGTTGATGATTGCTAAAGATGTTGCTAAATTAGTATAGCTTTTATTAAATTAGTATTGTTAAAAAAAGAATCACAATCTAAATTAGGTTGTGATTCTTTTAATTTAATAGGTATAATATTATTAAAAATAATAGGAATGAAGTGTTCTCTTTATGAACGACGAGGAATATAAAAAACCGAAAATGGAGATGGGGAGTTTTTCTATGAGATTCCTAAAATCTTTATTTTTGAAAGAATCCAGAAATAAGATTCCCGAGTTGGCAAAAGATTTTGTCAAGAGAAGATATTATCAAACTGACAGTGAAGTATATAGATTAAATGTGCCTGAAAGAGATACTTCTCATGAAAAGTTAACAGAGATATATATATCTGATATTAGAAATGTCACGAAAGAAAAAACCAGTGAAATTAAGCAATTGCTGTCAGCATATGGTGCTGATAGTGATTTTGATTTTTTTGTAGAGAAAAACTCAAAAGAATATGTGCCTCTCCCTAAAAAAGAACCAAAAAAAAGAACAAAAAAGCAGCCGAAGCAGATAGAAGAAGTAGATAATTCATATGAAGAGCAATATGAAGAAGTTGAAGAACTGCCGGAGGTTGTTCAGCCCCGCAATAAAAGAATCGATGGCAGTAAAGTTAAAACTTATGATGATTCTTATGATTATGCATTGCAAAAATCATCTTCACGAGGAAAAAAATATACTAAAAGCGAGAATTTGCAGCCCGTAAAAAGAAAAGTAAGCGATGGCAGAAAGGTTAGAGCCTATGCAGATCAAGATGTTTCTTCTAAAAAGAAAGCTAAAAACTATGAAGCTCAAGATTTGCAAAACAGTTCATACAAACATCAACACAATAATACAGGATATGCTAAAAATTATATGGAAGATTCTTTTATTTCTAAATCTAAAAATCTCCCTAAAAATCCTAATAATAAAAAGAAAGATAGATCTTATACCTTAGATGATTTTAAAAATGATTTCGCCGATGATGACGATGATATTAATGAATTTTTAAATATGGATAAAAACACCCGTAAATCCTTTGAAGAAATGAGTAGAAATTTTCTTAAAGAACTAGATGACTAAATTCAATTGTTGTATTTAAACTTTCACAGTATTCTTGCTGCAGGTTAGTTTTGTTATGCTGCTAATACAAACTTTTGCCGTAATTTTTTAGCCAAATACCAGCTTCATTTCTATATGGAGTAAGTTTATTTAAGATATTCCAGAAATTTGCACTATGGTTAAACTCTATTAAATGCGCTACCTCATGGGATATTACATAATCTATCACAAAAATCGGTGCCATTATTAACCTATAATTATATTGCAGTTTTTTCTTGGCAGAGCAACTGCCCCATTTTGATGTTGTATCACTAACATTTAGTCCGCTAAAATTTGTATTGATTTTTTGAGCTTTTGTTAGTGATAATTGATGAAAATAAACGGCAGAGATTTTTTTTAAAAATTTAATGAAAGTTTTTTCAATTAGAGATTCTTCAGCTAGATCTTTAAAATCTAAGTATATTTCCCGCTCTTTCATATTAATGGTAATTTTATTTTTTTTAGCGGTGCGTTTTATAATGCGGTAAGATTCTCCGTAAATAGAAATTGCAGACAGGTTGGCAAAAAAGTATAGCTGTTTAATGCTAGAGGTTTTTGCCAATTGATTTTCTATCCATAAATGATTGCTTTTTAAAAAATCTATAGCTTCGAAGTAGCTTACACTAAAAGGAATAGAAATAGTAGGCTGCTTTGTTTTTAAATTTACCCGTAAGGTAATCCGCTTGGAGTTTCTTCGCTTAATAATCTTTACACTGTAAAGATTCCCTTGTATTTCAATATTAAATATCTTCATCTATAATGTAGTCTATAATTTCTCCGCGCATTTGTGATGGGTGAATTACAAATTCACATGCGCTGTTGCCGCTGGCAATTGTAGAATTTGGATTATTAGTAATTAAAGGATGCCACGCCGGTAAATCTTTTTTCTCTTTAATAAGGCGATAGGCGCAGGTTTTAGGAAGCCATTTAATTTCATAAACTTTTTTTGGAGTAATTTTTATGCAGTCTTCCATATATTTAAAGCGATTGTCATAGGATGCGCACCTGCAAGTATCAGGATTTAGCAATCGGCAAGAGACAGCAGAAGTATAAATCTCACCAGTATCAATATCCTCAATTTTTTCTAAACAGCATTTACCGCAGCCATCACATAAAGATTCCCACTGAGAATCGGTCATTTTTTCTAAAGAAGTATGCAGCCAAAATTTATCCAGCATTATTTTAAACGCCAAGTAGTATTATTAGGGGAATCTTCAATAATAACACCCATAGAGTTTAGATAGTCTCTAATTTTATCAGCTTCTATAAAATTTTTATTTTTTTTTGCAAGATTGCGGAGGTCAATAAGCTGTTCTATCTCATTTTCAGTAATCTTTGCCTGTGAGAGTTTTAAATCAAACCAAGTCTGCGGATTTTCATACAGTAATCCCAGCATATTGCCGCTAGCAATTAATTGTGATTTTACTTCAGCTGATGAGTTATTCTTAGCTTCATTAAGCATTTTATGAAGAATAGTGATTGCTAGATGGGTATTTAAATCATCGCTTAATGCAGCTATAAATTCTTTGTTAGGACTACAAGGCTGGGTTATGATATTTTGGCTTTGCATAAGAAAGTCATAAAATTTATCAAGAGTTTCTTGGGATTCTTGCAAAGACTGCTGTGAAAAATCTAATGGGCTGCGGTAGTGGGTTTTCAGCAAAGTTAAGCGCACTGTTTCGCCATGATGTTTTTTAAGAGCTTCGTTTAAGGTAGTAAAATTACCAAGGCTTTTTGACATTTTCTGTCCGTCAACTACCACAAAATCATTGTGAATCCAATAATTAGCAATAAAATTATGAGTGTGAGAAGTTGCAGGGCTATGCAAATGCGGGTTTTCAGTAAAATAACAAACGCTTTGAGCAATTTCATTTTCATGATGCGGGAATATTAAGTCTTTTCCGCCGCCATGAATATCAAAATGTTTTCCTAATAAATCTCCCGCCATTGCCGAGCACTCCATATGCCAGCCCGGACGTCCATAACCCCAAGAAGAATTCCAGCCGCAGTTATCTTTGCTATTCGCAGGCTTCCATAATACAAAATCCTGCGGATTCCTTTTTAAGCTGCTAACATCTATCCGCACGCCATGAAGAATTTCTGCCATAGCAATGCCGCTAAGTTTACCATAGTTAGAGTAAGATTGAACATCAAAATAAACATGTCCACTGACCGTATAAGCATAACCTTTATTAATAAGCTCCTCTATCATAGCAATCATTTTTGCTATATAGTCTGTTGCTTTAGGCTCAATAGTTGGTGAAAGGGCATTAATTTTTTTAATATCATCATGGAAGGATTTAATAGTCCGCTTAGTGAGCTCATTTGGCAATTCCTTATTATCAATAGCTCTATTGATAATTTTATCATCTACATCAGTGATATTTCTAACATACATCACATCTTTATAAAAATGCTGCAGCAAACGAAACAGGGTATCAAAAACCACAATAGGACGAGCGTTGCCGATATGAATATAATCATACACCGTAGGTCCGCAAACATACATTGTAATGCGGTTTTTATCTATAGGAGTAAATAATTCCTTAGTTTTTGAAAGTGTATTAAAAAGATGCAGCATTAAATTAAATCTTTTAACCGATTTCTTAGTTTATCTTTGCCAATTAAATTAATAAGTGATTTAAAATCTGGACCATTTTCAACGCCGCTAAATGCTATACGCAGCGGATGGAATAACTCTTTGCCTTTTAAGCCGCTTTTATCTTTGATTGCAGTCAGCCAAGTATCCCAAGCAGTTGCATTAAAAGTTTCCGGCATTGTTTCCAGTGCAATTTTTATAATAGCATGATTCTCAACCTTTGGTTCTATATTGCCATAGATAATATTATGCCATACAGCTATATCAGCAAATGAAGTAATATTATGCTTGATAACTTCCCAGAAGTTTTCACTGACCTCAAGATTTAATAAATTTTTTATCATGGCGTACATTTCAGCAAAACAACGGGTTTGCAAAATCTGCAGGTTAAGTTTTAGCAGTTTTTCTTCATCAAATTTTGCAGCTGCGCTGTTATATTTTTCTAAATCAAAATCTTCAACAATATCTTCCATATAAAGATAAACTTTATCGCGTTCGCCAAGCCCTAGCATAAACAAATAATTATTAATTGCCATCGGGTGAATACCCGCTGCCCGTAAGTTTTTTAAAGATAAAGCTCCGTCTCTTTTAGAAAAACCCTCGCCCTCGTTATTAGTAATAAGCGGCAAATGAGCGAAAGTAGGCACTGGTGAGCCTAGATATTGAAACATTTGAATTTGCACAGCGGTATTTACCACATGATCTTCCCCTCTGATAATATGAGTAATTCCTGCATCTATATCATCAATTACTGAAGTTAAAATATATAAAAAACTGCCATCTTCACGCACTACTACCGGATCACTGATGTGCTCGCCTTTAAAATTTATATCGCCTTTAATTAAATCGTGCCAGGCAATATCTGTGTAATTAATTTTTAAGCGGTAATAAGGTTTTCTACCCTCATCTTCAAATTTAGCTTTGTTTTCTGCTGTTAGTTTTAGCATTGCCCTATCATAAATAGGTGGTTTTTTCATAGCAATCTGCAGCTTTTTTTTGTAGGCTAGCTCTTCAGCAGTTTCGTAGCAAGGATACACAAGATTTTCTTTTTTTAGTTTTTCTAAAAATTCATTGTAAATATTTAAACGATCTGATTGTTTAAATTCATGCACCCATGCAATGCCAAGCCAGTTTAAATCATCATGCACACCGTCAATATATTCCTGCTTAACCCTGCCAATATCGGTATCATCAATCCGCAGAATATAGTCAGCGTTAATTTTTTTAGCGAGAAAATAGTTTAGGACAGCCATTCTGGCATTGCCTAAATGTAGATAACCGGTTGGACTTGGTGCGAATCGCACTTTAAATTTTGTCATTTTTATTAATTTCCTTTAAAACTATCACTAATATTGTATAAATAAGCTCTGCCAAGTGGTCGTGTGCTAATATTAACACCAGGTGCACTTTGCAGTCTTTTATAGTGCGAATTTTTTAGTAGTTTAATGGTTTTATCCACTAAGTTGTTATCAAATAATTTATAAAGATGCGTTTTAGAGGCATTTTTTTCTATAATTTCATATAGTATAGCATCTAAGATATTATAATCCATTAGGGAATCTTCATCGTATTGATTTTCTTTTAGTTCTGCTGAAGGGCGGCGCTCAATTGCTTTTGCAGGAATTACAGCAGACTGCTGATTCCGCCATTTAGACAGCTCAAAAACTTCCGTTTTATAAACATCTTTCAGCAGATTATAGCCGCCGCAGGTATCACCGTAAAGAGTGCAGTATCCTGTTGCAAGCTCTGACTTATTTCCGGTGGTCAGCACCATAAAATCTTTATGCTGGTTGGCATATGCCATAAGAATTTGCCCGCGGATTCTTGCTTGGATATTATCTAGCACATTGTTTTCATTTAAAATTAACTTATTGCCAAGTGATACTTCATAAGCAGCGGCTAAAGAATCTATGGAAATTTCTATGATTTTAATTCCCAAAGTATTTTTTATTTCATCAATAATTTCGTATGATAATTTTGATGTATATTTAGATGGCATAGAAATGCCTAAAACATTGTCCTTTCCCAGTGTGTCAGCAGCAATAGCAGCAGTAAGGGTAGAATCAATACCGCCGCTTATGCCGATAATTACGCCTTTAAAACCTGCTGCCTTAAGAAAGTCGTTTAACCCTAACTGCATTGTTTCATAAATTAATTGATTTTTATTGTCTGAATATTGTGAAAGCTCTTTTGTAAGGGTTGTTTGCTTATTATCTACTGTAAAAATTATAGAATCCTCAGCAGCATGCTGCAAACAGCCTATTACATTTCCTAGTGCATCCATCATAAAAGAGGCGCCATCAAAAACAATATCATCAACTCCGCCTATGGCATTAAGATACAAAAGCGGGGCAGCAAGTTTTTGCGCCGCATATTTTGCCATACTTATACGGGAATCATTCTTAGTAGATTCTTTAGATATTTCAAAAGGTGAGGCATTAATGCTGATTATTAAATCAATATTTGTGTTTTGCAAGGAATCTACATTTTCTTTATGCCACATATCTTCGCAAACAAAAAGAGCGATGTTTTTATTATGAAGGCTAATAATATTGCCGGATTCTTTCACGCTAAAATAACGATGCTCGTTAAATACGCCATAATTAGGAAGTTTATTTTTATAAATAATCTCTATAATGTCTCCCTCTGCGATAATAAGGGCAGCATTATAGATTTTACCGTTCTCAAATATAGGAGTCCCTAGTATTAGGGTGTTTTTTTTGCCTTTAGTGTGATTTTTAATAATTTCTATATATTTTTTAATAGCCGTTTGAAAACCTGCAGAATATAAATTATCCATTGGTGAATAACCACTGAGAGCTAATTCCGGAGTTATAATAATGTCGGCATCGCAGCTATCGTAGAAATTTAAAATTTTTTCAGTATTGACTTGCAGGTTTCCCAATAGGGAGTGCATTTGCAAAGCAGATATTTTTAGCATCTTTTTACCCTTTATTTGGTTTTATTTAATTGCATTAATTTATTCTGCCATTTTTTTACTAAAAACTCTCTTCCAACTTTCACTGATAATTTGCCGTTATAAGAAACAATATCAGCGGTAGTATAGATATCGCTCCAATTCTGCGGAATGTAAGATCCAGTGCCGACTGCTGAAATAGGGGCATTAATTTTGGACATCAGCAGGCATTTTTTTAAATTGAATCCGCTTGAAACAATTATTTTTACATTTTTAAAACCAGCTTCATCTAACTTTTCCCTTAAATAAAAAATTGCTGCACCCGATACACCCATGCCGGCTAAATAGTCAATTTCTTCCTCATCTTTATATTCATGGAAAGCAGTAGTTGAATATTTATCGATAACCGCATAAGATTTATCAGAATCAAGACCTTCTAAATAACGGGCTCCATGAGTATCAATGCGGACGCTTAAACTGCCTTTTTCTGCCATATCTTTAAAGTTTTCACATAATTCAAGAGTATCAGTAATCTCTTTGCCGAAATAATCTACTAAGACGGTCATCTGTTTTGGTTTAAAGGTATCGTAATACATTTTTGCGGCATTAAGCGTAGAGCCAGCATAGCCAATAAGTGAATGTGGCATGGTGCCTAAGCCTTCTTGATTGCTAAAAAAATGGGCTGAGGAATCTACGCTGCCGCCAATAAAGCCACAAGCTCCTTCTTTTTGTGCTACCCTAGATCCTACGGATGCACCGTATTCGCATAATAAAACCATATCCTCATTAACACAATGTCTTGCCAGCATGGAAATAAATGCAGATTGCGGCAGAGCTGCTGCCATATTATAAGCATTCCACGCACATAAACAAGAAAGCCCTACTTTTTGCAGGATAAGAGTTTCCAGCTCAGAAAGTTCAGCAAAAGATCCTTTTATAAAAAACAAAGGATCACCAGCACCGACTTTATCTCCCTCTTGAAAGTTTTCAATAATTGTGAATTTGTATCCTAATGATTTTTGCACTTCATTTAAAAAATCCATAGCTAGTTTTACAGAATAAATTGCAGGTTTTCTAACAAAAAATCCATAAACTACCTCTAAATCTCCATTTTTTTTCACAATCTGCGAGGTGCGGCTGAAATATTTATCGGTATTTTTTTTTATAAAATCAAGGGTTATTGTCATATTTTTATACCTGTGTAATTAGTTTTACCAGCAATTCAGCAACTACGAAAGACTGGTTTTGGTTTAATCTGGGATCGCAAAGCGTTTTATATTTTTCAGGCACAAGCGGTTTGTTGTTTTCTATACATTCGTAAATTTGCTTTGGTGAGTTTTCTAAATGAATGCCGCCAAATTTTACTCCTTGTTTCTGCAAAATTACAGCAAAATCAGTAATTTCTTGCAGTATATCTTGGAGATTTCTAGTTTTATAATTGTTTTCTTTATAAGTGTTGCCGTGCATAGGGTCAACTATCCATATTACAGATAGTCCAGCATTTTTAACGGCTATCAGCAGATTTTCTAAAAACATAGGAGTATTTTTAGCCCCCATGCGGTTAATTAAAATTATTTTTCCTGCTGCATTTTGCGGGTTTAACAATTTAATTATGGTAATTAAATCTTCTGTATTAATATTGCTGCTGATTTTAATTCCTATGGGATTCTCAATGCCTCTTAAATATTCAATATGAGCCGATTTTAAAAATCTCGTTTTTTCACCAAGCCACAGCATGTGGGCAGATACATTATAATGCTTGCCATTTATTAATTTGGTTAATCCTGCCTCAAAGTGTAAATTCAAAGCCTCATGAGAGATGAAGATTTTCTTGCCGGAATTTTTAATTATTTCATAAGATTTTTGTGCAGCCTCATAAGCTAAAAGCATACGCTGCGGATTTATTACGCGATTATTATAATCATGAAACATATCGCCCTTATAAACGGAAATTTTTTTGCCGTCCACTACCTCGAAATCTTCACTTCTAGGCTTAGAATACTGACCGGCAATTCTGCCGATTTTTATAATGTTGTCAATTGGCAGATATTCGCAGAATTTTTCCATAAAATTAATGCGGCTGGTTATATCTTCAACTGTGGCATCAGCGAAAGTCTCGGCACATTCTCCCATTTGAACAATAAAGCCATTGCCTTTTAAAAGATTTTTTAATTCATTAATACTTTTAGCATCAACAATATCTTCCTTATGGGATAGCTGCTTTTTTACATCAGCAATATCTTCATTATATACGGGCATATGAATTGCGGTAAAGTTTTGCCAAGAATTATTAGACCAAGTCATTAGTTAGTATATCTCGTATTCTTCAAAATCTTCAATATCCAAATCGCTTGGCTTATTATCCTTATACTTGCTTAGCATACATAGCAGAGAATGTTTTCTTATATTTAGAGTTTCTAAATTTAAAGAATTTTTTGAGGTTTTTTTCACTGCTTTTATAAAATATAGATACTTCCTACTAAAGGAATCCAACTTTTTTTTATAAATAAAAGATAATAAACACAAGCGCAGCCAAGAAATAGAAGATATTTTCTGCAGTTGTTTGCTATCAATTATAACACTATCATTTACATAGTCAATATTTGTGCTGGCGTAATTGCCAATTTCAAAGTTTTTCTTATTGTAGGCATTGTCTTCTATAAGGGTTATTATAGCATCTACTAGGTCATCTCTATCTACATAAGAGAAATTTTCCTGATAAGAAAAAATTTTATTAGAAATTCTATATAATTCTTCAATATCTTGCAGCAGGCTATCTTGCTGAGAGAATATAACTGGCGCAGCTAGGGAAAGATAATTTTCAAAATTTTCACGGGCAAAATTTTCACATTTTTTAATTTCTTTGTAAAAAGATTTAGACATATTTTCTTTAATTAGTGGGGTAATATCAATCAGCTTTGTTTTTTTATTAATAGATTTCACTATATTCTTATAGTGAGAGATATGCTTTTTAATCTTTTTAATGCTGTTGGGTGTAATTATAAAGGTAGTGTTAATAACCGCATCGGCATTTTTAAAAATTTCTTTATCGTTGATGCTATAATAGCTTACGCGATTGAGGGTATCTTTTATGGCGATGCAGCTCTGCTCGTAAAGCATAATGCTTACCGCACAATTCTGCACTAATAAACTGGCAGCTAGTTTATTTAAGATAGGTTCACTGCCTCCGATAATAACTACATGTTTTTTAATAAACATCTTTTTGATTCATATTTAATTAAAATATATACTATAATATAACTACAATTTTTTAATTAAACAAAGGTTAAAATTAAATGCAGGAAATTAAAATTTTATTCCATAAAAATGATTTGCCAAATGAAACGGCTATAGTTGGGAAAAGCATTGCTATAGATACAGAAACTATGGGGTTAGAACTCTCTCGCGATAGATTATGCTTATTGCAGCTGAAAGACGAAAGCAATACCATTCATTTAATTCAATTTGAACGCGGCAAATACGATTGCCCTAATTTAAAAAAAATTCTTAAAGATAAAACAATTAATAAAATTTTCCATTATGCTAGATTTGATGTTTTAGCCATTTATACCTATTTAGGTGTGCTTTGTGATAATATTTTCTGCACGAAAATTGCTTCTAAACTATCACGAACCTATAGTAATAAACACGGTTTGAAAGAATTATGCAAAGAGCTTTTGAATGTAGATCTGCAAAAAGAGCAGCAATCATCAAACTGGGGAGCAGCTGAAATTAATACAAAGCAGCAAGCCTATGCTGCCGATGATGTTTTATATTTGCATGAGCTGAAAGATAAATTAACTGCTATGCTGAAACAAGAAAACCGCTTGAATATTGCCTCTTCCTGTTTTAATTTTCTACCGACCAGGGCAGTATTAGATGCACTGCGTTTTGATAGTGAAGATTACGATATTTTTAAACATTAGAGTTAAATAAATGACTGAAGAGCAAATTTTAGATTTAGGTAAAAAAATTATTCAAACCGAGCTAGATGGTATTGTTTTGCTGAAAGACAGTCTTGGGGCAGATTTTGCTAAAGTCTGCAATTTATTATTAAACAACCGCGGTCGGGTAATTATTACAGGCATGGGAAAATCTGGGCATATTGGTGCAAAAATGGCGGCAACATTGGCTTCTACAGGAACGAGTGCGCTTTTTGTGCATCCGGCTGAAGCCTTGCATGGCGATTTAGGAATGATAGAGAAATCTGATATTGTTATTGCACTGTCTAATTCTGGCAATACGGTAGAGCTGCAAGGAATTATTAATTATACCCAAAGATTCAATATTCCTCTGGTGGCAATAACTTCAAACCGTGATAGCGAATTAGGAAGAAATGCTAAGTATGTTTTAGAGCTTCCTCACGCAGCTGAGGCATGCTCACTTGGCTTGGCTCCAACCACTTCCACCACTAATACTTTAATATTAGGTGATGCTATTGCTATTGCTTTGCTTGAAATAAAAGGCTTCTCTGCAGAAGATTTTAGAGTATTTCATCCGGGCGGCAGCTTGGGCTCTAAATTATTAAAAGTTGCCGATATTATGCACACGGGCGAGTCAATTCCTTTAGTAAAAATGGGAGTCAGTATGGATAAAGCTATTATTGCTATAACCTCTCATAGTTTTGGCTGCGTTGGCATACTTAATGAATCAGGGGAAATTATTGGAATCATAACCGACGGTGATATTAGACGGCATATGTCAGCAGATTTTTTAGCTAAAACAGTGGACGAAGTTATGACTAAAAACTTTGTTTCACTTACCCAAGATACCAACACCTCTAAGGCGCTGCTAGCGATGGAAAATAATAAAATTACTAGTCTTTTTATTATTGATGATAAAAAGCCGATTGGCATAATTCACATTCACGATTTATTAAAACTAGGAGTAATGTAATTTTGAATAAGCCGAAAGAGCACCACAAATATTTACGGCGAAAAAAAATAATAAGCCGCAGTTTGAAGGTTTTTTTAGCAGTTATTATTTTAGTTTTATGCGTCTGGATAGGGGTTAGTTTATTTTTTGGGAAAGGGAAATCTTTATTTTTTAATTTAATTGCCTCTAATTTATTAAACATAGAGGTAAAGCCGGCAGTTATTGCAGGCATAACCGATAACGGCTTAAAATATAATATTACATCTGAAAGTGTAGAGAATTACATCTCTAATTTTTTCTATAAAAACAATATAGATTTTGCAAAACCGCTTATTAAATTAGAACTAAATGATGGCAATACCATTAATATTAGCGCCAGAAAAGGACTGTTTGACGAACAAAAAAATCTTTTTTTTCTAAAAGATAGGGTAGAAGTATTAAGCAGTGACGGAGCATTTTTAGAGTCATCTATTGTAACCCTAAATATTAGCAAGGGAGAAATTTTTACAGATCAAAAAACTGTAGCCCGTGATTCTAACAACTTTTTGTATTCTAAGGGTTTTATTTTATCTAATAATTTTAATAATCTAACAATTTATGGTCCTATTGTTATTTCAGATACTAAAATTATGGAAGAAAATCTTTATAAATACGATATTTTCAATGAAATTTATTTTAGAACTACTAAAAATATTTTTATTAATAATAAAAATAAAACTGTTTTTGCCGATAGTCCTTTTTTTGGTTGGCGAGCTAATATAAAATATTCAGCAGATTCTTTTAAAGCTAATTACATTAATGTGGGGAATTTTAAAAATTCTAAAAATGTTCTTGATAATTTTTCCCGCATTGAAATGGCTGATAATGTGCGTGTGTATAATAGTAAAAATAATGGACTCTTGCAGGGTGATAAATACATCTATGATGTTCTTAAAAAAATTATGGTGCTAACCTCTAAAGGCTTAACCACCTACGAGGATGACAATTATTTTTTAAGCGTTCAAGATAGGATTGAATTTAATGTTGGAGATAATACTGCAGTGGCAAGAGGGAATCCGCATCTTACTACAAAGAATGAAAACGGCAAAAACTATGATATTACAGCTAAACTAGCTTATGCACAATTAGAGCCGATTAGTAAAAATATTCTGTATGCAGAAATTTTTGATAACATTGTAGTAAAATCTTATGATAACTCTACAATTTCTGCGAACTATGGCTATTTAGATTATGTAGAAAATATTTTATACTTAGAAGACAATGTAAAAATTAGAGATTCTCAAGACAACATCATTGAGAGCTGTAAATTAATTTTAGATATTGCCAGCGGTAATACTAAACTAGTTAAGTGCGATGATCAAACTGGATTTCAAGCAACAATTAATAGAACAAACAGACAGTAAATTTAAATGGATAAAAGACAGATAGTTATTGAAGGCATTAAAAAAAGTTTTGGCAAAAGACAAATTCTGCGCGGCATTGATGCACAGCTAGATAATACAGAAGTGGTAGGACTTTTAGGTCCTAATGGTTCTGGAAAGACTACGCTTTTTTATATTATTGCCGGATTATTATACCCAGATAGCGGAAGGGTTTTGCTAGACAGCTTTGATATTAAAGAATATCCTATGTATAGGAGAGCAAGACTAGGCATTGGCTATTTGCCGCAGGATGTTTCAATTTTTCGCGGTATGACAGTGGAAGAAAACATTGATACCATCTTGCAGATTTACTATAAAAATAAAAAAGAAAGGCAGGAAAGATTAGATAAAATTATTGAAGATTTTTCCATTTCCCATATTCGTAAATCTTCAGCTCTTGCGTTAAGCGGCGGCGAACGCCGCAGAGTAGAAATTGCACGAACTATATCTTCTTCCCCTAGCTTTGTGCTGTTTGATGAACCTTTTGCTGGTGTTGACCCTATTGCTGTGGGTGATTTGCGAGATTTAATTATTTCGCTCAAAAAGCAAAATATCGGTGTTTTAATTACCGACCATAATGTGATTGAAACTCTAAATATTGTAGATAGAGCCTATATTCTGCACGATGGCAAAATTATTTTTCAAGGCAATAGAGAAGAGATTCTATCCCATCCAGAAGTTAGACGCGTCTATTTGGGGGATAGTTATTAGGTGTCATAGCCATCGTCATAGCAGCAAAAGCTGGTATTCATGAGGTTATTATACAAAGTAGTTGCAATAGTTTACAATTTTAATAAACTTTCACATATATATTTGTTTATTTTTTGAATACTTTCCCAAGATTTAAAATATCTATCATCTTTTGCTTTCTTAGCTGAAAAAATGGGTAAATCTTCTTCAGTTAAAGCTACAATTGGAAGACCTTGCTTATCACAAATGGCTCTTAAATTATCTGTAAAATGATTATAAGTAGCTATAATGTATGGATTACTCTCACTAAATATACGTCTAAATTCACTTTCAGTAATACTTTTGCTCAATTGAGATTGAGTAAACTTCTTAATTCCATCATTAACTATAGCTTTCCATTCTTCTGTATGCTTAGCGTTACCATCTTTAAACTTTTTACCTTGTTGTATAACAACTCCTAAAAATTTTGAATGTAAGTCAAGCCCTTTGGTGTTTACAGTAGATTGGTGTAAACTAAATAACTTATGCCACTGTGTCCATATATCTATTAAATTATTAACAGCTTGCAAACAAAAGAAAGTTGGCGTGCTAGGAACTATTACATAGTTAGAGGTGAGTGCAAAAATAGCATTTATTATGCTAGCAGCGGAAGGTGATTGGTCTATTAAAACAAAATCATAATCTTTATAAATTTTATTTAAACCTCCTCCTAGTAAAGCTATTTGGTCATTTGTGATATTATTATTACTTTTGATTATTCCCATAATATCTGCGTCTAATGAATTAAGTTCTATACTTCCTCTTAATAAATCAAAGGTGATATTCTCTTTAGGATTGCTATATTGATAATACGCAACTTCATTTGGCTCTTTAGTAATAATATTCCACAAGCAAGAGTATAATGATGTATATTTTTCATTATACTCTTGCCATTTTGATTCTTCTCCATTCCCATAATAAGAATCTGTTGATAATCCATAAACGGCAGCTGTTAAATTCATTTGCGGGTCAGCATCTACTAGTAGCACTTTTTTCCCCAATCTTGCTAAACCATATCCAATGTTATGAACAGTTGTAGTTTTTCCAACTCCACCTTTATGATTAAAAAAAGATATTACTTTTGCACTCAATTGTATTCTCTCTAATATACTGCTAATTAAACTATTTTAGTATTTCTTTATAAAAATATCAACATCTTTGGCGAAATTTGGTATAATTATTATAAGAATTTTATATATAAGACACCACAATGATCTACACACTAACCCTTAATCCGGCGGTTGATTATTTTATTCATGTGGATTCTTTTGCAGAGGGGGAGCTTAATTTAGCTAATTACAGTAATATACTCTGCGGCGGCAAGGGAATTAATGTTTCTCAGACGTTGGCTAATTTAGGCGTTGCCAGTATGGCTACAGGATTTATAGGCGGAGAGACTGGCGGTATAATTTTAAAATTCCTTGCAGAAAAAAATATTGCAGCTGATTTTATGGCAGTAAAAGATAATACTAGAATAAATATTAAACTTTATAATAAAAATACTTCCGTAGAAACTGAAATAGCCGGAATATCTCCAAAAATCACGGCAGCACAAGAGAAATCTCTATTTAATAAAATTGTTAATGTTGTAAAAAAGGATGATATTTTAGTATTATCAGGGTCAATTCCGCCAAGTGTTTCTAAAAATATTTATAAAAAAATTGCTGAGAATATTAATAAGCAGGCTAAAGTTGTCCTTGATACTAGAGGCAGCTGTTTGAAAGAAAACCTTCATAATAATTTCTTAATAAAACCAAATAAAGCTGAACTAGAAGAAATGTTCTGCCAAAAATTTAAAACAACTGAAGATATTATCAAAGCCTGTGATTATTTTTTTAGGGGAGATATTGATAATATTATAGTTTCAATGGGAAAAGATGGTTCAATTTATCTTAATAAAAATCATGTTTATAAGGCACTGCCCATGGAAATGAATGTAAAAAACTCTGTAGGAGCTGGAGATTCTATGGTAGCCGGTTTTATTTATGGCATTATGCAAGGCTGCGAACTGCCAGACTGCTATAAATTAGCTGTCTGCACTTCCCTTGCCACCGTTGCCGCCCCATCTTTTGCAACATTAGCAGGAATAGAAGTTTTTTATAAACAAGTTGAAATCCAGCAAATAAAATAATATCAACTTTTTCCACTTGATAAGTTCTTTTTCAGTAAACAATACTTCTATTCTGCAACCGCACAGTTTTTAATTAGCATTAGAATCCCGTTCTCTATTGGAAAAAATACTTTTGCTGCAGGTGAATAAAACATATTCTTTTCCTTGTTGTAAACCAACTTGCCGCCGCTTATAGGACATTGGATAATTTTTTCTAATTCTAAAAATTCAATTTGCTGCATTTAATCACCTTATGATTTATTTTTATGTATAAAATTATAAGGATAATTAAAACATCTTGCAATTTTAATTTTTTTCTATTATTCTAATAATAGTTTTCTATTAAGCGGGTATAGCTCAGAGGTAGAGCGCAACCTTGCCAAGGTTGATGTCGAGGGTTCAAATCCCTTTGCCCGCTCCAGTTTTTATTAACAGCTAGCTTAATTTTCATCGCTATATTTTATATAATAATCATATTATTAGTTTAAACTAAAAATTAGGAATTAATTATGAGTGCATTTAATAGGTTAGCAGTAAGTGCAAGGCAGTAATTTTTCATTTCTGTAAAAAATCTTCAACTATAACATTTTTAATGTTATTATTAGATATATATTCTATATTTACTTAACAAACAAGAGTAGCAAGAGTGGCAGACAGCAAAGATAATAAAGATTTTTTTACCAATTTTGGATTCAAGAAAGTTCCATTTAAAGAAAAAGCCAAACTTGTGAAAGATGTTTTTGACGGAGTGGCAAATAATTACGATCTTATGAACGATGCCATGAGCTTAGGAATTCACCGTTTATGGAAAAAAGAATTTGTCAAAATTATAATGCAGTCAAATCCTAAAACTCTGTTAGATGTTGGCGGGGGCACGGCAGATATTTCGCTGGAATTCATAGAACACGGTGGTAAGAAAGCCTATGTGGTAGATATTAACGAAAATATGCTGCTAAAAGGCAAAGATAAATCCCTTAACAAAGGATATGTATCTTCTCTTGATTTTATTTGTGCCAATGCTGAAGAGTTGCCATTTAAAGATAGCTCTATGGATGCTTATGCCACTGCTTTTTGTATCCGCAATGTTAGCGATATTCCTAAAGCCCTTGCAGAAGCCTATCGCGTTTTAAAACCTAATACTAAATTCTTTTGTTTAGAATTTTCTCATGTTGAAAATCAGCATATTGCTAAGGCTTATGATTTATGGTCTTTTAAGGCAATTCCTCAAATTGGCAGACATATTGCTAAAAATGAAGATGCTTACCAGTATTTAGTAGAAAGCATTAGGAATTTTCCTAGCCAAGAAGAATTTGCAAATATGATTCGCAATGCAGGTTTTAAATCTGTCGGCTACAAAAATTTAAGTTTTGGGATTGCCTGCATTCATTATGCCGAAAAAATCTAGTGTAGGTTAAACATGGCTTTGTTGCGATTTATCTATTTAGGTTTATTATTTACGCGTTATAATTGCTTTTTTATATTAGGACTGCTTAACTTTAAGTGGCTGTTTTTTTTCAATGCCATATATAATAAAAATTCCTCTAAGCAAGCTCAAAGATTTGCGAAATTTTTATCTTCCGCAGGACCGGTATTTATTAAGCTGGCACAAATTATGTCAACTCGTGTAGATTTATTCAGCGAGGCTTATATTGAAGAGCTTAAAAAGTTGCGGGATAAAGTCAGTCCTGTAGATTTTAAGCAGATTGCCCGTGTAGTAGAAAACGATTTTGGCATTGCCGTTAATGAAATTTTCTTAGAAATAAATTCAGAGGCACTTGCCTCGGCTTCAGTAGCACAAGTGCATAGGGGAAAACTATTAAGCGGCGAAGATGTAATTCTTAAGGTTATTAAACCAAAAACCGCCAAACTTTTTAAGCAGGATATATCATTATTAAAAATAATTTTTTCCATACTTCAGGCTGCCTCTAAAAGAGGACAAACTTCAAAACCTCTGAAGCTAATTACTCATTTAGAAGATACCATGAAGCTAGAGCTAGACTTGCGTTTTGAGGCTGCTGCTATGGATGAACTGCGGGAAAATTTTAAAAACGAACCCACTCTTTATATTCCTAAAATTTATTGGAATTATGTAAGCAGCTCATGTCTTGTAGAAGAATTTATTAATGGAATTTCTTTAAATAAAATTGATGCTTTAAAACTTAATAACTACAATTTAGAAAAAATTACTAAAAATCTTGCGAAAATCTTTTTTTTACAAGTGCTGCGCGATGGCTATTTTCATGGCGACATGCACTCTGGGAATATTTTTATCTTGCCGGGTGAAGTAATCTGCTTTGTTGATTTCGGCATTATGGGAAGAGTATCTCCTACACTAAGAAAATATCTTTTTGATGTGTTTTTAGCTTTTGTAAATAAAAATTATAAAAAAGCAGCGGAAATTCATTTTAAAGCCGGCTGGGTATCAAGCAAATATAATGTGGATGATTTTGCCCTTGCCTGCCGCTCCATTATGGCAAAACTTTTAGATAAGCCGCAAAAAGATATTAAAATCGGCGAGCTTTTACATCAGCTTTTTATAATTGCCGGCAATTTTGAAATGGAAATTCAAGAAGATTTGCTATTGCTGCAAAAGAATCTTATGTATTTAGAAAATCTTGGCAGAAATTTAAGCCCTGAGCAAAATCTGTGGCTTATGTCTAATGAAATTATTTCAAAAAACATTGATAAAAATGCAGCTTTTAAAGAATCTGTTAAAGACAAATACTATGATTTTTTACAAGATTTAAAAAATATAAAAAATAGCTTTATGCAGAAAAATCAAATACTGCAAGAGCGTAATAATATTTTATTAAATAACTCTAAATGGGTTAAAATCTTAGTTATAATAGGGATTATTATCATTGGTCTATTAATTTTTAAATGAGGAAATATGCAAATAGATGTTAAAATAAATATTGAGGATTCTGCCAGTGATTTAGGAATTCCTGCCTATGCTACAGAAGGTTCTGCCGGAGTTGACTTAAAGGCTAATATACTCACGGATATAACCTTAAATGCAGGGCAAAGGGTTTTAATTCCCACAGGCATAGCTTGTGAGCTGCCAAAAGGGTTTGAAGCGCAGATTCGTTCCCGTTCAGGGTTAGCAATTAAAAATGGCGTGGTAGTGCTGAATTCACCGGGAACAATTGACAGCGATTATCGCGGCGAAATTAAGGTTATTTTAATTAATCACGGACATGAATCTTTTCTTATTAAAAGAGGAGATAGAATTGCCCAAATGATTATATCGCAGCATGCTAAAGCAAATTTTTTGCAAGATGCGCTGAATTCAACCCAAAGAGGTAATGGAGGATTTGGCTCAACAGGGGTTTAAATAGATTATCAGCCCTAATGCACTACTGAAGGCAAAGGTTTTAGCTCCGCAAGGTTAAGAGGATGAATGTTTAATAAATTACTGAATGTTTTTTTTCGCAGTTATTTTTATAGGAAATTATTTTTAAATAAAAAATTCAATTTATTTGAAAGCTCTATAGATTTGTCTATTTTTGATAGTATTAATTATACTGGATACTCTATTTTATATGATGAAATTGATGTTTTTGGTAAAAAATATACTATCAAAGAATTTCTAAATATTAAAATTCTATCTCCTGCAGTGTTAGAATATCTGCATAGTTTTTTTTGGCTGTCTAATTTAAAAGCCCTTTCTACACCACAGGCATCTATTAAGGCTTATAGCTTGATTGATGCTTGGAGCTCAAAATTTAAAAACTTTAATGCCGTAGTTTATAATGAAGAAATACTAGCCGAGCGGGTTTTTCATTTAACTACTTATGGTGCTTTTGTTATAAAAGATAAAGATGATATTCAAAAGGCAAAAATTAAAGCCATTGTTAATGCTAATGTTAATCATTTAATAAATTTATATAGCCTTCATAAATTTAAACTTTATAAAATGAAAAACAAACTGAAAATTTCTAAGGCTTTGCTTGCGGTAATTTTTTCTAGTAAGCCCGCTTACTTAAATAAAAAGCATATTGTAGAAAAGTTAATAAAAAATGTTGAATTAGATATTAAAGAAAATATCTTTAATGATGGCGGGCATATTTCAAGAAATCCTAGTTTGGCTTTGGCTTATTTAGAAAATTTGCTGCAGGTATATTATATTATTAAAGATAAGGACGGCTATAATATTGATTTTATCCGCACAACCATTGATAGAATCTCTCTTTTTATTAGAAGCATGCGCCATCCTGACGGTCGGCTAGCCATATTTAACGGCGGATACGAATCTACAAAAATAAAAATAGATTATCTTTTAGCGCTTAGCAATGTTTCTACAAAGCCGTCTATGGTTTTAAGAGACAGCGGTTATACGAAGTTGATTGCAGCTAATACTTCAATAATTTTTGATGTCGGTGCTAGGGTAAAAAATAATAATTCTCTATTATCTTGCGAATTGGTTATTAATAATAAAAAAATTATCACAAACTTGGGCAATAATATTTTTGATGTGAATTATCCGTTTTTAAACAATGAACAAATGGCAAGAATGTATAATTCGTGCTTGGTATTAAAGATTAATAATAGAATATTATCATTTGATTTAAATGAATCTAATTTAAAAATTGAGCGAAGATATGAAGATAATTGGGATATTATTAAGTTTGTTTATACCGGCTTTAAAAATCTAGGCATAACCTACTATAGAACTATCTATGTTTCAAAAAAAGACTACACCTGCATTTTAGGTGAAGACATGATTTCCCTAGAGAAAAAATCAGAAACCATTATTCAAGAAGCGTTTTTAAGATTTCATCTATCTCCAGAGATTAAATCTGTAGAATTATATAAAAAATCTAAGGTGGTTTTATTTCCTCTTGATGGGCATAGATATATTCTATCTTCAAGCGATAACAAAGTTAATTTGTCTAAAAATATTTATTCGGCAATTGAGGGTGAACTTATCAATTGCTACACTATAGATATTCCCTTTAATTTGAATAATAAAATTATTAAAAATGAATGGAGCATTGCTATGGAAGACGATATGAAAAAGTTTTCTGCAATGAGAGATACAGTTAGAATCTTAACAGTGGTAGATATGCAGAATTCATTTTTAAAAGAAAACGGCAGGCTAAGCGTAAAAAATGCTAGTTCTTTAATTTCTAAAGCTAATAATTTTTTTAATGCCTTAGATAATAATTTTTTTGAAGCAATTATTTTTACTCAAGATACGCATTTTGCTAATGAATATAAAAATTCCCAAGAAGCAGAAAGCTTTCCTTTGCATTGTGAATTTAATACTGAAGATTGGCAAATGGCTTTGAATATGGAAAGTTTTAAAGAGAAACCTCAAGTTTATAAACTTTATAAAAATAAATTTGATATGTGGGGCAGTGAAATTAACCGTAATAATAACATAGGGCTTGATTTCAAAAATTACTCTGTTTATAAAAATTTATATAAAATATTAGATATTAATGATGATGTAATTTTTGAAAGCATGGAAGATTTTCTTCTTACTTATAAAAATAAAAAAGTAGAAATTTACATAATGGGGGTAGCGTCAGATTATTGTGTTAAATATGCAATTGACGGCTATTTGAAAAAAGGATTTAATGTGGCGATTATTCAAGATTTAACTTGCGGCATAAACAAGGAAATTATTGATGTTATAAAGGATGATTATGCTAAAGGCTCTGATCTTTTAAATATTAAATTAGTTAAAGCAAGCAATTTATAAGGGAGTGCTTGCAGTTATTAAAAAATTTATTATAATTAAATTATATTTAACTTAGAGGATTCTATATTGAAAGAACCAAGAACTAGAAGAAGCAGAAGAAGCAGCCAAAACTTAGACAGTCTTATAGGCTCATCTGGAGAGTTTGATATTGACAGCATATTGGGTGAGGCAGATTCTGACGCCTCTTCACTAGAAGATGTTTTTAGAAGAAAAACTAATAACCCTTTTGATAACAGCGCAGTTTTTCAAAAAGCTGTGGAAGAAAACGAGCTGGAAGAATTAGCAAGAAGAGATACGAATATTGTTTATGCCACAGGATACAGCATTCATCTGCTAACTCCTTATATTCTTACGGTTGCTGCAATTGCATTGGGGTTCATTATTACAGATAAATATTTTTTTAATATTGTTGAATATCTATCACAGGATATTAGATACAAATTACCGGCATATGGCATTCTTACTCTAGCGCTAGTAGTGTTTACATGGTTTTTTATTAAAAGATGTTTTGACTATATAAATTTTGTAATGTCTATGACTAAATACAAACTTATCTATGGTTTGAAGTTTCTTAAAAAGAAAAATGAAATTACGCTTTTCTCTGTAGCTGAAGCCTTAATAAAAAGGGGGATTTTTGGTTATATTTTAAATTATGGCACTTTAATTTTTTTCACAAATACTAGAAGAAAATATGTTTTTGATAAAATACATGGTGCGCGCTATATCTATGAAATTATCCAAGAATTACAGCATGGAGAAAGCAGAGGGCTAGAACAAAATGAAACCATTACAAATATCCTTAGCGGCGGTAAAGGGAATGGAGAATTTGATGATAAGAAATCTCAAAAAAATGATTCTGATACTGTAGATTTTAACGATTTAAGCAGTTTAGGTTTTTCTCAAGAAGAGCTGATGGAATTTGGCTTGCTTCCTAAAGCAAAAAGGCAGGCGGAAGAAAACAAAGGACCTTTTAGCGACGACGAAGATGATGTTAAAGATTCTGCCGCAAGTGTAGAGCATGAAGTTGAGGCTGAATCTGTAAGCCATAACGAAAGATCTCGCGGGTCAAGAAGATCGCACAGAGAAAGTCAAGAGTCCTCTTCTAGCAGTAGCGGAGCAAGACCAGTGAGAAGAAGATAACAATAGGCTTTAACTATGCCGGAACTGCCTGAAGTAGAAAATACCCGTCTTTCGCTTTTACCGCTTAAAGATAGCAAAATAGTTAGTGTTTATAGTGATGGTAAAAAACTCCGCCAAGAGATTCCTAAAAATCTTAACAAAGTTGTTAATTCCACAGTATTAGATATAAAAAGGAAAGCAAAATATCTGCTTTTTCATCTTTCTAATCAAAAAACCATAATTGCCCATTTAGGAATGAGCGGTAAATTTTCTTATTCGCAAGAAACAAATATTGCTAAGCACGACCATGTGATTTTATATTTTGAAAATATGTTTAATTTAAAATATAACGATCCTCGCCGGTTTGGAATCTTTTGTTTAGAAGATACGGCAGATGTTATGCAAAAATTTTTTTCACATATGGGGGTTGATGCCATAGAGAAAGAATTTACCGCCGATTATTTATTAAACAAAGTGCACAAAATATCTTCTAATATTAAAAATACTCTGCTTAATCAAGAAATAGTTGCCGGAATTGGCAATATTTATGCCAGCGAAGCGCTTTTTGCAGCTAAAATTAATCCAAAAAGAGATGCGAATTCTTTAAGTTTAATTGAGGCAGAAGTTTTAGTAAATGCAATTAAAGAAATTCTTCAAAAGTCTATTGTTCTTGGCGGTTCTACGCTTAAAGATTATCGTAAAGCTGATGGAGAAGCAGGAGATTTTCAAAACCACTTTTTAGTATATTCTAAAGAAAATCAACCTTGCCGGCACGATGGCTGTAATGGCACTATTAAAAAAATTACCCAAAACGGACGCTCTACTTTTTACTGTCCTCTTTCACAGAAGTAATTTGCATCCCGCCTCATTTTTTTACAAATAACAAAAGATTTCTTTACGAATCTTAAAAATTTATCTATACTGTATTTAGTCCTTAGATAAGGTAAGGTGATATATGGGAGGCATTAAATTAAGTCCTCCCATTTTCATATATAGAGAAGTAAAAAATTGAAAGTTTATAAAACAATAAAAGAGCAAATTAATCTTCTTGAAAGTAGGGATTTAATAATTAATAATAAAGATTTTGCTGAAAATCTTCTCGGTAATGTTTCTTACTATAGGCTTGTTGCTTATAGACACGATACTCCATTTTATGATAAAAACTCAAAAAAATATAATAATAACGCCACCATAGAAGATTTAAAAAAAATTTATGAACAAGATAATTTTTATAAATCGCTTTTATATTATATTTTGCAAATGATAGAGGTTTCTTTTAGAACGCAGCTTATTTACAATTTTTCTAAAAATGATTCTTATTTCTATATAAAAGAAGATAATTTTAAGTTCACAGGTAAAGGTAGCGATAAAAGAAAAACAGAATTTTTTAATAAAATCTGTAGGGCAGTTAGGAATGATAACAATATACATATTTGTTTTTATCAAGAGCAACATGATGTAGAAGTAGAAGAAAATAAACTTGATGAACATTGTAATTATCGTAAAGATAATTGCAAAACTTCTTATACTAAATGCAACTGTAAGCCAGAATCTTGGGTAGCATTTGAAGATTTTGATTTTGGAACATTAATTGAATTATATTCAAAATTAAATGACGATATTTATAAAACAGAAAAGGAAGTGGTTGCTAAATTTTTTGGAGTAGAAAAAGCTAAATATTTAACCCAAATTTTAGAAGATATAAGAAGAACTAGGAATATAGTAGCTCATCACGATAAGATTATATCACGCTACTCTTTTAAGGAGTCGTGTTCTATTAAGTTTTTAAAACAATACTATCTTAATAATCATAATCAAGAAATAGTATCTTTATTAGATAAAGAAATACAATTAAATACAGATAAAAGAAAAAACAATGTAAATCAAAGAATAACTACTAGGCAAAGTTCAACATTCCTACCTTATTTTTTGGTTATTAAATATTTTTTAGATGTGTTGTATTCACAAGGGCTAATCTTAGAGCATTTAGGGTTAGATAAAGATATAGTTCAAGAATTTTTAGATATTTCTAAAGATAGTCATTACAAAGATTTTTTATCGCTTGATGGTTTAAGCGATAATGTTTTTATACTGCAAAATCTTAATATAAATAAAAATTAAGATTATTTCCACAAATCATAAAAATGGTGCAGTGCCCCATTGCCTTGTCCCATTTTTAAAATATCAGCCTTTTTAAGGGCATGAAACACATAGGTTTTAGCATTTTTGCAGGCAGTTAAGCTATCATTGCCTAAAGAAATATAGCTCGCAATTGCAGCAGAAATGGTGCATCCGGTGCCATGAGTATTAGAGGTGGCTATTCTTTTTGAATTCAGCCATAAGGAGTTATTTTTATTATCTGTATAAAAATCGTTTGAATTTTCATTCTCTAAATGACCGCCTTTAAGAAGAATTGCTCCAGCTCCCATCTGCAGCAGTATTTTTCCAGCTAGTTCCATTTCCTTAATGGTATTGATTTCTTTATTCAGCAAAACGGAAGCTTCTGGTAAATTAGGGGTTATGACAGTTGCCTGCGGTATTAAATACTCTTTAATGCTGCTGATAGCTTCTGGCAATAGTAAATTATCGCCGCTTTTAGCTACCATTACGGGATCTAAAACTATGGGGATTCCTTTAGCATTTTTTTCTAAGAATTCAGCAACAATCTTAATAATTTCTGTATTAAACAGCATTCCTATTTTTATAGCACTAGGAATTACATCCTCAAACATGCAGTTTAACTGCTTTTCTATAATATAAGGAGGGATTTCGTAAATTTTCTGCACTCCCTTAGTATTTTGTATGGGTAAACTTGTAAGCACAGTCAAGCCATAGCAATGCAGAGCTGAAAAAGTTTTTAAATCGGCTTGCAAGCCAGCGCCGCAGCTGCCGTCAAAGCCAGCAATGCTTAATACTTTCGGTGGAGTTTGATAGTTATTTTCCATAATATATTTCCTTAATTTTATCTAAAGGCTGTTCAAATAATGTATCTATAAATTTTGTTTTAAAACTGGCGGGTGATTGAGCTTTTTGATAAGCTATTTCGGCACAAATGGTATAATATAAAACAGCTAGTCTAGCTGCTTCAAAATAATTATTTGAAACTGCTGTAAAAGCTGCGGTAATTCCGCCTAAGCTGCAGCCCATGCCGGTAATTTTACTCATTATTTCACTGCCGAAAGATAGGCTGGCATTTTGACTGTTATCAACAATAAAATCAGTCTTACCGCTTATGCTTATACAAATATTATGCGCTTTCACAATTTCCATAGCGATATTTTTAGCTGATTCAACACTGTAAGAGCTTTCTACGCCTAAAGATTGTTCAAGATTTTTTTGTAAAGAAATAATTTCTGAAGCATTGCCCCTAACAATATCTACGGATTTTAAAATACCTCTTACAAAGTTAGTTCGTAGTTCTGTTGCCCCGCTGCCTACAGGATCTAAGATTATAGGAATATTGTATGTTTTAGCAGAAGCTATAGCAGATTCTGCCATAACTATAAAATCTTTATTAAGAGTGCCGATATTAATATATAAAGCCTTAGATAGTTTTATTAAATCGTCTGTTTCTTCAGGCGAACAACTAACAATTGGAGCAGCGCCAATACTTAGCAAAGCGTTGCAGATAAAATCTACGCTAACTATATTGGTTAAGCAGCAGACCATTGGTTTATTTTTTTTAATATTCTGCAGGTAATAGCTTATTTTTTCCATGATGTTTTCTCTAAGGCTTGATTAAATTTAGCGATAGCTGCATCTAAATTTTGGGAATCATGCAGTGCAGAAATAACTGCTACACCTGCTGCCCCATTTGCTATAATTGAGTCAGCGTTATTTTCGTCAATACCGCCAATGGCAATTACCGGATGAATGGATTTTTTACACATATCAGCTAAGCCATTTAATCCCCATATTTTTTTAATATTATTTTTACTTTTTGTAGGGAATACAGCACTGCAGGCGACATAATCAACATTTAATTGATTGGCTGTATCTATTTGCGGGTAATCTTCTAAAGATAAACCGATAATCTTCTTATCGCCCAATATTTTACGAGCAACCGATACATCAGTATCATTTTGCCCTAAATGAACGCCGTCGGCATTAACTTCTTTAGCTAAATTAAGATTATCATTAATTATTAAAGGAACATTATAGGGCTGCAATAACTTTTTTAAATCAAGAGCAAAATCTATGGATTCCTTAGTGATATGTTTTTCTCTAAACTGAATGCAGTTTACGCCAAGACGGACTGCTTTAGAGATAAAACTTAAATAATCTCCGTTAAAGCTATGTCTTTGGGTAAGCATCATGAAATTAAAAATCATTCTTCCTCCGCTAGTATTAACTAGATCAGGTTATAAGGGTATTTCTCAGCTCGTTTTTACACAAGCACCCCTGTTGATGTATTATTAAGTATATAATATAAAAATTTAGTATTGTCAAAATACTAATTATAGTATAATAATTAGATGTGTTAATTTAATTAAAGGATTATAATGGCAAATACAGAAAGTGCTAAAAAAAGAATTCGTCAAGATGATAAAAAAACTCAAAGAAACAAAGCTAGAATGAATAGACTTAGAACAGCAGTTCGTCGGGTGGAAGATTTACTGAAAAATGGTAAAAAAACTGAAGCTGAAGCTGCTTTCATTTCAGCGCAGTCAGTAATTGCTGAAACTGCACAAAAAGGAACTATCCATAAAAATGCTGCCAGCCGTAAAATTTCAAGATTATCTCTTCGGGTAAAAAAATCATCTTAATTTTTACCGTTTGAGCATGCTATGACAGAACCTTCTATCATTGAAAAAAATTTCAATTGGGAGTTTTTTTTATCGCACCTAGAGAATCATCTAAACGATAAGCTATCTTTTGAAAGTTGGATTAAACCCTTAGAATTTAATAAGTGTGATGGCGGGCTTTTAGTTATTAATGCCCCGTCAAAATTTATTAAAGATTGGGTTTTAAATTCATTTTCTGCAAACATTATGGAGGTGCTGGCGGTTAATTATCCAATGGTTAAAAATATTGAAATTATCGTTTCAACTTTTTCAAATGCAGAAGATGTTTTAGATTTATATGAAATTATTAATCAAAAAATTGATCAGAGTTCTTTTGATGCAAAGTATTTCCATGAAAATGTGGGGATTCCTTTAAACGAACAATATACTTTTGAAAATTTCGTAGTAGGCAAACCTAATGAATTTGCCTATGAAGCATCTTTAAAGGTTGCACGCGACGATAATACTCAGTTAAATAATCCTTTGTTTTTATATGGCGGCGTAGGTTTAGGTAAAACCCATTTAATGCACTCAATTGCTTGGGAAATTACCAATCTTAGCAACCGTAAATTTTTATATTTAACTGCCGAAAAATATACATCAATGTATATTACTTCTCTAAGAGAGCATACTACGGATAGCTTTAGGGAAGTTTGCCGATCTCCCGATGTATTAATGATTGATGATATTCAATTTATTAGCGGTAAAGAGGCAACTCAGGAAGAATTTTTTAACACCTTCAACGATTTATATTCACGCGGTAAGCAAATAATTATCTCTGCCGATAGACCTCCCAGCGAGCTGGATAGAGTAGAAGAAAGAATTACCTCGCGTTTAAATGCTGGACTTTCTATAAATATTCACGCAACTACCTATGAATTAAGAGTGGGAATTTTAGAATCTAAAGCAAAAATTATTGGAGTTAAACTGCCGCCAGATGTGCTGAATTTTTTAGCCCATACTATTACCTCTAATGTTAGAGAATTAGAAGGAGCGTTAAAAAGAGTAATTTCTTACCATCGTGTGGTTAATGTAAAAATTGATTTAGATATGGCGATGTCTGTGCTGGAAGATATTCTTAAACATAAAAATAAAATTATTAACATTGAAGCCATTCAAAAAAAAGTAGCAGAGCATTATAAAGTTAAACTGGCAGATATGAGCTCGCCGAAAAAAGATAAGCATACCGCTCATGTGCGGCAAATCGCCATGTTCATTGCCAAACAGCTAACCAGCAACTCATTGCCGGAAATTGGCAGAAAATTTGGTGGACGCGACCACACCACCGTCATGTATGCCGTTAATAAAATCTCTAAACAAATACTAGAAGATGCTAACCTAGAAGATGAAATTAATCTTTTAATTAGAATTATCCAACAGGGTTAGGTTGTTTTTAATTTGCCTATCTATCTTTAGCGGAACTAAAGCAAAAAATCATTGAATTAATTCCATATCTAAAGTAAAATTTAATACAGGAAAAATTACCTAAAGGGAAAACATGAAATTTGTTATAAATGTGGCACAGCTTAGTAAAGCCTTAGATAATGTGCAAGGTGTTGTTGATAAAAGAAATATAACTCCAATTTTATCTAACATTAGAATAAGCAGCACAGACGATAAATTAATCATCAATGCTACGGATATGGATTTAGATATTGTGGAAATTCTCCATATTACGCCAAGCGAAAATGGCTCTACCACTGCTCCGGCTTTTCTTTTAAGTGAAACTATTAAAAGACTGCCGTCTAATGCTAATGTGGAAATATCTTTAGTTGAAGATAAACTTAATGTTTTGTGCGGCAAATTTAAAGGCACGCTTAGCACGCTTCCGGTAGATGATTTTCCGATTATCCAAACTGATAATCTGCCTTCTACCCTAAAAATTAAAAAGGAAGATTTCAAAAAACTTATGGAAAATACTAAGTTTGCCATTTCTACCGATGAAACTAGATATTATCTCAATGGAGTTTATCTACACACCACTAAAAACAATCAAGAACAGCCTATTCTGCGGGCAGTATCAACCGATGGACATAGATTAGCTCTTGCCGAATCTGTATGCAGCGAGAATATTAAAATTGAAGAGGGAATAATTATTCCTAAAAAAGCGGTTGAGGAAATCTCTAAACTTATAGATAAAGTGAATGACGAAGAATTAGAAATTTCTTGCAGCAGTTCAAGAATCTGTTTTAAGTTCCCGAATATTATTTTAACCTCAAAACTTATTGACGGCAATTTCCCTAATTACGACAGGGTAATTCCTAAAGATAACGATAAAATTTTAGAAGTGAACCGTGATGAATTTGTAAAAGCCATAGATTTAGTATCTATGTATTCTGATGATAAATTAAAATTTGTTAAAATTAATTTAGACGGCAACAAAATGATTCTTAGTGCCGATAAAAATGTAGGAGATGCTAACCAAGAGCTAGAAATTATCCGCGCTATAGAGCCTATAAGTATTTGTTTTAACGCCAAATATATTAAAGAAATCTGCAGTTTAATCTCTACAGAAAATGTTTTGCTGCAATTGCAGAATGAAACTTCGCCAGCTCTTGTTAAACAAGTTGGCGACAGCAGCGAACTTTTTGTAATTATGCCAATGCGTTTGTAATAGCAAAGGCTAATAAACATTTTTTATGAGTAATATTAATTCGTATTTTATTAGCCGACTGGTATTAAATACTTTTAGGAATTATCAGCATACTGACTTTAATTTTAACAACCGTTCCCATATTATTTACGGCGAAAACGGTGCAGGCAAAACGAATATTCTTGAAGGGGTATCCCTGTTAAGTGCTGGTCGGGGCTTGCGGTCGGCTGCTGTTGAAGAAGTTATTAAAAATGGTTGTAATGTTTCTGGTGTTGAGGGAAGAATCACTAGCCTTTTAGGTGAGTATGATTTAAATTTAAGCATTGATTTTGCAGCAGACACCCAGTCTTATAAAAAAAAATATTTTTTAGATGGCAACCAGCTGAAAAATAAAAATCTGCTAGATTACTATTTAAGCTGCCTATGGCTGATTCCGCAAATGGATAACTTCTTTCTGCAGGATAACTCCCTTAAAAGAAAATTTATTGATAGGCTGATTTTTAACTTTGATAAATCACATTTAACTAGGCTGAATGAACACGATAAATTAATCCGCGAAAGAAACAAAATTCTTTCTCAGCAAGGCTTTAATAGCAAATGGCTAGATTTAATAGAAGAAAAATTAGTAGAAATTACTGTGCCGCTGGTGGTATCAAGGTTAGATTTTCTTAATAGTCTTAATGAATTTACTATAAAAGATAATAAATATCCTCTGCAATTAACTTTTATCGGTGAAATTGAAGATTTACTGCTATTGCATACATATTCATTAAAAGTAGAAAATATTTTAAAGGAAACCATCAAAGAAAACCGCAAAAACGATTTAATAATAGGACAAACATCAATTTCTGCCCATAAAAGCAAACTGCTATGCAAATATATAGCAGCAAATAGCGGGGCAGAAAACTCCTCTACAGGAGAGCAAAAAATGATGCTGATTAGTATTATTATTGCTTTTATTAAATTATTGAAAAGCATTAAACAAATTAGTCCAATTTTATTATTAGATGAACTTAATGTGCATCTTGATAAAAATAACACAGAATATGTGATAGAAAAAATTATGCAGTTTGGTTCGCAGGTTTTTATAACCACTACCAATCAAGAAATTTTTGCAGATTTTCAAGAAAAATTTGAATTTTTAAAACTAAATTAAAAAGAAAATAGCAGTATTTAAAAATATTGCCAAATAATTAAGCTGCATTCGCTTTACTAAAAGGAGAGCAAACATTATGACATCAGCTAATACTTTACACAAGCCCGATGAAGAGAGTTTTTATAAGCGATATTTTGTTATTGTAATTCCGCTGATATTGCAGCAGTTCATATCTATCTCACTGAATTTTGTAGATAATATCATGGTTGGGCAGCTGGGTGAAGCTAACATTGCCGCTGTAGGAGTGGCTAATAAGCTATATTTTGTGTATATTCTAATGCTTTTTGGTGCATTAGGCGGGGCAAGCATATTTTTAGCCCAGTATTACGGTAAAAAAGATTTCCGCAATTTCCGCAGAGTTTTTGCTATCAGTATAATTGTGTCAATATGTTTTGGCGGACTTTTTGCTCCTTTTGCTATAATATTTGCAGAAAATTTTATGGAGTTATTCTCTGCAGACAACGAGGTAATTACTATCGGCACCGGATTTTTACAAATTATTGCTATTGCTTTTCCTATCAATGCCGTATCTATTGCCATTGCTACATCGCTGCGGTCTATGGGAAAAACTAAACAAGCTCTTTATATTGTGGTGATAGCAACCATTGTTAATACTATTTTAAATTATGGTTTAATTTATGGAAATTTAGGATTGCCAAGACTAGAGGCAAAAGGATCGGCTATTGCTACCCTAATTGCCAGAACTGTAGAATTTGGTGTATGTGTATACTTCTTTTTTAATAAAAAATATCAAATGAAAACCGCATTTAAGAAATATTTCGGTTTTCCTAAAGACAAAATTAATTCCCTTATTAAAATTTCCATTCCAGTGTTTTTTACTGAAACCGTATGGGTAGTGGCAACCACAGTTTTATATATTGCTTATGGCTATTTAGGAACTTATGCTTTGGCAAGCGTGAATATTGCAGAATTAGTAATTAATGCTGGATCTATTATATTTTTCGGCATTGCTGTTGGTGCTAATATTTTAGTAGCCCAAACCATCGGAGCAAATAAACTTGATGAAGCCTTTGATATGTCTAAGAAAATTCTGCGCATGGCGTTTATTATATCTTTTGCCGTAAGTGTATTGGCTTTATTATTTAGGGGAGAAATTCTTAAAGCCTACTCTTTAACTCCTGAAGCTATCGTCCTAACCGATAAGGTTTTAATTGCTTTTTCCATAGCCATGTTTTTTAAATTTATTAACTGGACGGTGATTGTCGGCATATTAAGGGCAGGCGGCGATACCAAAGTAGCGTTCTTTATTGATGCTATTCCGGTGGTTTTTATAGCCATTCCCCTGGCTTTCTTTAGTGCAGTGGTTTTAAATTTAGAAGTTTATTGGGTGGTTTTAATTGCCAATATTGAAGAAGTGGTAAAATGTTTTATTGCTATATGGCGCTTTAAAACTAAAAAGTGGATTAAAAATTTAACTTAAAAAAATCATAAATTATGCTATAATAATACGTTGAAAAAATTAATATTTAAGTGAGAAAAAATGGCAGAAGATCAAAATGACAATTCTTATGATTCAAGTGCAATTAAGGTTTTAAAAGGACTGGATGCAGTTCGTAAAAGACCGGGCATGTATATAGGCGATACCGACGATGGTTCGGGGTTGCATCACATGGTTTATGAGGTTGTTGATAACGCCATAGATGAAAGCCTTGCCGGACATGCAGATCGCATTATTGTTAGTCTTAATGCCGATGGTAGCGTAAGTGTTGACGATAATGGTCGCGGTATTCCTGTAGATATTCATAAAGAAGAGGGCATATCGGCGGCAGAAGTAATTATGACTCAACTGCATGCCGGCGGTAAATTTGATCAAAATTCCTATAAGGTATCCGGCGGATTGCATGGTGTGGGGGTTTCGGTTGTTAATGCCCTGTCTGATTATCTTAATCTTAATATTTATAAAGATGGACGGGAATACTTTGTGCGCTTTAAGCTAGGAGTAGCAGAAGCGCCATTAAAAGAAATTGGTGAAGCTCCTTTAAATGCTGATGGCACACACAAAAGAGGAACAGTGGTAACTTTTTGGGCAGCGCCAAGCATTTTCAAAAATATTGAATATAATATAAAAACCCTAGAGCGCAGACTTAGGGAATTAGCTTTCTTAAATTCTAATGTTAGGATAGAGTTAATAGATAATCGCGGTGTAAACCCAGAAATTACCAATTTGCACTACGAGGGCGGATTGGTTGAGTTTGTAAAGTATTTAGATAAATCTAAAAATCCTTTGCATAAAGAAACCGTTTATTTTAAAGCTGAAAAAGATGGCATTACGGCAGAGGTAGCATTGCAGTGGAATGATTCCTATCATGAAAATACACTTTGCTTTACTAACAATATTCCGCAGAAAGATGGTGGCACGCATTTGGCAGGATTTCGTTCGGCGCTAACAAGAAGCATCAACAACCTAATGAATGCAGTAAACACTGGCAAAAAAGCAATTAAAATCGATATTACCGGCGATGACGCTAGAGAGGGTTTAACCTGCATAGTTTCGGTAAAAGTGCCGGATCCAAAATTTTCTTCTCAAACTAAAGATAAATTAGTTTCTTCGGAAGTGCGTCCGGTGGTAGAAAATATCACTGCAGAAAGATTAGCCATGTGGTTTGAAGAAAACCCTAATGAAGCTAAGGCAGTTGTCGGCAAAATTATTGAAGCAGCCTCTGCCCGCGAAGCTGCCCGTAAAGCCCGCGAGCTTACTCGTAAAAAAACCTCACTTGATCCGGCAAGTTTGCCTGGCAAATTAGCAAACTGTTCAGAAAAAGACCCGGCTGTTTGCGAATTATTTATAGTAGAGGGTGATTCTGCGGGTGGATCGGCAAAACAAGGGCGCAATCGTAAAAATCAGGCAGTGCTGCCTTTACGCGGTAAAATTTTAAATGTGGAAAAAGCTAGATTTGATAAAATCCTTAGCTCAGCAGAAATCGGCACATTAATAACTGCGCTTGGCACAGGCGTGGGCGGCGACGAATTTGATATTGAAAAAGCCCGCTATCATAAAATTATTATCATGACTGATGCTGATGTTGACGGTTCGCATATTAGAACGCTTTTATTGACGCTTTTTTATCGGCAAATGCCAGAGTTGCTGCAAAAAGGCTATATTTATGTAGCTCAGCCGCCTTTATATAAAACTAAAAGAGGCAACTCTGAGGTGTATCATAAAACTCAAGAAAGTTTAGACGATTTCTTATTTAATTTAAGTTTAGATGAAGGTGCAACCCTTACTTTAGCCGATGGTTCTAAAATCAGCGGACGCGATTTATCAGTAATTATTAACACTTCTAAGAAAGTGGCAAAAATTATCGGTGAAATTGAAACACCCGCTTCCCAAGAAATTTTAGAAAATCTTGCCATAGGCGGAGCTTTTAATGCTAAAGTTTTTGAAGATGAAAGTTTAGCATCTGAAGTTGTGGTAAATTTAAAAGAGAAACTTAACTCTCAAGAAAGTGAATTTAACAAAACTTGGGACGCTTTAATTGCCGATAATAAGCTGGTTGTTTCCAAAGCTAATCGCGGTGTTGCTGAAAAATACGAGTTTGATGCCAAACTATTAGGCAGTATGGCTTCGCAGAATCTTAATAATATGCACATTGCACTGAAAAATTATTTCAGCAATACTTCAATTTTAAGTATTAAAGATGTGGAAACCCCTATTTACGGTCCTATTTCAATGTTGAAAGCTCTTTTAGAAAACTCTAAAAAAGGTTTGTATCTGCAAAGATATAAAGGATTAGGAGAAATGAATCCCGAACAATTGTGGGAAACTACATTAGATCCGAACTCTCGTTCGCTTATTCAAATTACGGTTGATAATGCCGAAATGGCAGATGAAATTTTTACGACACTAATGGGTGATGTGGTTGAGCCGCGCAAAGAGTTTATTCAGCAGAATGCTTTAAATGTTGATAATTTGGATGTGTAGATCTTCATGCTGCTTGTTTAAACAGCATGAGCTATTCAGTCATGCCGTGCTCGACACGGCATCCATTTACTGCAAATAAGAAGATTTTAAGGTAATCTCATGTTAAAAACTTATATAAAATTCTTTATAGCTTTTATTTTACTATTGTTTATTGCATCTTGCAGCACTAAAACTATAGATAACAAAGAAAAAATTATGAAAGCAATTCCTAAAAGCAAAAAACAGAATGATAACCAAAGATTTGGCGCATGGGTTTTTTCTAAAGAAGCGGACCGCTGTTATATCTATTCTTTCCCTGTAAGTTCTTATGGTTTTTATTTAGAAAGAAATATCCACTATATCCAAATTAATGATAAAAAAGAAATCTCTGTGTTAGGGGGGCTGCCTTATAAAAATGGTATTCGTGTAAAAATTGATATTGCCGATATTAACATATTTTTAGAAACCGTTGATAATAAGGCATGGGCGAAAGATGAAGATTTTATTATCAATTATTTTTTAGACCACGAAGATAGTATCTTCTTTATTTATAACGAATTCACTGATACCGATAATAAAGATTATTCTGCTGTTGATAAATATACCATGCAGGGCTTTACAGCTGCTTGGCAGTATATGAACGATAACTGTAAAGTCTTGCCTTTAGATAAAACTGAGGATAAGCAAAAACAGTAGTAGAGTAAAGAGAATATTGTTTTACAAAACTTCTAAGATTTTGTTATAATAGCATATTTATGAATTTGCTTAGTCCACCAGTTAGATTTAAAATAGAAATCTTTTTTTCGTAAAATATATTTATGCCAAAACCAACGAACTCTTTTTTCAAAGGAATTGGTAAGATGACCAAAATTAAGAATATAAAATTTTGCTAGTTTATATTTTTGCATATATCTTGGGTCTATGAAGTCTTCCAAATATGGATAATAATTTAATATTCCCCTTGATGTTAAGTGTTTGCGTTTAAATCCCTGTAAAACATAAGGTTTTTGAGATACAAAGTGAATAATTTTTGTAGAGGAGGATATATCTTTGGATAATCTTCTTGTGGTATTAATATATTTATCGGGTGCTTGCTGCACTTTTCCTTTATATGTATGGATAATAAATTGCTCTTCATTTAGCTTGGGGTTTAAAGTAAATTGCCGCTTAAATTCCTCTAAGATATTATCATTTCTTAAATCCTTAAGATTTATTAGCATTACGCCTACACAATTATCATCTACACAAAATAGATTGTTTCCCATATTGGTTTCAAAAAAATCTTTAATATTTCCCAGCACTAAAACATTGGTATCTAAATGAAGAATTCTATCAACATTAGGGAGTATTTGCGGCAGAAATAATTTAAAATATATCTCTTTAGACCAGTGCATTCTTTCTGGCAGCTGCTTTATTATTTCAAATGCCGAAATATCTATAAGATGAATTTTAAAATTATTAAATTGATTTAGAGGAAATTTATTGCAAATATCTGCTATTTCATCTTGATTTAAACAGGCATTATGAAGAAAAAAACACTCTACCCCCCCCCTTCAATTTAGAGTTGTTTTTTAGAAGGGAGTATAAAGTAATCATAGCAAATAACAAATATTCTCGGTTTATAGAAAAGGTTATATTCATTTTTTACCTGTTAGCCTCAAAAAAAGTTAGAATATTATTGATAAAATCTTCATTGCATTTTTCAACATCTGCCATAGTCCAATCGCCTTGTTTGCTGGCCAATTCTTTAGCTTTTAGAGATTTTGAATTTTTATAACCATCTTTTTTGTAGTTAAAACTTGAGTATTGGAGTGATTTGTTTATACTCTCTTCTAATAGAATTTTGTTGCCAAACATATTCATAGCTTTGTCAGCATCTTCTTTTTGCCAATTTGTAAAATTTGCTTTTTCCCATTTTTTTGGCAGTATATGTTCTATATTTAAGCTATCCGTTAATTTTGCTTGGTTATTATTGGAGTAAGCATTTAGTAAAAGCAAGGCAAAAGTTAGTTTGCCCTTGTTAAAATCATTCAACCTATTTTTTATATTTTCTAAATCTTCTTGTGGAAAATTAACAGCTTCGCCTTTCCATATATTTACACATAATTTAAAAATATCATTTTTAACGGCATTAACTGTTGGATTATTAATGAATCTTGTAAGCAAAAAAGTAATAAATTTTTTCTGAAAAACTAAAAATTCTTCATTAAAATTAGGGTTGTTCTTATTTTTTAGATAAAATAAGCTAATAGGATGTTTCCAATAATCATTAGCATAACTATATAAAACTTGAATCTGTTTCCAATTTTCTTCTGTAAAATCTACAGGGATAGATTCTGCTTTGAATTCTCCGCCTGTGTGCAAGTATTGCCAAAATTCCACTAATTCTAAAAGATTAGGCATTATGGTTATATTTAAAATATCAGAATTATTTTTTTTGTAAAAATCTCTTAGATTGATTTCTTTTGAGGTATCATTGGTTTCAGCTCTAACTACATGGGAATATAGCCTAAATATACCGGTAATACCCATTCCGGCTTTTTCACAAATAGATGTTAAATTTTTCCAGTCTTCTATGAAATCATTTTTATTTTCTTCTTCCGTAATATTTCTATAAATTGTGGCTTTAAAAATATCGGCATCCTCTAGTGGCAGCCCCCTGTCATTTAGCGTTTCAAAAATCTTTAATGCTGTATCTTCTTTATCGCACTCAATTGGCAGAACTACACATCTTTCTAAAACAAATAAGCATACATCCTGCCATTTTTCTGGATTAGTTTCAGCATATTTATTTAAGGCTGATAAGAAATAACTATAATTTTTGGAGTAATTATCTCTGGCATTATCTTTAGCTTTTCCGTTTGTGAGAATGCTATCAAATATCTCAATCTTATCTTCAAGAGCTACTAAAGATTGCAATTTATTATTATTTAAAAATACTTCATCTGATAATTTATCAACCTCATATAAGCACTTTGCAACATTAGAACTAAGCCCTTTTAATACATCTTTATTTGATACTTTAAAATACATTGCTCTTAGCAATAAGAAGAATGAGGTGATTCTTTGCTACCCGTCAATGATATAAGTCTCTTTGTTATGGTTGTAAATAACTACAGAACCAAGAAAATAGTCATCTTCAGGAGAATCATCAAAAGCATCTTCTATATCTTTCCAAAGCTGTTCGCATTTTTCAAAATCCCATTTATAAGGTCTTTGGTATTCTGGGATTGTAAACTTTTCTGTTTTGCTAAAAAAATCAAAGATACTTTTTCTTTCTGCTTTTAATTCTGCCATTCTTTTGCCTACTATGTTGATTTTCTCCCCATTGACAGTCAATGGGTTTCTTTATATTATATAATATAAAGAAAAAACCTAGCATTACTGCTAGGTCTCATCAAAAATTGCAATAATAAGTGGAACAACCTAAAAGACTTGAACCTCTATACCTGTTGCCTCTAGGGGCAACGCTCTATCCAGTTGAGCTATTTGTAATAATAAAAACATAAATAAAATGGCGTAGCTGGGAGGACTTGAACCTCTAACCTTTGCCTTCGGAGGGCAACGCTCTATCCAGTTGAGCTACAGCTACAAATATAAAAACTTAACCTATTATTTTCGCAATTATATCATAAATCTCAGATATTTTCGCCCGATTTGTGCTAATGCAGATTTTTTCACCAAAACCATCCACATTAATTCCGATATAATACTTTGTTCTTTTTACCAAGAATAAAATTACAGAAAACAGCACAGGAAACAATGCTAATCCTAAAAAAATTAAATACCGAGATATACTTCTAAAAAAACTTTCGCTTGGCGGTAAAATTGCCGATATATAATAAAGAAACGAATACACGACAATTGCCATAATAAAACTCAGCACTACAGATTCCATAATGTAAGAATCTCTGCCTTTGTATATGCTTTTTATACTAGCAAGAGAATATCTCCGTCCATTATAAATCAACTCGCTGTCATTAATTTCAAGATTATGTTTGCCAACTTTTCCTTTATACATATCGCCTATCCTCTTAATGAGTTAATTTTAAGAAAACTTCTTCTAAATCAGACTCAATCATTTTAATTTTATTAAGATTATATCCCATTTTTACAAGATTCTCTAAAATAATACCAACATCAGCTTCTTCCGTATATGCCACCACGATGGAACTATTTTCAGCCTTTTTAACAGGGAATCCTGCAATATCAACTCCTGTAAATTCTTTATTTAAATTTAGTTCTAAATGTTTCGAGCCGATTTTAGCAAGCAGCGAATCTTTATCTTCATAGGTAATAAGCTGTCCAGCATCAATAATTGCAATTTTTTCACATAAGTGCTGAGCTTCTTCTAAATAGTGGGTAGTTAGAATGATGGTTTTTCCCTCAGCGTTCAACTGCTGCAAAAAAGCCCATAACTGTGCCCGTAAATCTACATCTACGCCGGCGGTTGGCTCATCTAAAATAATAATATCAGGGTCGTGAATAATAGCTTTAGCTACCAGCAGTCTTCTTTTCATACCTCCAGATAGGCTTCGTGCATAGGCGTGGGCTTTATCAGTTAAACCCACATGCTCTAAAATATCAAATATCCTTTTCTCATCATATTTTAGCCCCCACAAGCCTTGCTGCACCTTTAAAACTTCAAATGGTGAGAAGAACGGGTCAAAATTAACCTCCTGCGGCACAATGCCGATGTGTCTTTTAAAATCTAGCCTTTGTGTATCCATATCAAAACCGCAGCCAATTACCTCGCCCGATGTTTTCATTACAACGTCCGATAAAATATTAATAAGCGTAGATTTTCCAGCGCCATTAACTCCCAACAAGCCAACGAATTCACCTTTGTTAATGGTTAAGTTTATGCCTTTAAGGGCTTCTTTACCATTTTTATAAACCTTTTTTAAATTTTTAATCTCAAGAATTTTCATTTTTTCAGCACAATATGATATATTTACTAATAGTAGTATAAATAAGATATTTAGGAATTGCAACATAATGGAAAATAATAAGCCCATCCCTACAAACACTAAGAAGGTTTCCTGCAGCGGGGATTCTTACTCTAAGCACCCTCATATTTATTTAAAAATTGCTGCCGATAAAAAAGATGTGGTGTGTCCTTACTGTTCACGGACTTTTACATATACTGAAACTAAAGTTAAATAAATAATGGCAAAAATCTGTTTAATAGACGGCTCTGGTTTTATTTTCAGAGCCTTCCACGCTTTGCCTCCGCTGCATACGCCAGACGGCACTCCGGTTAATGCAGTGTATGGCTTTGCAAAATCTATTATGGCTCTTCAAGAAGATCATGATGTTGAATATATGGCGGTAATTTTTGATGCCAGCCGTTTAACTTTCCGTCAGGGAATTTACAGCGAATATAAGGCACAGCGTCCGCCAGCTCCGCAGGAGCTAATCCCGCAGTTTCCTTTGTTTAGGCAAATGACAGAGGCATTGAATATTGCCTCTGTTGAAATGGATGGTTTTGAAGCCGATGATTTAATCGCCACCTATGCAAAAATGGCGGCAGATCAAGGTATTACTGTTGAGATTGTTTCTTCCGATAAAGATATGATGCAGCTGGTAGATGACAGCAAAGATATTTATATGTATGATGCACTAAAAAAAAGAACCATCCGTGAGGCAGAAGTTTGGGAAAAATTTGCGGTAGCACCTAACAAAGTAGTAGAAGTGCAGGCTTTAATGGGTGATTCTATAGATAATGTTCCTGGTGTTAAAGGAGTTGGTCCTAAAGGGGCGGCGGAATTGATTAATCAGTTTAATAGCCTTGAGGGAATCTATGAAAATATTGAGTTAATTACCAAAAAGGCGTTAAAAGAAAATCTTATCCGTGATAAAGAAATGGCCTTTGTTTCACGCCAGCTTGTTTGCTTAAAAAAAGATATTTCTGTGGGAATAGGGCTAGAAGAGCTAAAAACCCGTGATGCAGATCCGCAGAAACTTTGCAGCTTTCTGCAGAAACTATCCTTCAATTCTCTTGCCGCTAAAATTTCCAGCAAGCATAATTTATCCCTTAAAAATACTATAGGTGATTTATTTATCCATCAAAAAAATGAAAATGTTTCAAATGAAGCACTATCCTTGCAAAAAAAGAATATTACCTCTGCTGCCGATTTAAAAGCAATAGCAGAGAAACTATCACAATATCGGCAGATTGCTTTGCAGATTTCTATAAAAAATAAAAAAATCTCAAGCATTAGCATTTATTTGCAAGATGATGGGATAAATTATATTATCGGCATTGCTGAAGAAAATTTATTAACTGATGAAACCATAATTACTGAAAAAGCTTTTTTTGAGTGTTTAGCTGAAGTTTTCAGCAATCCTGCTATTCTTAAAATATCTTACGATGTTAAACCGCTATTGCATATTGCAGCAGAATATAGCATTTCTATTAAGGCAATTGAAGATATTCAGCAGGTGGCTTATCTTGTTGACGGCGCTAATAATAGTTTAGAAAATATTCTGCAAAAGCATTTATTTATAGAAAATCAAGAGATTTTACCTAGTTTTTTAATGGATTTATACAATATTTATTTCCAAAAAATTATTGCTAATAAGCAGAAATATCTGTATGAAATTTTTGATAAACCTCTTTTAAATGTGCTTTTTATTATGGAAAAAGCTGGCATAAAAATGGAAAGCAGCATTTTAAAAGCCTTATCGGCTGAGTTTGAAACTGCTTTGCAGCAGATTGAAAAAGATATTTTTACTCTTAGTGGTGAGGAGTTTAATGTGGGTTCGCCGAAACAGCTTGGCGAGGTGCTTTTTGAAAAAATGGGAATTAAAGGTAAAAAGAACAAATTAGGTTCTTGGAAAACTGATAGTGATGTTTTAGAGCTCCTTAAAGAAGAAGGTTTTGCCATAGCAGAACCAATATTAAAATGGCGGCAGGTGGCAAAACTTAAAAATACTTATACCGATAAGCTGCCGGAAAAAATTGATTCTAAAACCGGCAGGATTCATACAACTTATCTGCCTTGCGCTACATCTACCGGCAGGCTTTCATCTATTGAGCCGAACCTGCAGAATATACCTGTGCGGGGCGAAATGGGAAAAAATATCCGCAAGGCTTTTGTTGCAAAAAATGGCTACAAAATTATTTCCTTAGATTATTCTCAAATTGAATTGCGGATATTGGCAAGTATTGGCGAGGTTAATTCACTTAGCCGAGCTTTTGAAAGAGGAGAAGATATTCACAAAGCTACAGCCAGTGAAATGTTTAATCTTCCGCTTAGTGCTGTGGATTCAGGCATGCGGCGGCAGGCAAAAGCAATTAATTTCGGAATAATTTATGGGCAGACTTCCTTTGGTTTGGCTGCAGCTTTAGGAATATCTCGTGAAATTGCCAAAGCCTATATTGAATCTTATTTTCATAAGTATCCAGAAATTAAACAATATATGGAAAATACTATTGCATTCGCAAAAAAATACGGCTATGTGGAAACTTATTTTAACCGCCGTTGCTTTCTTGAGGGTATTAACAGCAGTAATTTTAATATTAGAAACTTTGCAGAGAGGGCAGCTATTAATGCCAGAATTCAGGGCACAGGCGCCGATGTTATGCGGAAATCTATGATTGATGTTTATAAATTTTTAAATAAAAATAATATAGATGCCAATATTCTGCTGCAAATTCATGATGAAATATTAATTGAAGCATCGAGCAATATTGCCGAAAACTTGGCGGAAGAATTACAGCAGATTATGGAAAACTGCTGCGATATTGGCATAAAACTTAATGTTGACTTTGGTATCGCTGATAATTGGTTTGATGCTTAAAGGAATCAGTATTATCAACCTCCGTCATACAAGGCTATCAGTCGGTATAAACCATTGTTATATTGCGCTGCGATACGGCATCTATTTGAAAAAATCTAAAATATATAAAATTCCTTCTTTACAATATTTAATTCTATTTTAAATTTTATTTTTCATCGCAATAGAAACATTTCTTAATAAATTTTTTAAGCCTAATCTTTTAATAGGGGTTTTCTTGAAAATGCTGGCGAAAGATTCTTCATTAAGATTGGTAAATTCATTTAAAGATTTAGGGAATCTTTCATTATAAGAAGTTTCAAGGTGAGAGCTTTGCACCGCGAATTTATTAAAATGGCAGGCACGCAGACAGTCGTCGCAGCCGAATATTTTATTGCCGAATTTTTTTTGAAGCTCAACGGGAATTTCGCCTTTATGTTCTACAGTTAAATAGGCTAAACATTTGCTAACCTCTAAATGATATGGTGCAAGCGCTTTTGTTGGGCAAGCATCAATACATTTTGTGCATGATCCACAGAAATTTTTATGCGGAACATCCGGTTCAATTTCTAAGCTGGTTAGAATACTTCCTAAAAACAGCCAGCTGCCGAAATGCCTAGATACTACACAAGTATGTTTGCCGGTCCAGCCGATTTGTGTTTTTTTGGCAAAAACTCTTTCAAGAATAGGGGCAGAATCTACAAAATATCGGGAATCTCCTCCTAATGTTTCTAAAAATTTTGATAAACCTTGCGCTTTTTCCCACACCCAAGAGTGATAATCTAGCTGTTGATTGGCATAAATGCTGATTTCATAATCATACGGAGGTTTTTGGCAGTCATAATAATTTACGCCAATCATAATAACTGTTTTGACTGGTGGATGTAAAAGCAATGGATTTAAACGCAGATCTTTACGAGTTTCCATCCAAGCCATATCGCCGTAGTTTTTATCGGCAATAAACTTTAGGTATTCATCAGCATCTTCCTGTGGAATTACAGGCGTTGTAAAACCTACGGCATCTATACCAAGAGATTTTGCGTAGTCAATAATTTTTTGTTTCATCAAATTTATTTGTTATACTTTATCCAAAGTATATCTTTAAAGAGGATAAAATGGAAGAAGCTGCTTTAAAATTTGGAATAGTCGGTGCAGGATTTATTGTGAAAGAGTTTTTAGAAAATACAAAACTGCTGCCCTTTATATCTGTAGAGGGAATCTACTCACGAACTTACGCCAATGCGGTTGAAATTGCTAAAAAGAATGATATTCCTAATGTTTATAGCAATTTTGAAGATTTGCTAAAATCTGATGTTGATGCTATTTATGTAGCAACCCAAAATAATACCCATTTTATGTATTCTCAAAGGGCACTGCTGGCTGGCAAGCATGTTTTATGTGAAAAGCCTGCCTGTGTAAATTTTTCACAATTATTTGAACTTCTTAATCTTGCAGAAGAAAAAAAGCTGAAATTTATGGAAGCTATGCGATTTTTATACATTCCAGCTTATTTAGAATTAAAAAAAATTCTTGCTTCTAAAATTTTTGGTGAAATTATTTCTATTGAAGGCAGTCTTGGCAAAATCTCTACAAGAACCTATCGCCACACGAAAGATCTACAAGGCGGCGCTACTTTAGATTTAGGAATTTATCCTATTACAGCAATTATTGATATACTAGGATTTCCTGATAATATTACATCCGCGTGTATTAAAAATGAAGACGGCGTAGATTCTAGCGTATCGGCAATTTTTACTTATAAAAGCGGCACAATTGCAAATATTCATGCAAGTTTTACCAGCCTAACACGGGGAGAATTAAGAATTTGCACCAATAAGGGTGTAATTACTATCCCAAAATACTGGACAACCGCTGATAAAATTATTTTAGACAATCCTCAAGGTAAAAAAGATTCTCTTAATTTTACTCTGCAAGGAACGGGCATGGCTGCTGAAATAGAGCACTTCCGCCTCGCAACACGAGAAATGCTGCGAGGTGATTTATCTATCCAAGTAGTAAGAGCTATGGATAAGATAAGAGAGCAGATAGATGTTATTTTTGATTCTGATAAATAGAGAAAATTAAATACAAAAAAGACCTAAACTCGTCATACCGTGTCAAGCACGGTATGACGACAGGCTGTTTTAAAATGGTCTATTATATATATATAATCACCTAATTTTTAGAAGAAATAAAGTTTTTTAACCAAATTTTTTCCTCTTCACTTAGATGCGGAGATAATGTTCTATAAACTTCTTGGTGATAATTATTTAGCCAGTTTATTTCTTCTTGGCTAAGCAGGCTAAAATCGATATTCTTTACATCATATGGTGCAAGAGTTAAAGGCTCGAAACACAAAAATCCGTCAAAGTTGCTTTGTTTTATTGCATAAAGGTTTTCTAAGCGAATGCCATATTGATTTTCAAGATAATAGCCCGGTTCAATAGATACAACCATGCCAGGCAAAAGTTCAGCACTATTAGCAAAAGAAATGCTTTGCGGTCCCTCGTGGACGCATAAAAAGAAACCTACGCCGTGTCCTGTGCCATGACCATAATCAAGACCATGTTCCCAAAGCGGAGCTCTTGTAAGAATATCAATATTGCTGCCGCGACTGCCTTTTTTAAAAACTGCTGAAGCTAAACTAATGTGTCCTTTTAAAACTAAGGTATAATGCTTTTTAAAATTATCACTTATCTTATTAAAGCTAAAAGTTCTGGTAATATCTGTGGTGCCGTCTAAATACTGGCTGCCGCAGTCTATTAACAAATAGCTGTTTTCAGTAAGGTTTTTAGAAGTCTGTTCGGTAGCTCTATAATGCACAATAGCTCCATTGGAATCTATACCCACAATAGAAGGAAAACTTGCGCCAACATAAAGTTTATCCTGCTGTTTAATTTGGTTTAGGCGGGCATCTATAGATATTTCATTAAAAGCTGTAGGGTTTTGATAAAGCTCATAATAAAATTTAACTAAATATATGCCATCGCGCGTATGTGCCTGCTTGATAGAGTTTATTTCAGCAGGTGTTTTAATCGCTTTCTCGTTCACACAGAAATCTTCTGTGAAAACAACTTGAAAATTATTCTGCAATATATTGCGGTAATAAATCGGCGAATTATTAGATAAACCAAAAGTTTTAACATTTGATAAATTACTTAAATAATCCTCAAGGTATTCTTCCGCATAAAAATTTACTAGAGGAAAGAACTTTTTAATATCGGCAATTTTTTCTTTATCAATGAACCAAGAAATCTCACCATTCTTCATAATTATCAGTTTTGATAAACTTAAGGGATTGCACGGAATATCATTGCCTCGAATATTTAAAAGCCAAGCAATGCTATCAAGCGCAGTTATTAAAAAAGCGTCAAGATTGTTTTCTTTTAACTGTGCAGCAATAGTTTTTATTTTAGTTTGATAATTGAGAGAGCCGTATTTAGTATCATGCAAATAAACCTGAGTGCTTGGCTTACTAGGGCGGTTTTCCCAAATTTCATCTACAAGATGAGAATTTATAAGAGTTGCCTGCATGTTTAAATTATGCAGTAAATCTTCATACATTTTATAGCCGCCAATAGATGTAGTTTTAGCATTAAGGGCAATATTTGCATTAGAATTAAGTTTAGGTTTCAACCAAGCAGAAATATTTGCAATAGAAAAAAGATTTACCTCAATATTAGGATAAACCTGCTTGCCAGCAGCTAGTGTATAGCGAGAATCTGTAAATAGGCATACAGAATTCTGCAGCACAACAAGCACCCCAAAACTACCTGTAAAATTAGAAATATATTTAATTCTATTATTATACTCTGGCACATATTCATTAAGATATTCATCGGCGGTAGAAAAAATAAAGCCATCTATTTTTTTACTTGCTAAGAGTTCTTGTAAATTATTTACTTTCATAACAAATACCATTATTATTTTTATATGAATTATATTATGGATAATTTTAAATGTTTATAAAATATATCTCTTTATTTTTAGTGCTGCTGCTAATTGCTGGCTGCGGCTATAAACTTGCTAATAAAAAAGTGCCTACAAGCAGGAATATGGAATATCCTAAAAGAACTACTCCTTAGTTTATAATACAGCAGCATCTTTAATTTTTACATAGGCCTTAGCAGCTAAAGGCGGGGCTTTAGGGATTCTTATGGTAGAATTAATAGTTTCTTTGACGCGGACAATAATATCAGGGTGAATTTCTCTAGTAGCAATTACATTACCTGATATATCTAAAATAGTTATTTCAAGAGTTTTTACTTTGTAAGATTTATTAGCCACTTTATTAGATAAATCAACATTGATTTCAAAATATTTATTAGCACCGTCGGTCGTCCATTTGCTTGAAACTACTTTTGGGCTTACATCATTAAAGAACTGTTCTAGTTTATTTCCCATATATCTTAGAGTTTTATCAAATGTAGATGTTGGCTGTTTCGCATCTGCTATTTTATTTTCATTATTAAGCAATTGTTTTTCTTTTAGTTCTTCTAAAGATAATCCTGAGGCAACGCTCTTTTTACTTTGTGATAGTATTTCCTGCCGATCTTTATCTTCTGTAGCTTTTATAGAAGTTCCATTGGAATCAGCACCACTGAGATTTTTATTAAGCACTAGGCTGTCAGATTCTCCAGCAGCAGCTTTAAATTTAGGACTAGAATCAATGGTAGGAATTTGATTGACAAAATCTTGCTCTGTTTTAATCTCTTTTTCATCTTTTATATCATTGACGCTGTGTGTAAACATTTGCGACAGAATGCCAAAGAATCCAAAAATGATAATAATAACCACTAAATTAAAAGACATTTTATCTTTGTTGATTCTTTTTTTAAGCTCCTCAATAATTTGTTTGAGTGTAAATTTCTTTTTTCCTTGAGGAAACTCGTTGTTTTTAAAAAATTCATTATAATTTTGGTTAAGCCCTAAAGGGTCTTCTTTAATTGTGCCGTCAGAATTAATTTTTAAATTTTCAAAAAAACTTAATCTTGGATTTTTTCCAAAAACACCATGCTGAATATTATTATGCAGTAAATTTTCATCGAATTTCTGTGAATCAATAATTTCATCAATATTAGAATAATGCTGAGGTTTTGCTGGCATTTGTGAATGTGCTGTATTTTCTTTTTTATTATAAAAATACTCATATTCTTCTACTGCAGATATGTGGTCTTTTTTATCAAAAGATTCTTCTTTTAATTTTTTAGAAACAACATTATTTTCTAAAAATTCCCTGCTGAATTTTTCTTTATTAAAGAAGCTGCCAATAGGAGATTTATCCATATTAGAATATCTTTCACGATAATTTATTGCATTATCTTCTTCAAAAGATTCTTCAAATTGATTTTGAGAACCGCCATCTTGAAGATCGCTATTCTTACGGCTATATTTTTTTTCTTCAGATCTTTGATATTTTTTTAATAACCTTTTAGGAGCATAATCCTTAGTTTTTAATCTTTCACGACGGGCTTTCTGCTGTTCTTTTAACTCGATAAAATTTTTAGTTCTTTGTTCTTGATATTCTTCATAGGTTAAATAAGGATTCTCGTCTCTGGTTAGGAAGTCTGCTTCTTCTATATCCTTAATTTCTTTTTTATCTCTTGTTCTTAGCTGAGAATCTCTTTCCTTTTTAGGCATCCGTGAGTTTTCTTGCGGAAAATTATTTTGCCTGTCTAAAATTGTTTCTTCATTAGGATTATATGGCTGTATAAAATCTTGATTTGCATTATAAGTTCTTTCATCAAAAGTATTTAATGAATCATAAGTTTTAAAAGGATTAGGAATTATATTTGCTAAAGAATCGCGTTCTTCATAATTAAAATTTTTTACGCCTTTTTCTCGATGGCTGTCTTTTATAAAATTATTATGCTCTGCTAAAGAAGTATGTTCTTCTCTTTGATTATAACCGTCTTTTTCTGTAAAGTGATTTTCTTTTTCCAGAAGATTATGACGAGTGTTTTTTTCAAAACTTTGGTTCATTCTTGGTTGAACTTCAATAGAATCATCATTATTAACTTTAACAATTTCATATTCTCTAAAAAAGGCTTCTGGATTTCTTTCAGCATAATTATTAAGATAATTATTATCCCTATTTTCCCTATGTTGATTAGTAATACGCTGGTTGCTGAAGTCTTCTCGGTCTCTTTCTTTAAAAACATTTCCGCGAGGTTGATGGGAAGCTGTGGAACGATTTAGCTGATTATCTCTATAATCACTATCTTGAACTTCAGACCGATTATGTTGATGAGAACGCTCTTTATCTATATGTTCACGATGCTGCGAGTTATGCTCTCTAACAGATCCATGTTCTCTATTTTGGCTGTCCCTGTGTATCTCATATTCTTGATTGCTTCTATCGCTAACAACCCTTTGCGGAGAGTTTCTATAAACAGACATATCTACATTATCATCATAATGAATGCGGGGATGCTTAGAATTAGGTTTAAATTTATTAATTCCTACATAACCTTGATTAACAAAATCTTCATCCACATGGTGAACTTTCAGCAGGCGGTTTTTATTGCTGTTTTTACTTTCAATAAAATGATTGTCAATAGCATAAAAAGGGAAAGTGTTATCTTCACCGGTATAATTATTCAATGTATATTTGTAATGATTGATACTATCCATTACCACTTTAATTTCTGATGATTTAATATTAGAATTAGATACACTAACCCAAGAATAACCGCACTTACTGCAAATGGTTATTTTATCATTGGTGTTTAAATTTTTATTATTGCCGCAATTAGGACAGCTTAATATTTTTGCCATATAGTATATATTCTTCATTATTAGGTGAATGTTAAATTATACCATAAAACTATAAAATACAATAATAATCTTTACTAAAATTAGGATTATGCTACTCTAATTGAGTAAAATAGTAATTTAGAATCGCATATGGATGTAAAAAATCTTATTACTTTTGAAAATGTAGGACTAAGGTATGGACTTAATCCTGAGATTTTAAAAGATATTAACTTGCAAATTAACAAAGGCGATTTTCTCTTTTTAGGAGGTGAAAGCGGAGCGGGAAAATCTTCACTGCTTTCACTTATGAATCTATCCGTTGTTCCCAGCCGAGGATTTTTATCTGTGTTTGGCAATGATTCCCACAATCTAAGAGATAAAAACATTGCAGATATTCGCAGGCAGGTAGGAATTATTTTCCAAGATTTCCGTTTGATTAACCATCTTAATATTTTTGACAACATCGCACTGCCATTAATTATTGAAAATATCCAGCAAGAAGAAATTGCCTCTAGGGTGGAAGAAATGCTTAATTGGATTGGGTTAAAAGATTATGCTAGCTCCACACCGCTTTCTTTATCTGGAGGGCAGCAGCAAAGGGTAGCTATCGCCCGTGCCATTATTAAAAAACCCCGTTTAATTCTTGCCGATGAACCTACCGGCAGTATTGATAACAAAATGGCGGCACGTATTCTTATTATGTTAGAAGAATTAAACTCTCATGGAATGGCTGTGGTTTTTGCCACCCATAATAATGAGCTGTTAGACAGCAAGAAACATAAATTAGCTGTAATCAAAAACAAAAAACTAGAAATATTAAGATAAAACCATGCGGATTAATTTGTTTAAATATCATAGAGATATTTTTGGTTTTTCCAAAATTAAGTTTTGGAATAAGTTCTTCGTAAGTATTTTTGCTATAATTATATGGCTTTGTCTGCTTTCGATTTTTAGCACAATTATACTTGAAAAAACTTTAAATCCCTTAAAATTTTCTTCAAATAGCAGTGCAATTATTGAAATCCATCCAGAAAATACAATTGAGAAAACTAGAATGAAAACAGAGGTTGTTTTAGAATTCTTAAAAACACAAAAATATATTTCTGATTTTGAAAAATTAGAAGAGGAAAAAATCCGCAGCTTAATTAATACTTTTACTGGTCAAAATGAGAAACTTTTAGGTATTCCTTTGCCAGTATTAATTCTAGTAAATGTTAATCCGCCTTATGATTCTAGTTTGCAATCTTTAAAACTTGGGCTTTCACAAAAAGTTAACAATATTTATTTAGATACTGAAACTGAATTATTAAAAAGGTTTCTCAACCCAATCAGCCTTACTAAATATATTTCAATGCTAGTGCCAGCCTTAGCTTTAGTATTATTAAGCACTACCTTATTTTTAATAATTTATGCTATTTTATTTTCTAATAAAAGTTTTATCAGTACCTTAGTTTTACTAGGAATTTATAAAACTGCCCTTTATAAAGAGCTATCTAAGTGGCTTTTTTTTAATTCGGCAAAGTCTTGCATTATTGCTGCAGTTTTATTCCTTATTACACTTTTTATAATATATATTTTTAAAATAGTCAGCATAGATATGCTATTTCTTTATTTTGATTTAATTTTATATTTTTTATTATCAATACCAATTCTAACCGCCATATTGGGAGTTATTTTTTTAAGAAAATTAACCAAGAAATATTTCTATGCCAATGAGTAATTAAAGGAACATTCATGCTGATATTAAGAAACATTATAGCTCAAACTTTTATGCTACTTATGATTCTTTTCATAACTTTTTTTTGTTATATTGCAAGTTTTATTGTATCTACAAGGGTTATGAATTATATTCTTTATAAAATCTTTGATATATTGCGGAGTGTTGTTTTTAAAATTATCGGCATTAAAATTGAATACCGCGGACTTGAAAATATTCCTAATGGAGCGGTAATTTTTGCCTCAAAGCATCAATCAGCTTTTGAAACATCTTTCTTTTTCAATAAATTTAAACGCAATACCATCTATTGTTTTAAGGCTGAAATTGCGAAAGTGCCGCTTTGGGGCAGAATTGCTACAGTTAATGGCGGTATTGCTATTGATAGAGGAAACTCTGCATCGTTTAGAAAGTTTATTAGCGAGGTGCAGGAAACCTTAAATATCGATAAAAGCATAGCAATTTTTCCAGAGGGCACAAGAGTATCGCTGAAGTCTCGTCCTAAATTTAAAAAAGGGATTGCCAAAATTTATAGCAATACCACAGCTCCTATTGTGCCTGTTGCTTTAAATACTGGAGATTGCTTGCCGCGTGGCAGTAAACTTATTTATCCTGCCCATGTGATAATAGAATTTCTGCAGCCAATTGCTAATAGAGATTTATCCGAAGACGAATTCATGGAGTTTTTGCATAAGCAGATTAATGATAAATCTGATGAATTAAGCAATTTAGCTAAATTACGCTAAATATCTGCCAACTCAAACACTTGTTTTAAGTTAGCTAATTCTCTTTTAGATATTTTATAATCTTCTAAATTATAAGATTCACCTTTAATAATTTTTTTAATTAAAGCAATTTCATCAGCTGAAAAAGTTTCCGCATTTAGAGAGTAATCTACAAAAGCCTGATAAGTAATTGGCACCCAATTTTTTACGAGCTCTAAAATTGCCTCAGCATAAACTCTAATTTCATACTGGGCGTGATGATCAGCCCTTAGTCTTAAAAAATGCAGCAAATTATGTAGATCGATTTTCCAATAGAATTGGGTGTAAACATTAACTGGCAGCACGCCTCTTGCAATTTCTTTAGCTAAATTTATTTCATCGCTAATAAATTCGTCATAAACTGCAAAAGACTGCTCGCTTATATTCTTAATTTTATTACGCAATGAAGTGTTTAAGGGTTCTGCAATAATTTCGCTGCGTCCTTGTTTATTAGATTTTGACTGATGGCATATTTGCTCAAATTTAGGCAGATAATAATCGTGCTCCATAATGGAATATCTTGCAGAGTATTCATTTACATTGGCGGTGCGATGCCTTAGCCATTGCCGGGCTACAAAGATAGGCGCTTTAATGTGCAGTTTAATTTCACACATTTCAAAGGGGGTAGTATGCTTGTGGCGCAGCAGATAGCGGATAAGAGCGGTATCATCATTTAAGGTTTTTGTGCCGGCGCCGTAAGATACTCTGGCTGCCTGAGTAATGCTGCTATCGTTGCCCATGTAGTCTATCAGTCTAACAAAGCCTTTGTCTAAACAAGGAATACTTTGCTGCAGATAGTTTTCAAGAGGCTTAGAAGAAGTTCTATTAGTGGTATTATTCATAGGTTTTTAACATTTTATATATTACAGGTAGAATTTTTAAAGAAAAAATTACATTTCTATAAATATATATTTTTTTTTAGAATATTTCCATTATAATATAGGAGCACTTAGGTGATATTAAGATAAACCTCTATGCAATTACTATTTTGGACTCGGGGGCAGTACCCGACACCTCCACCAACTTTACTTACGGGGGTGATATAGCTTCGACAGGGTAGGAAAAATAGAGCTTCTTACGGTATAATTCCACCGTTATCGGGTTATTTTTATAAATGCCAATGATAACAATCAGGCAATGGCTTACGCAGCTTAGTTCTTGAGGGCATTAGCCCTTTAGTCTAATTGCATAGTCATAGGGGTTTGGATAGCACCCGGCAACAGAAGCTATCCATTTTTATTTAAGAAATCTAATTTATATTGATAACTATGAAAAAAGATCCCTTTGATTTTACAACTTGGATTGCCGAATCCGTATCTCTTGCCTCTATTGAAGTGGTTAAAAAAGCTATAACACTGCTGTCAGAGTTAAGTGCTGTCAAAGTATTTAGCAATTACAAGCATAGTTTTTACATTAGCTTTATAACAAGAGATAAAGAGGCTGTCTTGCCAGAGTTTCTTTTAGAACAATATCCTGATGCTATTACCATTGTTTTAGAAAATCAATTCGAGAACCTTAAAGTTTCTAGTAAAGGCTTCTTTGTTAGCCTTAGCTTTAGCAATAAACTTTACGATTTATTTGTGCCGTTTAAAGCTATTGTTAATTTTTCTGATAAATCACTGAATTTGAATATCCCTATAATGTATGACAGCAGCCGGCTGTCAGCAAAAGCCAAGAAAGAAAAAGCAAATAAAGCTAAAAATAAATTAAAAGCTAAAGGATTTGATGATTCTAATATCATAGAATTTAAAATAACCAAATAAGAAAAGAAAAAGAAAAACAAGACTCAAAGCACAAAAGATAGAAGCAAGAACTATTTCTAACAAGAACAAAAGAATAAATCCCATCCGGAATGCTTTCTACGGGAACATATAAGACAAAAGACTAAAGTCGTGTATTTTATTATCTATTGTCATGCCGTGCTTATTTTTAGGGTATTGCAATTGCGTAATTGTGTTTTGTTTGATAACCCTATGGATACCAGCTTTTACAGGTATGACGATTTTAGAAAAATGCCGTGTCAGCAGAGGCATGAGAATATTATGTAAGTTTTAATATAAACCTAGGAAAAACAAATGCTACTATCTACTGATTTCCATAATGGGTTGTATTATCTTTTCCCTTAGTAATACCGTCATTATTTGGTTTTCTATTTTCAGGGTTAGGGTAGGTGGCTTTACCTTTCGTATTATCTTCCAGCATATCTTCATAGAGCTTATTTTTTAAGTTATCGTAAGATTTATTGGCAATATTAGAATTATAGGTATTATTAAAATTGGTTTTAGATTTGGTATCATTTAATCCATCAACCACTTTGTGAGTTTTATTATTTAACAGCGATATTTCTTTTTCTTTTGGTTTTACACCAGCCGAAGATTTTTCTCCCTTATAAAAATTAGTTTTAATAGTAGGGTTTAAAAAATCGCCTGCTATATCAAAACGCATTTTATTTCTAGTATCTGCAGTTTGCTCACCTTCGCCAGATCCCCGCATATTCTGCAGTCCTAAGTCGATATTAAGCTGCATTACTCCGCGATATTCTTTGTTATTATTATCAATATATAAAAGGGCAATTGGATAAAGTTCTATAATATTGTTTTTAATATTAGCACGACCGTAAATATCATTCACATAAATAGTTTCAACACCATTAAGTTTCTTTTTAGAAAGGGTTAAGAACAATCCGTCAGTAATTGCCAGTCTATTTACCAATATGCGTTCCTGTTTGATAAAACTTAAATCACCGTCAATATTAGAAAAAGGTTTGTCAAAGGTGTCGCCATTAAATTTAATTTTGCCGTTTAAAACCACATTGCCAACTATTGGCGTGGTTTTAAGAAATAGATTCTTCGTGTCTTCAAAATTCAGCACTAAATCTTCTAAATTAATATGTCCGGCAATTACTGGCAGAACAATGCTATCGGCGCTAATTGCTCCGGAAATGCTGCCGCCTCTTTCGCCCACTGCACTGAATTTGTTAATATTGAAGCCAGTTTTAAAAAGTGAAATATCTAAGCTCGCATTCTTCAAAGGCACGCCGCGCAGCTTAGATTTAGCTATATCCATATTAATTTTTACTTTAAAATTATTCGGCAGCCCGAAAATATTTATATCTTCAATTTTTTCGTAGGTTAAATTGGCGATTTGCCGTGCGTAAATATCTGCAATATCTTCAAAATTAAACTCTTTGATTTTTGTGGATACTAAAATATCGGAATCTTCAACCCTTTGTGAATAAATAATATAGGTGTCATTAAGCTGCAGATCTCCTAAGAATCCTACAAAATCGCTTAGCAGCAGTTTATTATTTTCTAACCTTAATTTTGAGGAAATGCTGTATGCATCTTTATTTTTGCCAATATTTTGCAAAAATTCTATGCTAGCAGGACTAAATCCCATAGTTTGCCCTACAACAGAAATACTTCCTTGCGATTCTAAAGCCAGTAAGGCGGTTTTGTTTTCAAGATCTACTCTGCCGACTACTTCAGCATTATAATTTTTTGTTTTAACTGATGTATTATAAATATACAGTTTATCGAAACTATCTAATAAAAAGCCAATATTTAAACTATCAATAGTGATATTATTAATAGCGGTATCCGCCGCTTTGAAATTTACTATAAAATGCTGCGGGCGGAAAATACTCATTTTGGAATTTTTCCAATTGGTAATTTCTTCAATGCTTGCTAAAAATGTAGAATCTTTAATAACGCTATTATTTAGTGTAGAGGTGATTCCTTGCAGGAAAGGCGACATATCTTTCATTTCTGCTAGGATATCAATAATTATATTTCTACTGCTGCTGGCGTAATCCCAAGTAAAACTGCCTTGATAGCGGTTATCATTTAGGATCATATTTATATTGTCAATTTTTAGAAAATTGGAATTTATAAGTAATTTTCCTTCAAAGCTGCTGTTTTGAATTTTTTTGCTGTTAATTTCAAAGAGGAATTTATTAATAAAAAGCAGAATCCCTTGATTTTTCATAGATAAATCAGCAGATATGTCGCCGTTTTCTGTATTTTTATAGCCAGACAATGTAATTAAATCGGCGTTGCGCCCATCAAGAATGAAATCTACAGTAAAATTGACTTTATCTTCCTTATATTGCAAAGTTGAGTTGTATTCAATATTGCTGTCAGCAAATCTTAAGCCTCCACCTGCAGAAACTTTGCCGGTAAAAGAGGTTGTAATTTTAGCGCTAATATTTTCTGCGCTTATAATCTTTTGACCTTGATTATTAATAATGTTAATTTTAGAGCGTCTAAGTGTAAAATTATCTACATCATTAAAGCTGAACTTTATATTGTTTACAACGCTAGATAAAGCACGCGAAAGAAAGCCGTAATTAACAGAGCTGTCTTCTTTTGGAGTAATTAATGCCTCATTTGGTGCATCATTAAATTCTTGCGAGCTGATTGGCGCATTGCTTTCTTGATTTTCTTCTGTATTTTGAGATTTTTCAGCCGAATCTGTATCCAATAGTGCTTCTTTCTTCGGTGCAGCAGAAGTGCCATTAGTTATTAGGCTGTCAAGATTATCCAGCATATCTAAAACTTCATTAGCATTGCTGGCTGGAACTGCCGATGTATTTTGGGCGGTAATTTCTTTAATTTTATCGTTAGAGACGCTGCTTTTAATTGCCCGTTCTACATTGGCAATAATTTGCGCATAGCTTGAATCAAGAGCTGTAACATCTGCCGTTTGTAAATTAAGGGTTGCACCAATAATATCAATGTTTTTAATGCTAAAATTGCCGATAAAAAGCGGCAGAAATTTAAAATCTATTTGTAAATTTGCAGCATCGAACTGATTAACCCGAAATTGTGTGGCGTTAGAGTTTGCAGAATCTTTCTTATAAAAACTGATATTATTAAGAGATATTGAAAATCTTGGAATAAAAGAAACTTTAATTACGCCGTTAATTTTTGCTTGAAAACCTGTGCTTTTATAAATAGCGGTTTCTATAGAATTAACATAGTAGCTGGAGTTGATTATTTTTGAAAAAATGACACCGAAAATAAACATAAAAACTAAGAAAACTACGATTATTTTAAAATAAATGCTTTTTAGAAATTTAACTAAGATTGGAAATCTTAAAACTACTATCCTAGTTAAAGAAGCAATGCCAAGCGCTATATAGTCTAGCCCTTTAATAATGTGCCGAGATGACGGCAGAACTTTTAGCATAAGATCTTTAAAAGGAGCGAAAAGCTGAGCTGCAGAGGCGATAACTTTATCTACTCTTTCTTCAAACTCAGATTTTGGCTTGTTGTTAGAGTTTACCTGATTCGCATTGGCGTCTTCTGCCGAATTTTGAGGATTGTTTTGCGGTGCAACTGCTGTTTGTGTATTATCTTTGCCGTCAATAGCTTCATTGGCTGGAATTTTAATAGGATTTATTTTTGCTAGCTCTTGTTTTTGGTTAGAGCTTTCCTGTGCAGATGATTTTATAGTTGTTTTATCTTCTAAAATTTCTAAATTTTCAGTTTTTTTAGAGTCTTTATCTTTTTTACCAAAGAGTTTCATTATTTACCACCAAAAAATTACAGCATGCTAAATGATTATAGACTATAAATATAGATAAAAAAACTTTTTTAGATACAATTGAAATTTTGAAATTATATATACAACATCTTTACTTTTTAATAAATGATGGATATAATTACAATATGTGCTAAAAACTTAAGGAAGTGAAAACAATGAGAGATTTTGTTAATAAAAAGCTCATACCAGCGGTTATGATAGTTGTAAATACTAAGGCTATTATAAGCATTAAAAATGGTATGATGGTAGTTATGCCTTTTACAATAATTGGCTCAGTATTTTTATTGCTGGCTAATCCTCCTATTAAACCTTTAGCAGAATCTATTAACAACGCTGGGTTGACTCCATTTTTAAATCAGGCTTTTAATGCGTCTTTTGGGATTATGGCATTTTTTGCAGTTATGGGTATTGCTAGTTCTTATGTTAAAGAATCTGGGTTTGATGGTCAGCCTGCTGGTATGATTGCCTTATCGGGCTTTATTTTACTAATGCTGCCAGAGGTTATGACCGTTGATGGTGTAGTCATAGGTAATGTAATTAACCGCGAATGGGTAGGCGGTAAGGGTATGGTGCTGGCTATTATTGTAGGGCTTATAACGGGGGCAGTTTATTCATGGTTTTTGAAGAAAGATATTCGTATTAAGCTGCCAGAAAGTGTGCCGCCGGCTGTGGCTAGCAGTTTTACTGCACTTATTCCGGCAGCAGTTATTATATCTTTTTTTACGTTTATTTATGCAATCTGCCTTGTAGCAGGAAGTTCATCAGCTTTTGATTTGATTTATATAGCCATACAAATACCGCTGCAAAATATGACAGATAGTTTTGGCGGTGTGTTGCTTATGGGTTTTTTAATTCCATTTTTGTGGTTTTTTGGGATTCATGGGTCTTCTATTGTTAGCGGGGTGTTATCTCCAGTGTTAGTGGCGAATGCTCTTATTAATCAATCTATTATTGATAGCGGACTGCCATTAACAATAGCTAACGGCGGGCGGATTGTAACTCAACAATTTTTAGATCAATTTATGACAACCACCGGAGCAGGAATGACCATGGGCGTGGCAATATTTATGGTGGCTTTTGCTCGAGCTCAAGAATATAAAACACTAGGGAGGTTATCTATCGGTCCGGCATTTTTTAATATTAATGAACCTATCTTATTTGCGACGCCGATTGTAATGAATCCATTTATGGCGATTCCATTTTTTTTAACCCCAATGCTTAGCGGAACTATTACTTATTTTGCCCTTAAAACCGGCTTAGTTCCGCTTTTCTCGGGAGTTTTAGTGCCATGGACAACCCCGCCTATTATTTCGGGTCTGCTGGTTGGCGGGTGGCAGGCAGCGATTTTACAATTTGTTGTGTTAGCCATGAGTTTCTTTATGTATTATCCTTTTATTAGTAAAATGGATAGCATGGCATACCAAACTGAACAAGAATCTAATACTGAGGAGAAATAAAAATGTTAAGAAAAGATTTTTTATGGGGCGGAGCAGTAGCAGCCCATCAATTAGAAGGTGGTTTTGGGAAGGAAGGCAAAGGAATTTCCGTAGCCGATGTTATGACGGTAGGCAGCAGCAAGGCTATGCGTAAAATAACTAACGGCATATTGACGGGTGAATATTATCCTAACCATGAAGCCATAGACTTTCATGGCAAATATAAAGAAGATATAAAACTTTTTGCAGAATTGGGGCTAAAAGTATTTAGAACCTCAATTGCATGGACTCGTATCTTTCCAAATGGTGATGAACTTGAACCTAACGAACAAGGTTTGCAATTTTACGATAGCTTGTTTGATGAACTATTAGCAAATAATATTGAGCCAGTTATTACGCTTTCACATTTTGAACTGCCATATCATTTAGTGCAGCAGTATGGCGGTTTTACAAACCGCAAGTGCATAGATTTTTTTGTCCGCTTTGCCGAAACTTGCTTTAAGCGGTATAAAAATAAGGTGAAATATTGGATGACTTTTAACGAAATTAATAATCAAGCTAATGTTGATGAGCCTTTTTTCTCTTTTACTAATTCGGGTTATATTCCTTTGCCCAGCGACAATAAAGAAGCCTTAATGTATAAAGCCGCCCATTACGAGCTAGTAGCAAGTGCCCGTGCGGTGGCAATTGGAAAAGCCATAAATAAAGATTTCAAAATCGGCAGCATGATCGCCATGTGTCCTATTTATCCTAAAACTTGTAAGCCTGAAGATATCATGGCTGCACAGGTAGCCATGCAGCGGCGTTATTATTTCAGCGATGTTCATGTGCGTGGGTTTTATCCGTCGTATATTCTTAGCTATCTTAAACGCAAAAATATTGATATAGATATAACTGCTGAAGATATTGAATATCTTAAAAATGGGTGTGTTGATTATATAGGCTTTAGCTATTACATGAGCTTTGCCATTGCCGATAAGGGCAAAGCTCCAACATTTGACTATAATGAAAAAGCTGACCTTGTAAAAAATGATTATTTAAAAGCAAGCGACTGGGGTTGGCAGATAGATCCGCTTGGATTGCGTTATTCATTGAATTGGTTCTATGAACGCTACAATTTGCCATTATTTATTGTTGAAAATGGTTTTGGGGCGATTGATAAATTTGATGCCAGCCAAAAAACTGTCCATGATGATTACCGCATTGCCTATTTAAAAGCCCACATTCAAGCCATGAAAGATGCCGTAGAATATGATGGTGTTGATGTAATAGGCTACACACCGTGGGGCTTTATAGATTTAGTATCGGCAGGAACTGGAGAAATGAAAAAGCGCTATGGCTTTATTTATGTTGATAAAGATAACGAAGGCAAAGGCACTTTAGCGAGGTATAAAAAAGATTCATTTGCTTGGTATGCTGATGTAATTAAGAGCAATGGCGAAAAATTGTAGAGAAGGGTGATTATGAAAAAAGTTTTATTTATGTGCAATGCCGGCATGAGCACGAGCTTATTAGCAGAAAGAGTTAAAAAAGAATCCATAGCACAAGGTGATGAAATGGAAATAAAAGCTCTTAACGAACAGGCTGGAAAAGAAGTATTAAATCAGTATGATGCAGTTCTGCTGGGTCCGCAAATTGGCTACCTTGAGGATTCTCTCAAAAAAATGATGATTCAGATGGGCGGCAGCGGCAAATTAGCCAAAATTGATATGAAAGACTATGGACGAATGGACGCTAAAGCAATTTACAATCAAATAAAAAGTATGCTTTAGTTGCAGTCAACGATGATGCAATTTTATCAAAAAATCAATTGACAATAAAGTTGGTTTATTAAATAATTAAGTATGGGCGTCAAACCCCCATTACAACACCATACATTAACACAAACATGTTAATGTATGTTTTCTCGTATATTTATATATGGGCGGGAGAGCAGAGAATAAAATACCTTTCGGGGAAATAATCTCGCTCTTTGGATTATCAGAGGTTTGAATCTCCCGCTCTAAGTATAATTATAAAAGAGAGAACAGCTGATGGATTCCAATAAAAAACCTGAGCTAGCACATTACGATATAAAGCAAAAATTTAATAGTTTGCTTTATAACTCTAAAGAACTTCTTAAGCAATATACTGATTTACTACATAGTGTTGAAAATTCTATTGAAGCAGCCTCACCACTGCATGAAAAATTAAGTATTTATCATAATAAAATAGACAAAAAAACCAGATACATTAAAGGAGTAGAAAAATCTTTTAGAAGATTTTATAAAATATATAATGTAGAAAAACACCTTATTATAGAAGAAAATTACTGCAGAAAGCAATAAAACAACGGCATAACAAAAAACCCCTACACTATTATACTATACCAACTTATGGCATTACGAAATATAGGGGAAGATTGTCTTAATCGGTATAACAATAATTAACTAAGCCTAGCCTTGTCTAGCTTTAAAACGAGGATTAAGTTTGTTAATCACATAAAGGCGTCCTCTTCTTTTAACCACGAAGCAGCCTTTTCCTCTAGTTTTCATAGATTTTAAAGAACTTTTTACTTTCATCTTTTTACCATTTGTATTATTTACATCAACACATTATAGTCCAGTTTTTAAATTTTGTCAAGAGTTTTTTGAAGGTAATCCTCTAGCAAATTCCTTTTATGCACTGCAGAATCATTAATTTTCAAAGGGCTGTTTAAAACAATTCCGCCGTTTTCTAAAATTTCAGTTTCTAAAATGTCAATACCGCCGCAGAAAAAAGGGTAGGAATCATCTCCCAATCCTAACAGCACAAATTTTTTACCGAAGATGCTTTTTTTATTAGACTGCAGCCAGAATATCTCAAAATCTTCCTGCAGTGATGCCGGATTAATTCCCCAAGTTGATGTGGCAAAAAGGTAAATATCTTTGTCAAAAGCATAACTGCTAGGCAGATCGGCGCAGTTTTTTATACTCACGCTAAAATTATTTGCGAGAATATCTCCGCTCATATGGGCAATTTTTTCGGAATTTCCTGTGGTGGTTCCATAAATTATTAATATGTTTTTCATGAGAGTATTTTATGCTATTATTGCGAGTAATGTCAACTTAAGTAAAACCTATGAAAGAACTGCATATAGATAATTTTGATTTTAACCTGCCTCCTGAGTTAATTTCGCATAATCCGCTTGATAATCGCGAAAAGGCTAAACTTCTTTATGTTAATGGCGGGGAAATTGCCGATAAAAGTGTAGCCGACTTAGTGAATCTATTAAATAAAGATGATTTATTAATTTTTAATAATACCAAAGTTATTCCGGCAAGACTGGTAGGCAGAAAAAATAAGGCAGATGGTGCAGTTATTAATATCACTCTGCATTACCGCGTTGATAATAAACACTGGCTGGCTTTTATAAAAAACTCTATAAGGCTGCATGAGGGTGATACCATAATTTTAGCAGATGATTTTAAATGTATTGTGGTAGAAAAGTTAGAGAGCGGTGAGGTTAAGCTGTTTTTTGATTATGATAATCTTTTTGCCATGCTAGAAAAATATGGTTTTATGCCGCTGCCTCCTTATATTAAGCGGGAAAATATTAATACGGCGGAAGATAAAATCAACTACCAAAGTATTTTTGCAAAAATTGAGGGGGCAGTGGCTGCTCCTACAGCTAGTCTGCATTTTACTGAAGAGCTTATTAAAAAATTGCATGATAAGGGTATAAAGACAGCTTTTTTAACTTTGCATGTGGGAGCGGGAACTTTCTTGCCGGTGAAAGTAGAGAATATTTTAGAACACAAAATGCACAAAGAATACGGAGAGTTGCCGCAGTCCACCATAGATTTAATTAATGCAACCAAACAGAATGGCGGCAAAATTGTAGCTGTCGGCACAACTGCCATGAGAGTTTTAGAATATGTGGCAAAAGAGAATAATGGTGAATTAGAGGCTTTTGCCGGTGAGATAGATTTGTTTATTTACGAGGGCTTTAAGTTTCATATAGTTGATAGGCTGATTACAAATTTTCATCTGCCGAAATCAACCTTATTTATGCTGGTATCAGCTTTTGCAGGATTAAATAATATGAAAAAAGCCTATAATCATGCCATAGAGAACCAGTATCGTTTTTTTTCCTATGGCGATTGTTGTCTGTTAGAAAAAAATCAGGAGAAATCATGTTAGAATTTACACTTAAACGGACAGATGGTCGGGCAAGACGAGGTGAGATAAAAACTGCGCACGGCAGCATTCAAACTCCTATTTTTATGCCGGTTGGCACTAAGGGAACAGTTAAGGGCATGTATCCAGAGCAGCTTTTGGATATTGGTTTTGAAATAATTTTAGGCAATACCTATCATTTAATGCTGACGCCGGGAGCCGATATTGTAGAAGATTTAGGCGGACTGCACAAATTTGCCAATTGGAATAAAGCCATATTAACAGATTCTGGAGGCTTTCAGGTAATGTCTTTAAGCAGCTTAACTAAAATTAAAGAAGAATATGTAGAATTCCGCTCGCATATAAATGGGGTAAAACATATTATGACACCGGAAATCTCCACGCAGATTCAATATAAATTGGATTCTAATATTTCTATGGTTTTAGACGAGTGTATTCCTTATGGTTCAACTAAAGAATATGTAGAGAAATCAACTTTGCGAACCACGCGATGGGCATCACGCAGCCGTGAAGCATTTATTCAAAGAGACGGCTACGGACAGTTTGGTATTGTGCAGGGCGGAGTATTTGAAGATTTAAGAAACCTCTCGGCTAATCAATTGAAGGAGCTTAATTTTGAAGGTTATGCTATCGGCGGCTTGGCGATTGGCGAGCCCCAAGAAACTATGTTTGAGGTTATTTCCTACACAGAGCCGCTTTTGCCTAAAGACAAGCCGCGATATTTAATGGGTGTTGGTCGCCCTAGTGATATTTTAGGGGCTATTGAATTAGGCGTAGATATGTTTGACTGTGTTATTCCTACGCGCATGGGTAGAAATGCTAGAGCATTTACCCATAGGGGAGAGCTGAATATTAGAAACTCTAAACATCGTTTAGACGGCAGCACCTTAGACAGCGACTGCGATTGTTATTGCTGCAAGAATTATTCCCGAGCTTATTTGCATCATTTATTTAAAGTTGGCGAAATGCTGGGAGCAATGCTTTTAACTTATCATAATTTGTATTTTTATCATAGTCTCATTAAAAAATCTCGCCAAGCAATTGAAGAAAATAGATTCAGCGAATTTAAGAAAGAGTTTTTAGCAAAGCTAGAGATAGAAAAACAAGCAAAATAAATACCAAAAATTCAATTGACAAGATAGTGTAAGTATTTAATAATTAATTGTGGGACTGAACCCCCCACATAAGCTACAACAACTAATGGTTGCCTAATTCGTAATGTATGTTTCTCATATATTATACATGGGCGGGAGAGCAGAGAATACAACACCTAGCAATAGGAAATAATCTCACTCTTCCGTTGTAGAGAGAGGGTTCAGTCTCCCGCCCTGTATAATTTATAAAAGAGGAACCAATTATGACTAATCTCCCAAAAAAGCCAGAACTACAACATTACGATATAAAACAGCAATTTAACAGCCTTTTATATAATTATACTGAAACTCTTAAGCAGTATAATGAAGTATTGCAAGAACTTAAAAACTCCATAGAAGAAACATCACCCTTGCATGAGATAATAAATATTCACCATAATAAATTATCCCATAAAATAAGATACATACGGGGAGTGCAAAAAACTTTTAAGCGATTTTATAAAATTTATAGGGTAGAAAAATATAGCATATCGTCATACCAATTAAAAAGGGCATGACGATATAATGAAACTAAGAATGTTTAGGATTTGTTTTAACCAAGCCCCAAATTACATTGAATTTATCTTTCACCATGCCGAATCTGCCGAAGAAGGTATCGCCTAGCGGCATAATTTCAATAGTTCCTTCAGCATTTTTTAGAAGATTGTAAGATTCATCTAGTTTTGCCGCATCTTCAAAAACTACGCTTACGGATATATTATCGCCGAATGTAGTTTTAGGAAATTGTTCAGTAGCCACAGTCATAGCTTCGGTTACATGCAGTATAGGTTCGCCGTTAACATGAACTTCGGCATGCAGAATACATTTTTTAAAGTCTGGTGCGGAAGCATCAATGCCCGGCATTTCAGTGTTATAATGAACATTAGAGGTTTCGCCTTTAAAGGCTTTAACATATAAATCAAGAGCTTCTTGAGCATTGATAGCAGCAATGCTTGGGATAAATTTTGTCATTACTAATTTTCCTATATAGAATTAAATTTAAATTAAACAACTATATTATAAAGGAAATTTTATCTTTTTAGAAATTTTTTTAGAATAATATCCTTAAATAAAAGTTCATCAATGCTGCTATTAGTTTTAAGATCAATTTCTAAATAAATTATTTGTCTTAAAAGTTTTTTTAAGTTAAATAATGACCAAGCCTGCACCTGTGCTTTAAAATTGTTCAGCTGTGCAAAAAATATCGGCGGTTTAATTTCTTTTATGGCAACATCAATGCTTGCACCATTTTCCATAAGAATTTTCACTAGCAGTAATTTTTGAACATGGGTAAGAATTCCGCGCAGTAAAACAATAGAATTGTTTTCTTCAAGCAAAGGATTTACCATGGAGTAAGCGAAATCGGCATTAAAATCAAATAAGGCATAAACGAATTTATCAACAGCATTAAGAGAGTTGTTAGCAATTAATGCCTCCACATTAATGGCAGTAATGTTTTTACTGTCTGCTGCAAAGAGGGCAATTTTTTCAAGCTCCATATTGGTAATACCCCGATCGTTGCCCAACAATGCAACTAAAAGGTTTAATGCTCCTGTTTCAATACTGATGCCGTCTTTTTTCAGCTTTTCAAGAATATTTGCCCTTAAAGCAGCTGGCGTATCTACATAGCAGGGAATTGCCAGAGTAGAATCATCAGCATTTTCACAGAGCTTTCTTAAAGATGAAGAGGGAGACAGTTCATTAGCTTTAACAATTAATAAGGTAGCTGGGTCGGGACTTTTAAGGTATTCTTCTAATTTTTTTGAAAGAAAATCTTTAGCTTCGGCAACTACTATACATTTTTTATCATCGCCGAAAAGCGATACCGTATAAGCGTTCTCGGCAATAATATTAGGATTTTCTTTAAAGGCAGCCTCATAGATTTGAATATATTGGGAGTCTTCAAAATTATCTCCCAAGAAATTCTTTCTTAAAATAGATGCCCTCGCGTCAACTAAGCCATAATCAGGACCATATAAAAGCACTGCCCGCGTTTTACTTGGCAAATTATTAATAGTTGATGTTATGCTGGCTGTGGCTATTTTCATGGAGTTGGAATCTCCATAGAATTTTCAGTTAAATCTGGATTTTTTTTAGGAGCTGTCTGCTGTTCAATAATTTCTGGATTCTCTTGAATTTTTAGCATTAAACTAAAAGTTTTTAAAGCAATATCGCGGGCGATGGTTCTAGCTATAGTTTCTTCAGTAAGTTGCTCGTTAAGGGCATTAGACTGTCCTATTTTTTCAATATTAAAAGATTCAGAATATGTATTGGTAATTTTTAAAAGCACAGCATTGGTTGGCTTATAAGTTATATTCCAATTAACTACAATGCTTACACGGTTGCGGGAGGCAAATCCGTTAGCAGCAGTTAGATAAAAATCGCTTGCTTTCGTGGTTTCTACATTTATAACAAAATTGGTAGCTTCATAATCGCGGTTAGGGAAATACTCTAGCAGGGTATTTCTAATTATCATTCCCCGTCTTTCTGCAATATCATTAACAAAAATATTGTTATAAACTTTATGCTCGGCAAATATATTGCTGCAGCTGGTTAATAAAGCTATAGCAATGCCAGCCAAAAAATATTTATACAAGCACATTAATAATTTTTTTTGGAACATAAATTACTTTCTTTATAGGATTATCGCTTAAAATTTTATTTACCGCAGGGATCTCTTTTATGGCAGTTAGAAGGTTTTCTTGAGATATATCTGCATCTACTTCAAGGCTTCCTCTTGTTTTTCCAGATATTTGCACGGCAATAGTTATTTTGTTGCTGGCTAAGTATTGACTATCAACATTTGGAAAAGGAGTTTCGGTTAATGAAGTTTTATTGCCTAAATCTTCCCAAATTTCTTCAGTAATATGGGGAATAAAAGGATTTAAAGTTTGTGTCAGCACAGTAATGCCATATTTTAATAGCGCTGGCGCAATATTTTCCTTAGATGAATCTAGCAAATTAAACAGTTCACGGTTTAAAGCCACTGCTTTATTAAGATGCAGAGCAGTAATATTGTTTTCAATTTCTAAGATATATTTTTGAATTTTCGCATAAACAACAATTTCTTTTTCAGATAGCTTTGCTGTATCTAAAGAACTACTAGTTTCTGCATTTTGCGCTAAACGCCAGTATCTGTTAATAAATTTGTAAATGCCTTCAACCCCCACATCTGTCCATTCTAAGTCTTTATCGGGAGGAGAATCTGAAAGCACAAATAAACGCGCTGTATCTGCACCATAAACCTTACAAATATAGTCTGGGTCAACTGTATTTCTCTTTGATTTTGACATTTTCTCTGATTTGCCTACAGCAACCGGCAGTTTCGTTTCAAAATGGATAGGGCTATTGTTTTCGTCATACATAACTTCCGATGGGTAAAGCCATTTGCCGTCAGCGCTTTTATAAGTTTTATGAGAAATCATGCCTTGAGTCATAAGTGCCTTGAAAGGTTCTTTAAGATTTTTATTAATATTGCCTAAAATATTTAATTTAACTAAGGCTTTAAGAAAAAACCTTGCATATAACAAGTGCATAACCGCATGTTCTACCCCACCGATGTATTGATCTACCGGCAGCCAGTAATTTATTGCTGATGATTCAAAAGGATTATTTTCTAAAACGGTGGGATACCTTAAAAAATACCATGAAGATTCAAAGAAAGTATCAAAAGTATCAGTTTCGCGGGTAGCACTGCCGCCGCAATTAGGGCATGAGGTATGCTTCCAAGTTGGGTGGTTATCAAGCGGGTTGCCGCTTTTGGTAAAATCAACATCGGAGGGTAGGGTAATTGGCAGATTCTCTTTTTTTTCTGGCACTACACCGCAGGAATTACAATAAACAATCGGAATCGGACAACCCCAATAACGTTGTCGTGATACACCCCAGTCTTTAAGGCGATAGTTGGTTTTACTTTCACCCATGCCATGTTCTGCTAAATAGGAAATTATTGCTTTTGAGGCTTTAGCTGTGGTTAAATTATTAAGAAAATCGGAGTTAATCATAATGCCATCCTCTTCAAAGGGAAGAATTTCTGCACTTACCACTTGTTTAATTGCTAAATTGTATTTTTTAGCAAATTCAAAGTCTCTAGCATCATGGGCAGGGCAGCCAAAAATGCAGGCGGTGCCATAGTCTAGCACATAATTACAGAGATATACAGGTATTTCCGTATTGTTAATGGGATTAATCGCAGTTAAACCGGTATTTATGCCTTTTTTTTCCTCAGTATTAATAGTTTCTTCAATTGTGCCAGCAGATTGGGTTTCTTTAATAAATTCTGCGACAGCAGGATTTTTAGCGGCTAAATATGCTGCCAGCGGGTGATGGATTGAAAGCCCGATAAAACTCGCACCGAACAAAGTTTCAGGACGAGTGCTGTAAACTGTTATTTTTTCGCTTAATCTTTTTATATTAAAAAATATATTTGCGCCAAAAGATTTCCCAATCCAATTTTGCTGCATGGTTTTAACTTTATCACTCCAGCCGTCTAGCAGGGATAAGTCATTCAGTAAGTCTTCAGCGAAATCAGTAATTTTTAAAAACCATTGGTTAAGTTTTTTTTGTTCCACAATAGCGCCCGAACGCCAGCCGCGCCCATCAACTACTTGCTCGTTGGCAAGCACAGTATTTTCAACCGGATCCCAATTAACCCAAGATTCCTTTTTATAAGCTAAACCTTTTTGAAAAAAATCTATAAAAATTCCTTGCTCTATTTTGTAATAGTCTGGTGAGCAGGTAATAACTTCCACATTCCAGTCAATGGCAAAACCAAGTTTTGCAAATTGATTTTTCATATAGGCGATATTATCATAAGTCCATTTTTCTGGATGGGTATTATTTTCGCGGGCGGCATTTTCAGCCGGCAAGCCAAAAGCGTCCCAACCCATTGGGTGCAGCACATTATAATTTTTATTTTTTTTGTAGCGTGCTAAAACATCGCCGAGTGTATAGTTTCTTACATGTCCCATGTGCATTTTCCCCGAAGGATAAGGAAACATTTCCAGCACATAATATTTTGGTTTATGAGATTTTTTTTCATAGGCAAAGGCATTTAGCGACGGCCATTTTTTCTGCCATTTATCTTCAATAGTTTTAAAAGAATAGCTTTTTTCCATGATGATTATTTCTCGCCAAGCAGGTATTGAATCCGCAATTGGCGGGCAGTATTTAATATTGCATTTTCTAATTTAATTGGCATATCGGCAGATACAGCAGCATTAACCCATGCTCCTCCGCTTTTTACCTGTTTAAAAACCTTAACTTGCACAGTGCTGGAGGTGAGATTTTCTTCAAGAATGTAAATATCCATTTTATATTTTTCGTTTTCATTTAAAGAATACCAATCGGTAATAATTACTCCGGCAAAAGGATCGGCAGAAACAAGAGGCATAAAGTTTACCAGTTTCAGTGCCGAATACCAAGCAAAGCGATTAACCCCAATTTTATAGGGAGCCTCAGCTGCCTGCGCACCTATAGCAAAACTTAATAATAGGAATAGAGTGTAAATGAATGCGGATATTTTTTTCTTCATAAGACTTTGACTGTTAAATAAATTAATATATAATCATATAATATTATTACGAAAATTAAAAAAATTCAAATTATGATTAGAAAAAAAGCCAAAACTATTATTTTTCCTATTTTTTTGTTAATAGGAGCTGTCTTATTTTTGGCAGTAGCTGCTAATGCTTTTGAATATAATAATTCTACTTTTTTAAAAATCAGCAACCTTCCTAATAACAAAAATGCTAGACTTGGCGGATATATGAGCAATAAGCTTAATTTTACAAGCCTTAGCTTTGAGGCTAATCTGTTGTTAGATGATGACAGCTACATATATTCCCTAGAAAATAGAAATGCTTTAACCTATGCCAGAGGAAGCGGCGGCGCCTCTTACACTGGCGAAACTTACTTTATGTCTTTAGGTTTTTTTGACAGCGTGGCTTCACGGAATGCTTATAATCAATTATTTGAATCGCAGAATCAATCTTTTGGTGTTAAGGCGCTATCACGGCTGAATAGTGAGATGCAAAATTATTATACGCTAATGTCAGCATATATAGAAAATAATACAGCTTTAAGTGCATTGTTTCTTAAAAGTTTTTTTGATGAATCTTTATATTTTGGGGTTTCACTAACGCCTTCTATGCAATATTCAATAACCCCTCACCGTTCTATATCTTACCAAGAAGATAAATCTGCGCTTGATGCCACTGTAATTTATTATAATGAGTATGATGGTTTGGGCTATGGTTTTAATGGTTCTTCCCGATATTATGTAAATATTAACAACGGCACAGACAGTGCTATGGATGCGGCAGCAGGGTTAGTTTTAGATTATTTTGGATTTTCTTTGAAAGGTCGGGCTTTGTGGGGTGATAATAATTTTGAATTAAATACAGGTGAGACCACAGAATATAAAGCCTTTGAAGCCAGCCTTTATTATAGCATATCGCAGATTGTATTGGGAGGGTATTATTTGAATTCTGATATTAGAACGCATAATACCCGCTATCAAACAGAAATATTAGAATTAGATGTCCAGTATAATTTAGGCGAAAATTTCGCATTATATTCGGCTGTATTTTATGAAACTTTAAGATTAAATAATAACTCTGGGTTATTACTAGGTTTTTCAGCGAGTCTTTAGTATGAATAATGATGTATGCGGCAATCTTATTAAGGTTGAAAATGAAATCCAAAGAATTTCACAAGAGTTTAACTGCAAAAAATTACCAAAATTAATTGCAGTTTCTAAAAACCAAGAATCAGAAAAAATAGAACATGCTATTAATTGCGGACAGATAGACTTTGCTGAAAATTATATTCAAGAGGCAGAAGCCAAATGGGTGCATTTAAAAAAGAAATACCCTGCAGTAAGATTGCATTTAATTGGGAATCTTCAAAAGAATAAAGTTAAAAAAGCTCTGCATTTGTTTGATTGTATTCATACTATTGACAGCTTTGCGCTTTTAAAAAAAACTTCACAAGTATGCCTAGCGGAAAATTTAAAAAACAAAACCTTTTTAATACAAATCCTGCTTGATAAAAACTCTTCTGCTAAGCATGGGTTATTGCCGATTGAGCTACCAGATCTGCTGAAACAAGCTCTTGAATTAAATTTAAATATTACGGGATTAATGGGTGTAGCCTCTGTAAAAAATTCCTTGCAGGATTTTACTGTTTTAGCAAAGCTGGCTACACAGAACAATTTAAGTGAGTTAAGCATGGGCATGAGCGGCGATTATGCTGCTGCAATTCAGTGCGGTTCTACTATGCTGCGCTTAGGCACGGCGATTTTTGGAGAAAGGCAGACATGAAAAATATTTATATTTATTTTGCAGACAAGATAATCAGTGAGAAATTTTTTAATTATCTTAAAAATTATTTCAATAATGTTTTTATTTTTACAGACAAGGCTGATACAGTAATAGCAAGCATTATAATTACTGATTTAATAGGGTTTAAAGAAAATTTCCAAAAACTGAAAAATACGCAGATTTTGCTGTTATGTGCTGCCGAAGAACTAAAAGGAATCCATATAGCTGAAAATATTATTCATTTAAATATACCCATAAAAATGGACGAATTAACAGCAGTTTTAGAACAAAAAAGTTTTGCTGCAGCTAATGTCTATAGATATAAAAATTATGTGCTGGATATTAATAATAATGTGTTATTTAAGGAAGATGTCCCTATTGCTTTAAGTGAAAAAGAATCCCTAATTTTAAAAGAATTTTTTAACAGTCCTAATAAGATTATAACGAAAGAGTATTTTTTGAGTGCTGTATGGAATATTAACAATACGGATGTTCATTCCCAAAGTTTAGAAAGTTATGTATCTGCCCTTAGAAAAAAGTTCCAAGATAGCAATATTAATTTAACTATCAGCAAGGAAAAAGAGGGTTATATTTTAATGTAGCCATGCCTTAAAGCTAAATGTTATTAGTGTTTTGCAAGCAGGCTAAGAATTTTATCTTTACTAAGAGAATCAAAATGATTTAAAATTAAACGATTGCTTTTTAGCCCAAGCCCTTCCGCAATATTTAAGAAATCTTGTGTTTGTTCGGTAGTTAGCATATCACGGCTCAGCAACCAAAAGCTAGATTTATCAGGGCTGCCAATAATTAGTTGAGTGTAGTCTTCATTAACATAAAAAATCATTAAATTTCCCCGCGAGAACGCCCTAAAAAATCTCATAACGCCGGTGTATTCAACAAATAATAATTGTTTCCCTATGTTTCTGTGTTTTTTATCTCGCGCCAGCGAGGCTAAAAGCTCTCTTTTCTGCACATTGCCGGTTGAGGTAATACATATTTTTGTAATAAGAATTTCTTCCAATGGCGATATTTGATAATTCATAGCAGAGTAATCGCATCTTTTTTGCAGAAAATTAGGGGTTCTTGCCATTTCCAGCCAAGTGCCGTTAAGTTTTTGCAGATTTATAGTTGGGATATTAATCTCATCATCTTCTGCTTTTAGGCTTAAAGAAAAAACTATAGTCAATGCTATAATTAAACATGTTTTTAAAAGGCTATTTAGCTTCATTGAAATCTACTTCTTTAATTCGTTGAGTATTAAAAATTGCTGAATTTGCAATTTTTGTGTTAGAGAATTCTGGATTGCTTAAATAAATTTCGGTTCTAATGCCTTTAGCATCTAAAACATCCCATTTAATAATCTGTGCGGAATCGTTGCTTAAAAATAAACTCAAACTTCCCATCGCCGGAGCCTTAGCACTAACGAAAGTTATTTTAGTATAGTCGCTTAAGGATTCAAATCCAATAATTTTAATATCTGCATTTAAAAACGAAGACTTATTATCTAAAAGATAATAAAAAGGTGTTGATTTAATAGGAATAAAAGATTTCTGCTTAAGTTTAATATCCTGATAAAGCAGATTAGTTCCCGATGCAATAAAGCGGATAGGGATATTTTCGTATTCTACCCGCAGCTTATTGGGTTTTTCTAGCACAAACCACCCATGCGCTATGTTCCCCGTAGAGTCTCTTTGAATAAAACGGGAGCGGACGGTTTTAAACTCGTTATATTTTTTATCGATGCTTTGAATTTCGGCTTTTTGGTTTTCGCTTAAAACAAAGTTTTCTTCAGCAGATAAAGTTTTCCAAGCAGTTAAAGTATATAAAATAATTATTAAAACCAAAATAATTAAATATAAACGGCGGTAATTTATTTTCATGATAGTTATTTAATTAGTATTTCTCTTTTCCCCATGGCATTGGCTTTGCTTATTATACCGTCTTCTTCTAACTGTTCCATAATTCTTGCGGCACGGTTATAGCCGATTTGAAATTTTCTTTGAATGAAACTTGTGGAGATTTTTCGCTCAGTTTGAATTAGTTCAATAACCTGCGCATATAATTCATCTTTTTCTCCGCTGTCATCATCGGTATCGTAAGCAGTAATGTTTACACTTGTAATATTATCAATATAATTAGGAGTTGACAAATCTTTTAGATAATCAACAATGGAAGACACTTCAGAATCATCAACAAAAGCTCCGTGTATCCTTTGAATTCTGCCGGCTCCGCTCATAAATAGCATATCCCCTTTGCCAAGCAGCTGTTCGGCTCCGGTTTCATTAATAATAGTTTTGCTGTCAATGCCTGAGCTAACCTGAAAGCTGATGCGGGTTGGAAAATTGGCCTTAATGGTTCCGGTAATAACATTAACTGACGGTCTTTGGGTTGCCATAATTAAATGAATTCCAGCCGCCCTTGCCATTTGTGCCAAACGCTGCACTGCCATTTCTACCTCTTTGCCGGCAACCATCATTAAGTCTGCCATTTCATCAATAATTACTACAATATAAGGCAGGTGTTTAAAGGTAATATCTAAGCCTTGAGCATCATAAAGGTCGTTTTGAATTTTCTCAATTGCTGCAGTGTTTTTTAATTTCTCGTTAAAACCGGTAATGTTCCGCACCGCCAGCAGCGACATTTGATAATAGCGGTTTTCCATTTCTTTAACCACCCATTTTAAAGCAGAAATAGCTTGTTTCGGGTTAATTACCACAGGCGTTAATAAATGCGGAATATCTTGATAAACCGAAAGTTCCAGCATTTTAGGATCAATCATTATTAGTTTGCACTGCTCAGGCGGCAGCTTATATAGCAGTGATAGAATCATGCCGTTCACGCCAACTGATTTTCCAGATCCGGTAGTTCCGGCAATCAATAGATGGGGCATAGTAGCAAGATCGGCAACTATAGCATTGCCGTTAATATCGTAGCCTAAGGCTACTGGTAGTTTAGCGCTGGTTTCTTTAAAGGCTTTTGACTGTAGAATCTCTTTTAAAAATACGGTTTTTCTGTTAGAGTTTGGAATTTCAACGCCTACCACATCTTTGCCGGGCACGATGGCAATTCTAACAGAAGCGGCTTTCATCCGCAAAGCAATATCAGTTTCAAGAGCAGTAATTTTAGAGGTTTTTACGCCGGCTGGAATGGCAATTTCATATAAAGTTACTACAGGACCGGTAATGGCATTCATAACTTTGCAGTTGACGCCGAACTCTTGGATAATTTGCTCTAAATTTTTGGCATTTTGCTGAATTTCAAAGGCAGTTGTGCTGTTCTTCTGCGGTTTGATGTTTAAAAAGTTCAAAGGGATATGATAGTTTTTTGTAATCTTCTCTTTTAATGCCGAAGCCTGCTCGCCTTCTTTAGACAGCTGAATTTTAATGTTATCAGTAGAGGAGGTATATTGTTCAGCTTGCAGAGAAGCAGATGGACTTTGATGTTTTGCATCAAAATATGCAGCTGTAGGGGGCAGCTTAGGGGTTATTTGTTCTGTATTGGTTTTATTAATAGGGTGCGGCGGTCTTATTTTTTCATTATCAAAATACTCTTTTAGCTGATGGGTATGGCTTTCTTTAAAAGAATCTTCTGGTGCTGAGGGGTAGCTTATTGGTTCGGTGTTAAAGTTTTTTTCTTTATGGGCATTAAAAGCCTTAAACTCGGCGGAAAAATCTTTTTGCAGGTCTGCTAGGGGTTCATTATTATATTCTTCTTCGTAGTTTTCTTCATTAAAGTTTTGGGCGGCTTGAATGTTTTTATAAAAAATACTATGTTTAAAATCTTCGTTCATGTTAGATTTTACGCTTTCTAAATTCGGCATAATATTAATTTTATCAGATGGCGGATTATAGTTGTAATCTGCATTATTATCTTTATTTTTAAAAGTGGTAATTTTTTTATAAATAAATTTAGAAAATAAAATTAAAGCATTTTTAGTGGTAATAATATCTTTCCAAGAAATAGAAAAAGCAAAAAGCAGGGCGGTAAAACTTAAAATTATAAAAATGTAAGAAAATTGCGAAAGAAAAGTAATTTCATACTTTAAAAACATTCCTAAAACTCCGCCGGCAGATTTTTCAAAAAAAATGCTTAACAAAGGAGGCACAGTAATAATAGCATAAAAAAAGCTCATAATTTTATATTTCAAAAATGATATGGTTCTTTTTGTATAAATCTGCCAGGAGCAAAAAATAAAAAAAGCTGGAATTAAATAGGCAGCAGTTCCGAAAATTTGAAAAAAAAGGTCGGCAGTAGTATTGCGGATAAGCTCTAGCGATGATTCTTCAGCAAACATTCCCGCTGTATTAAAAGAAGATCCTGCAGGATTATAACTTAAAAACATTGCCAGCAGAATTACCCCTGCAAGCATTAGCATTAAATATGATACGCGGTGCATGTTATTTTATGGTTTTAGATTAATATTATACTTAATAATATCAATAATATCTTAATTCAGTGTTAATTTTTTTTAGGCAGGTATAAAAATAAATTCCGGTAAGAAGGCCAATATATTGAAAATATGCAATAATAAATAGATTTACAACTATTTAGTGCAATGTTATAATAGAGAGGGTATTTGTAAGAAAGGAGTAAAGAAATGGGAAA
>Ga0131853_10000360_pt1 | contig 83524 bp, 63 predicted proteins | sample TergutLab28metaG_FD_92764 | JGI IMG/M metagenome (GOLD analysis project Ga0131853, IMG submission 92764) | Labiotermes labralis P1 segment gut microbial communities from Petit-Saut dam, French Guiana - Lab288 P1 (version 2) (version 2) | ecosystem: Host-associated > Arthropoda: Insects >...
AAAGTTGCCAGCCGTAGCAGATTAGCTTTGCATATGCGTCGCCGCTACCCGGGATGCTTGGGCGAGCAGTAAATGCGAAGCATTTACGACCAGCCCATTAAAGCAGGCTTTAATGGGTTCCCGCTCGCAGTGCCGCCTAAATTGGCTTAAAATAAGGCCAGAAATTCAGATTCGCCCATTATTGACCACTGGTTCTTATAATTGCCGTATCTATACAAATTTAAAATTAAACATATCATATGGAACCGAATTTTAAAGGAGGCTTTGGCAATGAAAAAATTTTTATCAGTTTTTTTAACAGCAGCTATTTTGTTTGGATTGGTCGCTTGTGCGGCTCCAGCCGGTCCTGCAGCCCCGGCTGCTAATCAGCCTGGCGGCACTGCAGCCGAGCAAACAGCAACATCGGCACCTGAGGGAACAACGGCACCGGCAGAAGGTGTTGCCCAAGATTTTATCTTTGCCGTTGATACCGAACCTACAGGGTTTGATCCACACCTGCAAACAGCACACGCATCTATAAGGGTTAATCGTAATATGTTCTCCAGATTAACATTCCTGGATGCCGACTTAAATCTCCAGCCTGAACTGGCGCAGCGCTGGGAAAGAGGAGCTGACAACACCTATACCTTCTTTCTTCGCGATGATGTAAGATTCCACAACGGTCGCCAGATGACAGCCGATGATGTAATTTTCAGCTATGAGCGTATAATGGATCCGGATGTCGGATCTGTTGCGAGAGCATTTTTTGTTGATGTGGAGCGAATTGAGCGTGTGGATGATTTAACCGTAAGATTCCACTTAAGCGGTCCATCTGCTACATTCCTTGATTATACCGCCAATCATTATGCTGCAATTATACCAATGGAAGTAATAGAACAACACGGCGATCTTAACTTATTCCCTGTAGGTACAGGTCCTTTTATGCTCCGTGAGCATGTACAGGGCAACCGCGTTGTTTTGGAGCGAAACCCTTATTATTTTATCCCGGGTGAACCTCAGCTTGATACTATTACCTATGTTATTATGCCTGACCACTCAGCCAGGCTTAACGCCATCCGCACAGGTGCGGTACATTTAGCAGCTAATATGCAAGCCGATGTTATACCTTTGGTAGAGGATAATCCTGATGTAAGGATTATAAGTTACCTTACGGCGAACTATGATTTCTTAGGCTTTAACTTAGATGAAGGACCATGGACAGATGTACGTGTACGCCAAGCCATGAGCCTTTTGGTAGACCGCCAGGAGATAATTGATGTTATCTATAACGGTCACGCTGTAATGACCGGTCCGGTTGTTCCCGCAATGAGAAAATGGGCAGTCGATGTAACACAAAATGAATTCTACACCCCTGATGTTGAAAGAGCAAGAGCCCTTCTTGCCGAAGCCGGTTTTCCGGATGGCTTTGATATGGTAATTACCGGAGGTATTACGCCTCGTGCCAATAATATTGGTGTTTTACTTCAAAGTCACTTTGCAAGGGGCGGCATCAGTGCTCAGCTTTTGATTTTGGAAAGTGCCCAATATGTTGCGGCATGGCGGGCACGTGACCATCAAACTATGGTTGGCGGAAATGGCGGCGGATCAGACCCTGACCGTGGTATAGGCTTCTTCTTTGAGACAACAGGTGCTGCAAATGTTTGGGGTTACTCTAACCCTGAAATTGACAGGCTCTCTCAATTAGGCAGAGTTACAACAAATGAGGATGAGCGTATAGCTATTTATAGAGAAGCTCAGGAAATAATTTTATATGAATTGCCGAATTTATTCCTTACTTCTCCTATGGAATTTGTTTTTGCCCGCAGTAATGTGGTCGGTTATTATCCGGACACTTATCGTAATGAATTCTTTACAGGTGTTTCCCTTAGATAAGTATAAGAAATGCCACGGCAGGAAAACTTATTTTTCTTGCCGTGGCAATATTTTAACCTTGCTTTTAACCTTGCAAAAAGCATGAGGAGGTAGCAGATACGTGAAAATCTACATCGCAAAAAGAATTCTTATGCTTATACCTGTAGTTATTGTAATCAGCCTGCTGATTTTTTTCCTGATACGTATTTTGCCGGGAGATGTAATAAATGAAATTTTAGGCATAGAGCAGACACCGGAAGTGCGGGCAGTACTTGAGCAGCAGTTTGGTTTTGACAGACCTTACACCGAGCAGTATTGGATGTGGGTCAGCGAAGCACTCCGGGGAAACTTCGGCACATCTTTACGGACAGGGCAGCCTATTTTGCCTGAGTTCATCCAGCGTTTTGAGGTAACTTTCCAGCTTATGGTGGTAAGTACGCTGATTTCTTGCCTTATAGCCATTCCTATAGGTATTATTTCGGCGATGAAGCGAAATTCTATCACAGATTTTTTACTTCGTTTAATTTCTTTACTGGGAGTTTCTATTCCTAATTTCGTGTTTGCTATTCTTTTGATTCTGTTTTTGGCAGTTATTTTTAATTATTATCCTCCGATTCATTGGGTTAGTTTTTTTGAGGATCCAATTGCAAACCTTGAAATCATATTCTGGCCTTCGATGGTAATGGGTATACGTATGGCAGGTTCTATTATGCGTATGACTCGTACGGCTATATTAGATGTGTTAGGTCAGGATTATATAAAAACCGTAAGGGCCAAAGGCGCAAGCGAATGGCTTGTTATAATGAAACACGCTTTCAAAAACAGCCTTATTCCCATAGTTACAATGGTAGGTATGCAAATCGGTTTCTTGTTGGGTGGTACGGTAGTTATAGAGCAGATATTTTCACTGCCGGGGGTCGGGCAGATGACCTTGAGCGCGATTTTTAGGCGGGATTATCCTGTTGTACAGGCTAATATTTTGCTCCTTGCTGTTATGTTTGTATTAATTAATCTTATTGTTGACATATTGTATGCGGTTATTGACCCGCGTATTAAATATCAGTAGAAAGGAGCCGAAGCCAACTGTGAAAGAAATATTAAAGTCTCTTTTAAGGGACAAAGCAGGTTTCTTTGGACTGTTCGGTGTATTGCTGATTATACTTATAGCAGTACTTGCGCCGTTTATTTCACCTCATGACCCAAATGAGATAAATGCTGTAATGAGGCTTCAGCCCCCAAGTCTTGAACACCCCTTTGGTACCGATTTCATGGGCAGGGATGTTATGAGCCGTGTTTTCTACGGTGCTCAAGTTTCTTTTATTGTTGGGCTGATATCGGTTTCAATCGGGGCAGGCATTGGATTTATACTTGGGATTATAGCAGGTTATTCAAAAAAATTTGACGGTTTGATTATGAGAACGGTTGATATCCTGTTTGCGTTCCCTGCAATACTTTTAGCCCTCCTTATTGTTTCAGTACTTGGACCGGATTTGCATAATACTATGATAGCTATAGGTGTTGTTCTTATTCCTGTTTTTACACGAACACAAAGGGCATCGGTAATCGCCGTAAAAGAGATAGATTATGTCAGTAACGCCCATTCGGTAGGCATACGGACCTCTGGCGTAGTCTTTAGGCATATAATCCCAAATACTTTATCACCGATTTGGGTTCAAATTACTTTATCACTTTCAAACGCTATACTTACTGAGTCAACATTGAGCTTTTTAGGGCTTGGCATACAGCCGCCGGATCCTTCCTGGGGTTCGATGCTTAACGAAGCCCGCCCATTTATGGAGCTTGCCCCTTGGACTGTCATATTCCCCGCGGTTTCTATTGTTATAACCATACTTTCGTTTAATATGCTTGGGGATAGTCTCCGTGATGTGCTTGATCCGAAATTGAAATTATAGCTATAGGAGGCAGGTTAAATGCAGCCATTACTAGATGTAAAAAATTTGGAAGTCAAGCTCTCGAAGAGGCAAGGTACGACCACTTTGGTAGACGGTGTCAGCTTCTCTGTATACCCTAGCGAGAGTTTTGGTATAGTGGGTGAATCCGGTTGTGGCAAGAGCTTGTCAGCCCTTTCTGTTATGCGCCTTATTAGTTATCCGCTAAATATAAGCGGCGGTGAAATCATTTTTAATGGGCAGGATTTGATGAAGCTCCCTCCTAAACAGATGAGAACAGTGCGAGGGAAGGAAATTTCAATGATTTTCCAAGAACCTATGACTTCCCTTGACCCTATTTTTACAATAGAGAATCAGCTTATGGAAATACTTCAAATCCATTTTAAAAATATGCCGAGAAATGTGATGTTGGAAAAGATTCATGACGTACTTAAAAAAGTCGGTATCGCTCAGGTTGAGCGTGTAATCGCAAGCTATCCCCATCAGCTTTCCGGCGGTATGCTTCAAAGAGTTATGATTGCCATGGCTATGATTTGTGAGCCAAAACTTCTCATAGCCGATGAGCCTACTACGGCACTTGATGTTACCATTCAAGCACAGATTCTGGCACTTATGAATGATTTGAAGGAGAATTTTTCCGCTTCTATAGTAATTATTACCCACGATTTAGGTGTTATCGCAGAGACCTGCCAGAGAGTAGCTGTATTGTATGCCGGGCAGGTTGTGGAACAGGCCAGTGTCAGTGATATATTCAATAATCCTATGCACCCTTATACCAGGGGGCTTTTAAAGTCGGTTAAAGCTTTAGGCAAACGGGAGAAGAAGCTTTACTCTATTTCAGGCATGGTACCTGCAATGGATAATATTGGAGAGGGCTGCCGTTTTTATGAACGCTGTGACCACGCAGGGGAAGAATGTTTGGCACTGCAAGATTTGTATGAGTCCGAGCCGGGGCATATTTGCCGGTGTATAAAGTCTAAGGAGGGCAGGATATGAAACCTCTTTTACAGGTAAATAACCTTAAGAAAACATTTACCATCTCATCCGGCGCGTTTAAGAAAAAAGTTACGGAAGTACACGCCGTTGATGATTTGAGTTTTCACATAAATGAAAGAGATACTCTTGCTATAATAGGGGAATCCGGATGCGGCAAGTCAACTACAGCCAAATGTGTCCTTCGTTTACATGAGCCTACTTCAGGGGAGGTAATATTTGACGGAGAGGATCTTGTTAAGCTGAGCCGCGAACAAATGCGGCTAAAGCGTCGTGATATTCAAATGATTTATCAAGACCCCTACTCTTCTTTAAATCCACGTATGAGTGTAAGAAGACTTTTGGCGGAGCCTCTTAAGGCTCATAAACTTGCATCCGGAGATGAAATAAACTCCAAAGTAGAAGAAATGGCTGATATGGTTGGGCTTTCAAAACAGCAGCTTGACCGATACCCTCACCAATTCAGCGGCGGACAAAGACAGCGTATAAGTATAGCCAGGGCATTGATAATGAGACCAAAATTGATTTTAGCTGACGAGCCTGTGTCTGCGCTGGATGTATCTATTCAAGCGCAAGTCCTTAATCTGCTGGGCACTTTGCAGGAGGAGCTTAATCTTACGATGCTGTTTATTTCCCATGATTTGAATGTTGTGCGCCATGTTAGCAATTATGTTGTGGTAATGTATCTTGGTAAGGTAATGGAAGCCGGAGATACGCAAACCATATTAGAAAATCCGCTGCATCCCTATACTTCAGCACTTTTGGAATCGGTGCCGGGTCTTGATCCTGACAATAAAAAATCTCGTACCCTACTCAAAGAAGATGCTTTCAGCCTTTCGGAGCTGCCTGACGGATGTGTTTTTGCCAACCGGTGTCCAAAAGTAAAGGAACGCTGCTGGCAGGAAGCACCGGACAGAGTTTCTTACGATAATCGTGAGCTTGCTTGCTTTCTTTACAGCGAATAACGGACGAAAGGAGATTTTTAAGGTGATAAACACTGTCAGGGGAAAAATTTCAAAAGATAAGCTTGGAAAAACCTATATGCATGAGCATATTATTGCGGATTTATCAGGTGTGCGTAAAGACAACGACTCAGTAATGACTGATGTTTCCGAAGCACTTGCGGAAATTGAGTATGCAATATCGGCAGGGATAAATACATTTTTAGACGTATCTTGCATAGGTATGGGCAGAGATGTGGGAAAGCTTAAAGAAATCAGTGAAAAGAGCGGCGTAAACATCATTTGTTCAACAGGCTTTTATCTTAAAAGCTACTATCCCCAATATATTTTTGAAGAAGAAGCGGAACAAATTGCAGAGCGGCTTATTGCGGAAATTGAAAGCGGCATAGATGGTACAGGTATAAAACCGGGCATAATCGGTGAAATTGCCACAGGAAAAAATGAGTTTGACTTAGACAATAAGAAAATTTTTAAAGCTGCCGCTTTATCCCATAAAAAAACAGGACTGCCGATTACAACCCATTGCTCTGAAGGAACAATGGCACTTGAGCAAATTGAATTTCTTACTAATTTGGGTGTTAAAAATACGAAAATAATAGTTGGTCATATGGATCTTTTGACCGATTTTTATAAATTAGCTGAGATTTTTAAAACCGGAGTATATTTAGGCTTTGATACTATAGGTAAAAACACTTATATATCTGAGGAGGAGCGTCTTAAAACCCTTTACCGCGCACTAAATGAGGGTTGGGGTTCACAAATTGTACTTTCTGAGGATATATCCAGAAAATCCTATTACAAATCAAGAGGCGGGCTTGGGTATGGCTACCTTATAAGCAGCTTCCTGCCTAAGCTTGTGAAAATGGGTATATCTCAAAAAGACATTGATACTATGCTTATACACAATCCGGCTAATATGCTTGATGTGGAGTTTAGTGAGAGAATGCGTATACTTGTTAACAATAATGTCATTTCAGAAAAAGCCGCTTTTGCCGCTAACGAATATATGGAAATAATTGAAAAAAGCCACCACCTGGATAGAAAACATAATAATTTTGATATGTTTGAGACTCATCTTGCAGTTTGCTTTGACCGTGCTTATAAAAATGAACTTATCGAGGAATTTCCTCCGGAGCTTGAGGAAGAAATTTCCGGGAAATGGTTTACAAACTTAGCCATCAAAACCTTAAAAGCTGTATGCGAACACAGAAATATTGCCTTTAGTGAAGCTGAGGGGAAATATATTGGTGTGCATTTAGGGGTTTTGCTGAAGGAGGATAATTACAATTGATGGAGTCATTTCCACTTAAAACCATGAGTATTGAGGAAGCCATAGATGCCCAATTTAAGCTTGTCGATATTATACATCAGCATTTTAAAGGTGACGAGTTCCTAAATTGCGGCGATTTAGGCGTCGTTTACGGTGAATATCCAAAGTATACTAAAATGACAGAGAGGGTTTTGGCTGACTTTTTTGGTTCGGAGGATGCTGTTCTTACAAGAGGTGCGGGAACAGGTGCGATTAGAAGTTATCTAACACTGCATCTAAAAGCCGGCAGCAAAGTTCTCGTACATGATGCGCCTATTTATTCAACAACAGCGGATACTTTGGCAGACATAAGTGCCCAGACTGTTAAATTTGACTTTAACTCTTTTGATAAAAGTATTCCCAATGATGTTAACATGGCTATTGTCCAGCACTCCAGGCAAAAAATGGAAGACAGATATGATATAGAGCAAGTATTAAAAAAGATAAAAAAGACAAGCCCTAATTTGCCTGTATTGGTTGACGATAATTATACTGTTATGAAAGTGAAAAAATCTGTAATTTCCATGGGTGCTGATGCAAGTGGGTTTTCGCTGTTTAAATTGCTTGGGAAAGAAGGCATAGGCTGTGTGCTTTGTTCCAAAGCCGACGGAGAGCGAATCCGCAGTAAAAACTATTCAGGGGGCAGTAAAGTACAGGGCTTTGAGGCTATGGAATGTTTGCGTTCATTGGTCTATGCCCCTGCGGCATTTGCAATACAATCACGGGAAGTAGATAAAATAGTTGAAAAATTAAATAATGGCATGGTAGATGGTGTGGAAAAAGCAGTTCGCGCCAATGCTCAGTCCGTTGTGGCTTTAGTAAAGTTTAAGGAGCCGATAGCCAAAAAAGCTATTGCGATTGCAAATGAACTTGGTGCTGCCCCCTACCCTGTCGGTGCGGAGTCAAGATATGAAGTTGCCGCTATGTTTTACAGGCTTTCAGGTACTTTCACAGCTTCCGGCCCTGCTCTTTCGGAATATGCAATAAGGATAAATCCAATGAGATGCGGTTCTGACACTGTTATAAGAATTTTGAAAAAAATAGTTTCTTGCTGCAAGGGGGTATGAGATGTTTCTGGAAGCTACTTTGCAGAATAATCCCGCGCTGATTCAGGCGGGCTTTGAACTTCATAGGAAGGGGCTTATTTATCCCAACACCTATGTAGTGGATTTGGATATAATTGAAAAAAATACGGTGATTTTGGCGGATAGTGCTAAAAAGCATGAAATACGCCTTTTAGCCATGACAAAACAGCTTGGCAGGAATCCTCTTATCGCTAAGTCTATTGCCAAATCCGGAATTGACAGTTTTGTTGCCGTTGACCCTTGGGAGGCACTACATTTGGCAGGTAATGGGCTTAAAATTGGCAATGTCGGGCATCTTGTGCAAATTCCCAGAGCTATGGTTTCTAAAGTGCTTAATTTTGCGCCTGAATTTGTGACGGTTTTCAATTATGAAAATGCTGCACTTATCTCAGAAGGTGCCGCCTATTTAGGCACTACACAAAAGCTTATCTTAAAAATAGACGATGGGCTAAACTGCTATCCGGGTCAGGAAGGCGGTATCAGACTTTCGAACTTACTTTGTGAAGCGAAAAAAATATCAGAGCTTAAAAATGTTGAAATATGTGGTTTGACAGCTTTTCCTTGTGTGCTGTTTGACGAAGGAGCTAAGGAATTTGCTTTTACAAATAAAGCCTACGCTCTTAAAGAAGCAGAGGAACTTTTAAAACAAAATGGATATGAACTAAAAATACTGAATATGCCAAGTGCCAATACCAGCTCATCTTTTGAGATGATAGCAAAAAAAGGCGGCAATTTGTTGGAGCCGGGTCATGCAATATCAGGGACAACCCCCGCACACGCAGTCTCTTCCCAGCCTGAAATTCCGGCTATTATATATGTAAGCGAAATTGCTGCCAAATCATACGATGATGCTTATGTTTACGGCGGAGGTGCTTATGGCCGCGGAAAGCCTAAAAACGCCTTAGTTGGCATTTCTTATGACAAGCTTGTTACAAGTAAATTTGAATTTACATTCCCCCCCAGTGAAAATATAGATTATCACGGCAGTATAAAAGGGGATATAAAGTCATTGAATATAGGGGATACGGTAATAGCCGCCTTTCGAACACAGATATTTGCAACCAGAGCTTTGGTTGCGGTAGTTTCCGGCATACAAAGGTGCCGCCCTGAAATCATTGATATCTTTGACAGTCTTGGAAAGGAAATAGATTATTGAAAAAGAGAGCTGTAATTTTAGTAATAGATAGTTTAGGTATAGGCAGTATGGATGACTGTACCCACAGTACATATGCCAATACTTTCGCTCATATTCTGGATAAGGCCAAGTTCATAAGCATTAAAAACATGGAAAAACTTGGTATTAATCGTATATTAAATCATAAAAGGCTTACGGCTTCGTCAGAAACCTTGGCCTCTTTTGGCAGGGCAAGGCTGCTGCACGAAGGTGCTGACAGCTATATGGGTCATCAGGAGATTATGGGAAGTAAACCTCTTGCGCCAAAAATAATTCCCTTTTACCAGACTATAGATAAGGCTAAATACCATTTTGAAAGCCTGGATTACAATGTTGAGGTAATAGGCGGCGGCAAATGTCTTTTAATAAACAATCTTATTGTTGCTGCTGATAATATTGAAACTGATTTTGGTCAAATCTACAATGTAACGGCACCTCTTGACTTAATAAGCTTTGAAGAGGTACTGAAAGCGGGCCGCGCTCTCCGTGATATAGCCACAGTCAGCCGCGTAATATCTCTTGGGGGTATGGGGATAAGTGTTGGCAATATAATATCCGCAATAAGGACAACTCCTGAAGGTGCTACCGGCGTAGATTGCCCAAAATCGGGGGTATATAAAAAGGGGTATCGGGTAAAGCATTTTGGATATGGAGTAAATCCGGAGAAGCAGGTGTCCTCTATACTGTTAAAAAACGGCATACCTGTCTATCTGATAGGTAAAATGGCAGATGTTATCGATTGTCCCGGCGCAAATTATACTGAAGCCATAGAAACAGATATGGTAATGTATGAACTTATAAGCAGGTTTGAAAAAATGGACGAAGGTTTAATTGCGGCAACTGTACAAGAAACTGATCTTTCGGGTCACTCTCAAGATATTGACCGATATGCCGCAAAAATTAACACCGTAGATGCTTACCTTGGAATTTTATTGGAAAAAATAACTGAAAATGACCTCCTAATAATCACCGCAGACCACGGCAATGACCCAACTATAGGTCATAACCACCATACCAGAGAAAAAGTTTTTTTACTTGCCTATTCTAAGGGGCATAAAGCAAAGGATTTGGGGGAGCGGAGTACATTGTCGGATGTAGGTGCTACTGTGTGTAGGTTCTTTGGCGTTTCTGAAAGCGAAAATGGTGTTTCGTTTTTATAGTGAAATTACTTCAAAATAGTAACAGAAAAATGTAGGTGTTTTTTTATAGATTGAGGAAACGGGTTCCTGGCATACCCGGGACGCTTGGGCGAGCAGGCTAATGCGGGTCGCGTGTTGGCAGGAACCGTCCAGCCCAAAGGTATGGCAGGATTCCTGAGCCGCCATAGCGGTCGCGCGCACGTGCCGATGACCGCTGTAAGCGGTCGCTCTACCTTTGACAATAAGATATGAAAAAACAGCAAGTTTTTGTTACTGTTTTGGGGTTATTTTACTATATAGTAAGCTCACCTGGCAGATATATATGCATAAACCCGCATCTGTATAGATACGGGTTTATTTGATATCTACCCTTCAAGATGTTATAATATGCACATAAAAATTTACTCTATAAGGAGGAAAGCATGCCACTTGTAAAGCTTCCATATGGAAAAAAGATTTTAGAGTATAATATCCCTGATGACCGCTTTAAGGCGGAGCTGGTGTCCCAAATGCATCATTATAAACCTGAGCATTCTCCAAAAGAGCTTGTAAGGCGGGCACTTAACGAGCCGATTGGAACTCCTAAACTTAGTATTATGGCTGAGGGCAAAGATAAGGTTGTTATTATTTGCAGCGACCATACAAGGCCTGTACCAAGTAAGATTATTATTCCGCCGATGCTTGAAGAAATCCGAAAAGGGAATCCGAGGGCAGATATTACATTGTTAATCTCTACAGGCTGCCATAGACTTACTAATAAAGAAGAACTGTTAACAAAATTTGGACCGGAAATTGTGAAAAACGAGAAGATTGTTGTACATGACTGCGATAATTCCGAAATGGTTAATATAGGGAAGCTTCCCTCCGGAGGCGAGATGATTGTTAATAAATTGGCAGTGGATGCGGATTTACTTTGCGCTGAGGGTTTTATCGAACCGCATTTTTTTGCAGGTTTTTCAGGAGGGCGCAAGAGTTTCTTCCCGGGGGTTGCCAGCCGCAAAACTGTTACCTATAACCATAATGCAGAGTTTATAGCTCACCCCAGGGCTCGTACAGGTATACTAGAGGGAAACCCAATCCATACAGATGTCCTTTATGCCGCTCGGATTGGCAGGTTAAACTTTATTTGTAATGTAGTTATTAATTCTGACAAAGAAGCTATTTATGCCGTTGCCGGTGATTTGGACAAAGCACATTTAACCGGCTGCACATTTTTAGCGGATAGATGCAAAGTCAAGGCTGAAAAAGCCGACATAGTGATTTCAACAAATGGGGGATATCCTCTTGATCAAAACATCTATCAAGCTGTAAAGGGTATGACCGCTGCGGAGGCTGCTGTAAAAAAAGACGGTTGTATTATAATGCTGGCTTGCTCTAATGACGGTCATGGCGGCGAAATGTTCCATAAAACCTTTAAAGAAGAGAAAGATTTAGACCGTATGTTAAAAAAATTCCTGGACACACCTAAAGAAGATACTATTATCGACCAATGGCAGTCTCAGATATTTGCAAGGGTACTTCAACATGCTATGGTTATCTATATATCCGAAGCCCCTTACGAAATAGTTAGGGATTTACATATGATTCCTGCCGGTTCTATAGAAGAAGCTTTAAAAATAGCCGAAAATCACCTAAATAACCCAAAAGCAAGTATAACTGTTATTCCTGACGGAATCGCGGTTATGGTTGCTGAATAATTATTAATTACCAGTAAATAAGGGATGATGCGTACATTTTAAAAATCCTTCGCTCATCCCTTATTACCTACTGCACCGCTAATTTATGCACAACTTTAATGATAGCTTACGAAACAGCTTGATTTTCTACAAGCGGTCATTTCTGTTGTTCTCGATAAAGTCAGCACTCGCTTTAACTCATCATCAAAAGAAAAGTCACAGGAGTTATCACTGCAATCAACCCCCTACACAAACAAAAAGAGCCAATAACTGTGATTTTGTCACGAGTTATCGGCTCTGCGTCTAAGCGTCTGGCTCTTTGATAACGATTATGTTCAGTCGTTGAATATTTATTAGCGTTTCTTGTTTGCATTTCGGGCAGAACAAGGGAAAATTTATAAGTACCGTTTCATACTGTACTTTGCTTGAAAAACTATAACAGCGCAAAGGAGTGTTGTACATGAATAACCAGCCCCAAAACACAGACAACCTAAAACGCCCCATACAAATAAAATTCCGTGTTACGGAAGATGAAAGAGAATTTATATTAGATAAAATGCGATTATCCAGCACAAATAACCTTGCGGCATATCTACGGAAAATTGCTATTGACGGTTATGTTATCAATACCGATTTTTCAGACCTAAAGGCAGTTATCACAGAAATGCAAAAAATAGGCGTAAACATCAATCAAATATCACAGTGGGTAAACTCCACCAGCCGTATATATGAACAAGACTTTGAAGAAATGAAAAGGGTGATAGATGATATATGGCAGTTACTAAGATTAAACCTGTCAAAAGTGCGCTAAAACGTGCGCTGGATTATATTCAGAATCCCGATAAGACAGACGAAAAAATGTTAGTATCTTCATTCGGTTGCGGTTATGAAACTGCGTTTGAAGAATTTGAACTAACGCTATCTAAAGCACGGCCAGTTCCACCCCCGGCAAACCCACCTATACCCGGTCAGTCCCGGCGGTCAATCTTATTAAGGATATTGAAAACTGCATAAAAGCCCAGCAAAGTGCGGGATTCGAGAGATGGCAGAAAATCCAAAATTTGAAAGAAGCCGCAAAAACGCTAAACTTCCTTACGGAAAACAAGCTACTGCAATATGGGGATTTGGAAGCTAAGACAACAGAAGTAGCCGCCGCATTTGACAACACCGCCGACACATTAAAAGCCGCCGAAAAACGCCTTGCGGATATGGCGGCACTTCTGAAAAATATATCCACTTATCAGCAGACCAAGCCCATTGTTGACGGTATATCCGCCGCCAGAGCATTAAAAGCCCATGCTACAAAAGACGGCAAACTTCCTAACCCTGCAACCTTACAAGCGGAGTATAACAGGTTCACGGAAAAGAAAAATACACTACGCGCTGAATACGGCAATCTACAGCAAATGGCTAAAGAGCACGGTGTAGTCAAGAAAAATGTGGATTCTATACTCAATCCCGGTACAGAACGGGCGCGGGGTAGGTATAGAAATGCTGAACTATAAAAAATCATTAGATATTTGCGGATTTTTTTGATATAATCTGAATTGATAGATTTTTACTAAAGGTTGTACAAACTGTGTCAGTCCACAATAAAAAAATAGGGAGTGTTCAAAATGGCATTAGATGTATTTATCAATTTCAATGGCAACTGCCGCGAAGCATTAGACTTTTACGCAGGCGTTTTTAAGACCAACGTAGAGGGGCTTATGACTTTCAGTGACGCGCCGCCAGCAGATGGCTATGTCGCGTCAGAAGCCGACAAAAACAAAATCATGTACGCCAGCTTAAACATAAGCGGCTCAACCGTTATGTTTTCCGATTGCCCGGATGGTATGCCTTACAACGTCGGCAACAATATTATTCTAACTGTCAGTGTAACGGAACGTGTGGAAGTGGAGCGGCTGTTTAACGCATTAAACATTGACCCCAACCCTCACATGCCGCCCCAGCAGACATTCTTTGCTGATTACTACGCTATGGCCGAAGATAAATTCGGTTTAATCTGGAACATTATGAAACCAACAGCATAAATCTCCAGGTGCAATAAAAAAGGGCGCGACCAACCGCCAAAGTGACAGCAAGCCGCGCCCGGTATTATATTACCCTGCTTAATGCTCCGTGGTGGCTATTATAATAGGTATATCGGATAGCCTGTTTGCTGTAGTGTGTTTATATGGCTCGGCAATTTCACACCATTAACACAGTTATTTATATAGACACACCAAAACCATAAAACCTATTTCAACAGCACAAGTAAAGCAGGCTCGGAATCTATCGGCGCAAAAGAACAAAAAAATAACAGGGGCGCGGTCAATGTCATGTTGAAATAACAATCAGCCGCGCCCCTGCGCGTGTATGTGTTTTCAAGCCTTGAAATTAGCCCGTGCATTTTTATATTCTCGCGCTGTTCCCGCGCCTGTGTAACAATAGCCTGTAATGCGGCTTTGTCCTGCGGGTCTGCACGGTATGAAACGGCTTGCCCGTGCTGGTGATAAAGCTGTTGCCATTTTCCATTATGCTCCGTATGGGGAAGCGTTATTTTTGTGCCATCTTTGTGAATTGATGTAACCGTATGCTTTGGTATTGCTATGTCATTGACTTGTTTAACATGGTCACGGAAATCCAACTCATGTAAATTTCCTTTAATGCGCCCGTTTTCAATGCCTGTAATCTCAACGGCAAAAGCAAGTATATGGTCATTCACAATAACAGATTGATATATGCCGGGTTGTCCAAGAAATGTTGCATGGTCTGTCCATGTGTTAAATGCAGATGTATCTTTTATATAAACATCACGCTCCGGGTAACAATGCGTACCCGATTTACGGGATAGCCATAAAAGATGATTATTTTCGCCGTCCGGGTTACGGGCGGCCGCTTTGAATTGTGCAATATCGTATTTGAAATCACTTTTGTAATGCTCGGTGTTCAATTCAACAACTGCGCCAAGTGCCGCCACAATATCAACATTTTCAAATTTCCGCATGGCGCTATCCCCCTAACTCCGCATTTTTATTTTTGGTAGCTGTTTTTTGTGGTGTGGGTTTATTCCCGGATAGCTGTTTTTTACCCGCCGCAATCTGCTCTTTAATAGAGAGTTGCTCTTGTGTATTTGCCGCGGTCTTGCCTTTACTCTGGCTTCGATTGCGGCTACATTCTCACCATGCGCTAGGGCTTTGGGCGGCATTTGATAGAAGTGCCTTTAATTGCGTGTGTTCTGCGGGTATGCGCTCATTAGCTTGTTCCATGCGTTTTATACCCATAGAAAAAGCCGCTTGCCCCTGTGTCTTGTTGGGGTCGGCGGCTTGTATATGGTCGTGTTGCTTTTGTAGATAATCGGCAACAACTTTCAAATCGACTGCGGCGGCAGGTGCTGAATTTTACAATGTGTCTACCGATTATCTTTTTGGGATAACAGACAACCGCCAGCATAGGAATATTGATATTGATGTCCTTGCCATATCGGATAGTGCTATCGAGATTTTGAAAAGCAAGAAATTTAATAACCGCCTAATCAGCGAATTATTATCTCATGCAGACTTTGGACAGCTTATAAACGCTGTAGAGGTCTACATAGATAAGAAGATGATGCCGCAAATGCAAACCCTTAACGCCGTATATCGCCTTGCGGAAACTACAATCAAAGAAAACTACAAGGGTGACAACGATAACGACAGTAATAGCAGTAGCGGCAAGACCAACAGCGACAAGCGTGATGAAATATTAGCCTTTCTACAAAATGCCGCAATCAATGAGGACGAGTATCTGCGTTTTCGTATCTCGGAGCGTTTTAATGACATTATGAAAAGCCTGTTTGATGCCCACAAGACCGACAAGCTATCTCCTGAACATAACGAGGTCATAGAGGATATGAAAGCCTTAATGCAGGGTTATGTTGATGATAAAAAGGCTGATGGAGCAACAATGGCGAAATTCTATGCCATGTGCAAACAACTTGGGCTTAATGCCAAAAATCTGACGGAAGAAGAACAAAAGGCAATGATGAAGGCTTTAGAGAAGTCACCTATGCTCAAGCGAGGTGGGCGCAGAAAGAAATAGAAATCTGCATATCAGCCGAACAAAACAACGATTTTATTCTTGAATTATTGGTCTTGCTTATGATATAATTATGGAAGTGAAAGGTGGTGGAAATGGTGCGTTCTATAGAAATTTGTGCGGGAGCCGGGGGGCAGGCTTTAGGATTGGAACAAGCTGGATTTGAACATATTGCTTTAGTTGAGATTGATAAACACGCTTGTGCTACATTAAGAAAAAATCGTCCTCTTTGGAATGTAATCGAGGACGATGTAAAAGCATTTTCTGCTCATAGCTATTATGGGATAGACCTATTGGCTGGTGGTGTTCCTTGTCCACCGTTTTCAATTGCTGGAAAACAACTCGGCAATGATGATGAACGTGACCTTTTTCCCGAAGCACTAAGGCTTGTTGGTGAGTGTAGTCCAAAAGCTGTGATGCTAGAAAATGTGCGTGGATTGTTTGACCGCAAATTTGATACATATAGAAATTTGATACAAACCCAGCTCGAAAGCATGGGCTATTCGTGCTTTTGGGAGCTTGTGAATGCAACACATTATGGTGTTCCGCAACACAGACCTCGAACAATTTTGATTGCCTTAAAGCATGAGTATGCAGAACATTTTTCGTGGCCGTTAGGTGTCCTTGCACCGCCGCCAACTGTTGGGCAACTACTGTATAAAGAGATGGCGAGCAACGGTTGGAAAGGGGCAAAAGAGTGGAGCTTGCAAGCAAACGGAGTTGCTCCAACTCTTGTTGGTGGTAGCAAAAAACATGGCGGTGCTGATTTGGGCCCGACACGAGCAAGAGCCGCTTGGGCAAAACTTGGCGTTAATGGAATCGGACTTGCCAATGAGCCGCCGGATGAAAATTTTGAAGGTGTGCCAAAGCTGACTGTTGAAATGACGGCTTTAGTGCAGGGTTTTCCAGCAAGTTGGGAGTTTGTCGGCAAAAAAACCCCTTCTTATCGTCAAGTTGGAAATGCTTTTCCGCCGCCGGTGGCTAAAGCAATGGGCGGCGCGATTCTTAAAGCACTGCTGGCACAAGATAAACCACAAGAGATATACGAGCAAATAACCATCAAGAAATCGGAGGCTGTGTAGAATGAGAGAACCCGGAGCAAGGCATAAGTTGCGCCAATATTTTTTAGAGCATATAGGAGAGGTTCTCGAATCTGATACGTTACGTGATGTGGCTGGCATTAGCGAATGGGCGAGGCGTGTCCGAGAACTTCGCAATGAAGAGGGTTATCAGATTTTAACCCATAATGACCGCTCAGATTTGAAACCCGGACAATACTTGCTTGAAAACCCAAACCCACAACCGGCTTTTGCTCGTGAGATTAGTAAAGAAACAAGAGCATATGTGCTTGACCGCAATGGATTTACTTGCCAAATGTGTGGTGCGGTTGCTGGAGAACCACATCCGTATGACCCATCACGGACGACAAGGCTGCATATTGGGCATGTTGTAGATAAGAGTATGGGCGGTACAGATGACCCTGCTAATTTACGGGCTTTATGTAGTGTTTGTAATGAGGATGCGGCTAATTTGACTTTGGATAGACCATCGTTTGATAAGTTGTTAATTCAAGTGCGTCGGGCAACTGGAGCTGACCAACTGAAAGTTTTGGAATGGTTGGTTCGGAAGTTTCCAAAACAAGCAGTGGAAATGTCAAAATAAGAAGTAGCTGATAATTTATGGAGGTACAAAATGAACTATGTGAAAGAATTATCCAGTTTTGCAAGTTACGCCTCAACCATTAGTGAGGCTACAGGATATAGGCAACGCTCCGCATTGGAGAAGTATGGAGTTATCGGTGCAAAATTGCTATTTTCTGTACTCCAAGATGGAAGAAGTGAAAATGTGATGAAGGAAGTTGGACAAGCAGGATTATCCGTGCTATGCGACATAGAAGGGCGCGCTACTGGTGATACACAGCGAGCAGCGCAAGTTGAACTGCTTAGTAATGTTATTCTTGATGTGGCAACATCTGCACTTTCCTATGATGATAATCGAAGATATTGCTAACGCTGTGCTGATTTTGGACTGGTAGAACAACACGGCAATTAAGACGAATAAATATTTTTTCATGATTTTTCGCTCACAAAACCATTGTAAAAACCACCGCAAATAATTTTTTAAGTAGCGGTGGTTTTTTGTTGTGTTGCATAATTGCATAAACACAATGCATCTGTTTCACTTTTACTTGACTTTACTCCTCGCGGTGTTGTATAATTATTGCATAATTGCCATGCAGGGAGTGATAGCAATGAGCTTTAATTTCAATTGGTCAGCCGTTTCTGGTGGAGCGCCATATATAACATTTTCAACGCTCGGAATTGCATTCAACAGCTTTTCCATTTCACGACTTGGAAATCCAGAGAAGATTATTGTCGGTTTTGATGAAGAGCAGTGCGTTATTGGCATAAAGGCATATGCAAACGAACCCGATATAAAACCATATGAATTTTCAAGTAGAGTTCGAAATGGCTGGATTCGCATTGGTTGCAAGGATTTTATCAAATATCTTCAATCATTGACAGGTATTGATTTTTCAGCAGCAAAAAGATATGTTGCCATGTACGATGCAAAACTAAGCATTCTGATGGTTCATGTAAAAGGCGAATCAGAAACGGGTGATAGCGAGGATGAAGTCGAGCAAGAAATGCAAAATAAGTAGGAAGGATTGTTGACATTGAGATTTTATACGATATAATAATGTGTATAAATTTCGTGTAAAAAAGAAAAAGGCTTTGATGGATTACGATCACCAAAGCCCTTCGACAAAAGCACTTCAATAACATTGAAGTATACAATTGCCGTTCGCACTTCAATTGTATCATATGTTATTGTTGAATTTCAAGGTTTGTCGCCAGATTTTTTTAGGAGGTTGGGTTTTTGCACAATGGTTTCTGACTTATGCGGATTTATAAATATAATCCGAAAGGAACTTAAAATATGAAATTTTATTCAAACTTAGGCGGAAATTCAAATGTATCTGCCTACATTTACGGTACAGATTTTATTACCGTATAATTCGCAACGGGTCGTCCTTACACTTATTCATATGCGAGTGCAGGCAGAGGAAATGTCGAGCATATGAATAACTTAGCCGATGCAGGAGTGGGATTAAACTCTTTCATCATGAGGAATGTGCGAACCCTATATGAACGATAAGTAATAGAGAAATATGAGTGGCGTAGATACTGGCTAAATCCCAGTATTTACGCCATTTTTACGTTTTATTTGATTATCCAAACCAACCTCTCTATTTCACTACTACCATATGGTCGGTTGTTTGGTTAATATATTTCTAGGTTGCCACCGTGCTATGAAAACAGAAAAGCCACTTGATAGCTTGTACAGCTTTCAAATGGCTTACTGTGTGATTTTTAGGGTTATAGTTAGATTTTGTTTTGCTGAAAAGTCTGTGTTTCTGCGTCTTTCCGGGGTTGTGCATATATTGACGGCGCAACCAGTGAAAAGTACTGTTTAAGATATTAAAACGCCCTGGTCTCCTCTTTAAGCCATGCCCTCTCCTCTTCATCCAAATAAGGTGCAAGCTTTTCATAAACTTCCTTGTGGTAATTGTTAATCCACGCAACTTCGCTGTTACTTAGTAAAGATTTATCAATAGCCGCTAAATCGTAGGGTGCAAAAGATACTGTTTCAAAGCTTAAGAACTTCCCAAAAGCAGAGCTGCCATGTTCTTTAGCCAGTATTATATTTTCAATCCTTATACCATACTCGCCATTCTTATAAAATCCCGGCTCGTTTGAAATAAGCATACCTGGGGCTATTGGCACAAGATTAGGCTGGGTTGCTACTCGCTGAGGTCCTTCATGAACACTTAGTGCCGCGGAGATACCATGACCTGTACCGTGTTTATAATCAAGCATATGATCCCAAAGAGGTCTCCTTGCCACTATATCCAAATAGTGCCCATTCATCCCATCCAGGAATACAAGACTTGAAAGAGCTATATGCCCCTTAAGCACCAAAGTAAAGTTCCTTTTCATCTCATCAGTGATTTCACCAAGGACCATAGTCCTTGTAATATCTGTTGTGCCCCCTAAGTAATAACCGACCGAATCAATAAGAAGCATACCAAAAGGCTTGATTACAGCACAGTCAGCCTCATCAGGGCGATAATGAATAATCGCCCCATTTGATTGATAGCCGCAAATACCTATATCATTGGCACGTACAAATAAATCGGATTTAGCGCGGATTTCATTTAACTTTGTCCATGCCTGATACTCCGTAACACTTTCGGATTTGGAGGCTTCTTTTACCCATTTGATGAATTTAACAAGGCTGACACCATCCAATATGGTGATTTTTTTGTAATTTTCGATTTCAACATCATTTTTTATGGCTTTAAGATTTGTCGTAATATCTGTCTCTATTTTCACTATTTCATAGGCTTTTATCGCCTCATAAAGAGCATAATTCACTCTTGCCGGGGATATTAATATTTTGCTATCCTTAGGGATAGAAGAGGCAATATAGGCATAAATATCGTCATAACCGCGAACTTTTATACCATCTTTTTCAAGCTGGGATTTTATAGGAGCTATTACATCATCAGCTGCAAAAAGCACACAACTATCACTGCTTATAATTAAATATGCCTCAAAAGCAAGGGTTTGATCTGTACTAGAGCGGACATTAAGAGTCCACGCAATATCTTCAAGGGAAGGGATTATATAATGAGTACTGCCTTTTTTGTCCATCTCTTTTCTTATTTTATCAAGCTTCTCTCCCCTGCTGAGACCTGCATATTTAACATCGTAAATAAAAGCCTCTGACTTAGGCGATGCAAGGGGTTCAAGTATAGACTTAACAGCAACTTCCATGCCCGGTTTAAATGCTGCTTTTTTGTCAGCCGCATACTTAAGCATATCATCGGCATATTTCATACTTAAAGTACGCTCATCAAATGAAAGCACGCCCTCCACAGGAGTATTTTCTTTAACAAAATTCTCAAGAGTGATATCCGTTGGTACATGAGTGTTAAAAATCAAATATTCCGTCCCTGCAAGCTCATTTTGGGACTGTAGGGCATACCGCCCGTCTGTCCAAAAAGCAGCTTTATCAGTTGTTACAACCGCCATTCCGGCACTTCCGCTAAAGCCTGTAAAATATTTAACATAATTCCAATTTTCCCTGCCGTAAGCTGATTGATGAGGGTCAAATCTTGTAAGTATAAAAGTGTTTATGCCTTTCTCAGCCATATGCTTCCTAAGTAGTGAAAGTCTTTGTTCGATAATTTTACTCAATATACGCACCTCCTGATTTGATAATTGACTATAGCAAACGACTTTCGAAATCGTGATTCGGCGGCGCGCTAAAACCTTTGGTTTTGCCCAAAAGCACCTACCCCAACTACTTTTGAGCCGTGCTTGCCCAATCACGTTTCTCAATGTCGTTTGCTATATATACTGAAATCCACACAAAATAGTAACACTAAAGCAATTATTTTGTGTGGATAAGCAGCGCAGCTTGTGCAGCATAGCCCTTTTCTAAAACAGTAGCAGATTTATAGCAAGCTATACTACTCTGTTACTGTTTTAGAAGAATTTCAGTATAGTATAACACAAATAACCAATAATTGTTAATTGTAATAATTTTGTTATGTCAAAAATGCTCGAAAAATGTTATACTACGAAAAAATGATTGTACTTGGAGGTAATCGAATAATGAAAAGGTGTGTTTTTAAGGTTTTTGTGCTTACAATTTTCCTTACAATAGTATTTGGAACTTTTAGTATATACGCTTATACAAGAAATACTTTAACAACACATAATTTCAGTGTTCAAACAGGCATAGTGATGTTCACGGATGTACATATGCGCGCAGGCTTTGATACATTGCATCTTTATGATAATGAATATAGAAATATCGCAAGCCCTGTAAGAAATGCGAGAGTCAGACATTGGGACAGCAATATTCTATATGCTATGCGCGCTCCTGAACTTACCCTGCGGTTTGGAAAAAGTCTGCCGGCAGGGACGGAATTTCATATTAGATTACATAACCTTACTTGGTTTTTTAGAAGTGTGGAAGAGAGATATCCCTATATTATAGCAAACAACAACTATTCCGACGGTATAGAAATATTGTTCCCATCAAGCTACAATAGAAATAGAGGGCTTTTTGTGCCTACTACCATTGACGGTATAGGCGGAGTTTACACAAGGATGATAAATCCTCAGGTTTTTGTCAGTGACAGTGCCCCTATTGAGGCACTTTATGAGCTTATTATCTGTGACTATGATGATAGATTAGCTACAGTACGGCTTTTAAATGATGTGAATATGAATAATTTTATACGTATCCCTATTGTTGCGCGGCTTATAAACCCAGCTATTGGTGCCAGTGTTGAAGTAATCGGAACTGTAGATAGATCAATCACATCAGGAATATATAGGGTTGCTTATGGTAATTACAAATTAAATTTAGCCAATTCGGCTTTTACCAGAGTTCCCTTCTCTCAAACAGGGAGTACGGAAATAAGCATTCCCGAAATAGTTATTACAGAAAATATGCATGGGATTATTAGACGAGGTTCTCTTATACTTACAGCACCGGAAGGGTTTATTATAGTCCCTGACGCACCTAACAACCCCTTGACGAGAATAAGTCAGCGTACCTTATTACTTAGAGATCACGAGGGCGAACCTGTAGTCAATATTCGTGCCGGCGGCGGTCTTTTCTTTAGAAATATATACAACGTACTTTCTCAAGCATATGTTACACCTGAAATAGATTTTAGGCTGCGTTATCAAAACCCTGGCGGAGTCATTGACGCCTCTACATTAATAGTAGAATTTAGAAGTATAAGCGAATCATCTTTTAGAAATCCGGGCTATGTAGTAATAAGCGGTCTTAAACTTATTGCGGTGGATGACTTTATACCCGGTTCCCAGCATATGAAAGTTGCCCCTTTTACTAATATGGATGAGTTTGTAGAGCATTATTTCTATGTTGGGACAGTGGTTGGGGAATGATTTTTCTTGACAGTAACAATAAAGAGTTGATATAATCTGTATATAAACTTAATAGACAGTTCGAGACCATCCTGTCACTAAACAAAACTACGGATTTTTGAAATACTTTTTATAGTATTCTGGTTTTTGTGTGCTTCTCGTACTGTTGTATGGGAGGCATTTTTTTGAATAATTTAAATAAAACAAAAATCATCTGTATTTCCGGTTTAATTATTGCTATGTACATAGTTATAATGTTTGCTACTCAGCATTTTGCATTTGGAGCCTATCAAATCCGTATTGCAACTGCGTTATACTCTTTAAGCTATCTTTTTCCATTTTTAGTACTGCCTTTGGCACTTGCCAACAGCTTGTCCAACTTTCTTTTTGGAGCATTGGGGATATTTGATATTTTCGGCGGCTTTATAGTGGGAATCATTACAGCAGGGGGTGTTTATTTTGTAAGGCGCACCAAATTACCTGCTATATTTATTATTCCTATTATAATAGCAGGACCTGCACTTATTGTTCCTATTTGGCTTTCAGGTTTAATAGGAATACCTTACTTTGCCCTTGTTATTAATTTATCTATAGGACAAACAATACCTGCTGTTGTAGGTTATTTATTAGTTAAAATGCTTAATAAGCATTTGGAAAGGATGAAATTAAATGGATAATTTAGACGGTCTTTCTCTCCTAGGCAGTAAAAACAATAACTACCTTACGGACTATTGCCCGGATATATTGGAGGTGTTTAAAAACCGCCATATGGATATTGATTATATGGTTAAATTTAATTGCCCGGAATTTACAAGCCTTTGCCCAATTACTAACCAGCCTGATTTTGCGGCTATTTATGTGAATTATATACCTGATGAGCTGATGGTGGAGAGCAAATCTCTTAAGCTGTATTTATTTAGCTTTAGAAATCATGGGGATTTTCATGAAAACTGCATAAATACCATACTTAAAGATTTGCGGGAGTTAATGAAACCAAAGTTTATCGAAGTCCAAGGGAAATTTACTCCAAGAGGCGGTATCAGTATCGACCCTTACTCCTGCTGGGGCAGACCAGGCACAAAATATGAGGAAATAGCTGAGTTTAGGCTAAAGAATCATGATTTGTTTTTTGAGAATATAAATAATCGATAAATTACAAGTTTGTTGTTAGCCTAATCAGGCTGTTCCAAAAGTCTATTAAGCGCGTATTCGGCAGGTGCAGCACCACCTGCGGCTGCTAATTCGTACCAGTATATGGCTGTTTCTGTATTTTGAGGCACACCCTGTCCTGTTTCATAAAGCAATCCTAAATTAAGTTGTGCATAAGCGTCACCTGCTTCAGCTGCTTTTCTAAACCAATATGCCGCCTGCTTCTGATTCATTTCCAGCCCATGTCCTCTTAAATACAGTATAGCAAGATTATTTTGCCCATGAACATGACCTTGCTCGGCAGCTTTTCTATACCAAAAAGCTGCTTCTTTATGGCTTTGTATGACACCATGCCCTTGGTCATACATTAGACCTAAGCTGTACTTTGCGCCGCTATGCCCTTGCAAAGCGGCTTTTTCGAACCAAATTAGTGCTTCTTCATAGCTTTGCAAAACACCTTGTCCGTTTGCGTACATCAGCCCTATATTAAACTGTGAAGGGGCATAATATTGCTCAGCTGCCCTTCTGTACCAATAAAGTGCCTGTTCATAATCCTGTTCTATAACACTGCTTCCGCTGCGCCTTCCGGTGCGGTAGGCATTTCCCATATAATGCAAATTTGATGCTCTGGGCAATCTAGGCTCAACAGTTGGATTTCTTTGGGACTCGCCTCTTCCTATTCCTATCTGGACAGCCACAAGTATAAAAATCCCAAATATAATCGCGAGAAAATTAACCGAAGTATTCCCACTATTTTTATCAGGCAGCGGCTTAAGCACCTTATTAAGCTGATAGAGGGCATAATCCAACTCTTTGTCATAAAAAACCGGAGTTTCGCTCCCTTTAATACCAAATACTTTTTTTATAGCTCTTACATGCTTGTAGTTAAGCTTTTCACATCTAATAAGCATTGAGGCAAGATTGTTAATGAAAACAGGATTATCTTTATATGGCAAAAACCCCTCATTGATTAACGTCAGTAATTCAATTTTTCTTTTTTTGCCAGAATCAGTATATGTTTTATCTTTTAAAGCCAGCAGGTAGCTAAGTCTATTTAACACAGTATACATTTGATCCTGTTCTTTTTTGAGCTTTTCTTCATAAGCAATATCTACGTTAAAAATATTGTCATTGTAACTAAACGGCTCGTATGCATACTCCGCCGGCTCTTCAAGTTCTTCAAATTCCTCGAAGCCAGTATAATCATCCGGATAATTCGCATAATCCAACGCCGCTTGATAAGCTTTTTTTATCTCTTCAAATTTTTCCGGCTGATCCTCAGGGTGGTACTCGGTGAGGCGTTTGGCATATGCTTTTTTTATGGTGCGTTTATCTGTTGTAGGAGTTATACCTAAGATATTCCAATAATTCATTTGCTAAACTTTCCCCCAGCCGAGATATAATGTGCTTTCAGATTTTATAATCAAATCCAGTTTTGAGCTGATTATATGCGGAAAAAGAAGTATGTTCCCAACATCCTCAATTTTTACCCATTCGCTCCCAAGCATATCAAAATCCTTCTCTGTTATCTCTTTCACGGCAGTATCAGCTATATGACATATAAATATGAAATGGATTTTATGGGTATAATCCCCGAACTCCAGCCGGTATTTTTCACCCTCCGCTATTTCTTCGTATATTGCAGCCAGCCGCTCCACATTTACAGAGTATCCAGTCTCTTCAAGGCATTCTCTTTTAACGGCTTCCTCCAAGGTTTCATATTGATTTTGCCCGCCTCCGGGCAAGTCATAATATATCACTCCGTTTGACAAGCCAAAAAAAATCTCTCCTATAGAGTTCTTAGATTTATTTAAAAGGATTTTCCCATCCTCTACAATCAAGGCTTTTGCCGCATTTCTTATTGCCATATTTTACCTCTTCCTTCTGCTGTTATAATAATAGCCTGATACAGCACCTATTACCCCGCCGAATATATGAGTCATCCGTGCTATATTGTCGGTGTATACAAAGGCGTTCATAAGCTCCCTGCCTAAAAAGATGATTATAACAAGTACTAATGTTACAGGTATCCTTCCTTTTTCATAATTAGCGTAAGATGCAAGCAGTATTAGGAAAAACACTATACCGCTTGCCCCTAAAAGTGCGGATTCGAAAAATATAACATGTAAAACCCCTGTAAAGAGGGCAGTTATAACCATAAGTTTAAGTAAATTTTTTGAGCCGTATTTTTCCTCCATCATAGGACCGATGAGAAGTATTGTAAGGAAATTACTGAAATAATGCTCAAAATTAGCATGACCGAAAACATGAGTAAAAAATCTTAAATAAAAAAGAGGATCTGAGGCCGAACCTCTATATACGCTGAAAAAATACCAATTAGCTAGCCCCCCTGTGGCATTGGACAACACCAATGCACCAAATGACAAAACAGTGTATGTTAAAATTACAGGAGAATTGTATTTAAATAATCTCATATAAGCTCCCTAACTTTGTGCCGCGTAAGTAAGTTTAGGCACAATTTGTTTCTTTCTAGAAACTACACCCGGCAGGAATATTGACCTTTGCGTTACAGGAAGCCCAAAGGCTTTTAAAGTTAAGTCCCTTGCACGCCCTGCTACTAAAAGCTCAGTACCGCACCCTACTACATCTGTAATCATCAATATATATAGATTACATTCGCCTTCTGATACAAATTCATCCATAGCTTTTTCAAGTTCCTCACCCATCTCTACTATGGATTTAAAATCAAGGGTGTTGACCTGTGAGATAAATACGATACTTTTACCGAATGTAAAGCGTTTCCTATCAATGGCAAGTATCTCCACCGGGCTTGAGCCTTTTAATGACATGGAAACAGAGAACATTTTACGACCGTATGCATCAATATCTATTTCAGCTATAGTGGCAAGTCTTTTTGCGACAACTCTATCATCCTCAGTTGTAGTGGGAGAGTTAAACATCAAAGTATCCGATAATATGGCCGATAAAAGCATCCCTGCAACTTTTCTTGTGATGGCTGCCTGTGTCTCCATAAACATTTTGTATACTATTGTTGCAGTTGAGCCTAAAGGCTCCGCCCTTATGAAGAGAGGTGTGTCCGTTTGGACATCCGCAACCCTGTGATGGTCTATAATCTCTAATATTTCAGCTTGTTCAAGCCCTTCCGCCGACTGGCTTCTTTCGTTATGATCGACTAGAATTACATTTTTCTTATTATATTCAATCAAATGCCTGCGAGAGATTACTCCTGCAAAGTCGCCCCCAGAGTCCATAACAGGGAAATTTCTATGTGCTGAGGACTGAACAATATTAATTACATCGTCAATTTGAGAATCAAGGGCAAATGATACAATATTATCCTTACGGGCAAGAGAACCTACGGATACGGCTTGGTTTACAAGATTTATAGTCTTAAACAAGCTTGTCTCCACATTTACTATACAGCAATTAGTTTTAATATCCGGAATTTCATAACCATTTGTGACTATCAAACAGCCGCATTTTCCTTCCTCGGCAAGTTTTTGGGCTATTTGTCTATCTCCGGTAACTACTATATCTTTGTCATTAAGCTCGATTTCATCAATTCTACTTGTCAGGCATATTTTGCCTTCGACTTTTTCGTATCTATATTCTCCTTCGATTTTTATTACATCCAACACATTTATAATATTTTTAAACAATATATCATATTGATAAACCGTATTTTCATCAACATTTTCCATAAAGAAATTTGTAAGATCAGACATTGAAAGAACGCCGCTGTACTTGCCCGCCTTGTCAACCACCGGCAAAAGACGGCTGCCTTTCGAGTTTTTAAGCTGATCCCATGCTTTTCTAATAGGTGTGTCTAAGGGTATCCTATCAGGTTTGTAAATATCTAAATCATATAATGTTGGACCTACATCTGTAATTAACTCCGGCACAGGCACATCAAAATAATCAAGGACAAAGCGAGTTTCATCATTAACATCCCCAAGGCGGTAAGCAGCTGCATTGTGTCCCATTTGCTTTTTAAGCTCCGCATAAGCTATTGCTGAGCAGATAGAGTCCGTATCAGGGTTTGTGTGACCAAATACATAAATTTTCTTATCCATAAAATACACCTCTTTAGTGTGTCGTTAAAGTTCCAACTGCTCGGATGATTCAGGCTTTTCGTTCATTTTAAGCCCAAAATGGGCGTAACCAAGCTCTGTAACCATTCTCCCTCTTGGTGTTCGCATTAAATACCCTAGTTGTATTAAATAAGGCTCATAAACATCCTCTATTGTTTCCGCTTCCTCGTTAATAGCGGCAGCTATATTTTCAAGACCTACAGGTCTGCCGCCAAATTTCTCAATCATAGTAAGCAGTAGCCGCCTATCAACCAAATCAAGTCCCATCCTGTCAACTTCCATAATATCAAGGGAGCTTTTGGCAATTTCGCCGTCAATAAGACCATCATGCTTAACTTGTGCAAAGTCACGCACCCGCTTTAAAAGCCTGTTAGCAATCCTGGGGGTACCTCTTGAGCGCCTTGCCATTTCTAATGTACCTTCTTCTGTTATATCTACATTTAAAACCTTTGCAGAGCGGGTTATTATTTGAGACAGCTCCGTAACAGTATACGGCTCAAGCCTTTGTATAACGCCAAATCTATCCCTAAGGGGTGCCGTTAAAAGACCAAAGCGGGTAGTGGCACCAACTAAAGTAAACTTAGGCAGTTCAAGGCGTATGCTTTTTGCCCCACTCCCCTTGCCTATTATTATATCTATTGCAAAATCCTCCATTGCAGGGTAAAGCACTTCCTCAATAACCCTATTAAGGCGGTGTATTTCATCAACAAAAAGAATATCCCCTTCGCTTAAATCATTAAGTATAGCAGCCATATCTCCCGGGCGCTCAATTGCGGGACCTGAGGTTATTTTTATATTAACCCCCATTTCATTGGCTATAATATTTGACAAAGTCGTCTTACCAAGCCCCGGCGGACCGTAAAGCAGGCAATGATCTAGAGGCTCACCACGCATCTTAGCCGCTTCTATATATATTTTCATAGTGCCTTTAACCTTTTCCTGACCGATATAATTTTCAAAATTATCAGGTCTAAGGCGCGGTTCAAGGTCAAAATCCTCGTCTTTTAATTCGCTGGATATAATTCTTGGCTCCATATTTTAATCTCCATTATCTGCTAAGGTTCTTAAGTGCAAGCTTTATAATCTGCTGAGTGTCCATATTATCTTCATATGAGCTTAAAACGGCTTTTAACGCTTCACTTCTGGAATAGCCAAGTGCCGTAAGGGCTGCTATTGCCTCATTTTTTGATCCTTCACCCATTACTGTGGGAAGGTTTTCAGATGTGTCAAAATCATAAGATGTTGCCGTGTCTGTTTTTATCTTGTCCTTAAGCTCCAATATTAGCCGCCCTGCAATTTTTTTACCTATACCCGGAAGATTGCTTATAGCCTTAACATCACCTGATATAATAGCAATTATTATATCATTGGGAGATACGGTTCCAAGCATATTCATAGCCACTTTAGGACCTATACCTGATACAGAAATAAGCATATTAAACATATTAAGCTCCTCCTTTGACATGAAACCAAAAAGCCCCAAGCCATCGTCCCGGACTTGCATATATGTATTAATTTTTAATTGACTTCCGATAGGCGGCAATTTAGCTAGAGTGTTAAACCCTACTGAAATCTCGTACCCTATTCCATTACAGTCAATTACAATAGAGTTTGTATTTACAGCATCTAACTGACCTTTTATGAAAGAAATCATCATATGCTCCTGACTTATATATTGATAATATAAATAATACCATAAAAAAACGCCTTAGTTCAAGGCGTTAAATATTAAAAGACAAATTGGCGGGCTGATATAGGTTTCATATAGACTTATAATTACTGCACCTGCCAGAGAAAATGTTAAAAGAAGAATTTTTTCAGAAAACTCTATTTGTATATTGCTGCTCTTCAAACTAATCCACAAGCATATTATTATTAGGAAAATATTTTGCGTTAAAATAGCCGGAATTGCAAGTAAAAGCCCTCCGGCTCCAAATTGTATCACAAATATAGAAACTGAGTAGCCCACAAAAAATCCTCGAAGCCCGATTATAATAGTTTGAAAAAAGCTGCCTCCATAGAGAAAGCCAAGAACCCAAATTAAAATAATCGTTCGCGAATATTTAAAAAAACCGTCCCTAAATCCGGCGGCTCTATCATAATATGCACTTATATTGCGAAAGGACTCGTAAATGTTTTGGCTGACAATATTAAAAGATTCAATATATAATCTGCCTGCAACAATCGAGCCTAATAGGGTTCCTCCTAAAAGTACAATAAAAATAATAATATGCATGGATGTATAATAGGTGTGCCTTACATTTCGGTGCTTTCTTCGCATACTTGTCCCCTTTTATACGAATATGGCTTATAAATAATTTATTTTAATGATTATGTATTTATGTATTAAGTAAAAAACATATTTATTGAAAAAAAGCGGTGAATGTGCTACACTATGGGGAATGCTTACGTCAACACGCCCTAGAATAATAGTTTATTATATATAGATTATCATAGCTAACTTGGAGAAAATAAATGAGTGGATATTACCTGCAAACTGATCAATTAATCGGCATATATATACCTTTTTTAATGGTATCTGTTTACATTTTCTTTTCTGATTTAAACAGGCATTCAAGTGCCAGGCATGGCGGGGTCTTTACCTTCATGTGCTTTAATGTGATTGGGTGGCTTGTTTGTGAGATGGCAAGCTTTTTAATTGAAGATGCTGCTTTATATATGTTTGTTGGAAATACTCAGCTTGTATTTGCGCTGTTTTCTATAACAGGGTTGTTTTTATTCGCGTATTGGTTTTTTCGCACGGATTATAAAATGCCGCCATATGTTATTATGCTGTTTTTTGCCTTTCCCTTGGTGTTTGCATTTATGGCACTTTCGCCGCTGTATTTTATGGCTTTAGAGCTGCACGGTCGGTTAAGCCAAGGGTATTCGGGTATTGTTGTCCCGGTTATAGATTATATTATTCCCGGATGGGGTCTTTGGCTTTTTGCTTCAACTGCCTATTCCTATTTAATGATTGCAGCCGCTTTACTGATTGCGCTGCAAGGTCACTTTCTCAGACCAAGATTTAACAGGCTTCCCTCTGCTTTAATAATAGGTGCAATTATCTTTACTATTATTGGAAATGCTGTTGCCATATTTGGCATAAACCCAACAAACCTTAACTCTACTATTATCGCAGTCACTATATCACTGATTTTATATCATATGGCTATGTTGACTCATTCTCATAGTTTCTACGCTCGCTACGCAAGGCTTCAAGCCTTTAACTTTTTAAAAGATTTTGTGTTGATTTTAGGAAAAAACGGGCAGATATCTGACTTTAACTATAGTGCCAGTAGATGGTTTTCATCCCTTGGGATAGATTTACGCAAATTTACCTTAGAATCTGCAATTGATGAGATTGTGGAACTTGGCGCAACCGTAACCCCGGCACCTAGAATGGGGCTGGGACATGATATTTCTTATGTTCAAAATGGTTTTCAGGTAATATTAAATATGCAGATTTTTGATATGATGGATAGAAGGAATCGCAAACACGGCTCTATAGTTTTCTTTTTTGATGTAACTCAGAATAGGGAATTGTTCGAAAAACTTGAGAAGAAAGCAGGAGTTGACCCTCTTAGCGGTCTTCCTAACCGTATGGCTTATGATGGTGCAAAAATTCGCTATGATTCTCTTGCCCATTTGCCTCTCAGTATTATAGTATGTGACTTAAACGGCTTAAAAACAACAAATGATACTTTAGGTCATAAATATGGGGACTTGCTCATACAAACAGCTTCAAGGATATTGGAAAGTGCTTGTCAAAGACCTAATTTTGTGGCAAGAATTGGCGGCGATGAGTTTATTATACTCCTTTCTCAAACTGACGAACAGGCAGCTAATGAATTGGTTAACGATATAAAATCCACAATGGCAGCAAGCTCGAAAACTCTTCCTCTTCCATTTGAAATATCAATGGCTATGGGAGTAGCAACAAAATACGACGAATGGGAGTCTCTGGAAGATACTATTGTTTTAGCGGACAACCGTATGTATCAGGATAAAAGGATTATGAAAGGCGGCACGCCTCAAAGATAATTATAATTGGTAAAAATGAGCTTACTACCAGCTCATTTTTACCAGGGCTTCAATATACTCAGGCTTAGTATCGCCGCTTAATTTATCTACTAAAGAGGTGTAAAGGTGCGGGATTACTACTTTTGCGCCTTCTTCTATACAAATTTTCACTATCTCATGGACATTGCTCATATCAATGCCGCCGGTTGGCTCAAAAATTTCTATGCCCTCGTTAGCAGCAGCTTTTACCATGGCTCTTATGTGGTCTAGTTTACGTGCCCCTTCAATAGGATAAAATTTAACTGAATTAAGGTCTATATCTTTAAGAAGTTTTGCGGCAAGCTCACATGACACCTTTTCTTTTTTATTTTGGCTTACCTCTCCTGTTGAAATATAAACGCTGCCCGGCTCCGCCGCCGGCTCAATTAATGAATTTACGATAAAATTATTGTATTTGCCATAAAGCCTGCCAAGGGTATACCCTGCAGCCGGAAATACCTGATTAATATGAAAAGGCAAAGTAGAAGCCGATACATCTGCCACACGCTGCCACATAGCAGGGTCTCCTGCACCAAGACCTACAGAACTCAGCACACCATGCTCCATATACTCTTTAACCCTCTGTATCGCTTCTTCATTAGTTTGAAAGTTTTTAACCATAACCCCAACTAAAATCCGCTCAGGGTCAAATTGTGAAATTGCTTTGGCATTTCCCAAATCTTTAGCAAGAACATTAAAAAGAACTTTCGCGCTCATTGCTGTATACCTCCTTGTATATACTCCCGTATTTTATCAACAATCGTCTCTTCTTGACCTTTTAAAAGGGGTCTTGGATCTATTGATAATATCCCTGTATTTACATAATGATCTCTAAGGAAAATTGCAGGGCTGCCATTTATTAATTTTTCATTAAGTTCCGCGGCAGATATACCCGTCTTGTCCTTATCAATTTTTATTTGGGTACGATAAATTTCTCTCCCGGCTTCATCTTGGGATATTTGACATATAAGCCCTTCTATTTTGTTAAGCTCGTTACAGACCAAGGTCATTGCTTCTTTTTGCTTATTAGCCATATTGGGCTTTGAGTCATACTCATTTAATGCTGTTATTAACCCTACCATACCTTCTTTTGAGACTTTCATAGCTCTTCCAACACCTTTATACTGTTTTTTACAAGCTCTAGTTAAATCAGCTTTTCCGCAAATAAGTCCAGAAGTAGGTCCCTCAAAAGCTTTATGACCGCTGTATACTACCAAATCCACCCCCATTTTAATATACCTGCGTAAATCTTCCTCTGCAGCGGCATCAACGATAAGAGGCAAATTATGCTTGTGAGCAATTTCTATCATAGTCTCAATACTTTGCATACCCTTTTGTACTGCATGATGACTTTTTACATAAAAAAGAGCTGCAGTTTTATCCGTAATCGCACCTTCAATATTTTCTCTAAGTACGTAATTGGAACAGCCAGTCTCAACCGGCTTGCCGCCGCCTAATCTAATCATTTGCAGCAAATTCCCGCCGAAATTAACACAATGACCTTTTTGGATTATAATTTCGTTTTTAAGCCCACAGGAATCCGGCATACGTTCAATTAAATTCAAGTCCTCGCCGGCTATTACAGCGGCAACGGCAATAGCCATTCCGGCTGAGGCTGAGTGTATGGGACATCCTCCTTCGGCTCCTGTTTTATCGGCAATTATTTTGCCTGTGTAGTCGATTAACTCATCTATAATGACAAAGTTCATCAAAGCACTTTTTACATTTTGACCAACAGCTTCACTTGAAGTACTTGCACCAAGTGCGGTCATTTTGCCGTTGGCATTAATAACTTCTTTAAGCCCAAAGCCTTTGTATATATTTTTATTTTCCATTAAAACCACCTCTATAGTTTATAGTCAAGTCCCTCTAAAACCGTCCATTAAAACTTGTCTTTTACTCACAACCCTGCATCGCCTCCGCCTAGTTTGCCTTAGGGCAAACGTTGTTGTCGCCTCTTTGTTTTGTAAGTAAAATCCTGTGTTTTACTTGGACATTTTTAAAGGGGCTTGGCTATATAAAGCGCTTGGAACCTTAAGCCCCAAGCGCCTTTTATGATTGTACACTGATAATTATTGTATAGGGGGGAAGAAAATGCCCATAAGCATAGCACCTAAAATCGCGCCTCCTACCATAGGCTTTTTGTAGATATAAAAAAGTGCTGAGCCTACTATAGCACCAATACCAATAGGTATAGATGCGGACGCAGCCGAAAGAACAAGGAGAGGTCCTAAGAAACGACCGGCTGAGTTACCTGCACCCATCATAACATCCGCGCCAAAGGTTGAGTTTGCCTGCCCTACCGTAAATTTTCTGGCCCATATGATAACTATACCAATAATTAAGCCTAAGGCGGCACCTGTTATTAGAGAAAGGAAGAAATTTTCGACAGGAGCGTTAATACCTGCCGCAAGCATCATAGCAGGGATACCGATGCCTACGCCGGTCATTAAAGAGCCGCCAATATCCAATATACCTACAAGAGAACCTTCAAGTACACGGGCGAATAAGAAACTTGCGCCAAATGCCGCTGCCGCACCAAATGCCGCATTATCTTCAAGCCCTGCCTGTAAAAGGGCAACAACGGCAACATCATTAAACGCGCCAACATTGTGCATTACGTACATATGTGTTCCCGCAAATACTCCGGCGGCTAAAATACCTACGAAAATTGGGAAAGTCCAATCGGTAAACCAAAAATTTTCAAGTATTTCTTTTTTAGAAAATTTGTTTTCAAAATTGTTTTCCATTATTATCCTCCTATCCTAAACACATTATGCAAACTGTCAAGCCATGCGTCTACCGCTACCCATTAAAGCCTGCTTTAATGGGTTCCCACTCGGCTGCGTTTACGCGCCTAACAAAAAATCCCCTCAAAATCCCCCGAAAGCGAGATACTAAACAGGCTCTTAAATTTATTTTACATTATAATATGGAGCCTATAAAGAACAAATCCTTTCACCTAAAATAGTGCAGGTTTTTAAGATTTTCTTACGCCGCTGTTTCTTTTGTGGTATACTTATAACAATTTCCAGTATTTACTAAAGGAGGATTATTTTGAATACACAATATGAATTTGAAGCAAAAATCCTGAAAAACCCTGATATGGACGCAGCTTATGTAGAAATTCCTTTTGATGTAAAAGAGGTGTTTGGCAAAGGGCGCGTACCTGTTCATGCTACATTTGACGGTGAGGCTTACGAGGGGCAGCTTGTAAAAATGGGGACGGAATGTCATATTATCGGCATACGAAAGGATATTCGAGCAAAGATTGGAAAACAACCTGGAGATATGGTAAAAATTACCTTGCGAGAGCGAATTATGCCTGAACGTGAGTACAATACCGTGGATGAGTACATAGCTCGTTATGACAATGAAATCCGCACCCGTATGGAGGAGCTTAGGCGTGTAATCCACAGTGCCCATCCTGATATTAAGGAAAAAATCGCTTGGAGTATGGCTACTTTTGTTTTGAACAGGAAAAACCTTGTGCATTTTTCAGGAGAGACGCGGCATATAGGCTTTCACCCTGCGCCCAGTGCTATTGAAGCTTTTTCGGATAAGATTAAAGAACTTGGGTATAAACACTCTAAGGGTACAATCCAGCTGCCTTATGATAAGCCTATGCCTTATGATTTAATTAGTGAAATAGCAGCTTTTAGAGTCCATGAGCTAAATATATAGGAGGTTATTTTCTTGAAAAAAGTATTCTTAAATGAATTCAGTGCCCTTGAGCTTAAAGGCTTATTAGATGCAAATAAAAAGCTTACGGCTATCTGCACCTTTGGTTCCTGTGAAAGCCACGGCTGGCATTGCTGCCTTGGTCCTGATACTTTTGTGCCGACTGAAGTTGCAAAACGGGTTGCTGAACGGCTTGATAATGTGCTGGTTGTGCCATCTGTGCCATTTGGCACTTCTATTCACTATAACAGCTACCCTTTGTCTGTTACACTCAGCTATAAAACCATTATCGCCGTTGCCGAGGATATATTTGAAAGTTTGATTCGAAGCGGCATAAAACAAATTTTTATACTTAATGGACATGATGGAAATATCCCTGCTCTTGAAATTGCGGCTCGTAATGTAAAAAGCCGTTATTTAGAGGCAAAAATCCTCTACCTGCCTGCTTGGTGGGAAAAAGTCGGTTCTGTTATGGGTAATAAATTCGAAGTTTGGAATGGTTTAGGACACGGCGGTGAAGGCGAAACTTCCATAATGATGGCTATCAGGCCGGAGCTTGTGGATCTTAGTCGTGCGGTAGCGCAGATACCTGAAAAAATGATAGAATTAAGTGACAAAGCTGGGATTATTTGGGATATTTCGGAAATTTCTGAAACCGGTGCCACCGGAGACCCTACTAAAGCCAGCGTAGAAAAAGGTCAGCAAATGCTGGAAATTTTTGTTGATTTAGTAACCGGCGCAATTGAAAAAATGAATAAAGCAAGTTGGAGTTATAAGCAGTAAGGCTATTTTATACAGGGTTTATTCAGATGCTGCTGTCATATATAATTAAGCCGCTTTAAAATTTGTACTTTTAAAGCGGCTTGATTATATATTTAAAATATAAGGGAGGAATAATATCCTTCCCTATTAATACAGATTATTTAAAATAACCCTTCAACGCTTAAATAATTGGCACCGCTATCGGCAAAGATGCCAACAATATTTTTTCCATTATTTTCTTCTTTTTTTGCAACTTCCATCATAATATGGGCTATTGCGCCGGATGTAATCCCTGCACATATGCCTTCTCTAAGGGCTAATTGCCTTGTCATTTCAAAAGCATCCCCCTCGGTACATAACATAATTTCATCTACTACATTAGGGTTATAATTATCCGGTACCATACCGGAACCTATGCCCATTATTTTATGCTGCTTAAAAATCCCTTCTTTAATAAATGGAGCATTTGCAGGCTCAACTCCAATAACTTTAATGTCAGGATTTTTTTCTTTTAAAAACTTCCCTATACCATGAGAGGAGCCGCATGTACCCAGCCCCACTACAAAAATATCAACTTTGCCATCCATATCACTCCAAATTTCAGGAGCGGTGTTAGAGTAATGAGCATCCGGATTAAAAGGGTTTGAATGTTGTGAGATAAAATGGTAATGAGGATTTTCCTCCATATCAGCAATCAGGCGTTTTCTTGCTCCTGCTGTCCCTTGCGAACCGGGGGTCAGCACTAATTCCGCACCAAAAAGACTCATTGTCTTTCTGCGCTCAACACTTTGGCTTTCAGACATATATAATTTAACCTTATAGCCTTTCATAGTGCCTACATACGCAAGTGCCATGCCTGTATTGCCGCTTGTAGCCTCCACAAGTACAGCACCCGGCTTAATCAACCCCTGCTCCTCGCTTTTTTCGATAATATTAAGTATAATCCTGTCTTTAATGCTTATCGGATTCATAAATTCGCATTTGGCAAAAAGAGAAAACCCCTCCCCTATTTTGTTTAGTTTAATAATAGGTGTATTGCCGATAAGTTCTGTAATTGAGTTATAATGTTTCATTTGCAAATCTCCTTTTTTAAAATTTGCTTCTATCATAAGGAGAGTATATCATTACCTGATAAATTTGTATATATAGTAGAATAACCTCAAAACAGTAACAAAAACTTGTTGTTTTTTCTGTTACTGTTTTGAAGTAATTTCACTATAATCAAAGGCTTTAAATACTGTGTTTAATGGAAAAATATGTCGATAAAATAATTGTAGTATGTAAAATGAATGAGAAAGCAGGTATAAAAATGAATGTATTAATCGCTGTTTCAATTGCGCCTATCGGTGTAGGTGAAACTCTCTCAAAAGAGGTAGCTGAAGTTATTAAAGTGATTGAAAAATCCGGTCTTGCCAATCGCACAACATCCATGTTTACAGAGATTGAAGGGGAGTGGGATGAAGTAATGAAAGTGGTGAAAGATGCAAGTTTTATCCTTGCCGAAAAAGGTCTGCGGACTTCTGTTACATTAAAAGCCGATATAAGACCCGGACGGACAAATACAATAAACTCAAAAATTGAGAAGATAGATTGTATTTTAGGGGATAAAAGAGGTTAAGCTAACTAAAATATTATCTAGCAATTGCCGAAAATGTATGCTATGATAAAAAGTGACGTGATTGTTAAATTTATGATAAATTCTGGGAGGAAAAAGTAAGATGAAATTAAAACTAAAAACACGGATTATAGGCGGTTTGTTTTGTATTTTCTTACTAGCTGTCGCCTTAGGAGGCTTTAGTTTTTTCACTATACAGCGTGTACAGGATATGTCTTGGGAACTTGATGTACTTGTAGCTTTGGATGCTTCTGTTAATGAAGTGTTGGAAGATATTCATATATGGAGATATGATTTAGTTTCAGCCATTGTGTTCCAAGAGGAATTTACTAACTCCCTGGATGTGGCGTACTCGGCATATGGTGTATGGCGTCAAAGCCCAAACTCCACCTGGATACAAGATGAAGAAATTGAGCGACTAATAAGACTTCTGGATATTTCAAATGAAAATATGCATGCCGAAACTCGTGAGCTTATGCACCTCATAGACGCTCACAGAGCAGGTCTTGTAAATATTGCGTTTTTAAGCCTTGATTTGCAGCAAAGAGTGCTGCCTCTGGCGGCGGAATCGATTTATAACTTACAAGCTCTGAGTGCGCGCTATCACGAGTTGGTTGATTTACAATCTGATGCTGTGTGGCTTTACCAAAACAATGCAGGTGTAATTATTTTTGCTATTTGTATGGTTTCTTTAATTGTATTTGTTGTTTTGAGTCTTTTAATTACCCGCGCTATACTTGATCCTATTAAGCGTATAGGAAATGCGGCTTCAGATGTAGCTTTAGGTAAATTTAATGTTAATTTGTCCTATGATGTCGATGATGAGATAGGTAAATTGACACAGGATGTAATTTCTCTTAGAAATGTAATAGAAAATATTGTAGAGGATCTTGCCAGTATTAAACATGAGTATAATGTACTTGGGAATATAGGCTATAGGATTGATGCAAATAAGTACCAAAATTCTTTTAAGGAAGTAATTGAAAGTGTAAACAATATTATGGATGAGGAAGTTGCTAATGTCAGAGGTATAGTTGGCATACTTAATCAAATTAACGATGGGGATTTCAATATACAAATTGCGGATATGCCCGGCGATTTTATGTTTCAGCCTAAAGCTTTGCGTGCCGTCACGGCTAATTTAAAGGCTATCAGTTCTGAAGTTGGCGCAATGATTGAAGCGGCATCGGTTAAAGGTGATTTGCATTTTATAATTGATGAATCAAAATACAATGGTGATTGGCGCGAACTTATGATTGGACTTAATCAGATTGCCTATGCTGTTGACCAGCCGATTATTGAAATTAGAGATATTATGGCTAAATTGGCTCAAGGTGATTTTAGCACTAAAGTTGCGGGTGATTATACGGGAGATTTCTTATTAATTAGCAATGCAGTTAATGATACAATTGAGGTTCTTTCCGGTTATATTGCTGAAATGAGTCAAATACTTCAAGATATAGCGAGTGGTAATTTAACTAGATCAATAGATCGTGAGTATTTGGGAAGTTTCACAGATATAAGAAACTCGATTAACCATATTTCCAAATCCCTTAATACCACTATGTCAGAGATTTCTTCTGCTGCGGTTCAAGTATTATCCGGGGCCAGCCAAATCTCTGCCTCTGCTATGGAATTGGCTAATGGTGCTACTACACAAGCAAGTTCTGTTGAGGAGCTTAATGCCTCTGTAAGCTTAATTAGCCAGCAAACCCAGCAAAATGTTGAAAGTGCCAATGATGCAAATAATCTTTCGCGCTTGTCTACGGAAAACGCTAAAGAGGGCAATGATGCCATGCAGCAAACCCTTGAAGCAATGTACGATATTAAGGAAGCGTCCGGAAATATTACTAAAATCATCAAGATTATACAAGATATTGCTTTCCAAACAAATTTGCTGGCACTTAATGCCGCAGTAGAAGCAGCCAGAGCAGGCGAACACGGAAAAGGTTTTTCTGTTGTTGCTGATGAAGTGCGTACCCTTGCAAACAGAAGCCAAACAGCTGCAGCGGAAACCACAGAGCTTATTGAAGGTACCGATGCCAGGGTTGAAACTGGTTCAAATATAGCCCAGTCTACAGCAAAATCACTGGACACAATTGTAGAAAATGCTAATAAAGTTCGAGATATTGTTAGTGATATATCTGCTGCCTCTAGGAATCAAGCGGAAGCGATAGCGCAGGTAAGTATCGGTCTTGAGCAGATATCAGGTATCGTGCAAAATAACTCCGCTGTTTCTCAGGAAGCGGCTGCCGCTGCTGAGGAGCTTAACTCACAAGCCGAAATGCTTCAAAAATTAGTTGGATTTTTTAAACTTGATAATTAGCAGCAATATGCTTTCAATATTAATGAAGGGAGAAACAAAAATGAAAAAACTATTGTTTTTAACATTAGCATTTGTTATGCTTATTAGTTTAACAGGATGTATGAATAATAATGTAAGATCCAGGGATAATTTACCTCAAAGCACAAGGCTTGACCGTAATGAGGTTGCTGCCTCAAGTGCCCATACCCAGGCTACTCTTGCGTCACCTGCTGCTGCAGCTCAAACTCCAACCCCTGGGGCGGCTGCCGTAGGGCAGGATACGGCGTACCCTACATTCTTTACAAGAGAAAGCGATGGTGCTATTGTATTCCATCTATTTAATCAAACCGACGCGGATCATCCTCTTTCTTTAGGGCTTTTGCGTTTTAAAGAAGAGGTTGAATCTCGTTCCGAGGGTGCCCTTATAGTTGATGTAAGAGCAAGTGCCGGTAACGACATGGATCTTCTTAATATGGTACGGGATAATCAGCTTGATGCCGCGGCAATTACTATATGGAGTGTATGGCAAGGCTTAACGGACTTGGCTAATTTGGAATCTCTTCCTTTTATGTTTACCAATTATGATGAAGCTTGGGCGGCTTACGAAGGCACATTAGGGGACTGGGTTACGAGAAATATTGTTGAACCTAACGGTGCCAGAGTACTTGGCTATTGGACAAATGGTATCCGTCATTTTACCAACAATGTACGACCAATTTATGCGCCGGCTGATTTAGTTGGGCTTAGGATGCGCAGCCCTCAAACGACTACTCACCTTGCCACTTATGAAGCACTTGGTGCAGCTTCTATAAGTATGCCTTTTGGGCAAGTATTTGATGGTTTGGCAGCAGGAGTAATTGACGGGCAGGATAACCCTCTTGGAAATATTCATGCAGCCAGGCTTTTTGAGGTTCAAAACTATCTGACCCTTAGTAATCATATGTATTCTTGTGCCCCTTTAATCGTATCAATTGATTTTTGGAACTCTCTATCCCCGGTGCATAGGCAAATTCTTTTGGACAGCAGTGCTGTAGCAGCCAGATATCAGGGCGAACTCACAAGAGCTATGGAAGTCCACCAGATACAAGAAATGGTTGCGGCAGGGGTACAGGTAAATGAAATACCTGAGCTTACGCCATTTATAAACGCTGTTGAGCATATATGGGAAGAGCATATGGAAAGATTTGGAAATGAAATTGCTGTAATTGCAAGCAGGTATATTAGTGATCCTAATGCACTGGCCCATAGGTTTGCCAGATAAACTATAAAAAATTATAAAAAAAACGTTAAGGCAGCTTATAATTGCCTTAACGTTTTTTTATTGCAAATATTGCCTCTCATTTCGAGGACGACCAGCTTTAAATTTATCGCTTATTTATCCCATTTGTCATAAAACGATATTTCCTCAATACTTTTCAACGCCCTATCGTTTGGAACTTCATCTGCGTAGCCGACAGGGAGAAGAAAAAGACAGGCTAAATCCTTTGGCAAGCCCAAAATTTCCGAAGCCTTATCAACGTCTAAGTAGCCGATAAAACAGGCACTCAAACCATACGACACAGCTGACAAAAACATATGCTCCATTGCTATGCAAGGTGTACCGTTATGCCACAGTTTCATACACGCCCGTCGGTCTGGACATTCCTTCATAAAGTTTACGAAATCCCTGCCAAAGCGAAGATAGTTTACAATTAGCCCAAAATCATCTTCTGGTTGATTTGCAATATCCCAGCTAATATCGCCACAGCCCGCAATCACAACAGGAGCAGAAGCAATCCACATTTGATTTCCTGCTGCTTGCGCTAATTGCATTTTCAAGTCATTGTCGGTTACCACGCCGAAAGTGTAGTTTTGGGCATTTCCGCCCGAAGGGGATAGTCTTGCGGCTTCCAACATTTCATCAATAATTTCTTTCGGGACTGGCATATTTTTGAACTTCCTAACTGACCGTCTTTTTTCTATTGCCTCAAATAGTGTCATTGGAACTTCCTCCTTTTCGCGCTATAAAGCACATTTCTTTCCCATTTTCGCAATAATCAGCCCCTACCATATTTCCGTAAAGGGCTTTTACGCCAAATCCAGCCGCTCTTAAATCCAGAGTAAATTCATCTTTTGTAAAAGTATGATGCCACACGTTTATGCTCTTTACATTATCTTCGGTTACAATGATGTACTGGTCTAAAATTGTGCTTTGTTCATCATACCTATAAAACGATTGGAGGCATATATGCAGCGTGGCACAATAAAAACCATTCTCCGCATACTCCCATTTTTTATTCTCCTTATGGTCTGCGAAATATGGTGGCATGGTAAGTTCAATTATAAGCAATCCACCAGGTTTTAATGCCGCATGGATATTTTTCAGCGTTTTTGCCCTATCTTCTGTGGAATTCACGCAAAAATCAAAATATATCAACGTGGCAATGTCGAACTGTTCCTTAAAGCTCATTTCAAGAAAATTTTGGCAACAATACGTTATGGGCAAGCTCTTTTCTTGTGCCGAGTTTTGGGCATACTCTATGGAACGCTTAGAAATGTCCATACCTGTAACTTGATACCCTGCTTTGTGAAACTCCTCTGCATAAATACCGGGACCACAGCCCAAATCCAGCAAATTTCGGTATATTTCCGCAGGGGCAGCCGTGCTAATCCATTTGACAATTTCTTCCACCGTTTTGTGTTTACGTGTAGCCGCATCCCAATCAGGGTGCAAGTGGGCTTCAAGCATACCCTTTGATATATGTTCGTCTGTCCATAATTCTGCCGTACCTTTTTCATAAAGTGCGGGCTTTTTCATCATGGTTTTCAATTGTGAAAACATAAAAACTCCTCCTTGTTTTTTATTTGTGATTATCCAAATACCACGAGGGTATCAGGGTATTAAAATTGTATGACCAAGTTAAAATATTTTGTGCAACGGCTTTGCCTTCTTCAAGGTTATAAAACCCTGCCCAATGTGGGGCTTGCAATGCGATTAATGCACCAAAAGCAAAGTAATAGGAATATATCTTCCAAAAGTCCAAAGCCGGTTCATTATTAAAATAACCCCATATTTGCCCTGAATAAAAATGCGGAAACAAATGTGGCCGCCAAGAGACTTTGAAAATATCCCAGAAAGGATCTCCGTATCCGCTGCTAAAGTCGATTGCGCCAATTTCACCGTTTGGCATCATAATCAAGTTTCCCGGATTATAATCCCCATGTATAAATGTTTGTGTGCGTACACCAAGAACGCCATTATTTTCGTTGAGGTGCTTAATAATTATTTCGCCAAGTTCGCAATGCAGTTCTGCTTTAGAATAATACGAATCTAGCTCCCCTTGAAGCATGCTATTGAAATGAACACTCCAACCACGTATATCTTTTGGTGCAGGGACAGAATGTATTTCCTTTAAAAGCCTGCCTGCTTTTAACCCCCACTCATACTGTTCCGATGTACACATTTTTGGTAGAGCAGATTCAATATCCTCACCATCCACCCATGTAAGTAATTGATATACGCTAATATCATCATCACAAAAGCCTAAATCTACTGGGCATGACATAGAAATATCCAGTCCGGCAAGTTTCGCCAACATAACAAACTGGGTTTTTATGTTTTCATATTCTGATGCATCTGTTATACGTAGTAATAATCGTCGCCCATCGGTCGTTTCAACGTAATATTTTTTTTCATTGTCAACAACCCAACCTTTGTTTATTGGTTCGATTTTTGCGAAGATTTCGCAATTAGGTATCTTTATCATATTTAACCTCTCTTTTTTTATTTGTGATAATTCGGACAAAATAAAAAGCCGTGGGCATCATCCCACAGCTTCAAGAACCTAAGCTAATCAAGTGCGGGATGATAGAAATAAAACGCAAAAGCACACGAAGAAAAGCCTATAAATCGGCTGTTTTCATTCATGTTCAATTAGGTTTTATCAATCATCTCCGCACACATCTATATTGTTGATATTATCCAATATCAAATGTGCCGAATGGCATACACCCCCGGCTGCATGGACGAGCAGTAATTGCGAAGCAATTACGACCAGCCTCTTTAAGTCTGAATTATCACAAAGTTATTATAGCATAATTAGTGCTTAGCGGTCAACAAAAGTATTTTCGACTTATTCAAGGGCAATATTCCAATTACCTTAACGTTTTTTTATTGCAAATATAACTTTATAGTGAAGCGGCTTGTTTCAACTTAAGGGGCTTTGACGCCTTTACATAAACTTTACTTACCTTTTACACTTTTATGATATTACTAAGCACATATATGCGCTAAAATGCAAATGTATAAGTGAGTGAAACGAAGTCTTAAGTTGAATGGTTATAAATATATCATTGTTATTTATGATAAACGAAAGGGGATACATATTAATGAAAAATTTTTTAACTTTAGCTTTGATTCTTGCAATGGCACTCTTTACTCTTACAGGCTGCGGAGATAGTGCACCGGTAACCACCAGCGGTGTGTCAGGCAGCAATAATTTAAGAGGCAATGTACTTCTTAACGGCTCAACATCTGTAGAGCGGGTTATAGCATCCCTTATTGAAGCGTTTAACGAGATTCACCCTGATGTTGTCCTTACTTTTAACCCAACAGGCAGTGGTGCAGGCATCACCTCAGCGATAGAGGGAACTGCTGATATCGGCCTTTCCAGCCGTAATCTTAGGGAAAATGAGGTTGGCGTTGATTACAGAGTGTTTGCTATAGATGGTATCGCTATCTTTGTACATCATGACAACCCTGTCAGTGACCTTACTAAAGAGCAAATAGCAGGGATTTATTCAGGTCAGATTACTAATTGGAGTGCAGTAGGCGGCAGCGACGTACCAATTGCTGTATTTGGACGGGAATCCGGCTCCGGCACAAGAGATGCCTTTGACAGTATCTTAGGTATTGATGATGCTAGACACGATCAGGAGCTTACCTCAGGCGGCGCAATACTCTCAGCTGTTGCTGCTAACCAATTTGGTATTGGCTATGCTTCACTATCTGCTGTAGGGGATAATGTTAAACTTATCACAGTAAATGGTGTGCCCTGTACGGAAGCGACTCTTCTTGACGGTACATACGAAGTCCAGCGGTCATTTATTATGATGACTACAAGCGGTGCGGAAATTTCTGAGGCTGCTCAGGCATTCATTGACTTTATCCTAAGCCCCGCCGCTGCCCAAATTATTTACAATGCAGGTGTACTTCAAGCTCAATAATTATTAGATTTAATGAAACAAATGTATCGGCAGGCAATTTCTGGTAGGAATTTAAAAGAGTTTTTCTGCTAAAAAGATGTTGACGCATAAAGGAAGGAGCATATGCTTGGCTTTCAATGGTCTTCGGTCTTTAAAAAACAGCAGAAAATCATCTGAAAAACTCCCGGAAATTTTCTGCCGATATAGCCACGGGAGGCGGCAACGACCTTTACACAAAGGCAAGCTAGGCAAAGCTGACGATGTATTGTGAAAAAATAGAGTTTTATTTGATGGTTTTCAACTGCGTTTGCTATATATATTGCGCGCTACAATATGGAGGACTTGCAATGAAAGTAAAATATATTGTTGAAGATATTATGAAAGGCTTTTTCTTTATATGTGGCATAATTACTATTATTGCAGTTTTTACCATTGCCATATATATGATAATAAGCGGAATACCGGCAATCAAAGAGATAGGTATATCCGAATTTCTATTTGGTCAAATATGGAGAAGTACAGGAGAGAACCCGCAATTTGGTATTATGCCTTTTATACTAACCTCTATATACGGCACATTAGGGGCTTGCTTGATAGGTGTACCTGTAGGGCTTATGACTGCGGTATTTTTATCAAAGATGGCACCTCCTAAAATAGCGGCACTGGTAAGTACCGCTGTGGAGTTGCTTGCCGGTATCCCTTCCGTTGTATACGGCTTTGTAGGGATGATAGTTTTAGTGCCTTTAGTTATGAGAGTATTTAATCTTCACAATGGAGCAACCCTGTTTTCCGCAATAATTGTCCTTTCTGTGATGATTTTGCCAAGTATTATAAATATTAGCCGTACCGCCCTACTCTCTGTACCAAAAGAGTATGAGGAAGCAAGTTACGCCTTAGGTGCCACTAAAATGGAGACAATATTTAAAGTGAGTGTCCCCGCTGCAAGAAGCGGTATTGCCGCCGGTATTGTCCTTGGTATAGGCCGTGCTATAGGTGAGGCTATGGCAGTTATGCTCGTTGCCGGCAATGTATCCAATATGCCGGAATTGTTTAGGTCAGTAACCTTCTTAACTACTGCAATCGCAAGGGAACTTAGCTATGCCTCCGGACTCCAGCGGCAGGCGTTATTTAGTATAGGGCTGGTTTTGTTTGTTTTTATTATGATTATTAATCTAACTCTCAATCTTATACTTAAACGGGGAGGATTCAAATCATGAATGTTAAACGCAGGGCTTACAGCCTTTTCCTAAAAGGGTTTATACTCTTTTGTGTAAGCATTGCGGTCTTTTTGCTTGTGAGTATCATAGGGTTTATTTTCTACCGCGGACTTTCACATATTACTTGGGAATTTTTAAGTACATCCCGCTCCGCACTTAGAAATACTATTGGTATTTTACCGAATATCATATATACCTTATATATTATCTTTACTACCTTAATTATTGCTTTGCCTATTGGGATTGGTGCTGCTATATACTTAACCGAATACTCCACAAACCGGCGGCTGGTAAGTATAATCGAGTTTACTATTGAAATACTTGCAGGTATCCCATCGATTATATATGGTATTGTAGGCTTTTTATTCTTTGTCCAGCGGCTGGGACGTCCAAGTGTTTTAGCAGGCTCTTTAACCCTTGCAGTGTTGATACTGCCTGTTGTAGTCCGTACCACTCAAGAGGCTTTAAAAACAGTACCTGGGGGGTATCGTGAAGGTGCGGTTGCTTTAGGCGCAACAAAGTGGTATATAATACGCACTATAGTCCTTCCAAGCAGTTTAGATGGCATTATCAGCGGCACAATTTTAGCAACAGGGCGTATTGTTGGCGAATCGGCGGCACTCTTGTTTACAGCAGGCATGGGCTTTGCCCTTGTTACAAACTACTTTAGGGCACTTCAAACCAGCGGTGCCACCCTTAGCGTTGCACTGTTCCTATATATAACCGAACATGGGCAGTTTGATGCAGCGTTTGCAATTGCATCTATTTTGATACTTATTGTACTTACCCTTAATATGCTCACAAAATTTGCACAGCGTAAATTAAAAAGATTGTAGGTAAATAAAATGAATATAATAAGTGCAAAAAATCTAAATTTGTTTTACGGAACATTTCAAGCTCTCCATAATATAAATATTGATATTGAGCAGCGTGAAATCACAGCTCTGATAGGTCCTTCCGGATGCGGTAAAAGTACTTTCCTGCGTACTATTAACCGCTTAAATGACCTTATTGCAGGTGTGAAAATAACAGGCGCAGTTACATACCATAGTAAAGATATTTACGATGACAGCACAGATGTAACGGAGCTTAGAAAAAATATAGGTATGGTTTTTCAAAAGCCCAACCCCTTCCCTATGAGTATATTTGATAATATTGCATATGGTCCGCGCCTTCATGGCAGCCGGAACAAGGCTGAGCTTTCAGAGCTTGTGGAATACGCTCTTAAAGGTGCCGCTTTGTGGGATGAAGTTAAGGACAGGTTAAAAAAAAGTGCCTTAAGTCTCTCAGGCGGCCAGCAGCAAAGGTTATGTATAGCTCGTGCCCTAAGTGTCTCGCCTGATGTTTTATTGATGGATGAGCCAACCTCTGCCTTAGACCCTGCAAGCACTATGAAAATAGAAACTCTTATGGAGGAGCTTAAAAAAGACTATACGGTGGTTATTGTAACTCACAATATGCAGCAAGCCACGCGTATTTCGGATAAGACGGCATTTTTCTTAAATGGGGAACTGGTGGAAATGGGGCTTACGGAGGATATCTTCTCCGTCCCTAAAGACAAGCGTACAGAGGATTATATTACTGGCCGATTTGGTTAAATAGAAGAAGGGAGCTTGAATTATGAGCAGCAGAAAATCTTTTGATTTAGAATTAAATGATATCACCGACTCCCTTATTCAAATGGGAATTGCAGTTACAAAAGCCCTTGACAAGGCACTTGAAGCACTTGCAAATATGGATAAAGCCCTTGCTTTGGAAGTAGTTGAAGAGGATGATAATATTGACGAAATGGAGCGTGCCATTGCCCAGCGGTGTCTTAGGCTTCTTCTTAGGCAGCAGCCTGTGGCAAGTGATTTACGTAAAATAAGTACAGCTATTAAAATGATTACAGATGTTGAACGAATTGGGGACGCCGCCGCTGATATTGCGGAAATTAGTACTTATTTGGAGATTCCTGTGTTTCCTGAGATTAAGCAGGATTTTACGGAAATGGCCCAAGTAGCGCGTATGATGGTATCAAACGGGATTGATGCTTATGTTACAGAGGATGTGGAGCTTGCCCGTAAAATTCGAGAAAAAGACGACATAGTAGATGGCTATTTCCTAACAATAAGAGCTAAACTTGGTGAAATAATCCGTAAAGACCCTGATGTTATGAACGCCGCCATGGACTATCTTATGATTATCAAGTATTTAGAGCGCGTTGGCGACCATGGGGAAAATATTTGTGAATGGGTTGAGTTTAATTTAACCGGATTCCATAAAAAAGGGCGGATTTTGTAGGTTTTTAGCATTGCTTACGGCTCACAGGCTGCATGCTTATATGTAATGCGGCATAGATTGCCGCGTCGCGGCTTTCAACACGGTTTGCACACTTTAGCCTCCTCGCAATAGAGTTGTAGCGAAGGTGGAGCCTGAAGCAATCTCATCCTGCAATGCCTTGTTTTGCAAGGCTTGCAGTCGATTAATATCTACAACCTGCATACCTTGCCCCTTTTGCGAATAAACTGTCAGTGACTTGTTTTTAGGGGGTCACACAATCAATGGTCGCAAAAACTATGGGAAGAGGCATAGTGCAAAGCACTTTAATACTTACAGTCGCTAATATAATAAACCGTTTACTGGGGTTTGGCTATAGGATATATATGTCAAACCTCTTAGGTCCTGAAGGTATGGGCTTGTTTCAATTAATCATGCCTATTTACGGCTTGGCTTGGAGTATATCATGTTCGGGCTTTACTACAAGTGTTTCTAAACTTGTAGCCGCGGAAAAAGCCAGAGGGCAATATGGCAATATGGGGCGCATTTTAAAACAAGCCCTGGCAATTACCACATCTCTTGGGGTTATATTAACCATATCGCTCTTCTTCTTATCGGATATTATCGCTGTAAGGATGTTTAATGACGAGCGCCTTTCAATGGCACTTAAAATACTGTCTTTAAGCTTTCCTTTTATGGCGGCAGGTTCTTGTGTCCGTGGATATTTTATGGGACTCCAAGAAACTGTTATACCAGCAATAAGCCAAGTTTTCGAGCAATGTGTGCGTATGGCTGTAATATTTCTCCTGGCGGCAACTATGATGCCAAGAGGTCTTGCATACGCCACGGCGGCGGCTATGTGTGGTATATTCGCCGGTGAGGTTTTGTCTTTCGTGTTCGTAATGCTGTCCTATAAAGGCTATAAAATTAAATGGAAATGGTTTAAAAAGCCTACCATTTCCTCTCCCGAATCTTTGTATATGCTTAGCGCAATGGCTATTCCCCTTACCTTTAACCGTATAACAGGGTCACTGCTGTCAGCTTTTGAAAATTTTATGCTGCCAAGAAGGCTTGTAGCCTTTGGTATGACAAACAGTGAAGCCTTAAGTGAATTTGGTAAAATTTCAGGTATGGCAATGCCTCTTGTGCAATTTCTTTCAGCTCTTTTAGTGTCTTTGTCTATATCTTTAGTGCCTGCTGTTTCAGAGGCCATGACAGTTAAAAACTTCCAAAGAATTAGCAATACCGTATCAAAAGTCATGCTATTTACTACTATAACCGGTATAGGCTCTGCCGGCGTTTTCATACTTCTCGCAAATGAGCTTGGGGAGATAATATATAACCAAAATATTGCTCATATATTGATTTTATTAGGGTTAATGTGCCCTTTTATGTATATGCAAACCACATTATCAGGCATATTAAACGGTCTTGGGGAACAGGTTTTTATATTCAGAAACTCGTTAATCTCATCTGCTGTTTCTATAGGCTTTATAATGTTAGCGGTTCCTCGTATGGGTATTGTAGGCTATATACTTGGCAGCTTTATAGGGCTGGTTATTATCTGTGCGCTTAGTCTTAATAAAATAAGGATAGCAGCACATATTGAAGTTAATATACCTGATTGGTTTGTAAAACCTATCCTCAGCTCTGTTTTGACAGTACTTGGAGTTGGTCTTATTAAAGGGTATATATTCGAAGCACTTGGCAATGTACCCGGACTTGCTGCTACTCTTATATTAACAGGGCTTACATATATGTCTTTAATTGTTGTAACAGGATGTTTCGGTATTGATGATATGAAAGCAATTTTGAATAGGAAATAGCTCCCCTTATTAAAGAGTAAACTTTTGTCTCAATGGACTTGAAAATAACCCTTTACCTCTGGTACTCTTTCGCACTTTCGTGTATATACTGCAATAGTATTAAATTATGAACACAGGTTCTATGAAAGGGTGAATTTTATTTATGGGAATGGGTTTTTTGAGTATTGAGCTTTTTGCCGGTGAGCGCATGTATCCGGTTGTAAGTAATGATGTAAAAATAATACAAAACGGAAATGTTTTGCACATTCTTAAAACAGATGAAAATGGTGAAGTTGGACCTATCGAGCTTGAGACCCCTTGTTTAGCTGAACATGATGGGGTCTCCGCTCCTTGCAGAGCTACATTTGATGTAATAGTCTGCGGCGGAGATGACTACAGAAGAGTGGAAGTCCGCGGTATTCAGGTTTTTGACGGTATAACAAGCCGTTTGCCCATTGAAATGTTTCCTCTGTTACCTGAAGAAAATAGGGAAGTAGATATTGAAGAAATTTTTATACCCTACGAACATGGGGTGGATATGGACAAAAATCAAGAAGGGCCTTCCAATTCAGAGAACACTACCCCTGACGATTCTGTCCAAAGTGAGCAAACTTGGTCTTTAGATGCAATTTTAGTTAATGATATAGCCTTGCCGGACTTTGTAACTGTACACTTAGGTCATCCCAGCAACACCTCAGCTCCCAATGTTCGTGTTCCTTTTATTGACTATATCAAGGAAACACACTGATAAGGAAGGGTAAAACTTACGCCAAAAAACTGCCTACGTTTTCTTTTTGAGCCTGGTTATACACTTTTCGTGTGCTTATCAACGTAAAAAGGGCTGCCGATGGTTTTAGTTACCGTGGCAGCCCTTTTTGCTATTAATTACTTAAAGCGTACCTAATATTTGCCGCTTATACCTTAAGTTTTTTTCTGCGTTTCCAATATAACATAAAAAAGCTAATTACCGCCGATGTAATTGCAAGGGGAATTCCCCATAATAAGCCAATGCCTGTATCGGTTTCTGTTATAGATACTGTCAAATCATTTAGATTTCTGATAATGGGAGACGATGGGATTGGAGGGGATGCAAGTGGTATTTGAGCCTCAGGTATATACACTAATTCCTCATCCTCTTCGTCTTGCTCTTCCTCTGTGTAATCCTCTTCGGCGATCTCACCATCGTCATATGCAGCGAAAGGTATAGGCGCAAGTGGAATCTGTATTGCCGGGACATATAACAATTCTGTATCGGCTTCAACGGTGGTAATACCTTCCTCCAATTCCGGCTCTGTAGGCACAAATGGTACAGGCAGCACAGGCAGCATAGGAGGTACAGCGGCTTCAGCCGGGGTTATGAGCGCTGCAACTCCATTTTCATCGGCCGAAGCCGGGGGAAGCTGTTGGTTATTATTGCCGATGTTATTGTTATTATTATTGCTGTTATTATTATTGCTGTTATTATTATTATTGTTATTGTTATTGTTGTTGTTATCGTTATTGTTATTGTTGTTATCATCATTATCATTACCGCCGCCGGCATTGTCATTAATCTGCTGCCATTGACCAAAAACATTACGAGTACTTGTAATATTCATATAGCCGCCGCTCCAGCCTAAAAATGTGAAGCCTGCCCTGTTGGGAGCAGCCGGAGCTGTTGCGTTATCGCCATGTTCTATAGTCTGAATATCAATTATAGTTCCGCCATTCCAATTCCAAAATGTTACTGTGTATGTATTTATTGTAAAACTGCCGTTTATATCAAGGTTTTCGGTAATACTGCTAAAACTCCTGTCCCATCCTGAGAAAGTGTGACCGATTCTCGATGGGTTTGGGTTTGCAGCGGCTGCGCCGTGGTTTATAATTTGCGTGTTATGCAATTGACCGTCTATAAAAAATCTTACCGTAAAGGTATTTATCGTAAAGCTGCCGTTTATGTCAATATCTTCGGTAACATCGTCAAATGCCTTATCCCATCCTGAGAAAGTGTGACCAATTCTCGTTGGATTTGGGTTAATGGCGGCTGTACCGTGGTTTATAATTTGCGTATTGTATAATTGACCATCAACAAAAAATCTTACTGTGTATGTATTTATCGTAAAACTGCCGTTTATATCAATATCTTCGGTAACATCATCAAATGCCTTATCCCACCCTGAGAAAGTATAGCCAATTCTTGTTGGATTCGGGTCAGTGGCAGCTTTGCCGCGGCTTATAGTTTGCGTGTTATATAGCTGCCCGTCAACAAAGAATCTAACTATGAAAGTGAGGGGAACGATAGGATCAAGACCCCCTATAGCCAACCTGAGCCTTTCGGCGGTTTCATCGATTTCTAATTGAGTTGGCTCCGGAACGGTAAGAAGAGCTCTTGCACTTGCCAATGCCCTTAGTACTTCCATCCAGCTCGCAGTAGTATAGTCAGCTTGATTAAGTGCTTCTGCACGTTGAATTTGGTACTCTAATTCGCTTGTATCAACAACTTGCCCTTGGGAAGGGTCAATAAGCAAATCATTATTAAGATTGACAATTTCTGTGAAATGTATGTCAATGGGTATTCCATTGTAATCTGCCGGAGCAAATTCCCCGGCTACCGCGATATTGAATGGCAGCACCATAGATATTGCCAGAATTAATATCAGCAGATTTTTTTTCATTGCCCATCATCCTCCAATACAAGTCAGAAACAATAGGATTGTTCCGCTCCGGTTTTTACTGATTCATTATATTAATAATTTATATTAAGAATCGAAAAACTCGAAGCGAAACTACCCTAAAATATATGTTGCTTCTAAATACATTACTACAACTTTTTAAAAATACCGATACAAATCAACTGTTAAAAAGTATGGGATTAATATAGCTGCTTCTCCCCCTAAAGACGAGGTAAAAGCCCATTAATCGCCGAGAAGATACCTGCCGCTGCCGCATCAATTTCAGCTTGGGTCACACCAGGGTTGCCAAGAGCAGCCCTTGCTGTTGCAAGGGATCTCATTAAATGCATCCAGGTTTGAGGCGTATAGTCGGCTTGGATTAAGCCTTCTGCTTCCCCTATAGCTGCGTGCAAAGCATCTTTTACGATAACTGTAGGAGGCACCAGCTCTTCTAAATTATTTATAGCATCCTGTATCCTGTCAGCTGCATCGTTGATTTGAGCTTGTGTAGCATCAGGGTTCATAAGCACTGCCCTTGCTGTTGCAAGTGCCCTCATTACATGTATCCAGGTTTGCGGTGTATAATCCCTTTGGTTAAGCTCTTCCGCTTCTGCTATGGCTGAATGCAATGTTGTTGTGTTTACGGCACCGCCTCTGTTTATAGTGACGGTTAGTTCAGCTACATTGAGACCGGCCAATGCGAATTCATTAAATCTTTCTGCCTCTATTGCATTTACAGCTGCGTGCATCGCAGGAAACCCCCAGCCGAATATTACGTCGTTGCGAAGAGCATGCTCAAAACCACCCAGCGACCATGCAATATCCTCAGCACCCCAAATCAGCTCTCTCACTCCGGCAGGTTGGTTCCAGTAATTATTATTACCAGGGACAAAAGGATTATCGTTAGTTCCGAGAGCCACTTGGTTTATAACAGGAACCAGAGAATATCCATCTACGAGCCTGAAGCTTATTTCTGTTGCTGTACTTGGCACAGTAGCGGTGAAATCTCCGTTTGCTTGAGGTGCTGTTATTGTTGTCGCACCAAAAATGATACCTGTGTTATCTCTCGGAATAATTTGAATATTAAGATTATTTGGCAACCCAGCTTGCGCTAAAGCATTGTCAGTCAAAACATCAAATGTTACATTGTTCTCGGCAGCTTGTACAAGCCAGCTGTCATAAACATTGCCCGTGATGGTTATAAGCTCTTCTTCGCCTTGTGCATCGGATACCATAGGTGCGATATCCACAAAAATATCCGGCTGACCTAAATCTACAGCCACACCGTCTATGGTTAATGCGGTAAATTCAGGCGGAGTATTATCTACGGAGAATGGCATAAGGAACGATTCCTCGTAGAACCAGAGCCTTATATCATGGGCACCGGCACCCATTATATGGGGTACTTGCCTGTGTACATGGATACCAATGAAGAAATCCCCTTCTCGCTCAAGTCTTCTGCGCTCGGCGTCTCTTTCAGCTTCGGTTCTTCCGGCTTCCATAGTATCCCAAAAATATGGGAGGTAATAGCCGTCAAATATAACACCTCTCATAGTCTCTTCAACTACACCGCGGCCGCGGCCGAAATGCCTTGCAAACCTGTAATGGTTGACAGTATCCATAGTGCCGCCTAAAATATATTCCTCAAACCTTAAATTAAGGGAGCCATCAGGCATAAGGGTACCTTCAAACCAATTGTCACCGTTAAAACCGGGTGCATTGACAATCTCTCCGCAAATAAGGAATAAGTCAAGATAAAAAGCATCACCTTGCTCGAAGAACATAATAAGCTCGTTACTTGTTATGCTATGGGCACCTTCCCCAACCCTATTTGTAGTAATAACAGGACGGTATAATCCCAGTGGAGTAAATGCACGCTCTCTGTAATGGGTAACTGCCGCAAAAGGCATAACAATAACTTCGCTGCCCCCTGTTATGGTTATATAACCTTCATGGAAGCCAAGACCATTTTGTCCGGCATTTGCAGAGGCTTCAGGAATGTTCATGGTTACCGTGAAAGGCACTTCCGAATTAGCCGGAACGGTTATCTGATTATTTGAGAAAGTAATGGTCGCGCCGTTAAGTGCAGATGTAGGTACAGGAGAAACTGCAGGTCTGCCTGCACGTCCGACAACAAACTCAGAAGCTAATGTGTATGTAATTGCCGTATCCGAAGTGTTGCGGATAAATGCATTCATAGTATAGCTTCCGGCACCGCTGCCTATGTTTCTGGGATTGGCATTGCTTATGGCTCTGTTAAAGCCGCCAAAGCTGAAAGCACCTTTCCATGTTTCGCCAAATTCATGATCAGGAGAGTCGAAAGGCACAAACGGGTCTACAACTATCCTGTTGTATTCGGCAAATACCACTGTGTTTGTTTGTACAGCCGCCCAAACATCAACTTGTCTTGTGCCTTCAAAAGGGCTTAATAAGTTGACGCCTTGCTGTGCCGCCGGTACCGCACCCAATGGCAAATCTATCGCTGTATTCATTATACGGGTTCTTATTTCATAATTGGGCCACATATTGTTTATATTAAACGCTGTTGTGCCTCCTCTTGTTGCACTGTAGTGCTGCATAAGCGCAACCGCTCCAGCAACATGAGGAGAAGACATGGATGTGCCCCCTGAGCTGCCGTAAGCGTTTTGCCAAGGGTTTGTTCTCCATGTAGCCAGTCCGCCTGCACCCCCTGTAAATCTTGGATGGGTAGATAGTACGTTATTACCGTGAGCACCAATATCAGGCACAATAGAAAATGACTGTTCTACCGGTCCTCTGGAGGACGCGGCTGCTAAAGAAGGCAATCCGCCGGTAGCACCCAAATCAAAGACATAATGGTTCCCTGTAATTGTGAAAGTGTCGAAAGCAGCATCACTTGCCGCTATATTTTGAGCCCACTCCGCACCTTCAGGGCGCAAAATCTGTATCATGGGTATAGGGTCATGTATGCCTGAACCAGTTGGCGTACCCGTTACCTGAGGTGCTGCTGTGCCGGGGTCGTTTACTGCTATTACACCGCCAATTCCAAAACCGGCAGCTCTGGCAGCAAGAGTTGCAGGTGCCTGACCTCTGCGTACAAGAACAAAATGACCCCTGAGAGCTTCTGCTCCGTGTTCTTCAACAAGTATGTTAAATTCAGCTACTGTGCCTTGTCCAACAGGGACGGCCGCATCGGGAGTACCCAGTTCAGGCATAGCAAATATCCTGTATACGCCGCCTGTATGAGTTATAGTACCGGGGAAAGCAGCAGTACCGGGATGATTGATTATAAAATTACCTGTATTTCCGTATTCCCTCACACGAGCCATATCACGGCGTGTTATGAAGGTAGAGCGGGATAAGCCAACACCCGGAATCTGAAGTAAAAACCCTGCCTCAGGCTCGGCAAACATAGATACTGTAATAGCCATGCCGCCGCTTGGGTTTTGAGTTGCAAAGTAATTAGCACCGGAATTGCCGGCAGATGTTACAAATACGATAGTCGGGTCGGCCAGCTTAATATTGCTTATGGCAATATTTCTCACATTGGTTGGAGCTCCGCCCCATCTGCCTATGGAAATATTTACCACATTAGCACCGTCTAAAAACGACCATTCTACGGAAGATACTAAGACTGAACAATGTCCTGTACCATCCTGTATACGGTAATGTATGCCCCATGCGCCGGGGGCTACCCCCATTGCTGCTCTTCCCGGGTCATCCCCATAAGGTCTGGCTATAACAGTACCGGCAACATGAGTTCCGTGGCTTTGCCAGCCATCTATAGCAGCACCGACAACGCCGCGGAAATGAGGTGCATACTGAGAAGCTTGTCTCATGTCGTTATAGTTTGCATCATGAAAGTAAAGAGGAGACATTTCCATCGGATTAGGCCCGGGCATGCCTATTGGCATCTGTACAGGCCAGTCACGATTACTAAGTGTTCCTCCGGGGCGTAATGGGTTTGTACGAATGGAATCGCCGCCGCCGCCGGGCCAAAGACGCTGAATGTCACGACCTAAGAAAACATACTCAGGAGAGCCTTCCGCCGGATGCCCCATAATATCATGACCGCCTCTGTCATGTACATTTATGTTAAAAAGCTCGTTATATCCACCGGGATTATTTGTGCCATCCCAAAGTGGGCGCGCGCGCGGGTCATCAGCAATATTTGAACCTGCAGGATGAGCTGTACCACCCGGACCAAACCTGGTCACTCTCGCCGCATTAATGACATCTGCCGTTGGGAAGGATCCTGCAAAAGCAGGATGCATCCAGTCAATGCCGGTGTCAATAATAGAAACGATAACGCCGGTGCCGTCAATACCCATTTCGTGTAATTTGTGTGCATTCATTCTCATACGACCTTGGAACATACCAAAAGCCTCAGTAAGTCCTTGAATACCTGTAGGCATCATACCTTCATGAAACGCAAAGCCGTAACCGTCTGCAAATCCAAAAGGTTCTTCGATAGGTTCAGGACGCTCAAGAGGAAAGTCAGGTATAATAGCACGTACAACATCTAAACCTGCTACTTCTTCCACCATATTGCCGGGAAGGGTCATAGCAACTCCGTTCATAGCAAAGCGATACTCAATGGTTATATGATGCTCACCGCTGCTTAATCCATCGCCGCCAAAAATACCGCTTAACCCTCTTCTGAAAGCTTCATGCTCATCCTCTACGATTTGCAAGGCCATGTCCAGAGAAAGATTTAAGCCGTCCACAGCAGCTTCAATTACTTGGGTGTTTGCAGGGTTGCTTTCAAAGAAAACAATTACAGGTACCTGTGTGTCATCAGTAGGCAAAGTAAATTCACCTTCAAAACCTGAAAGACCGACAACGTTATTGTTAAATTCTCGCACTTCCTGAAAAGCATTCAATTGTTCTTCCGTTAAGGTGATTTCATCGTTTATAACAAATCCATCTGCCTCTTCAGCAAAAACTTGCGCCGAAGGCACAAGACCAAATGAAAGAATAACAGCAAGCAAGATAGAAATGGAGCTTTTCAGTTGCTTAATTAATTTTTTTCGTCTTATCTGGAGCTTTTTCATAAAATCTTAAACTCCTTTCGTCTATTTATTTTCTTCAAAGCCCATAAAACCGAAAAGGCAGTGAAAGGGAAAACTGCCCTATTGGTTTAATGGTTATACTATGAAGCCTACGGTTTATGGTTATAGTGGATTCTCTACAAATTATGATTGTTAAGGAGCTGCAGGTGCATAGTCTAACTCAAGCGAAAGTGTAAGCACGATATTGCCGCTGTCGTAATCAACAGTGAAATTATCCGGGAATGCGCCGCCCCACTCAACCTCAACATACAGTGAGCCGGTATGACCGTTTGGGGCTATTATATTGCTGCCGAAGAATCTGTCGTCAACAATGACAGTAAGACCAAGATCGGCTGCTAACACAGGGTCACTCCATACAGGTGTGCCTATGGTTACTAAAGCATCCCTGTTGGAATTATTAAATGCCAAAGCTGTTATGGCGGCTAATGCAAAATCGCCGGCTTCTTCAAATGATTCTGAGTCAAAAGTCATAGACCATACAATAACTTGGTTTTTTCTACCCCGTGCATCTGCAAACTCAACTTCCTGCTCAACACCTATTGCGCCCCACAGAGGCCCTGCCAAAATAGGTCCATCACCTATATCAACACTATGCCAAACAACATACAACTCACCCGGCGGCACGATGTTAACAGTACCATTAATTTCGAGCATTCCCGCTGTAAAGGCAAATCCGGTGCCGACAATAAAAATCATAGTGAAGGCTATTGCCAAGGCTGTAAGCCGTTTTGTAAGCATTAATTTTTTCATTAATGACACCCCTTGTTTTTTGCACGGTTTCCCTTTCTTCTTATGCTTGTTACCGATTCAATTACCAATACCAATATCCACTACCTGTCTTGCCTGCAGCGAGGACTTATTAAGCACCGCACTGCAGGCATATATGACAGAATATATAATGCTTTTTCTTTTGTAAAAGCATTAAGCTGTGTTAATACCCTAAAGACGAGGTAAAAGCCCATTAATCGCCGAGAAGATACCTGCAGCTGCCGCATCAATTTCAACTTGGGTCACACCGGGGTTGCCAAGAGCAGCCCTTGCTGTTGCAAGGGATCTCATTAAATGCATCCAGGTTTGAGGCGTATAGTCGGCTTGGATTAAGCCTTCTGCTTCTGCTATAGCTGCGTGCAAAGCATCTTTTACGATAACTGTAGGAGGCACCAGCTCTTCTAAATTATTTATAGCATCCTGTATCCTGTCAGCTGCATCGTTGATTTGAGCTTGTGTAGCGTCAGGGTTCATAAGCATTGCCCTTGCTGTTGCAAGTGCCCTCATTACATGTATCCAGGTTTGCGGTGTATAATCCCTTTGGTTTAACCCTTCCGCTTCTGCTATGACCAAATACAGTGGCGTTGTATTTACTGCGCCTGCTCTGTTTATGGTGATGGTTAGTTCGGTTACGTTGAGACCAAAAAATGTAAATGCGTTAAAGTCTTCTTGAGGGATAGCATTTACAACCGGGTTGTTACCCGCACGCCCGGGAACTACATCACTGCGGAGTCCCGTGGTCACACTACCGGCTAATCCTCCGCCTTCCAGTCCTACTAACTCCCACCATAATCTTGCTGTGAGAGGCTGATTCCAATGAGCCCCACCTGCAGAAGGATCACTTGAGCCGATAGGTACTTGGTTTACATCAGGAACCGGTACATATCCATCAATGAGTTGGATTATGAGTTCTACATCGTTTCCGATTGATTCCCGATAATCGGATAAATCTATTTCAAAAGACCCGTCAATATTAGCAAGCCTGCTATAAAACACTGACATAGAACCCGTTCCATGCGCTCCTACCATAATGCCAAGATTCTCTTTACTCGCTGTACGCCCACCAGTCCATACCCCAAAGCGTACTTGATCTTCAATGGCTTGTTCAAGCCATAAATCGGTAACATTGCCTTTGATAACAAGCCCTTCGCCCTCTTCTGTACTAATGCTCATTATCCCATCTTCCACCTGTCCCAGTACATCTTGTCCGTTTATCGTAAGTGAATTAAACACCGGAGGCGTATTATCCACAGAAAACGGTACAAGGTAAGAGCCGTCGTAGTGCCAAAGACCTCTGGTCGGGCTGTCGGAGGTTTGCCTGAAAGCTTGGATACCTATGAAGTAATCCCCTTCCGCTTCAAGCCTTCTGGTTTCCAATCTGTCTCCTGTATACATGGTCTCCCAGGAAAGATGCGGTATATAATATCCATCAAATATAACGGCGCGCATTGTATTATCGCGGTCCACTCCTCGGTCGGCACTGACATGGCGCGCGCGTACCGCACGACCGTGTCCTACAGTACCCATAGTGGTACCCATAATATAGTCCGCAAAAATCAAATCGCGGCGGCCATCCGGCTGAATATCTCCTGCAAACCAGTTTTCACCGTTAAATAATGGGTTATTAACTATAGTTCCGCAAATAAGATACAAATCAAGGAAGAAGCCCCAGTCTTGCCTGAAATAAGCAATAAGCTCATTGGAAGTTATGTTTTGAGCACCTTCACCTACCCTGTTTGTAGTAATAACAGGACGATACAGACCCAAAAACTCAAATGCCCGCTGGCTTGCGTGGGTAACAGCTGCAACCGGAAGTACTATATCATGGCTGCCGCCTGTTACAGTTACAGAGCCTTCATGGAAACCAAGGGCTGAGCCTGCAGGAATGTGCATAATTACATCGAAATGGCGTGATTGACCTGCGGGAACAGTTAATGTAGTTACATGATCAATTGTTGCCCGCCGGGTACCTATTACCCGTGCTGTATCAGTGCCTGCCGGTCTTTCAGGGCGAGGTATATCAAGCATTTCGGAAGTTATTGTATATGTAATTGCTGTATTAGAATTGTTTTGAATAAATGCACGCAAGGAATACATTCCGGCACGCTCCCCTATATTCCTCTCACCAAATCTTGGTGGTGCCTCGGGATTACTGCCGGTGTATGAGGCATGGCGGTTAAAGCCGCCGAAGCTGAAAGTACCTATATAAGTTCTGGCAAGAGTTTGCCCATGGAAAGGCACAAACAAGTCTGTACTCACTCTGTCAAACTCAACAGATACAACAGTGTTTGTTTCGATAGCAGCTAAAACATCAACCTGACGGGCACCGTCAAAGGGGCTGTAATTGCTGCCGGGGTAATCGAGATGGATAGCTGTATTTTGCAAGCGGGTTTTAATTTCATAATTAGCCCACATATCAGCTGCGTTTATAGGTTCAACACCTGTGCCTCTTGTCGCGCTGTAATGCTGTAAAAGAGCTACTGCACCTGCAATATGAGGACTTGACATAGATGTGCCGGATGAGTTAGCATAAGCGTTTTGCCATGGATTAGTTCTCCATGTAGCAATACCGCCTGCACCTGCTGTCCATCTCGGATGGGCTGAAAATACATTCTGACCGTGTGCGCCAAAATCGGGCTGTATTTCAAAGGAAAGTTCAATAGGTCCTCTGGAAGAGAAGTTGACAACATTAGGCAAGCCGTCTGTGAACCATCCGCCCCATGTACCTGTTACGGTATCGGTAAATCTGAAAGTTCCAAAAGCAGGCGACTCTGGGGCTGCTAAGTTTCTTGCCCATTGAGAACCTTCTTCATGGGTAATCTGCAGCACAGCAGCAGGGTCGAAGTTTACCCCTGTTGCATTTATTATCTGAGGTGCAGTATTAAGGGTATTTACCGATATTACGCCGCCCAAACCTCGTGCGGCAGCTCTGGAAGCCAGATTAGGACCTGTTTCATTGCCGCCTACTCTGCGGACAAGTACAAAATGACCTGCCAGTGCCTCTGCACCGTGTAAGCTTACAAGGGCGTCAAATTCAGCTACCGTGCCTTGACCTACAGGGTTGTTTTCATCAACAGTGCCAAGTACCGGCATAGGGAATATTTTAAATTCCCCTGCATTATGCACTAAGCCTGAGACAGGGTGATTAATTACAAAATTACCGTTTTCAAGTTGTGCCACACGAGCGTTGTCACGGGCTGTAACGAAAGTAGCGTTACCTGTTCCGGTAAAACCACTGCTTTCAATTGCAAGACCTTGTGCAGGCTCTGTAAAGGCAGATGCGGTAAAGGCCATCTGAGCTCCGCCTGGACCTCCGATTGTATAGAAATTTGTGCCGCTGTTACCGGCAGAAATTGAGAAAACGATAGTCGGGTCTGCAAGCATTAAATTATTAACTGCCACACTTCTTATACATGCAGCACCGGAGTGAATAAAACCAAGTGACATTTGAACAACATTGGCACCATCTAAAAACGCCCATTCCTGACCGGATAAAACCATAGAACAATACGTTCCGGCCGGGTCAAAAAGAAGGCGGTAATGAGTACCCCATGCTCCGGGAGCTACACCTAAAACAGCCCTTCCCGGGTCGTCGCCGGCAGCTCTGCCAAATATTGTACCGGCAACATGAGTGCCATGGCTGGACATTGCAGCAAATGCGGGAGGAAGTGCCGCACCCGGCAAATTATAAAATGCAGCATGTCTCATATCTTGCCCTGCTGCATTATGGAAATAAAGAGGAGAGTGCTCCATAGGGTTATTGCCCGGCATACCCGGAGGCAATGTTTGCGGGAAATGACGTGCACTTAAAGTACCGCCTGGATATATTGGATTTTGACGCAAGTCATTACCGCCGCCCCCCGGCCATAATCTAAGAATGTCACGACCTACGAAATAATATGCAGGATCCTCACCGGCTCTGGGGTGTCCCATAACGCCGTAAGGACCTAAATCATATACATTGATATTTAACAGTTCGGCTTGAGAAAGAGGTGCTGCAAGCCTTGGGTCAGCAAATGCTGTAGGATTTGTGCCGCCGAATCTGGCTTCTCTCGCCTCATTAATGACTTCTGCAGGAGGGAATGAGCCTGCAAAGGCAGGATGCATCCACTCAATACCTGAATCGAGGACAGCCACAATAATACCTGTTCCATCAATCCCGCGTCTGTGTAACTCGTCGGCATTCATTCTTGCACGACCTTGGAATGTACCCCAAGGATTGTCTCCTGCGCCGTAAGCTGACAATGACTCTACAATAGCAGCTAAAGCATAAGCGGCATCTTCATGAAATACTTCCGGTCCATCTATTGGATAGTCAGGGAGTATAGCCTGTACAACACTAAGCCCTGCCACTCCCTCTGCCATGTTTGCGGGGAGAGTCATTGCCACACCGCTGAAAGTGTGACGATATTCAACTGTAATGTCATAATCGCCGCTTCTGATACCATCAATGCTAAAAAGGTTAGCCAGTTCCATTCTGAAAATATCGTGCTCATCTTCAACGATTTGAATTGCCTCTTCGATAGCAAGAGAAACTCCGTCAAGTGCCGCTTCAATTACCTGTGTAGGCGCAGGGTTGCTGTTAAAGATAACAATAACAGGAACAGGAGTATCGTCATTAGGCAGAGCAAATCCATCCTCAAAACCTACAAGACCGACAAAATTATTAAATTCTTGTACTACTTCAAATGCTGTAATCTGATCTTCTGTCAAAAATATTGTATTGCTGTCTTGTGTAAAGGCATTTAATCCATCGTTTTGCTCAATAGCGTATACCAATACCCCACTTACCGGTGCTGCCCCCACTGCAAGAACAATGGCAAGCATTATCGCAAATGAGTTTCTTAGTTTTTCAAATAATTCTTTACGGCTTAATTGAAGATTGTACATGAAAATCTCCTTTCGTTATTTTATTAGCTTCTCCTTTTTAAAGCTTTTCTAATTGACTTCCTCCTCTCTTTTGTCTTTTGAGAGTGAATTTCTGCTGCTTAAGTTGCTAACTTTAAAACTGGGTTTTTTATGCGGTATAGACTGTAAAGTGCCAGTGCCTGACTGTTCGGAGCCGTTTCTTTCAAAGTTTATTACGTAATAGCATGCAAATTCATCTATAATGACAACAAATTCAATAAAGGCTCTGCATTTATAGCACATTATATGTTTGTTAAGATTTATAGAAAGTTTAAGCAGCTCACTAAACTCCCGCACAGCCATCGGGTCATAGCGGGCAAAATCTATAGGTTTATCGTATATTACTATATCTTGGTTATACTTAATCAAAATATCGTTTGCTCTTTGGCGGTATTCATCAGGATCTGCCGAAAATTGCTTAATCGCTTGGAATGCTTTGAATATACAAAGAGCAAATACAGACACATAAGCTATGACTAAAGGCAGTGCAATTCCAGTCCTTTGTGGAGTTAATTCACTTTCCCATGCAAAGTTAGGTGAGCCTGTTGCTACGATTGAAAACACCTCTGTAGTCAGGGGTATCTGATAACCATGAGTTACAGTTTCTGTTAAACCAAGCTCTGCTACATTTATTGTATATGTAAAATCAACAAAAAGATCAGCCGAAAATCCGCGGAATCCCTGAGCCGCAATCTCTCCTGATGAAAGTTGGTTTGTATGGTCTTGAAGGAAATTTGAATAGCGCATTATATGCTCTCTCGGAAAAACCCTGTAAATACCTCCCGGACCGCCATCATTTTCTGTAGTAAAAAAAAGCCTGCTTGCGGTAGTTTCGCCGCCTGCCTGTGAAAGTACCCAAATATCTTCCAGAACAGGACGGTTTTGAGGGGAAGCTCCCAACTGCCGTATAACAAGCCGCATTATGGCTTGGTAATTGTAAATCACATCCACTTCCTGGCTAAAATTGGCACTAAAAAGGCTGTCTATCTCAATATAATCAGTAAAAGACATTAAGTAATGCAAATTATGCGGCTGGGGATTTTCACCAAAAGTATCATTAGGCAGATAGAATATGCGAAAGTCCGAAGCCTGATTGCCGGAAGCGTAGAATTGGGAATATGCTTCGGTATTATCGGTAAAAAGATATACAAAAGACCCCGCCAGCATAATAAGTATTATACAGACAGGCAGTATTAAAGTCCTGAATTTGGCTAGTTTTTCAACTGGATTTTTCAGCATATCAAAAAACATATCTATCACGCCCACATTATATAGTTAAGCCCCTCTAAAACCGTCCATTAAAACTTGCCTTTTACTTACAATCCTGCATCGTCTCCGCCTAGTTTGCCTTAAGGCAAATGTTGTTGTCATCTCTTTGTTTGGCAAGTAAAATCCTGCATTTTACTTGGACATTTTTAAAGAGGCTTATCTATAATCGAACAATCTAAAAACAGACTGGAAAAATAAATACGGATACCCCAAAAAAGGAAAAGCTGTATGTACAACACCTAAGACATTTTGCTGAGGTACAGGAAATGGGTCGGTAAGTTCGTTAGCGTCACCTCGGGTTATATATTGCCGCTCTCCTTCATCATCGTGGGCAAAATCTATAACCCGATGAACAAATTCAACTCTGCCGCGGCTGATAAAATGTATAATCTCCCCTTCATCAACTCTCCTAAGAACCTCATTGGAAGGTACTCTTTCCACAATAACTATACTGCCACGCTCAAAGGTACCTGACATGGAGCCGGTTAATATTACAAGAGGGTAAAAAGGAAACAGTCCTATAGTAAAAGCCAAAGCTCCGCTTACTAATATCGCTCCGGCAATATATCTGCCCAGAGGGTTTTTCATATATGTATATGCCCGTTTTTCAAGGGCTTTTCTGCTACGCTTTTTCTCGTTTATAATATTGTAATATGCAATTATCGTAATAAAAGTCAAGCCGCTTATTACAAGTGACCATGCAATCGGTGAAATATTAGGCAATATAGGTATTATATAAGAGGACATAGTATATACAAAGCTTATTATTAAAACTGCCGCGAAACTTCCCGCAATAGCAAAGCCGCTTGACGCCGCACTAACTATAAGAGGTCTGAAAACCGCTTCAAAGAAAACAGCCCATAAAATAGCATCCCCTTGAATTAATATTCGTAGGGTGTTCATTTGACCGTATGCAAGGACTATGGTCAATGCGATAATTGTGCCGACACGGTATTGTTTATTGACACCGCCAATGAGTTTGAAGCGGATATACTCGCCTAAAATAACAATGGAACCAAATTCCCAAAGGTTATGTAAAATCAGAGATTGATTTAGCATCATTATATTAACTCCCGCGCCAAAAACAAAAGAGAGAATCATAATAACAACGCCAAACGCTACAATGGATAAAACAGCAATCATATTAGCTTGATGTGCTTTATTAGCCGGGCGTGAGGTGCGCCCCTTAAAAACATATAATGACGCGGCTAAAACAGCATAAACCAGCGGTCTAAAAGCAATATTGTACAATGTGACAGCATTTTGAGGAATTATCATAAATGCCGTCTGTACAAATACTATTGTTATACATATGATTATTGTAAATTTCAGATAAGTAATTTTCATAAGACCGCTCCGTAAATTAATATATTACTCCAAGTGTTAAATTGGCTGGAGTAATAACTTGTAAACCCTGCAGGGCAGAGAAAGGGAAAACCACCCTGCAGATTTACAGTTATGCCGTGAATTATAAATTTACGGTAAATATGTATTAATATTATTTTTTATGGTGCCGGCTCATAATCTAACTCAAGAGAAAGGGTGAGTACAATATAGCCGGTATCATAATCAACAGTGAAATTATTCGGGAATGTGCCGTCCCACTCAATTTCAACTATAAGAGGACCTGTTTGACCATCCGGAATTAATGTAGTATTAAATAAGGCTGCATCAACATTAGCGGTAAGACCAAGGTCAGCTGCCAATACAGCATCGCTCCATACAAGATTACCTACTGTTACCAAAGCAGGATTGAGAGAATTATTAGTTGCTATGGCAGTTATGCCGGCTACTGCAAAATTACCGGCATCTTCAAAGGCTTCCAAGTCAAAAGTCATAGACCATACAATAACTTGATTTGTCCTGCCCCGCGCATCTGCAAATTCAACTTCCTGCTCAGCACCGATATTACCCCACAAAGGGCTTGCTAAAATAGGACCATCGCCTAGATCGACACTATGCCAAGAAACGTATAGTTCATCCGGCGGTACTATGTTAACAGTACCGTCTATTTCCAGTACTCCCGCTGTGAAGGCAAATGCAGTGCCAATCGCAAAAATCATGGTAAAAGCTATTGCTAAAGCTGTAAGACGTTTTGTAAGCATTAATCTTTTCATTAATGACACCCCTTATTTTTTTGTAGGTTTCCCTTTCTTTGTTTATGCTTATTAATAATTGTCCTCATTGTCCGCAATGGGGCTTATAAGCACTCCATTGCGGACATATTTTCTTTTGTAAAAGTATTTAAACCCTTAAACCTTAATAATAAATCCTTTTATGGACGCGGTATAAGTCCGTTAATCGCCGTTAGGAGATTAGCTGTTGCAAAGTCAATATCTCCTTGTGTCGCACCCGGATTACCAAGAATTGCCCTTGCCGTTGCAATCGCTCTCATTACTTGCATCCAAGTTTGCGGTGTATAGTCAGCTTGTACCAGGTTTTCAGCTGTCGTAATTGCGGCAATTAAAGCATCTTTTATGATAACTTCAGGCACCTCAACCTCTTCAAGATTATTTATAGCATCTAAAATCCTGTCAGCTGCGTCGTTAATCTGAGCTTGTGTGGCATCAGGGTTTATAACGATTGTCCTTGCTGATGCAAGCGCTCTCATTACTTCTGCCCATGATCTTGGTGTAAAATCTTCCTGGTTCAGCTCTTCCGCTTGTGCTATTGCCGAGAGCAACAGTGCTGTGTTTACGGCACCTTCTCTGTTTAAGATGATAGTAAATTCGGTTACGTTAAGACCAGCCCATGCAAAATGGTTAATATTTGCACCTGGATTAACACCGAAAATCCTGTCGGTACGCAGAAGTGCTTCTACATCAGACGTAGCTCTTACAAAGCCGTTTGGCATAAAGTACTGCGCCACATTAGTAAGAACGCGGGAAGCAGGCACTGTATTGCCTGTACCTAATTGACCAATCGGTGCCTGATTTACAACAGGAACCGGAGCGTAACCGTCAATAAGCCAAAGTCTGAGATTTGTAATATTTCCGGCTAATGCACCCTCTAAAGTTACGTTAAAGTCACCATTTGGTAAAATCTCTGCCTGAACAGGTCTATTGCCTTCAGTGTTTTCACCAGCCAACGCCCACAATCCAAGTCTGCCTGACAGATTGATTTCGCCGTCGCCGTAAATGCGATGATTCCAAACACCAAAGTTTTGTCTGCCTGAGGTTTGCGATTCCTGTGCAAGCCATTCGTCAAACACATTACCTGTTATAACAATATCATCTGATCCAGCATACTGCTGAATGCCGTCAAACATCATCATAGGCTCCGGAGGTAAAATCGGCAGTTCAGGCTGATTCAAATCAACAACAAAGTCGTTAATAGTAATTGCCCTAAACTCAGGTGCCGTATTATCTACAGAAAACGGTACAAGATAAGACTCATCCCAGAACCAGTTTGCATTGCCTGTACCTGCTACCTGTGATTGTCTGAAAACATTAATACCGATAAAGAAATCGCCTTCTTCAGTAAGTCTTCTGCTCGTTCTCCTGTCTTCGCCTTCAGGCACAGTCATGGTTTGCCATATATGCGGCCAGTAATATCCGTCAAATATGATGCCGCGCATTTGTGCGGGCTGACCTTCCGGATTTAAACCGCGGGCTGCAAAGAAGGATCTTCCGTGTAATTGATGACCGGAAGTACCTACAGTGGTACCCATAATATAATCTGCAAATCTGAAATGATGCCTGCCGTCAATACCAAGAGTGGCTTCAAGCCAGTTATCGCCTGTAAATCCAACTGCGTTGACAATATCGCCGTGGATAAGGTAGAAGTCAAGATAATGACCCCAGCCGTGGCTGAAATACATAACCAACTCGTTACTCGTATGGTTTTGAGCACCTTCTTCAACTGTATTTGTGGTTACAACATTACGGTATAACCCGCCAAATGTGAAGGTGTCCTGCTGTGCATGCATAACTGCCGCAACCGGAAGGATTATATCGTGGCTGCCGCCTCTTACTGTTACAAAACCTTCTTGGAAGCCAAGAGTAGAGCCTGCAGGAATATTCATCATTACGTCAAAGTGGCGTGTTTGACCTGCAGGAACAGTTAATGTAGATACATGCTCAAGGGTTGCAAGCTCAGCACCTGTTATACGGGCTGTCGCAGTATTAGCCGCAGGTCTTCCTGCACGAGCTGTATTTAACATTTCAGAACTTATTGTGTATATAATAGCACTGTTTGAATTGTTATGAATGAAAGCACGCAAAGAGTATCTTCCGGCACGCTCCCCAATATTTCTCTCACCAAACATTGCCGGTGCGCCGGGGTTATTGCCATTATGGGACTCGTGACGGTTAAAGCCGCCGAAGCTGAAAGAACCTGTACGAGTTACTCCATGAGCCTGTTGTGTGAAAGGTACAAACGGGTCTATGGCAACTTTGTTAAACTCAACTTCTACAACAGTATTTGACTGGGTAGCCGCCCAAACATCAACTTGCCTTCCCCCATCAAATGGGCTTAAATTGCCGGTTAGTTGTATAGCGGTGTTCGTCATGCGGGCTTTAATCTCATAATTAGCCCACATTCCGTCAAGCTTTGCAGATCCAAGATTATTATCTCTGCTATACTGCTGAAGAAGGGCAACTGCGCCGGCAGCATGAGGTGCCGCCATAGATGTGCCGCTCATTCCGGTAACGGTTTGCTGCCAATCATTTTGTACCCATGCAAAAGTGGTGTTTCCGACACTTCTTGCATTAGCGGAATGAACTACGCCGCCATGAGTACCGATTTCAGGCTTAATTTCAAAAGTGTGACGGTCAATAGGCCCTCTGGAGGAACTGCCTGATATACCGTTTAGCCCACCATTTATATTAATGTCACCTGTAAATCTAAAAGTACTGTATCCTGTACCGTTAACCATATTTGTTGCCCATTGGACACCGGCTGAATTTGTCATTTCAATTACAATTGCATTGATATTCCAGTGCTGCGCCCCGTTGCCTTGTGCGGCTCCGGTTTGACCCAGCAAACCTTGTCCCTCATTAGGCACTAATATAACGCCTGCAATACCAAGCGCGTGGGCTCTTGCTATAAGATCAGCAGCAGTTTGACCTCTTCGTACAAGTACGAAACTACCTGTTAAATCAAAATCTTCACCCTGCTCTGCTGCAAGTGCCGCAAAGTCCGCAACGGTACCTTGACCTACAGGCGTAGCGTGAGGCGCACCTGTTTCAGGCATCGCAAATACAGTATAATTGCCGTTGTTATGTACCGGATTTGCATTCGGATGGTTGAATATGAAATTGCCGTCAACTAATGAAACGCGCCCAAGGTCGCGGGCTGTTGTGAAATTAGTTGTGCTTACGCCTGCAAAACCAGGGCTGTCAATAACATATCCCATTGTAAATAACTCAGTAAGCCAAGCCACGGTAACTGCCATAGAAGCACCGCCAGGGTTACCGATTTGGAAGAAATTCGTGCCGGAGTTACCTGCAGATATTGTGAAAACAATAGTAGGGTCAGCCAGCATAATATTGTTTACAGAAAGGCTGCGTACACATACCGAGCCTGTTAACATCCCGCCAAGGGACATATTTACAACATTAGCACCGTCTAAAAATGCCCATTCCTGACCGGCTATAATTACGGAGTCAAGGGATGAGCCGCCGGAACCCCAAATAACACGATAATGTATACCGTATGCGGCAGGGGCTACACCCATAAGAGTTCTGCCCGGATCGCCGAATGGTCTGCCTAATATTGTACCGGCAACATGAGTACCGTGATTAGAGTTGTATATGGCTGCTCCGGTACCGTTTCCGTTGTCACGCAAACCGTGAGTAAGCAGCATATTTACATTATGTTCGTTTGTATGCCAAAGTGGTGAAAATTCAAATGGATTATTTCCGGGCATACCCGCCGGCAAAGTTTGTGGGTAAAGATATTTAAAAGGATCGCCGTTAGGCTGCACTTCATTAACTATACCGGGACGTATCGGGTTTGCACGCAAACACACTCCGCCGCCTTCAGGCCACAAGCGCATTAAGTCGCGACCAAGGAAGAAATAGTCAGGGGTGCCCCCTGTTACCGGATGCGCTATCATGTTAAGCAGTGCCGCACGGTATTCCACCGTAGTTGCCCATGGCATATGTCTCGGGTCTTCCGAGTCAAGTGCTTCAGGTCCATGAGTATATACGTTAATGTTAAATAGCTCACCTTGAGTAAGGGGAGCAAAAAGCGCGGGATTAGACCCTGCGTTAGCCGCAGTACCGCCAGGACCGAATCTAGCCATTCTTGCAGCGTCAATGGTTTCCGCTCTTGGGAAAGAACCTTCAAAAGTAGGATGCATCCAATCAACACCTGTATCAAGTACAGCAACGATAATACCTTCGCCTGTGTAACCGCGTCTATGTAATTCATGAGCATTCATTCTGGTGCGACCTTGGAAATTGCCCCAAGCGTTATCCAGATTGTCAACGATAGTACCATTAAAGCCCGAAGCTTCAGCAAAAGCCATTAAAGCATCTAATGCCGCCTCTTCATCCATCTCGTCTTCAGGATGAGGATGATATACCGGTCTGTCAGGGAATATGGCACGTACAACATTAAATTCCGCCACATTTTCCACCATATTAGCCGGCAGTGTCATTGCAACACCGTTTAAGGCATGACGATACTCAACAGAGATGTGGAAGTTATCAGATGCTGCCATCCTGCCAGCCCCGCCAAAACCGAAAAGATTATTAAGCTCGCTCCTAAAAGCAGCGTGCTCATCTTCTACAATTTGCTCTGCCTCTTCAATAGAAAGGGCATCACCGCTCATTGCCGCTTCAATAACTTGGGTAGGTGCCGGATTGCTTTCAAAGAAAACAATTACGGACACTTGAGTATTGTCATTAGGCAAAGCCAATTCATCCTCAAAGCCTACAAGACCTGTAAAATGATTAAACTCGTTTAATGCTTGAAATGCCGCAAACTGATCTTCCGTTAAATTGATTTCGTTAGCTTGGACAAATTCATCCGATACCTCAGCAAAAACTTGTACCTGAGGCACCATCCCCACTGCCAGGATAACAACGAGTACGGCAGCAATCATTTTTTTCATTTTTTCCAGGTTAAGTCGAAATAATTTTTTGCTCATAATTTACTCCTTCCATAAATTTAATTTATAGTGGATTTACTTCAAGCACATAACAAAATTTAGTTTGCTAAAAGTTTTGTTATGGGTTTGAAGCAGGCTGGGGACACCCAAGCGTCCTTGCCTATCTCTACAAAATCAATATGAATGTATCAATTTTCTGGAGCATCCGCTATAACAGAGCCTGCAATAATTTCTAAAATTACTCTAAAGTAATAAGTAGAAATTGCCGCTATTTTATTTATGATAAAAAACAGCTATGCAGTTCTGTAAAGAAAAACCCATAGAACTATGCAATTAAAATGTCACATGGTTGTACATTTTGCCCTTAGGCTTTATCCTCCTCTCTTTTGTAAAATAATTAGTAACGATAAACAATAAATACTAGCTTAATATAAAAATTCTAAAACATCATCCTCACAACTCTCTTTTAAAACACACTTTTCTTACTCACACGTAAAATTTTTTTCGTACAAAGTCGCAAAAAAAATCTAAATTGATCGAAATTTGCTATTGACTATTATGCCTATGGTATTATATTATTTATTTGATAGAAATTTAGGTAAACGTATTTTTTTCAGTACATAAGTCAGCTAGGTTATATCACCGCGAATTACAAGATGCGTATTTGGGGTTGATTTTTTGCCACTTTTCGTCAGCACCTTTTAAATTGACAAAAAATCAGACTCGAAATTCCACACATTAAATTCGTGACGACTCAACCTAAGAACTTGTGGCTTAAAATAAGGCACGTAAATACAAACACTCCATTATTGAACACAGGTTCTTAGTAAATTTAGCCCATTATGCATATTTTCCCCTGATATTGTCTAAGTCATGAAATGAATTTTAATTTGTATTCCAGCGTATTATGCTCTTATAGTCACTTAACTTTTTCTGATTTTGTCGTATCTTTTGCGCTTTTTTATAAGATTATGCCAATAATTCAAATTCAAACTATACTGATAACCCACACAAAATAGTAACGCTAAAGCAACTGTTTTGGAAGAATTTAAGTATAATTGGAAAAGTTATAGCTTGAGGAGGTGCTTTTGTATTGATTAAAATAACTACACTTGGAGATTTTAGAGTCAATATTAACGGCAAAAACGTAACCGGTTTTTTCAAAAAGAAAAACAAGCTTCTAATGCTTTTAAATTTACTTATCCTTAATATTGATAAGCCTCTTTCGGTCGAATATATCTGCAATGATATATGGAAAGACAGTGAGGCCGACTCCCCAAAAGCCCTGCATAACATAGTATATAGGCTGCGTATTTTTTTTGCTGCCCACGGTATTATGGATTGCATCATATATAACAGCAAAACATATATGCTAAACCCCGCACTGGATTGGGAAATAGATATCTATCAGATGGAGCAGTACAACTACAGAACTCTTGAACTGGGTCTTTCTGTAAGTGACAAAATTCATTTTCTGGAAAAAGTGATTGATTTATACGGCGGTGAATATATTCTGAGTCAGATATGTGAAAATTTGCAGGCTCTCTATACTGCTAACCGCTATAAGCGCATGCATTCAAATACTGTATGTGCATTAATCGATTTATACTTAAGAGACGAAAGATATGACTGTGCAATAGAACTATGCGAAAAAGCAATCGTAATGGAACCTTTTGACGAGCAAGTAATTATACGCTTTGTTAAAGCCTTTGAAAGTAAGGAAATGTTTATGAAAGCAACAGTCTTACTTGATGATTATTTTAAGCATTTATATGCTGAGATGGGTATGCATCCGTCAAATACCCTTATTATGATTTATAATAGGCTGAAAGGTTGGAAAAATGATTCAAAATCGACTTTAAGGCTTATTGCTAATGACTTTAAGGGAGTCAGCGGTTTTAATAAGCCTTTTTTCTGCAATTTAGACACTTTTAAAGAAATCTATAGGTATAAGATTCGTCAAAGCAGCCGCAGTGAGCTTTTAGTTCTTTTAATTCTTGTGGAAATTTACAGCCCTACGGAAGAGGAACTTTCGGAATGGCTTCTTGAAAAAGCTACCAAGAGCTTTTTTGACAGCTGTATGCATGTCTTAAGGAAGAGTGATGTATTCGCCTATAACTCCAAATCAAGTATGATAATTATGCTTACCTTAAATGAAAATGCCAATGTTTCAAGTATATTGGAGAGGCTAAACAAGCGGTTTTACAGTGAGATTGACGGAAGCAAGCTTTCTATTAAAACACAAACAATCTTGGAGCATGGTTTAGAAGACAGACACGCATAAAACTCACAAAAATGGCAATGTTCACAGTCTGAATAAATCTGTTTTAGCCTATAGGGCGCAATTAGCGGATTTCAAGCCCAGTCTACATATAAAGTCTGCAGCCTAAAGCGAATCCTCTCACAGATTCGCTTTTTTGCGGAATTTTTGGGAAACAAACTAGCTGATAACAGCACTAAAGTGTTTTGGCATAAAAGTTTTCTCTATTTCGATTATAATATGCCACTGTGCCATATCAGCGGTATCGGCTCCGTGTGCAGCAGACCTATTGATAAAAATGTTGCCGTCTATGTCAATTCCTTTAACATAATGACCGATACTGCCGCTCGCTTCCTCAAGAAGTACAACTACTATATAACGCGAAGTAAAAAATTCCTCAGTATACATATCAAAAACAATCTGAAACTCACTATTTGGCTCACTTAGATTGTATATTTCTTTATTCATTTCATAGTATTCTAAAAGCTCGCTCAATGAGGTGATTTTCACAACAACTGGATAAATTCTCCCCTCTATATAACCATCTGTGCGAAGGTTAATAACATTCATACCCATAAATAACAGGGATTCCTCATTGCTTTGCATAAGATTAAACATCCTTTTAATTGTAATTATGCCTTGCTCTCTGGTGTATATTTCTAACGGGGAAAACATATTTTCACCGGTGCCTATCATCATCCCTGCTGCGCTCACACGCCCTACACTTTCTATTGCCCAAGGAGAAATGCTGATATTATCGTCAAAAGCCGGATAGCGATGTATAAACGGCTGCCCTAAAGCTTCCGACAGGCGAGACAGTATAACTGCCGCTTGTTCACGAGTCAACAAACTGTCAGGGTCGAATTTGTTATTGCCAACACCTGATACAACACCTATAGAAGCCAGTTTTTCCACATTCTTATCTGTTGTATCATCAAATGCAATCCGCCCATCTATCTTACCTAAAAGCCTTTCATAAACTGCAACGGCAAGGGTACTAAACTCAGCACGTGTTATCCCCTTAGAGTAATCTGTTTGTAAATGAAGCGGCACAAAACCTGCGGTAATTGCTTTTTCCACATACTCCTTTGCCCATAACGATGAAGGCAATTCTTCACCAAAGACATAAAATTGAGTGCTTACGAAGAATAAACCTACAGCTATGCACCATATTAGTATGTGGTTGAATAAATACTTCATTAATTATCAGCTCCTAAAAGCAGCAGCATTTAATACTCCGCCTCTCTGCAACAGACGCTTTATCAGCGTTCCATTGCAGAGAATATGGCAGAGATATACACTAACATTTATACTTAAATTCATCTGAAAATAGTAAGTCTTTTGCTACTATTTTGTTTGGATTTCAGTATCAGTGTATCCTGTTAATAGCGGCTATGGTCTGATAACAAGATCATCGATTGCATCCCAAAGCCTGTTAGCCGCCTCGTCAATCCCAGCTTGTGTAATATGCGGATTTAAAAGGATTGCCCTTGCTGATGCAATCATTCTCATTACTTGCATCCAGCTTTGAGGGGTATAGTCTCCTTGGTTAAGACTTTCCGCTTCTTCAATAGCCGCAATTAAATCATCTGTTATAGGAAGTTCCGGCAGTTGAGGCTCTTCAAGGTCATTTATGGCGTCATGGAGCCTGCCTACCGCTTCATCAATTTGAATTTGTGTAATATTCGGATCAATGATGAAGGCTCTTAATGATGCGAGCATTCTCAACACTTGTGCCCATGTGGCTGGCACAAAGTCACCTTGGTTGAGATTTTCCACTTGTACAATAGCTGCCAAGGCATCGCCTTTGTTTAAGTTCTCAAAGGTTTCCGTTTCACCTGCGGCAAAAGCAGCAATACCTCCGATTAACATATTAACCTCTCTGCGCTGTTGATGCATTTCAGGCTCAATCTCGATATAATATGTTAATGCAGAGTTAAGATTGCCGGTGATAATACTATTTACTGCGTAACCAACGATACCACCTGATTTGAGGTTAACATCAATATCGTCACTTGGCCACATTGGGCGACCGTCACCCATAGTTCTCATCATCAGCACCGGAAGAGCGTTGCGAACATCTCCGAAATTCTCATTACCTCTCATTTCCACACCGATAGCAAAGCCTACAATCCCGCCAAGGGCGTTAAAGAAGCGGCGCTCCGGGCTGTATGAGCCGTATCCGGGGTGAATAAAAGCTGTATCATGAGTAGGTGAAGTAAATCTGTTCCAAAAATGAACAAGACCTTGGTTAGTATTGTTTTCAATAATAATAGAGCCGGGAGCGGTGCTTTCCAAATATCCGGCAATCCCTCCGGCACGGGCAAGGTCTATGGTAACATGGATAGTTCCATTATTAACATTGTTTCTGAGAATAACCGTGCCTTCTGTCGGTCCGATAAGGGTGGCGTCAAAATCCGGCTTGGGAGCCATGGCTGTGGCACCTAAAATACCGCCGATAAATGTTGAACCGGTGATATTACCGTTGTTTATATTATTTTCTATGATAATTGTACCGTTTACTTCTGTTTCGGCATAGCCGACAATGCCGCCGATTTGCATACTGCGCCCTTGCATTCCGGTTGCGGTAATATCCATATTGTTTACATTGTTTCTAATAATGGTCGTCTGCCCTTCGGTTGTTACTGCGTGACCGACTATACCGGCCGAAAACTGTGATACATGCAATGCATCGGTGTTGATAGCACCATGATTTATGGTATCTACAACTACATTTTCAATCACAGCGTTTCTAACCTGACCAAAGAGTGCCCTGTATATAGGGATAGCGGAAGTGTGGAGTGCCGCAAGGCTCGGAATAAGGATAAGATGTCCCTGACCGTCAAAATGCCCTTCAAAAGGCAAGTCCTTTGTACCAATAACCACATTACTGAGAACAGTAGGAGAAGCAAGATTCAAATCATTCATTAAAGTTACTCTGGCTCCTTTAAATGAATCGACAAAGCCAAATCTGCCGTCAACAATTTGAGCAAGCTCATCTAACTGTGCAGGAGTACGGATTTCAAACTCTCTGGACTGGGCACCGTCTATATACCACTGAGGAGCGGTATTAAGAATTGTCATAGCAAAAGGCAAATGCATTCTTTCACCGTTAGCCTGATCCACAACAATTATAAAACCTTCATGACTGCCGATATCGTCAGCAGTCAAAGTAGCCGGCACCTGCATAGACACCGTGAAGTTCCCCCTACTGTTGGCAGGAACTGTAATAGTATCATTTAATCTATCACCGTTTATGAAGAGTGGTACATTGCCATTGGATCTGACTTGCTGACTTGCGTTGTTTTGAGTAAGATTCCATTCGAAGAAAATGTCATAAGTTCTGGCAACATTTGAGGTATTATAAAGATTTGCTGTCATAACACGAGGCTGTGCGTCAGGCATACCTACATTTCCGGCACCAAAGCTGAATGTGGTTACTTCAGCCGGCATAGTTGTCCATCTGTGTTCGAAGAAGCGGTAAGGCAGCCCCAGGTTTAAGTTAGGGATGGTGATGGATTCGGTGTCCTCGGAGTAAATAGGTACAAATACATCCCTGCTAACCGTGAAGTAGCTGTTAAAACGGATTGCGTTTATAACATTAGGCGAACCTGCGCCAACTTCATGTACGCTGAAGTTAGGAATTTCGTAGAAATCCAAAGTAGCAGTGTTTGAAAGCCTTGCACGCACTTCAAATGCCGACATGGTCTTATGAGGATTAGGCTGACCGCCAAGGGGTGTAATTGTTTCGCCGCGAGCCTCCATTGCCTCATAAACTTCGGTTAAATGCTGACCCCAAATCAATGCCAATAGACCGGCAGTGAAAGGTGCTGACATGGAAGTGCCACTCATGCTGGCGTAGCCGTACTGAGTGTAATGTGCAGGCGTTCTTGCGCGTCTGGCTTCTCTGGCCTCACTGCCTGCCGGGGTCAAAGCGGTGGATACACCTTGTTCCCATGGAACGGTAGAGAGAATATTACTTCCGGGAGTGATAATTTCCGGCTTAATATCGAAGGTGCCAACAATTGGCCCACGAGAAGAAAAATTGGAGATTTGTCCGCGTCCCGTGCCGTTAAAGTCGATTAAGAAAGCTTCCATATCATTTGCGCGAAGAGCGGCTGCAAAAGCGTTGCCCTCAGCATATGAAAGGGAAATAGTAGGTACGAGGGCGGCAAGCATATTATTATTGTTATTGCCCCAGTTAATTACTTGGTTGGCCGTGCCGGAAGGATTAATATGTATAATACCTGCCGCACCGTGGGTGCGGGCATTTTGAGGTACAGCGTTGGCAAAAGCACCCACTCCCGCAACAACGACAATTTTGCCTCCGGCTTGTTCGATTACCTCAGGAGTCCAGTCTGCCGCGGCACCTGAACCGATACCGTTAAAACCGGGACCTCCTTCACGCTGAGGCATGATGAAGAAGTTGTGAGAATTATCTTCGTTTATGCTCATCGGAACAACACCAGCGCCGCCGGTTAATAGCCAATTATCAATTGTGCCGGTAACTGTGTTTAGCTGCGGCTCAAAACCTGTGGAAATGTCCGAACGGATTAAATTGCCGGTGAAATTACTTCCGCCAACATTCATAACTACATTGATACCGTTATACATATTGGAGCCTACTTCATAGGAGAGAGGCGAACCATCAGGACCGCCTACAGTAAATGCCGTAGGACCGCTGTTGCCTGCGGAGTGTACAAATATGATATTATAGGCGATAGTAATATAATTAATCGCTAATGCCATGGCGGTGAAAGGTCCGCGGGCATAGCCGTCGCCATAGGAGAAGTTAAATATGTCCACACCGTCCATAACGCCTACCTCGAGACACATAATCGCTGCGGCAATATTAGAGCCGCCGCCGGGACCTCCGAGACGATAAGAAATAAGCCGCGCTTCGGGAGCTACACCGACAACATTGCGAGGGGGCTGCGGATTGGCACCATAACCGGGGGCTTGGTTTGCGCCGCGGCCAACTATGATACCTGCAACATGTGTGCCGTGATTGTTACGAAAACCTCTTCCGGCATGAATTTGCGGAGGGTAACCTGCATCGTACCAATCAAAATGCGTTGTTTCATGAGGATCCCACATGGAGCGCGCAACTCCGGGAGAAGTATGAGGAGTTAATGTATAAGGATAAAATTGGGCATCGAAGCCGTTAAAGCCAAAGTAGGCAAAACGCCACTCTTCCCCATCAACCATTACACCGAATCCGGGGTCTACTTCAAGAAGTTTACCTCTCCAAAATTCCGGCACTGTAGGGCAGTCAGGTCTTTCAAACCAGAAGAAAGCTTCGCGAAGGTCAGGATGCAAATAATCGATACCCGTATCGATTACACCAACGATTACGTTAGCACCGCGATAGCCTAATGCATGAGCTTGAGGGATTTGCATAGCCATATTGGAAATTTTATTCAGAGATCCGGCTGCTCCGGCTATAACGCCGTCCATATCGAAGAAGATATCTTCTACAATAACTTCAGGCAAATGAAGGGGAGCATTATAAAATACGGCGGCTACACTTTCGATTTCAAGGAGTTCTTCGATTCTGTCAGCGGGAAGATGCATGGCAACACCGTTAATCGCAACATCAAAATCAAAATTGATGGCATATTGAGCGGCTCCCATACCATAAGAAACATCGCCGAACATAGTGTTAAGCCCTTGATGGAAAACCGCTTTATCGTTTGCGGCTAACGCTTCAAGATTAGCATGACTAGATCCTGAACCGCCAAAAGGAGTGCCTTGCAAAGCCCGGGCTACAGGGGCTGGCTGGTTTCTAAGCATTACAATAACAGGAGTTTGTGTATTGCTATCAAAGTCGATAGCAAATTCGTCAAAGCCTATGAGTCCGGACACCTCGCCGATAGCCTCAAGGTTATCCATAGCCTGCTGCCTATACTCTTGTAGCATATAAGTAAATAAGGCATTAGGGTCGTTAGGGTCAATCTCCGGCGCTGATAATGCATTTAAAGTTGAAAAACTAGAAAAAACCATTATCAAACTGAGCATTAATGCAATAATCTTTTTCGACATAAATTCTCCTCCGTATTTAATTCTTTTTCGGTTGCAATGTTTTGCCGCAGCTGATTTCGGACTACGACAAAGGTACCGGCAGTACTTCAAAGGGCGAAGGGCATCCTCTCCTTTCATTTACCTCCTAGGTTGTGTCGTCAACAAAGTACAGTATTAATTGTGAGATTAATTAAAATCGTATGTATAACCAATCTCGCTCATATATGTATATAAATCCGCTTATAGATTGTAGCAAGCACTTTTAATTTACAAAACAATATAAACGGTAAATTATGAATTAATGAGAAATATAGTGAGTTAACTTGTGGGGCTTTTCGCAAGTTGAAGCAGTATAGTTGAGATGCTGAGCGCGCATTATTGCATATTCGCACAATTTATAATGATTTTCAACATATACCATTACTTTAAGTACATTTTATAACAGAATTCTCATAATTTACTATTTTACTACTGTTTTTTCACTCATAAAAAATATTTCCATATCGACAAAGCAGAAATTTCATGGATACTCCTTGAAGTGGCTGAAAATTGATTCTAAATTTAATTGCAAATTTGTATTAATTTACATTTGCAGGTTGTTTTTCTGCTTTAAGAAGTGTCTTAATTACTAGGCACATTATTTTTATTACAGTTAGGGGGTAAATAAAAGATATGTCCAGAGACAATACGGCGCAGCTCATTGACCGAATTAAAGATAATTACAATTCTTTTCTGAAAAAACTGGAAGGAAAAAATACATTGTACTTGATAGCAAAGGCAGGGCATATCGCTGCAGTGAAAGAAACTTATGAAATACTGACCGAACATTATGCTTGGGATAATAAGAAAGAGATTGATACTTTTCTGCGGTTTCGTAATCCTCTGCTAACCATAGCCATTGCCTATGAACGCCGGAGAAAAGAAACAGCAAGCAAAGTTTTACACGAGATTTTAACTAAAGCTATGACAGGGGATATAGCTGAAAAATCGCAAGAAAGTCCGGTAAATATCTTTGCTGATAGTTTAAAAAACCAAGGTGTATTTATCAACTGAAAACTACAACAGTAGTTTTCAGTTGACATACATATGCTAAGCCAACTAGTCTGTCTTTTTGTGATTACGTTTTTCATTTCTTTGTTGTCAATTCTAATTCACAGTTTGTTAAGGGCTTTTTCACTGCTTGAATGTAAAAATACCCCAAAGTGTGTTGATTACTTTGGGGTATTAGAGGGGTACATAATTTCAATAATTAAGTTGTAGAGCTTTAAGATTTTGGTTTTGCTGTGTGCCGCCATTATTCTATTATACTAGCAGTGTCAAGGCTAGGCACACAGTTTATAGTCATAGCTAATATCTGAGCAGTTTGGTCTTGCGTGTTTCGCATATGCCCAAAGTTAGGGGGCAACTGTGCAACAAGCCCATATTTTTCTCCGGCGTATTCAGCAAGTGCATCACGCTCGGCTATACGTTCTGCAACAATGTCGTAATCGTCATCAAATAGATATGACAAATATTCGTCGGAGAAGTATTCCAGACGGGTTGAAGTTTCCAGTCTGCCAAATTCCAATTTATAAATAATTTCTACTATATGAGTGTGCGTATAAAGGCGTTCCATCAATCGGTTGTATCTTCCCGCCACAAAAAGCCAGTTCGATACGTCAATCTGAAATAAATCACCATCCTGTATATAAAACAACATTCCTGAAGGGTTATAACGATACTCTCTAGTGTCGTAGTCAAACAATACCCTAGTGGTAGGTCTCGTTGTTAGGATTCCCATTGTCCCATCATCATCTAAAGTCGCTAAATAGGCGCGTACAACACCATCATAACCTTCCATGTATTCCCTTAATGCTGCAGCGAATGGGTGGGGCAATGTAGTTTCGATCACCGCAGCTACTTCTTCGCCATTTTCCAAATCAAAAAACTCACGATCAACCACTTCACCGTTTTCTACTATGGCAACATGACCGAAATTAAAGTGATTCCCTTCAAATCCACGCTGCCCATTAACAAGCACCTTAAAGGATGTTATTGTTCCCGGCAGACTTAAAAGGGTTCTCTCAAATCGCCGCATTGCTATCATGCCGCCTGTCGTACCATGCTGGTCAAAGAAATGCCTTGAATCTTCGTGCAAATCAATATATAGTTTATTTCCTTCAAACCAATAATCTTGAATACGGATACCTATATGCTCATACATCAGCCGTATAAATTCTTCCCTAAGATTTTCGACAGGTATCTCTACGGCGTTATATAGGAACGCTTCGGGAAGTACGTATATATTGGGGTCAA